>Ga0326727_10019742_pt1 | contig 13481 bp, 9 predicted proteins | sample MB2enrmetagenome_FD_207643 | JGI IMG/M metagenome (GOLD analysis project Ga0326727, IMG submission 207643) | Lab enriched peat soil microbial communities from McLean, Ithaca, NY, United States - MB29MY | ecosystem: Environmental > Terrestrial > Soil > Wetlands > Peat | place: USA: New York... | reverse complement strand
GCCGCCCAGGCTGGTGCTGGAACTGGGCTGCGGCTTGGGCCAGATGACCCGTTCCCTGGCCAGGATGTTTCCCCAGGCCAAGGTGGTGGGCCTGGACGTGAGCCTGGATTCCCTGGCCGTGGCCAGGCAAAAATTTGACATGCCCAACCTGGAATTCAAGCCCTTTGATTTCGCCAACCGCTTCGCCTTCGACACCGGGGCCGTGGACCTGATAGTTTCTTCCAGCGCCTTGAACATCTCGGACAATCAGGCCAAGACCGCGGCCGAGACCTTCCGGGTGCTGGCCCCGGACGGCCTGCTGGTCAACGGTTGCATCTGCGAGCCCTTCCACGTCTACTGGGATTTTCCCAGAAGCGCCTTTAGGCCCACCCGCTCCAACCTGCTGCTGCACGACTGGAACCAGGCCGCGGCCAAGCGCGGCCATGGCTTGGCCCTTTACCACTGGACCCAGGCCCAGTCGTCCCATTATTTCGTGTCCGCCAAGCTGGCCAGCTTCGCCCCCCTGTACCAGAAGGTGCAGGATGAGGTGCTCCAGGGAAGCTTCGTGCCCTATGATTATCCCCAGTGCACGGCGGTCATGGCCGCCGGGGGCAAGGTTGGCCATGAGCCCGCCCGGGTCCCGGGGGCGGACCATCTGGAGGCGGTGGAGGAAATCCTCGGAGCTTACGGGCGGGCTTCGAGCGCGGTCCGGGAACTTTCGGAGATGAACTGGCTGGCCCACGCGGCCCTGCTTGGGCTTTGGCCGGAAAGCCTGGATTTCCTCACGGCCTGCCTGCCAAGAGCCGGGCAGACCCTGGCCACGGCCTTGAGTCCGGAATTGCTGGAAAGCTTGAACCCCAAGGCCGCCTGAGGTGCCCGACATGCGCTATGCCGCGAACGCCACCATAATGAACCAGGCCCTCATACCGGCCATGGTGGAAAACAACCTGGCCGAGATCCCCACCTTTCCCGAACAGATCACCCTGACCACCTCCCTGAACTGCAACTACCGCTGCCGCATGTGCTACCAGCAGAGCTACGCCAAGGCCGAGATAGCCTGGGCGGTGGTGGAGAAGGTGGCCGAGGTCCTGCCCTTCGTGGATGTCCTGCAAATCTTTGGGGGCGAGCCTTTGCTCTACAGCCGGTTCTTCGATCTGGTTCAATTGGCGGACCAGGCCCAGGCCAAGGTGCGCATAGTGACCAACGGCTCGCTTCTGGACGAACGGGCCAGGCTGCGGCTGGTGGAGAACCAGGTCTTCAACGTCAAGGTCAGCCTGGACGCGGGCACGGCCAAGACCTACCAGCACATCCGGGGCGGGAATTTCTTGAAGCTTACCGGGAATCTGTCCGAGCTGCACAAGCTCAAGAAGGCCGTGGGCTCAACTTTACCCCTGGTGGAATTCAACGTGGTGGCCCAGCGCTCCAACATCCTGGAACTGCCCAAGATTCTCATCCTGGCCCAGAACATGGGCATCCATCAGGTGAACGTCTATTACATGAACTGCACCAGGGAGGATTGGGCCCAGGAATCCCTGTGGTTCCACCAAAACCTGTGCGACGAGGCCCTGGCCAAGGCCGGGGAAACAGCCAAGGTCCTGGGGGTCAGAGTCAGCCTGCCCAAGCCCTTCAAGGGCACCCAGACCCAGGCCGCCCGGGTGTTCAGCCGCTGCGAGGACCCCTGGCGCAGCTTCCTGGTGGACGTGAGCGGGGCGGTCACGCCCTGCTGCGGCGGGGCGCCAAGCATCGGCAGCCTGGCCAACCTCGACTTTTCCCAAGTCTGGAACAGTGCCTCGGCCTCGAGCCTGCGCCGCACCGTAAATAGCCCGGACAAGCCTGATTACTGCAAGAACTGCTTCGGCCGCATGCAGGACGAAAGCTCCATTAACACCCACTTCAGCCCGGCCATCGCGGCCAAGCTGCTTACTGGGTGGCTGCCCAAGATTCTGGCGGCCTGACAAGGGGAGGATCATGCAACATCCCGTGGATTTAAAGGCAGCGAACTCCAGGGCCAACGATGTGTACCTGGCCCAAAACACGGGCCAGGTCAGTTCCTTCCCGGAATTCATCACGGTCATGCCTTTGGTGAAGTGCAATTACGATTGTCTGATGTGCGGCGAGAGCGAGCGCCATTCCAGCCAGCAGTTGTCCACCACGGCCCTGGCCAGGCTGGAGGGCATACTGCCCTTTGCCAAGTCCCTGTTCATCACCGGCGGCGAGCCCCTGCTCTATTCCCATCTGCCCAGGCTGCTGCGCCACGGGGCCAGGGTTGGTTGCAGCCTGAGCATGGTCACCAACGGCAGCCTGCTCACCGAACGCAAGCGGGAGATGCTCCTGGACGTGGGCATGGGCGAGGTGAAGTTCAGCCTGGACGCGGCCACGCCCCAGACCTACCAAAAGATCAGGGGCGGCAACCTCTACAAGGTGTTGGCCAAGATCGGGTCTCTGGCCGCCTTGAAGTGTCGGCGGCTCACGGTCTTTCCGGAGATCCGGCTGGGCTTCGTGGCCATGCGCTCCAACATCGCCGAGCTGGGCCGGCTGGTGGTCTTGGCCAGGGAACTGGGCGTGGACGGCATTTACGTCAGCTACTGCGTAATCAACTTCAAGCACATGATCGAGGAGTCCCTGTACTTCCATCAGGAATACTCGGACCGTCACATGCTCAGGGCCATAGAGATGGCCAAGGGCGTGGGTATCCGCCTGGAAACCCCGCCGCTTTTTTCCGAGCTTATTGCGGCCAAGGCCCGGGAGATCCATACGGACCGCACGCTGGAAAAATGTCGCGAGCCGTGGCGCACCATCTTCGTGCGCTACAACGGGGACGTGAACCTGTGCTGCGGAGGCGGAGGCGGCTGCGGCAATTTGAACGAATCGAGCTTCATGGAGGTTTGGAACCACCCGGCCAGGATCAAGGCCAGGGAGAAGGTGAATACCCCCAACCCCCTGCCGGCCTGCCTTAAGTGCCATACCGTGAAGCAGGACGCCCTGAACATTTCCACCCACATCCCGGACCCGGGCCTGGTCAGGCTGGCCCAGGAACGCTTCGGGGGGCGGGTGCTCCAGGAGCTGCCCCAGGCGGTTTAAGCCCACGACATGATGAAACTCAAATCAGTCCTATTCATTTGGGCATGCGGGCATGGGTAAATGCTTTAGAAATGAAGGAAGCTCGGCCTCGATTTGATCGGCGGTTTCATTGCGGCCCAGACATTTAGCCGCCCACCCCCTGCCCGGGTGTAGAGTATCCCATCTTGACCGGGCTTGTTGATAACGGCCCTTCCCAGGATCATGATTTCCAAAACCATCGATGAATTTGTTCCATATCGGGCAAAATTTCGCGATCAGCAGGGATTCCCCGAGAGGAATCCAAATATCGTCAACCACAAGCAAACGGCAATGGAAATGATCGATATTGAGATTTGATGCTTCCTTAATGCTTTCGGCATGTTCTTTTAAGCGATTGAAAAGAGCGGGACCTGGTTCAACATCCAACCCAAAATTTCCTTTTCGCGCTCCTGGAGGAACCGCCTTCCCAACATAAATTGGCACTCTGAAAGTTCCATCGCGATTTAGGTCAGCCAATGGAGCATAGGCTTCGAAAGTGCCAGTGTAATAAATAGCATAAATACCAGCACCAGGAAATGGCTCAATACTTCCCAGCGGAAGCGCTTGGCTTTCCAGTAAGGCATCGGCGACGCTTGTACCGAGATTATGTTTATCTAGTGGATTATATGATTTATTTTCCATGGATTCGCTTTAAGGGCCAGCAGTAAGTTTTTGTGTTCAAATTCCAGCAATTTTTCCGCGACGCTGCTGGACACTATACGCCCAAGGGCCACGGGCACCGCATTGCCTAATTGGCGCATGGTTTCCGTCCAAGAGCCATGGAAAACGTAACTATCGGGAAATGTTTGTAATCTAGCGGACTCTCTTACAGTGAAGTAGCGTACCTTGCCATTAGGCATGACAAGCATGTTTTCACCGCCTGGTACGCCGTGATCCCCCGCTTTTAGAGTTTTTGCCGGCAAATCCAGAGGGCTTCCCGTGTGCCCAGGATAGGCCCTGGCCCCGGATTGATAAATATGATTCCAACATTTTTTTGAAAGGAATTCATCATGCGGATTAGGCAAGCCTTGCAGAGCATCGCGCACGGTTAACCAAGGCTTATCCAAGGACGAAGGGTTTTGGATTTTTTTTAGTTGAGAGATACGAATCTTCAAGCGCTCTGGAGGTGAATCTCCATTCGGGGGGGAAGCCGAGTGCCGCTCCCAATATCTCCGCGTGATCCATTGTTCATGCAGTAAGGCGTCTAGGGAATGAGTTGTATCTGGGAATGACCAGCGTAAGCTTAAATCATGGCGAAAGCCCACGATGAAAACACGTTCGCGACGTTGTGGAACGCCATAGTCAGCGGCGTTGAGGACGCGGTAAATCACGTCATAATCGAACCAATGCTTTTTACCCGAGGTTTTTTCGCGTTCCAGTCGCGTGAGGTGTTCAATCCAAGTTTCTTTGGCACGCCGTATCAATTCCGGGAATGTGAGCTGGAGAGTTATATATTGAAAATAGTTTGCTAGAGATACCCTTGTGAGTCCCTTGACGTTCTCGATAACAAAAGCTTTAGGTTTAATTTTACGAATTACGTCGATCATGGATGGGAACATGTCGCGGTGATCAAAATAAGCGCGATGTTTGCCACCAAGAGAAAAAGGCTGACACGGTGGTCCACCGGCCACGAGGTCTATTTTTCCTTCGAATTGGCCGAAATCGAATTGCCTTACATCCTGTTCATGGAGAGGCCAGTCCATGACTAAGGGGCAATGCCTTTGCTGGTTCTCTCGGATGGTATCGCAAGCCCATTTGTCCCATTCAATCACCGCTTCGGACGTGAATCCAGCCAGGCTGACGCCCATGGCGAGCCCACCCGCGCCGGCAAATAACTCAACGGCTTTCATGAGACCTCTCTTTCGCCGTCAAGAAAATCACGGACCATTTTCCGAAGTTTCTCGGGATCACGAAGCATGCACTCCCAGACAATTAAACTACTCCATCCTTTTTCGCTCAGCAAGCGGTTGACTTGGATGTCCCTTTCTCGATTCCTCTCCAACTTTGGTAACCAGAAATCGAGCCTTGATTTCGGAAGTCGATTGCCCAGCGGGCAATCGTGGCGGTGCCAAAAACATCCGTGCACGAAAATGACCTTACGGCGGGAGGGGAAAACCAAATCAGGGCTCCCGGGGAGTTTCCGATCGTGTAGGCGGTATCGATAGCCCATGGAATGAACCATTCGGCGTACTTTCATCTCCGCCTTTGAATCGCGGTTTTTAACCCGGGACATTCGCTCGGAGCGCTCGGATGGAGAAAGCGTATCCATGGTGTTATCTAGATATGGCGCTCATCAGATACCTTCTCTTCAATTCCGGGTCGGTTGCCACCTCGGCCCAGTGCAGGTGCAGGGGCCTCAGCACCTGATCCCGGATCAGGGCGGACATGGCCAGGCGCCGGGCTTGGCCTTCGGCCAGCTTGCGATCCATGAAAGCGCTGAAATCCCTGGCCCGGTGCCAGGCCCGATGAGCCTTATTGACCTTGGCCTGGCCGGATAGGCCCATGCTCCGTATGACCTCCGGCCGGGCCAGGAGCCATTGGGCCTTTTCGGCCGCGTCCTGGGCATCGCCCGGCTGATAGGTCAATAAATCCAACCCGTCCTGGAACAACTCCAGCAGGCCGTGTCCCACCCGGGGGGTGAGCAGGCACTGGCCCATGATAAGCCCCTCGAACACCCGGAAATTGAGGTCGCCGTGCTCGGCCACGTTGAGCAGCACCCGGCCCTTGGGGAAAAGTTCCGTGAACTGCCCTTGGCGCACCGTGAGCCCGGGCATGAGGGCCTTCAGACGCTCAAGAAAGGCGTAACGGCCCGGGGTGTTTTCCCGGTCCACGCTGCCCACGAAGAGCAGGTCCCACACGGGCTGGCTCGGGGCGTAAGACAGGTGTTCGGGGTTAGGGGCGAAGGCCGGCAGCCAGAGCAAATCCTCCGGGGTCAGCCAGCCGTTCAGGAAGCGGGGCAAATGGTCCTTGAGGCTCACGGCGCAGGCGTCAAAGGCCTGGGCGTAAAGGGGATACCAGGCGTGGATGTGGGAATCCACGCAGTAGAACACGGTCAGGCAGGGATAATTCTCCAGGCCGGCAAAGGCCGGGGGCAGGCTGCGGTCGCCGAGGACCAGGACATCCGGAGGCCGGCCGCAGAAATCCACGATGTGCTCCCAGGAAAAAAGCCTGGGCTCCTTGTAGGATAAAATCCGCACGTCCCAGCCGAAACGGCTCAGGGACGCGGCGAAGTACTCCCGGCCGAACCAGGCCACCAGGCGGCCCTGGCCCAGGTTTCCTCCCGGGGGCGAGCTCATTCCCCGGCGGCCAGCCAGCCGCCGAAAGCGGCCATGAGCAGGGCCGCGAAGGCCATGGCCGCGGTTTGCGGCCATGGCAGGGCGTGCAGCACTATCCACAGGGGGGGCTGGTAAAGGGCCTGGGCCAGGAACCAGCGCAGAAGCTCCAGGCCGCCCAGCCCGGCCGCGGCCCCGGCCATGGCGGTCACGGCCCCGCTAACGGCGAAGGGCAGGCGCACGAACCACTCCGTGGCTCCAACCAGACGCATTATCTCCACCTCGGCCCTAAGGCCCTCCAGGCAAAGGCGGGCGGAAAAATAGGCCACCAGGGCGATCACCAGGCACAAGGACCCGGACAAGGGCCAAAAGGCCTTGGCCGAAAGGGAGCGCAGGGCCTGGGCCACGTCCAGCTGCATGGGGCTCAGGCGCACCTTGGCCACCCCGGGCAGGCTCTTCAGTTGTTCCAGAAGATCGGTCCACGGCCCCAGTTCCTGGTTGGGCACGGCGCAGTCGATCAGGGCCGTGGCCGGCATGGGATTGGTTCCGCCCAGCCAGCTCAGATCCAGGCTCTCCTTGCCCTGGTCCTGGTCCTGGCCCAGGGACTTTTTCAGGCCTTCCAGGGCCTCGTCCGGGGTGAACACGCGCAGGTCCCGCACTCCGGGCATGGCCTTGATGGCCCGCCACTGCTCGCGCACTTGCCCCATGTCCATGCCCGGCTTCCAGTAGACCTGCACCTGGGCGCTGCCCTGATGCTCGTGCAGATGACGGTCCAGATTGTAGAGAAAAAGCCCAAAGGCTCCGGACAGGAAACAGGTCAGACCCAAGGCCGCGGCGGTCATCAGGTAGAGTCGGGGATTCTGGCCCGTCTGGCGCAGACCCTTGGCCAAGGCCCGCAGGAACAGGGTCATAAGCCGGGACCCTCCTCGAAGCCATCGCCGAAGTCCTCCTCGCCGCCGCGCAGGGCCCCGTCCTCCAGGCGCAGCACCCGGGCCTGGGGGGTGGAGCGCACTATCTCCCGGTTGTGGGTGGCCATGAGGATGGTGGCTCCGTGGGCGTGGAACTGCTTGAACACCTCCATGAGCTGGGCGGCCAGGTCCCAATCCAGGTTGCCGGTGGGTTCGTCGGCCAGGATGACCTTGGGACCGCCCACCATGGCCCGGGCTATGGCCACCCGCTGCTGCTCGCCCCCGGCCAGGCGGATGCAGGCCTGGTCGGCCAGGTGCCCGATAGCCAACTGGCCGAGCACGGAATCCACCCGGCGTTTGATTTGGGCCCGGCCCAGGCCCCGGACCTCCAAGGGCAGGCTGACGTTATCGTAAACGGTGCGCTTAAGCAGGATCTTGAAGTCCTGGAAGATCACGGCCACGTCCCGGCGCAGTCCGGGCAGGCCGGACTCCAGACGGTTGAGGTCGTGCCCGGCCACCAGGACCTTGCCCTGCTGCAAGGGCAGTTCGCCGTGCAGCAGGCGCAGGAGGGTGGTCTTGCCCGCCCCGGACGGGCCGGTGACAAAGGCGAACTCCCCGGCGGCCAGACGGAAGCTCACCTGGCGCAGAACCTCCCGGCTGCCGAAACTATGGGACAGCAAATAGGCGGAGATCATCGTTGGGGCTTGGGATCAGCCGCACTTGGTGTAGCCGCAGGCCTTGCACACATGGCAGCCTTCCTCGAAGACCAGTTCGCAGTCGCACTCCGGGCAGGTCGGGTTGCCCAAGGTGCCTGTTTTCAAGGATATGTTCCGGCCGTGCAGGTAGCGGTTATCCAGCACCCAGGCCACGGCGTCCGGCAGGGAGAGCAGCAGGCCCTTTTTCTGAAAGATGGGGTTTTCCCCGCCGATGCCCTTGAGCTGGCCCACCACGTCGGCCACGTCCACCCCGGAGCGCAGGGCCAGGGACACCAGGCGGCCGATGGCCTCGGCCTTGGCGGTGATGGACTTTCCGGATTTGCCGATGACCGCGAAGACCTCGAAGGGCTTGCCCTCCACCTCGTTGACCGTGAGGTACAGCTGGCCGTAGCCGGTGCGCACCTTCTGGGTGAAGCCGTAGAGCACGTCCGGACGTTCGCGCACCCTGGTTTCGGCCCGTTCCTCGGCCTTGTCCTTGCCGTCGTGGTCTCCGGTGCACAGCACCTGGCCGGATTTGCTGCCGCTGCGGTACACGGTCACTCCCTTGCAGCCCAGCTCGTAGGCCATCCAGTAGATTTCCCTTATGTCCTCGGTGGTGGCCGAGTTGGCCAGATTCACGGTCTTGGACACGGCGTTGTCCGTGTACTTCTGGAAGGCCGCCTGCATCTTCAGGTGCCAGGAGGGCTCGATGTCCATGGCCGTGACGAACACCCGCCGGATGTCCTCGGGTAGATAATCCATGTGGGCCACGGAGCCCTTGGCCGCCACCTCCTCCATGAGCTTGGGGGAATAGCTCTCGGCCTTCTTGACCGCGGTCTCGAAGTAGGCGTTGGCTTCCACCAGCTTCTCCCCGTCCATCACGTGGCGGGCGAAGCTCAAGGCAAAAAGGGGCTCGATGCCCGAGGAGCAGCCGGCGATGATGGACAAGGTGCCGGTGGGGGCCACGGTGGTGGTGGTGGCGTTGCGGTACGGCCCCTGCTTCTTGGCGGCGAAGACCGAATCCGCATAGTTGGGGAAAGGCCCGCGCTCTCCGGCCAGATCCTGGGAAGCGGCCTTGGCCTGGGTCTGGATGAAGTCCATGATCTTTTCTCCCAGATGCAGGGCCTCCAGGGAGTCGTAGGGAATTTCCAGCTGGTAGAGCAGGTCCGCGAAGCCCATGACCCCCAGGCCGATCTTGCGGTTGCCCTTGACCATTTCGGTTATGCGCTCGAGGGGATAGACCGAGGCTTCGATGACGTTGTCCAAAAAGCGCACGGCCAGGCGCACGATCCGGGCGAGCTCGTCCCAGTCCACCGCGTCGCCCGAGGCCAGCAGGGCCAGATTCACGGAGCCCAGGTTGCAGGCTTCGTAGGGCAGCAGGGGCTGCTCCCCGCAGGGGTTGGTGGATTCCATCTCCCCCAGGGCCGGGGTGGGGTTGTCCCTGTTGATCCTGTCCAAGAATATTATGCCCGGGTCCCCGGATTCCCAGGCCTTTTGCACCAGCATGGAGAAGACCTCGGAGGCCTTCAGGGTCCCGGTGACCTCCTTGTTGTGCGGGGTCACCAGGTCGTAGGGCTCGTCGTTCTCCACGGCCTGCATGAACCGTTCGGTCAAGGCCACGGATATGTTGAAATTGTTGAGGTCGCCCTCGCGCTCCTTGCAGCGGATGAATTCCAGCACGTCCGGATGGTCCACCCGCAGGATGCCCATGTTGGCCCCGCGCCGGGTGCCGCCCTGCTTCACCTGTTCGGTGGCGGTGTTGAAGATGCGCATGAAGGACACCGGACCCGAGGCCACCCCGCCGGTCGAGCCCACCCGCGAGTCCTTGGGCCTAAGTCGGGAAAAGGAAAAGCCCGTGCCGCCGCCGGACTTGTGGATCATGGCCGCGTCCTTGACCGCCTCGAAGATCTCTTCCATGGAATCGCCCACCGGTATCACGAAACAGGCGGCCAACTGGCCCAGTTCCGTGCCCGCGTTCATCAGCGTGGGCGAATTGGGCAGGAACTTGAAGGTGGTCATGAGATCGTAGAAGGCCCGGGCCAGATCATTGACCTTCCAGGACGAGGCCGGGAATTGGGCCTCAACCGAGGCCACGGTCATGGCCACGCGCCAGAAAAGCTCGCGTTCGTCCTCTATGGGGGTCCCGTCCGGTCCCTTGCGCAGGTATCGTTTGGCCAACACCACCTTGGCGTTGGGGTTCAGTTCGGGCATGGGCAGATCGGCGGGAACGTCCAGACTGGGCATGGATTCTCCTTGGCGGTGCATGGTATTGGCTCCGGCCAGGCGGATGACCGGAAGTGGTTTCCTAATATATGCCGGCGGGAAAATCCACTGGCCCGCCGGGCGTTCTCATTCCTCGGGCAGGCCCATGCCCGGGGACATGGTCTGGCCGGTCCATGCGGTCTCGTACCCACCCATGGCCCGAACCTTGGCCTTGAAGGCCGGGCTGGGCAAAACCTCCAGCATGGCCCGCACCCTGGGGTCTTCAAGATGCACCAGGGGGATTATCAGGTCGTAGCGCTCCCTGGCCAGGGGCACGAAATCAAGGCCCAGGGCCTTGGCCGCGGAGTATATTCCCAGGCCGCAGTCCGCGGCCCCGCTGGCCACGTTGGCCGCCACGCCCATGTGGGTCATTTCCTCCTGGGTGTAGCCGTGAACGGCCCGGGCCTCGATGCCCCCCAGGCGCAGATGGTGGTCCAGAAGGATGCGCGTGCCCGATCCCCGCTGCCGGTTGACGAAGCGCACGTCCGGCCGGGTCAGGCTGGCTATTCCTTGTATGTCCCTGGGGTTGCCCGGGGCCACCATGAGCCCCTGGCGGCGGATGGCCACGTTTACCAGCCGCACCTGCACCGTGGATATCAGCTTGGCCAGGAAGGGAAAGTTGAAATCGCCGGTGCTGGGATCGAACAGATGGGCCCCGCTGGCCAAGGCCGCGCCAAGGGCCAAGGCCCTCACCCCCCCCATGCTGCCCACATGGCTGGCCCCCAGGCGCAGGGGCGGGTCCAGGCGCATGAGCTCGTCGCCCAGCAGGTCCAGGGTCAGGTCGTGGCTGCCCACCACCAGGATGGTGCGGTCCAGATCCTGGGCCGAAACCAGCAGTTCGGCCCGCACGACCTCGCCGCTGGCCAGTCCCTCCCTGTCCGTGGGGATGCGGGTTAGACCCTGGGCCTTGGTCAGGGAGGTGATGAGCCCGGCCCCCCGGGACAGGGGCACGGCCGAATAGCCATCGCCCACCCGGCCCACGGCCAGGCGCAATAGTTCGGTCATGCCCGGCCGGGAAGGAGCCTCCCTGGCCATGCGGGCCGCGACCTCGGGCCGGCGCAGGGGCTCGCCGCGCCCGAGCCAAGCCCCCAGGGGGCCGATAAGTTCATCGAAACACACCGCGGCGCTGACCGGATAGCCGGGCACCCCGACCATGAGCTTGCCCTTGGCCAGGCCCAGGATGGAGGGCTTGCCGGGCATGGCCGCGATGCCGTGCACCAGCACCTGGCCGAATCGCTCCATGACCGCCCGGGTCAGGTCCTTGCTGCCGGCCGAGGACCCGGCCAGCAGGGCCACGATGTGGGCCGGGGAGGCCAGGGCCTGCTCCAGGGCTTGGCTCAGGTGGTCCAGGCGGTCCTTGACCGGGGCCGTGCGCTCGGCCGTGAAGCCCCATTGCCCGGCCAGGGCCTGGATCATGACTGAATTGCTCTCCACCACCTGGCCTGGCCCGGGCACCGGCCGCATGGTATGGTCCAGAACTTCGTCCCCTGTGGGGATTAAAGTAAGACGCACCCGTTCGAAGACTTCCACCTCCCAGACCCCGCAGGACAGCAGGGCCCCAAGATCGTGGGCGCTCAGCTGGCGGTGGCGGGGCAGGATCATTTCCGTGGCCACGATATCCTCGCCGATGCGGCGCACGTGGCTCCAGGGGGCCACGGGCGCTTCCAGCAGGACCGAGCCGTCCTCGGTCAAGACCACATGCTCGATCATGACCACCGCGTCCATACCCGGGGGCAGGATATCGCCGGTGTTCACCGGGCAAAAACCCATGTTCGGGGCCAGGCGCGCGGGCCGGCCCTCCCGGGCCTGGTGGGTGTCCTCGGCCTTCACGGCTATGCCGTCCATGGCCGCGCAATGGCTGGCCGGGGAACTGTACCTGGCCAGGATCGGGGCAACGGTGACCCGGCCCAGGGCCTGGGGCACGGGCACGGTTTCCACGCCCACCAGGGCTTCCCGGTCCAGGCCGGCCTGGACCAGGGCCAAGGCCTCGGGGATGGGCACGGTCTTCAGGTAGATGTTGCGCTTGATCTTCACAGCGGCTCCACGAAGACCGGGGTGCCGGCCTCCAGGCCTTCCAGTTCCGCGGGGATGCAAATGAGGCCTTGGGCCTTGATCAGGGTTTTCAGCAGCCCTGACTGGCCCAGGATGGGCGTGGCCAGGAGTTGGCGACCCTGGGGCCGGGTCAGGCGGACCCGGACGTAATCGTCGCGGCCATGGCAGGAGGCCAGGTTGCGGCTCAAAAAGGCCGGGAAACCGGGGCGCGGCTGGTCAAAGGCCTGAGGGTCCCCGGCCAGGTGGGCCAGGAAGGGCCGGCCGAACACGAACATCACCACCTGGGCCGAGGCCGCCTGGCCGGGCAGGCCCCACACGGCCTTCCTGCCTACCCGGGCCAGGATGGTGGGCTTGCCGGGTTTCACGGCCAGGCCGTGGGCCAATATCTCGGCCCTGGGTAGTTCTTTAATGGCCCGCAGGGTGAAGTCGCTGTGGCCCACGGAACTGCCGCCGCTCACGAAAACCGCGTCCGAGACCTCCAGGGCCTGGGCCATGGCCCGGGCGATGGCCCGGACCTGGTCCGGGACGATGCCCAGCATCACAGGCTCGGCCCCGGCCTGGCGGATCAGGTCCCGCAGGGCCGGGGCGTTTAGGTCCCTGATGTGGCCGGGACCGGGCTTGGCCTCCTGGGGCACCAGTTCGTCGCCCGTGGAGATGACCGCGGCCTTGGGGCAACGGCGGACCTCCACCCGGGTCAAGCCCAGGGCGGCCAACAAGCCGATTTCGACCGGGCGCAGAACCACGCCGGCCTTGAGGGCCGTTTCCCCGGCCTGGACGTCTTCCCCGGCCATTTGCATGTTGTCCCCGGGGGCGGCGTTTTTCCTGATTTCGATGGTCCCCTCGCCCAATTCCTGGGTGTGCTCCACCATGATCACGGCGTCGGCCCCGGGCGGCAGGCTGGAACCGGTGACCACCCTGGCGCATTGACCAGGGGCCAGGTGGTGCTCGGACACGGTCGTTATGTCCAGGTCGATGGCCAGGGACAGGTAAGTGGGATTGGTTTCCGTGGCCCCGAAGCAGTCGGCGGCCCGCACGGCGTAGCCGTCCATGGACGAGCGGGGGTAGGCCGGCAGGTCCTCGGGGCTTTGCAGGTCATTAAGCAAGTAGCGCCCCAGGGCCTTATCCGTGGTCACGGTTTCCGGGCCAAGAGCGGGGAAGGTCCCCAGCAGTTCCCGGAAGGCCGCCGGGCTCATGAGGTCGAGGTAGGTTCCGGA
>Ga0326727_10019741_pt1 | contig 13482 bp, 14 predicted proteins | sample MB2enrmetagenome_FD_207643 | JGI IMG/M metagenome (GOLD analysis project Ga0326727, IMG submission 207643) | Lab enriched peat soil microbial communities from McLean, Ithaca, NY, United States - MB29MY | ecosystem: Environmental > Terrestrial > Soil > Wetlands > Peat | place: USA: New York... | reverse complement strand
TAGCCGTCCTTTAACTCACGGGCGGCGCGGGCGGCCATTTGCTGACGGGTCCAGGGCATAAAGCAGCTCCTAGTTCTGAGTTCTTAGCCATTCGTGGCCATCGAAGCGGTCATGGGTTCAAGAGGCATCGGGTTTCAGTGAACAGCGATCAGCCTTCGCGAACGGTTCTCCGCTCGATGCGTTTTTCGGGATGCGGATTGTGGACCAGCCGGTGGACGAAGATGCCGGGGGTGTGAATTTCGTCGGGGTCGAGCTCGCCGGGCTGGACGATAATCTCTGCTTCCGCGATGGTGACTTTGCCGCAGGTGGCGGCCACGGGGTTGAAGTTGCGCGCGGTGCGGCGGTAGATCAGGTTGCCGTGCAGGTCGGCCTTCCAGGCCTTGACCAGCGCCACGTCGGCCCGGATGCCGCGCTCCAGAACGTAGGTCACGCCGTCGAAGTCCTTCAGCTCCTTGCCCTCGGCGATCATGGTGCCCACGCCGGTGCGCGTATAGAAGCCGGGAATGCCTGCGCCGCCGGCGCGCATGCGTTCGGCCAGCGTGCCCTGGGGGCTGAACTCGACTTCGAGCTCGCCGGTAAGGAACTGGCGCTCGAACTCCGCGTTCTCGCCCACGTAGCTGGAGATCATCTTCCTGATCTGCCGCGATTCGAGGAGCACGCCGAGGCCCCAGCCGTCGACGCCCGCGTTGTTGCTGGCTGCGGTCAGGTTGCGCACGCCGAGTTCGCGCACCGCCTGGATCAGCGCTTCCGGAATGCCGCACAGGCCGAATCCGCCGACGGCCAGCAGCATTCCGTCGAGAACCACGCCTTCGACCGCCGAGCGCGCATCGGGATAGAGCTTGTTGAGGCCGCGCATGGAAGAAGAAACAGTTGCCATAGGATCACACCCATTCGCTGTCCCGGATGCGTCGAATCGATCGCGAGGCCGGGACAGAATAGTTTGCAAGGAACCGCCAAGCCAAAGAGGTTCTCAGTCCGCTCTTTGGCATTCCCGTTTCGATGCAAGGGAGCTACCCCAACACCCTACCGCAACCCAGCGGCGGCTGTAAAGCCCCTGTGCCGCATTCTGGTGCAATTCAAAATGAGCGTTGCACCCCCTGGCTGCCTATCGAAACGGAAAGAATCGTTCTGCGCGGCCGCCTGATTAGGAAGCCTTGAGCTCACCCCAGGTCGGGCGCCGGCTTCGCGAGCAGGACGCCCAGGGCGCAACTCGCCGTTCGAGCCAGTTCTCCGTCGGCGCGGCCGGTGAGAACCACCGGAACCTTAGCTCCCACCACAACTCCAGCCGCCACCGCTCCGGCCAGGTACTGAAGCTCCTTGAAGAGAATATTTCCGGCTTCCAGATTGGGAACCATAAGAAGATCCGGGTCTCCCGCGACCGCCGATTTGATGTTCTTGATCCGTGCGGCTTCGCTGGAAATGGCATTGTCGAATGCCAGCGGGCCATCGACGATGGCCCCGGTAATCTGTCCGCGATCGGCCATCTTGCAGAGAGCGGCGGCATCCAGCGTCGACGGAATGGCTGGGTTAACCGACTCCACCGCCGACAGTATGGCCACCTTCGGGTTCTCGACCTCAAGCGTGAGCATCATGTCGATGGCATTCTGCAGAATATCGATCTTGGTCTCCAGGTCCGGCATGAAGTTCATGGCCGCATCGGTTACGAAGAGAGTCTTGTGATAGGAAGGCACATCCAAGGCGAACACGTGGCTGATGCGCCTCCCGGTGCGCATCCCTCCTTCGCGCGACGCGACAACGCTCATGAGTTCGTCCGTCTGAAGAGAACCCTTCATGAGCATTTGGACCTCCCTCTTGCGAGCCATCTCCACGGCCCGCACGGCAGCCGATTCCCGATCGTCGGCGTCAACGATCTGAATGCTTCCCAAATCGAGTTGCATGGTTTCGGCTATTTTGCAGATCGTCGATTCAGCGCCCACAAGAACCGGAACAATCAACCCCTCTTTGGACGCCTGGATGGCGCCTCCGAGAGATAGTTCGTCGCACGGCCAGACGATCGCGGTTCTGACAGACGGTTGGGAACTCGCGCGCGCGATCAGATCAAGGTAGTGACGATAGGGATTGTTCACAATGAGCTGGGGCACCGGGAGCGTGGACAAGCGGAGCTTTTCCAAAGGTGCGATGAGCTGCGCAGTACCCGAAAAAATGGACGCTCCGGCGCTATTGCTTGCCTGGCAATCGAATGTAACCTTCTTTGTAGAATCGTCCTTGGACGTAACCTCGACTCTGACGAGAATGCGTTCTCCGACACGGATGAGATTATGGAATGCGAGCGACACGTTCGTAAGTGAGCATCCAGGCCCGGGTAGATTCGTGGCGAAAAGACCGGAGATGAGCGAGGCGCACCACATGTTCGGTCCGGTCGGAAGCATGCTGCTCACGGCGCGATCGATGAGTTCATCGGGGTCCAGAACGGACCGGAATCCGGAAATCGAAGCGAATGCCATCGCGTCATCCGTGGTTAGAACGTGCTCCGTCCTGGCTGCGTCGCCAAGTGAAATCTCGTCGTATGTCTTGTTCTCAATAAAGCCGAGATCCATACCAGTTCCCTCCCCGCTCAAACGCCGGCCATTTTCCAGTCTGTATCCCATCGTATGGCCTGCGAGCGCCGTGCCAAGTGACTGCAATCACGCATGCCAGGGATGGCGCACACAAAGAAAAAGCCTCGCTCAAGGAGGCTGATTCCGATCCCCACGGATGGAAGAGGACAGAATGGGAGGCTCGATCCCATTATCCGGGATTTCCGTTTTGCGCTTCGACCGCGAACCAGTATATCCTCCGTTGCCTCCGCCCGCGATCCTTGATGTGTTGGTTCCAGGGCCAAAGACCCGTTTGTGCCCGGCCGAAGCTTTGGGATAAAGACGGATGCGGGAAGTCGGCCCGCCGCGGAGTGACGGGTTGTACACTGGTTAACAGCCAAAAGGCAAAACGGAAATCCGGGATTACAGCATCTCCGAAAATGCATAAGGAGCTAGGAATGGCAGCACCCGATCCGGTTGTGATTGTTGGCGCCGCGCGCACACCGATCGGCGCGTTCCAGGGCGATCTGAAGGAGCTGTCTGCTCCTCAACTTGGCGCCATCGCCATCCGCGCCAGCGTCGAGCGCGCCAGGATACCGGTCGATTCTGTGGACGAAGTGCTCTTCGGCTGCGTGCTTCCTGCCGGCCTGGGCCAGGCCCCCGCGCGTCAGGCCGCGCTGGGCGCCGGACTGCCGGCTTCCACCGGCGCGGTCACCATCAACAAAGTGTGCGGCTCGGGTATGAAGAGCGCCATGCTGGCGCACGATATGCTGCTGGCCGGCAGCGCCAGGATCATGGTCGCGGGCGGCATGGAAAGCATGAGCAACGCCCCGTATCTCCTGGATCGCGCGCGCAGCGGCTATCGCATGGGGCATGGCCGGGTTCTCGACCACATGTTTCTCGATGGGCTTGAAGACGCCTACGATAAGGGCCGTTCGATGGGCGCATTTGCGGAGGATTGCGCCGATAGCTACGCGTTTACGCGCCAGGCGCAGGACGAATATGCCGCGGTATCGCTCACGCGGGCGCAAAAGGCCACGGCCGACGGCAGCTTTGCCGCGGAGATCGTTCCCGTCACGGTGAATGCCGGCAAGACGCAACGCCAGGTGAGCCACGATGAGCTGCCGCTGAAGGTGACTGCGGAGAAGATTCCCTTTCTCAAGCCTGTGTTTCGCGAGGGCGGAACGGTGACGGCGGCGAGTTCCAGCGCGATATCCGATGGCGCCGCCTCGCTGGTGCTCATGCGGCGCTCAGAAGCGGACCGCCGCGGCCTCGTGCCGCTGGCGGCCATCGCGGGTCACGCCACCTACGCAAACACGCCCGCGCTCTTTACCACGGCGCCCATCGGCGCGATTCGCAGGCTTATGGAAGGGACAGGCTGGGCGCTCGACACGGTGGATTTGTTCGAAGTCAGCGAGGCCTTCGCCGTTGTCGCGATGGCGGCCATGCGCGATCTGGGCCTGGCTCACGAAAAAGTGAACGTCCACGGCGGCGCCTGCGCTCTCGGCCATCCCATCGGCGCATCCGGCGCGCGCATGGTCATGACGCTGGCTGCGGCGCTCGAAAAGTACGGATTGCGCCGCGGGATCGCCGCAATCTGCATCGGCGGCGGCGAGGCGACCGCCATGGCGATTGAGCGCATCGGCTAGGCTGACAAGCCATGGTTTCGCTGGGTCTTTTCAGCCTGTTGCGAAAGCCGGGTCTTGAAAGGGCACGGCTTCAGCGGCGAAGACGAGGACCAAGCTGCGCGCGTCCGCTAACATCAATTGAGAGCAGACAGCAACAGCCTGCCGGTGGAGCGGGGCGCGGGGGAGTACTCCGGTATAGCGCGCTTCACGCGGTCCGTGCGCGATCATTCCCCGGCAGTTATTTCTTTGCACGCAGAAAGGAGGCGCCCCGTGCGCCTGAACATCCCCAAGCTGCACAAGCCCGCCGGTCCGCGCACCCACGAGGGAGCGCCGACCAAGGTTATCACCGCGGAGCAGATGCTGCGCCGCTCCGTGCTCTCCTGCATGTTGTGGGAAGGCGAGTTCTACGAGGACGGCGTGCAGATTGCCGGCCGCATCCACGATCTCGTCCCCCAGGTTCCCGCGGAGAAGGTCGCCGCGCTCGCCGTCGAGGCCCGCGAGCGGATGAAGCTGCGCCACGCGCCGCTCCTGCTGGTGCGGGAGATGGCGCGCCACGCCACCCATCGCGCCCTGGTGGCCGAGACCCTGGCCCGCGTCATCCAGCGCGCCGACGAGTTGAGCGAGTTTGTCGCCATCTACTGGGCCGGCGGCCGTCAGCCGCTCTCCGCGCAGGTGAAGAAGGGACTGGCTGCCGCCTTCGGCAGGTTCGACGAGTACGCGCTGGCCAAGTACGATCGCGCCGGAGCCGTTCGCCTGCGCGACGTGCTCTTCCTCTCGCACGCCCGGCCCGCGGATGAGGCGCAGGCAGCCCTGTGGAAGCGGCTGGCTCAGAACGAGCTGGTAACGCCCGACACCTGGGAGGTTGCCCTCTCGGCCGCCGGACGCGGCGACGGGCCTGACAAGCGCGAGGTGTGGGAGCGGCTGCTGGCCGAGCGCAAGCTGGGCGCGCTGGCTCTTCTGCGCAACCTGCGCAACATGCACGCCGCCGGGGTCAGCGAGGAGCTGGTCCTGGCCGCGCTCGCCGGCATGAAGACGGAGCGGGTTCTGCCCTTCCGCTTTCTGGCCGCCGCGCGCAGCGCTCCGCAGTGGGAGCAGGCGCTGGAAGCAGCGATGTTCCGCTCGCTCGAAGGACGCGCCGCTCGCCTTGCCGGGCACACCGTCCTGCTGGTGGACGTCTCCGGTTCCATGGAGGTGCCCATCTCCAGCCGCTCGGAGATGCGCCGTACCGATGCCGCATACGGGCTGGCCATTCTGCTCCGAGAGATTGCCGGGAAGGTGACCATCTATACCTTCTCGAATCAGGCCAAGCTGGTGCCGCCGCGGCGCGGAATGGCGCTGCGCGACGCCCTCGACCAGAGCCAGCCGCACTCGGGAACCTACCTGGGCGCGGCCCTCAACCAGGTCGAGACCGATTGCCGGGATGGCTACGACCGCATCGTGGTCATCACCGACGAGCAGTCGCACGACAGCGTTTCCGCGCCCCACGGCAAGGGCTATGCGATCAACGTGGCCAGCAACCGCAACGGCGTGGGCTACGGCGATTGGACGCACATCGACGGCTGGAGCGAGGCGGTGGTCGACTACATCGCCGAACTCGAAGCCGTACAGGGCGGCGCGACCGCCTGACCGGCGCACGCCGCCTCAAACAAACAGATTCCGGGGAGCCGTCCGCGCACACGGCAGCTCCCCGGATATTTCTTGCCCCGGTCGCCCCGCTCAGTCCGCCTCGAGCGCGCCCAACCGGAAGAACAAGCCGGCGACGGCGCCGCCCAGGCTGGGCGCCAGCAGGAAGAGCCAGACCTGCGCCAGAGCCTTGCCGCCCATCAGCAACGCCGGCCCCAGACTGCGGGCCGGGTTCACGCTCACGCCGGTGACGTGGATGCCGGTCAGGTGGATGGCTACCAGCGTGATGCCGATGGCCAGTCCGGCAAAGCCCGCCGGCGCGTTCTTCTGCGTCGCGCCCAGAATCACGATCACGAAGATCAGCGTGGCCGCGAACTCGAAGAGCAAGGCTGAGTGCATATCGTAACCGCCCTGGTAGCCCGCGCCCCAGCCGTTCTGTCCCAGGCCGCCTTTGGCAATGCTATAGCCTCCCTCCACTCCGTTGGCGATCGCAAAGACCAGCCAGGCTGCGAGAAACGCGCCCAGGAACTGCCCGAACCAGTAGCCCAGCATGTCCACAATCTTCATCCGCCCCGCAATCCACACGCCCAGGCTCACAGCCGGATTGATGTGGCAGCCGGAGATGGGGCCAATCCCGTAAGCCGCGCCGATCAGCCCCAGGCCAAAGGCGAACGCGATGCCTACAATGCCCACCTTGTCGCCGGCGAACACTGCCGTTCCCACGCCAAAGAGCACCAGGATGAAGGTGCCCACAAGTTCCGCGAAGTACTTCTTCATGATCCCTCCTGTCTGTCTGATGTTCCTTGCCGGCTCGCGCCCGCCGGAGTTGTGTGCGTTGCGAGGCGTTCCGCAAGCCCGGAAGAGGCTGCCAAGGGAACCAGGGACCAGCCTCCGGCGCAAATGGAAGTTGTCCCATCCGGTTGCCGAACACGCGCGAAGTGTGCCAGAGCGGACTGCCGGGAGTCAATAGAAATGAATGCTGGGTGAACGCGGCTGCGCCGGACGCCGCTTCAACCGCCGCGCTTCCGGCTCGAATTCATCAAACGTTTGCAATCTGTTTGCCTCCTTGCATTACTCTGTTAATGGTTCCGTGCGGCCTCCGCATCGCGCAGTCAACGGCCGCAGGGCGAGGGCAGAACGTTTGAGCCAAACCGTATTTGTTCTGGAAGACGACATCGATATTGCGCGCCTCGTGCAGCATCACCTGGAAGCAGCCGGGTTTGCGGCGCGCCTGTTTGTCACTCCCACCAACCTGATTTCCGATGCCGAGCGCCAGCCGCCGGCGTTGTTCCTGCTGGACATCATGGTTCCCGGCGGAGACGGCCTGGACGTTTGCCGCCGTCTGCGCCTGAATCCCGCCCTTTCCACCATTCCCATCATCTTCCTGACCGCGCGCGCCAGCGAGAACGACCGCGTGCTGGGCCTGGAACTGGGCGCCGACGACTACATCACCAAGCCTTTTGCCACCCGCGAACTGGTGGCACGCGTCAAGGCCGTGCTAAGGCGCTTTGAGCGACCCGCCGCGCCCTCGATCATCCGCTTCGAAGAGATCGTCATCGACGCCAGCGCCATGCAGTTGAAGGTGCGCGGCGAGCTGACCACCACTACGGCCACCGAGTTCCGGCTGCTGGACTACCTGGCGCGGCACCCTGGCCGCGTCTTCAGCCGCGACCGCCTCCTCGACGCGGTATGGGGCGACGCCCGCTTTGTAACTCCCCGCTCGGTCGACGTCTATGTGCGCCGCATTCGTGAGAAGATCGAGGTCGATCCGGAGAATCCGCGCTACCTGAAAACCGTGCGCGGCGCCGGCTATCGCTTCGAGCTCCCCAGAGGGGAATAGAAGGCTGGCCCTGCGCCCGAACGTGCCGGATGGGAGCGGCGCTCATTGACCCGCAAAGTCTTCATCAAACTGCTCGGCCTCTTTCTCTCGCTGCTGGTCGTTGAGATCGCGGCCATGGAGTTGGTTGTTCCTCCTCTGGCGGAGCACGCCGCCGGGGGAGCCTTCCATCGGCTGGCTGTCGAGACGCTGTGGTCCTGCCTCATCGCGCTCTTCATTGCCCTCCCCGCGGCTGCCTGGGTTGCCGTCCGCGTCGCCGCCCGCCTCGATCGGGTGGCCTTGTTTGCCCACCGTATCGCGGATGGCGATCTGGGCGCTCGTCTTGCCCAGGCCGGCGACGATTCACTTTCGCCCATGGAAGCGGCTCTTGACCGGACCGCCGAGCGCCTTGGTGAGAGGTTTACCGATCTCGACAACCGGCGCCAGGAACTCGCCGCCATGCTTGATTCCATGCAGGAAGCGGTGGTCGCCATCACCCCCGAGGGCCTGGTCAGCTGGTCCAACGCAGCCATGCGGCGCATCGCCGGAAACCAGATCCGCGCCGGCCGCCCCCTGGTCCACTCGGTCCGCGACCCTGAGATTCTGGCTTGCGTCCGCGCCGCGCTCGAACATCCTCCCGGCTCCTTCCAGCCCGACGTTCGCCCCAGCCGCGCCAGCTCCCTGGCGCCGGGCCGTGTCTTTGAGATTCACGCGGCCCCGCTGCCCAGCGGCGGCGCGCTGGTCGTCCTCCACGACGTCACCGCCATCGAAGGCGCGGAGAAATCCCGCCGCGAGTTCATCGCCAACGTCAGCCATGAGCTGCGCACGCCGCTGACCTCCATCCAGGGCTATGTCGAAACGCTCATCGAGGACCCGCATACCCGCCCCGAGGTCACCCGCGAATTCCTGGGCGTAATTCTCAAGAATGCCACCCGTATGAACCGCCTCACCGAGGACCTGCTCGCCCTGGCCAGCATCGAGAGCCCCGACTACAAACTCACTCTTCAGCCCACGCGCGCTTCGGACCTGCTCGCGGACGCCATTGAATCCCTGGGCGGCATCGTCGTCGACTCCGGCGTCGAATTGCAATCGGCAGGCGCGACGGAAGCCCAGGTCATGGCCGACACTGACGCCATGCACCAGGTCTTCGGCAACCTTATCGAGAACTCCGTCAAGTACGCCAAGGCCGGCAAGCGCATCCGCGCCGGCGCCCAACTGCTCGAATCCGAGGTCGAGTTCTTCGTCCAGGACTTCGGCCCGGGCATCGCCTCCGAGCATCTGGATCGCATCTTCGAGCGCTTTTACCGCATCGATAAAGCCCGCTCCCGTGAATCCGGCGGTACCGGGCTCGGCCTGGCCATCGTCAAGCACATCGTTCAGGCCCACGGCGGGCGGCTGTGGGCAGAAAGTGAACTTGGCGCAGGCGCCACCTTCCACTTCACGCTTCCCTTGGCGCCCGAAGCGCCCGAAACGGATGAGCCGGGGAGCGTCAATGCGCCATAATCTGTAGTCCCATTCAAATCCCCGTAACATTGGCGGTAGACAATTACCTACGGCAGTTTATCTGCGAGGGAGTTGTCAGTGAAAAAAACGCTAGTTGCCGTTGTGTTGTTCGTGTTGGCTTTGAGCGCCGCTCAAGCCCAGAAGCTGACCGGGGCGGGCGCCACCTTCCCCTACCCGATCTATTCCAAATGGTTCAGCGAGTATAGCGCCGCGCATCCCGGCGTCGAGATCAACTACCAGTCGATCGGCTCCGGCGGCGGAATCCGCCAGGTAACCGCGGGCCTGGTGGACTTTGGCGCCTCCGACATGCCCATGGCGGACGATGCGCTGGCCGCCTCCAAGATCAAGCTCATCCACATTCCCACCGTGCTGGGCGCGGTTGTGCCCATCTTCAACGTCTCCGGCGTCGCGGACATCAAGTTCAGCGGCGACGTGCTGGCAGATATCTATCTGGGCAAGATCACGCGCTGGGACGATCCCCGCATCGCTAAGGACAACCCCGGCGTGAATCTCTCGGGAGTTCCCGAAAGCTCCAAGAAGATCATCGTCGTTCACCGTTCCGACGGCAGCGGAACCACATTTATCTGGACCGACTACATGAGCAAGGTCAGCTCCGACTGGGCCAACGGCCCGGGCAAGGGCTCGTCGCCCAGTTGGCCGGTGGGCGTGGGCGGCAAGGGCAACGAGGGCGTGGCCGGCCTGGTGCGCCAGTTGCCGGGCGCCATCGGCTACGTCGAATTGATATATGCTCTGCAAAACAAGATCAGCTTCGGCGAAGTCAAGAATGCCGCCGGCAATTGGGAGAGGGCCTCGATCGAGGGCGTTACCGAAGCCGCGGCCAGCATCAAGCAGCTTCCCGCCGACTATCGCGTCTCCATCACCAACGCGCCCGGCAAGGACGCCTATCCCATCTCCAGCTTCACCTACCTGCTCATTCCCGTCCATGCCGCCGATCCCGCCAAGGGCAAGGTCATCAAGGACCTGCTCAGTTGGATCATCAACTCCGGTGAGAACGAAGTCTCGGCTTTCTCCTACGCGCCGCTCCCCAAGAACGTCGCGGAAAAGGTTCTCAAGACCGTCTACTCCTTGGAGTAGAAGCTGGCGGACGGTCCGGCCCTGACGCTGGACCGCCTGGCTCCCGCCGGCGGCCCACAGCCGTGGACCGTCGCGGGAGAGCCCTGTTAGAATCGCTTCGCGAACGAGGGAAAGCTCATGCGGAAGGCGGTACGGTTTTTTGTTCTCTGCGCGCTCCTGCTGGTGCCGGCAGTTTTGACCGCCGGAGAAAAGTTCGACGGCAACTGGCAGACGACTCTCACCTGCCCTGACAAGGGAAAGACCGCGGGTTACACCTGGAAGTTTCCCGCCGTGATCAAAGACGGCGCCTTCCGCGGAGAGCACGGCACGGAGGGCCAACCCGGCTACCTGCTCGTCGAAGGCAAGATAGCCGACGACGGCACGGCCAAGCTCTCCGCCAGCGGCATCGTCGCCTCCCGGCAATACGCTCGCGGTGTCTTCGTCGGCCAGGGCACCAGTTACAGTTACAACATCAAGGCCCAGTTCAAGGAGACGGAGGGCGCTGGCACCCGCGACGAAGGCCTGGGCATTGTGGGACGCCCCTGCACCTTCGACTTCGTGAAGCAGGCCCCGAGCCAGACCGGCGGGCGCTAGGCGGCGAGTTGCTCCCCGATCAGCCGGTCCACCAGCGTTATCAGGCGCTCGCCCGTGCGCGGCAGCACGAAGGCCGAAGCCGCCCCGTCCCAGTCGAGTTTGAAGCTGGTCGAGAGCGCCGAAATCCAAATCTGCCGCACCGGCGCGTTGGGCGTGATCACAAACTTGCCCGCCGGCGCCTCGAAGAGCACTTGCAGCGCGCCGCCCTGCTCCTCCACCTCGAAGCCGGTCTCGTCTTCCTCGCGCGCAATCAAGTGCTGCATCAGCGAGTCCAGAGCTGTCCCGGCCAGATCGCGAAACTCCAGTTCGTCCAACATGGTTTCAGTCTAACAACTCGACAGGTCGCGAGACTCCGTCCGGACCATTTGGCACCGGGTACTTTGGACGGTTCGGGCTTTGGCCCCGCAGAGCGGGCTTCCCAAAACGGACCTCCAATCGCTGACTCCGGCATTTCTTGGTTTACTTTGGGCTTCCGCCGGTTTTTCTCCGCCTTTTCACCGGAAACTTGCATACCATTCACCTCATCCCCGTCATACTCCCCTCAGGTTCTCAGCTTTCAAACTTGTGCCCGGGAGGCAAACGGCATGCGTGTGCTATGGCTGACAATCGGAGTTCTGGCGGGGTCGCAGGCTGCCTGTTGCGTTCAGTTGCCGCAACCAACCCCGGCCGGCCAACTGGTTCGCGAGGTCGTGGCCAACGAGCTCAACGACCACCATGCGCATGGCTACTGGCGTTACTGGATCGAGCGGCGCACGCCCAACGAAACACGGCTCGAAGATCAGGTGGAGACCGCCGAAGGCCCCGTCAACCGGCTCACGCTAAGCAACGGACGCCCGCTCAGCCCGGAAGCCGAACGGGAAGAACAGGCGCGCCTCGAGCGCCTGCTCTCCTCGCCCGCCGAACAGGCCAGGCGCCGCCAGGAATATGAAGACGACGAAAACCGCATCGACCGCATTCTGGCCCTGCTGCCCGATGCCTTTGTCTACGAATATGACGGCGGCAACGAAAGCTGCCAGCGCCTCCGTTTTCGCCCCAATCCGGAGTATCCCGCCCGCTCCATCGAAGCGCGCATCTTCCATGCCATGAGCGGCACGCTGTGGGTGAACACGCGCTACAAGCGGCTGGCCCGGCTCGACGGCCGCGTCGAGGAGAATGTGGACTTCGGATACGGAATTCTTGGCCGCCTCTACAAAGGCGGATGGTTCAGTTTGCAGCGCACCCAGGTCAGTTCCACGGACTGGAAGACGGAGCGGCTTGAGGTGCACATGATGGTGCGCGCCCTGCTCGTCAAGACCTTTGCCCGCGAAACCAGCGAGGCGCGGGGCGGCTTTCTGCCCGTGCCGGCAGGCTTGAATCTGGCTCAGGGAAGGTTGCTCCTCGATCAATCTGGGAGTCAAGCCCGGATCGAACCCCAAGCCCCCGCTCCGGCCTTGCCCGGCTTGACTGCTCCGGCGGCCCTCGCCCTGCGCCGATAACCCGCGTATTCAATCCCTCCCCAGCTGCTGTTGCAAGGGCGCCTATTTCCTGGCGGTGTTCGCGTGCGGGAGGGCATCCCCTCAAGGATGCTCCAAACTGCCTCGAAACCGGACAATCTGCCTCGATTCTGGACAATCTGCCTCAAATCCGCACAGTTTCTTCAAGAAAGCTAAAGTTTGCTCCCGCCACGCCGATATGCGGATCATGGCAAGCCCTTGAGCCGGCCTTGAAGCAGGAGCGACCGAAGATGGGAATCACTCCAATCACCAGCCTCAACCCGCTCCCCCCCGCCCGCTCCATCGAGAGCGACTATGAGCCGCTGCCGATGGAGCGGGTCGAGCGCTCGACCAGAACCGGCGACGAGAAATATACCCCGAGCAACGGCAAGTCCGCCCGCGGGGCCGAAGACGACGAACCGGAAGCCGAGTTGGAAGAGCTGCCGGTCGATGACGAAGCGCAGTCCACTGAGCCGCCCGTGCGCAAGGAGCCCGGCCAACCGATCAGCTTCTTTGCCTGAGCGCCTGATGCGGCGGGCCGCCTGAAGTTCCACGCCGCAACCGATTCCGCGCTACAATCTCCCTATGAGCCGCTCCGCCGCCGAAGTTCTCGAAGACGCCCGTCGCCTTCCCCCCAGCGACTTCGATTGGCTTATCGGGGAACTCCTCCAGGCTGGAGACGGCTCCAGCGATGCGGAGATCGACGTATCCTGGAAGGCGGAGGTCGAGCGGCGTGTCGCCGACGCCGAGGCCGGAGCCGGAGTGACCTATTCCTGGGAGGAAGTGGAAGCTCCTCTGCGCGCGCGGTTGGCCAGGTGAGGCGGAAACGCCTCCGCATCCGCTCCGAGGCTCAGGAGGAGATCAACGCGGCGTTTGACTGGTATTTCAAGCGCAGCCCGGAAGCAGCCGACAGATTCTTGACAGAGATCGGGGCATCTTTGGCGCAGATTGCTTCTCATCCGCAACTCTATCCCGTATATACAAAAAACACCCGCAGACGCGTGCTGGCGGGCTTTCCCTATTCCGTGATCTTTCAAGTGAAGGACGACGTCATTCTTGTTGTCGCCGTCGCCCACGCCAAGCGTCGCGCCGGGTATTGGCGAGGGCGAATCTGAAGTGAGAGTACCCCCGGCAAAGCCGGGGGCTTCCTTTTGTGAGCCGCTCGAAGCGGCTTGAGCGGGGTCGCTAACGCGGCCCCGATTGAGTTGGGCCACCTTATCGGTGGCAGGTCATCG
>Ga0326727_10019739_pt1 | contig 13483 bp, 10 predicted proteins | sample MB2enrmetagenome_FD_207643 | JGI IMG/M metagenome (GOLD analysis project Ga0326727, IMG submission 207643) | Lab enriched peat soil microbial communities from McLean, Ithaca, NY, United States - MB29MY | ecosystem: Environmental > Terrestrial > Soil > Wetlands > Peat | place: USA: New York... | reverse complement strand
TCGGATGATCGAATCCCACTCACGAGCGAGCAGAAAACTCAGCTCCGTCATGATCTCACCCTGATCGAGGAAAAACTCCAAGACATCTCTGTCTTGATGCACGCCTGCTACGGCGACGAGAGTCCGGCAGCGATTCGGGCTGATGAGACTGCTGCCGCATTACAGCGCCTCAAGTGGGAGTTGGAGCGAACGCGGCAAAAGGAGTATGCGGCTGCTAATCGCGCCTAGTTGCGAGGAGGCTCTGCTTCATCTGCGGCGGGATATGAGGCACTTCCCCGGCGCTCGGTCGATTTAAGAACTTGTGCAGACGTGGAGCGAATGACCCTGGGGAGTCTTGACATTCTACCGCAATCATCCTATAGTCTATCTACTATATGGTATATCCCACGACCAGAGAACGCACTAGACCTCGGCGCTCCTGGACCAGCATGGCCTCTCCGCCTTTGTAGCTAGACTCCAACCAAAGGGGCCGGATATCCCCCGGCCCTGCCCCTAGTAAGTAATTGAAATCTGAAGACTTATATGATCCAAAAACCAATACTTGATGTTTCGGCGGGGGCGCGCGGTGGTCAGCGCCACTGAGCGTTTCCGTAGCTTCTTGCCTTAGGCAGTTCCGGCATCCCTGCTGGCGGCCTGGCAGGCGGCTGCGCATTGGGGCTTGATTTCCAATCGGATTTTGCCTGCTCCGAGCGACGTTTTGGCGGCGGCGGTCCGGCTCTCGCGGTCCGGGGAAATCTTCGGACACACTGGCATCAGCTTTGCCCGCGCGGCAGCTGGCTTCGCGCTTGGCGGCGCAACCGGCTTTGTGTTCGGACTGCTCAATGGCCTATCCCATACCGCTGAGCGGCTATTCGACAGCACGTTCCAGATGATTCGCAATGTGCCGCACCTAATCTTGTGGTTCGGCATCGATGAGCAGGCCAAGTTATTTCTGGTCGCTCTTGGCGTTTTCTTTCCAATCTATCTGAACACCTACCATGGCACGCGCACAGTGGACCCTGGTCTTATCGAGATGGGACGCGTCTATGGGCTCACTCAAAATGAACTGTTCCGCCATGTCATCTTGCCGGGAGCTTTACCTTCGATCCTGGTCGGCGTGCGATATGCACTCGGCATCACGTGGCTCACGCTGATTGTCGCGGAGACCGTGTCGGCATCGGCCGGGATTGGTTACATGACGATGAATGCGCGTGAATTTCTGCAAACCGACGTGGTGGTGCTGGGTATTCTGATCTACGCATTACTCGGCAAGCTGGCGGACATGACGACCGTGTGGCTAGAGAGGCGCTGGCTGAGCTGGCATCCGGCGTTCGCCGGCCGTGGAGTGGAAGCACAGTGATGGTGCAGGATTGCGTAGAGGAATTGCGCAGGGTGAGCGGTGCGATTGGTGGAGTCGAAGTCCGTGTTTCTCATGTAGCGAAGCGTTTCGGCGTTCATTCCGTCCTGGCCGACGTGAACCTCGACATTCGTCCGGGCGAGTTTGTGGCGATCGTAGGGCATAGCGGGTGTGGGAAGAGCACGCTTCTACGCCTGATCTCCGGTCTCGATTTTCCGAGCGAGGGTGGCATCGAAGTCGATGGCCAGCCCGTCAACCGGCAGCTTCCAGAAACACGCATCATGTTCCAGGACGCACGGCTTCTGCCCTGGCGGCGCGTGTTGGAAAACGTGGGCATTGGCCGGCGCGGTGAGTGGAAATCGGCGGCGATCGAAGCGCTCGAACAGGTTGGGTTGGCGGCACGAGCTGAGGACTGGCCGGCTGTGCTGTCTGGCGGCCAGAGGCAGCGCGTCGCGCTTGCGCGGGCACTGGTGTCGCGGCCCAAACTGCTCCTGCTTGACGAACCGCTAGGTGCGCTGGATGCCCTCACACGTCTGGACATGCAGCGCCTGGTCGAGCAGGTTTGGATTCAGCAAGGATTTACCGCCGTACTCGTTACCCACGATGTAGGCGAAGCCGTAACGCTCGCAGACAGGGTGGTTGTGCTGGAGCGAGGCAGAATAGCTTTGGTGCAGCGGATCTCGCGCGTCCGGCCGCGTCCTCGCGGTGACGCCAACCTGGGTGAGATAGAAGGCGAGATCCTAGCACGGCTGCTGGAAGGAAATAGATAGGAGTGCCGCGCCCACGAGCAGGCACGGTTCGATCGAATTCTGGTGCCGTATTACTCGCACGACGCTGCCGCCGTGCTCGTCGGTTCCTACGCGGCGGCTGTGACCGAGCGGATCGGGCCGATGAACACTGTGAGTGATCCATCGAGAGGGCGACGCGAGGCGCCCATGCCGAAGCTTCCGAAGCTTGCATCAACGGTTGGCCTAGTCTTGTGGGCCTCACTGTCGGGAGTGTTCGCGGTAACGACACTTCCCACTTTGCGCGGGCGGTCTTCTAAGCCTCTGATTTTCTTCAGAACTGCAGCTTCAAACCAAATTGAATGACACGCGGCAGAGCATCCACGGTAGTGATCCTCCCAACCGTGTCGGATGCCGCGTAAGGGTTGATCGAGGCGTTCGGAAGGCCCAATACTTTGTGATTCCAAACGTTAAACAACTCGGCTCTGAATTCCAGGCTTGTCCCTTCGCGGATCTGGGTAGCCTTCGACAAACCCAGGTCCTCGGTGAAAGCGCGCGGCCCATCCAGAATATCGACTCCAGTGTCACCCTGGCGAAGCGCTGCGCCTGGGGTTGTTGGCTCCGAAGGCAGGACAAAACAGGCAGCGTTAAACCAATGCGCAGGGGAGGGATTGGCCACATGCCCACTGCAGATCTGGTCGGGCCGATCTTCGATAATATTGCCATTCAAATGCAAGAGGTCGGTCCCGGACAGAACTGGGTTGAAGGGAAAACCGCTACGAAGATTGATGATGGTGCTGACTGTCCACCCGCTTACGAGGTTTCGCGCGAGAGTGTTTCCAGGGACCAAGCCATAACCCGAGCCAAAAGGCAGTTGGTATATGGGTGAGATCGTGAGCACATGCCGCAGATCATCCGGAAGCCGCCCATAATCGAGCTTGTAGTTTCTAGGATCGCTAAGCCAACTCTGCGTTCCGAGAGTCTTGGCATAAGTGTAGTTAACCGTAAATGATACGCCGTGGCTGAAGCGCCGCTGTAGCACCGCCTGCAGTGAATTGTAGTTAGCAACGTCAACGCTGAGGAATTGACCTACCGTAGAAAATTGCGGATAGGGCACCTGCTGTTGCTGGCCCGGTGCTAGAACGACTCCCCAGGGTTGAGGCAGGTTAAACACGGCCTGTCCACCCACCTGCGCCTGATCTAGATGCCTGCTAACACTGCCGACATACCCTGCAGAGACTGTGGTGTTTGCTCCAAGCGACCGTTCAACGTTGAAGTTCCACTGATAGCTCTGGGGTAGCTTACGGTTTGGAATGGCACAGTTTTGATATGCGGGCGCTGCCGGCGTGCTGCCGGAAAACGGATTGCTGAAGCTTAAGGCCGGCTGTCCGGTAAACGCCGGAGGCGCTGCGTAATACTGTGTGGATGTGGTTAGAACCAAAGGGTAACTCTGGCAGCTTTCAGTATCCGAATCACCGTTGAGAGAGCCGAAGAAGATACCAGCGCCGCCGCGGATCACGGTGTTTGGAAGGGCCTGCCATGCGAAACCGGCACGCGGCTGCCAGCCGTTTTTTTGCGACACAATGCAGTTATCGGGAAGCCCCGCCTGCCGGCAAGTCTCGACCGACCCCGGAATCAGGTTCAGTGCCCCGGGCAGTACTGCCGAAGAGATTTTGCCGTCAGAATCATTAGCTACCGCTATTTTGCCAGTGAATGCGCCGTTTTCGACGAGCGGCTGGGTGTAGAACGGAGGCGATGCGTGGAATCGCGTTTGGTACTCATAACGCAAGCCTAGGTTCAAAGTTAATCCTCGCCGGACCTTCCAGGAATCGTTCACAAATCCGGCCCAGTTGCTGTAGTATTTGTGAATTCTTGGAATGGGTGTTCCGTCTTGGGCAAGACCCAAGTCACCGAGTAAGAAATCGGCAAATTCGTTTCCCGCCACGCAGCTAGTTTGATCGCTACTGCCAGGGCAGGCCGTGTTGCCGCCGTAGCCTTGAGCCGGGTCGCGCGTTTGGGTGCCATTGAAGTAGAAGAATCCGGTAGAGAGTTGGCTATTCAGGGTCAGGAGGGCGGTTCGCCTGACGTCTCCGCCGATTCGAATGGAGTGCGATCCGCGGATTAGCGTGAAGGTCTCTGCTAACTGGTAGTTCGTTTCACTGACCCTCAACGGACGGTAGTCTCCAGAGCCTAAGCTGAGACCGAGTAATTGAATATGAGGGAATCCTTTGTAGGAACCGGGGTAAAGGATATTAGACAGGCCGAACTTGGATGCGTAATCCGTTGTGTCGCCTTTCTCGTAATCTTGTGGATTGGTTGAAAGTCCTGCGCGAAATTCACTAATCGTCCTGCTGCTGAAATTGTGATACCAGGCGCCGGCCAGATTCCGGCCGCCCAAATTCGCTTTTTCCGATCCGATAATCGAACCCTGCAGATTCGTAGCCAGTGGCCCGTCTCCGTCGCGGAAGTTTGAGCTGTCGGTGTAACGAATAAAGTAATTGTTGCGTTCGGATTGGTTGTAATCCACGCGCCCGTTGAACTGATTGATAGTCTGCGTTCTTTTCGGAACGTAAAGATAATTGTTTGTCGGAGGCAAAGGCAGACCTCCGGCGGTTGTGTTTGGCGTACCCGCCTGGTTGGGCGCTGGAATGTAGGGCAGGATCTTTGCCGAAATCTGGTTCCAGAGGCTCTGTGGAATCGTATTGTTTTGGAAACGCTGGCCCGTCGAGGGATTGAAGATTACGTCTCCGGCGGGGAACACACCGTCACGCATGGCGGCGGAGGGAACAGATTCCAGCAGAGGCTCGGAAAACACCTCGCGAGTGCCGTCGTAGCTAAAGAAGAAGAAGAGTTTATTCTTCTTCAGGGGTCCGCCGAATGTCCCGCCGAACTGATTACGCTTCAGATCATTTTTTACAGACGGACCATTGAAGACCCACTGCCCGGCATCAAGGGCGTCGTTCCGCAGAAACTCAAAAAGGCCGCCGTGATAGGAGTTGGTGCCCGACTTCGTGACTACGTCTACCTGAGCGGGGCTTCGCCCGTACTCGGCCGAAAAATTCGCTGTCTGGAGTTTGAACTCTTGCACTGCGTCTACCGAGATTGGGATGTTAGCGCCCCCAAACTCCCGCTCGTTATTCTCTAAACCATCGAGCCGGAAGAAGGTCAACGCTCCGCTTTGGCCGTTTACGTCAAAGGCGGGCTGGCCATTCCGTTGGTGGCCAGTCTGAGAGGGGTCACCTGGGTGGCTGAAGTTGTTGGAGTAATCGGAGGGGACTGTCCCAGGCGAAAGCTCCAAAAGTTGAGTTACGTATCTCCCGTTGAGGGGAAGCGTTCTGATCTGGTTTCCATCGACTACCGTGCCAACGCTTGCGTCTTCGGTCTGCAGCAGAGGCGAGGCGTCCGTGATGGTCACACTTTGCGTGTCGGAGCCAAGTTCAAGCTTGATGTCCAGGCTCGCATGTTGATCAACCTCCAACCGCAAATCCTTTATCTTCGTCGCAGCCAGTTCAGCGGCAGAGACCTCGACAATGTAAAGGGCCGGAGGGAGATCAGGAATGAGATACACGCCCGCGCTTGTGGTTTCGGTGGATTTCTCGATCCCGGTACTTTCTTGTGTGACCCGTACGGTGGCGTGGGCTACTACCGCGCCAGATGGGTCATACACAGTTCCAGTCAGACTGGCGTTCCCGCTCTGCCCAAAGCCGCACCAACAGAGAACCACCATCAGGCAGAGTGCCCCAAGAATGTTTTGCGCAGTCCTCGAAAACCGTGTCTCCATCGTCAACTCCTTTCACTCCTTTCAGCAATGACTACTTAGTCGATAGACATGATATAGTATGCAAATATAGAAGCACCACGAAGGGATGTCAAGGATTGAATGCGCATGATCTGCTCAAGACGAGAACTGGCCGGAATGGCGATAGCCGCTCTATCTGCTTCAAAGCTAAAGGGAAAACCGAATTCGCGTTTCGCTGGAGTGCAGATTGGGGCAATTATTTCGCCGTACAACTACGCGGAAATCCCACTGGCGGCGGACCAACTTCTGAACAAGCTTGCGGAACTCGGAATCAGCGCAATTGAAATGCAGGATGTTCGAGTTGAGGTTTACGCCGGGGCACCCCAGGCGGTGCGAGAGGGATATTCAGGTTCGCCGCGTTCGCAGTCATCACTTGAGGAGCAAAGAGCGTCTCGGCAGAAGGCAGCCGAAGATTTGAAGAATTGGCGGCTTTCGGCTCCGTTGGATAAATACCGGGCTCTCCGGCAACTTTACGACGACGCCGGCGTGAAGATTTACGCATTCAGGCTGGCTAACGTGAGCCAGAAATTATCAGACGAAGAGTACGAATATTTCTTCAATGCGGCGCAAGCGCTAGGCGCGAACCAAATCACCGTCGAGCTTCCGAGCGACCTCGCACTGATCAAACGAGTTGGGGATTTCGCCGCCCGCTACAAGATCCGTATGGGTTATCACAATCACACGCAAGTCAACTACAACAGTTGGGATGCGGCCCTGTCGCAATCGCCATACAACGGCATCAACTTCGATGTCGGTCATTACGCCGCGGCTGTCAGCCAATCCCCGGTCCCCTTCATCGAGGCTCACTACGACAGGATTACCAGCCTGCATCTAAAAGATCGAAAATTTCGTAGTAATGGCGGCGAAAACAAGCCCTGGGGCGAAGGTGATACGCCTCTTGCCGAGATCCTTCAACTTATGAGGGATAAGAACTACACATTCCCGGCGGCGATTGAACTGGAATATCCGATCCCGCCAGGGTCGAGTGCGTCGGGGGAAATCGCCAGGTGTTTACGCTTCTGCGAAAAGGCACTCGCATGAGCTATTAGAAATCACTTCCGAGGTTGAAACGATGAATCTTTCTCGTAGGTACTTCTTTTTCGGTTCGTTGTTTGCTGGGTCCGTTCCTTTGGGCGGTTTCGGGAGCGTGCCGTCTCTACAGGCTCTGGGGTACAGAGCGTATAGCGAGAGACTGAACATAGCGGCGGTCGGCATCGGCGGACGCGGAGCTCAGAACCTAAGCGGGCTTGTTTCGGAAAACGTTGTTGCGTTGTGCGACGTTGATTCGCGCCAGGGTGGACCGACGTTCAAGCGATTTCCGGCAGCAACGCAGCACAAGGATTTTCGCCGGATGCTCGACCAGAACGGAAAAGATATCGATGCAGTGGTCATCTCGACCGCCGACCACATGCATGCCACTATTGCACTTTGGTGCATGGAGCGCGGAAAGCACGTATACGTCGAGAAACCGCTGACACGCACACCGTGGGAAGCCCGGTTGCTTACTGAGGCGGCGGCGAAGTACAAAGTGGCGACGCAAATGGGAAATCAGGGATACTCCCACGAAGGGCATCGCACAGCCTGCGAAATCATTTGGTCAGGGGAGATTGGGCGGGTAACCGAAGTGCATGCGGCGACAAGTTCGCCGAACTGGCCTCAGGGCATTCGTTCGATTCCACCCGAAGAACCCGTCCCGCAGGGCTTTGATTGGGACTTGTGGCTTGGATGCGCCGAGATGCGGCCCTACACTTCGGGCGGTTGGGATAAGGATCACGTCCCTAACGGCAGGACCGGGCCATTCACGGGCAGCAATTACGGCTTCTACGTGCCACACGATTGGCGCGGATTTTACGATTTCGGTACGGGCGCACTGGGGGACGCGGCCATCCACGCGCTCGGCCCTGCAAATCAAGCTTTGCAACTTGGCTTGCCAATCGCGGTTGAGTGCATACGGGCCGAACAGAGAAGCGCCTTCAGTTATCCCTCACGATCTGTATTACGCTTCGATTTCCCAGCGCGCGGAGCGATGGCGCCTGTGTCTGTCTATTGGTATGACGGCGGACGCAACGGCAATCCGGCCAACTTCTATCACCCAGATGGACTGGAAGGCGAGGTGCTGCTCCCGCGAGAGGAGAATCTGGCGGCCTTGGGTCGGCCCGATATCGGATCAGCAGAAGCATGGAACGGCAAGCATCCTATCGGAAGCTATAAAGCAGTACCAATGGGCGCTGGCGGCGGAAACCACCCCGAGATTGGAGTCCTTATGCACGATGGCTCAATCTTTAAAGGTGAGAAAGGATACTTGGCGACGGTTTCGAGAGGTGAAGGAGTGCAGTTACTCCCGGCCAAGAGATGGGAGGAGTACACGCTGCCGGAGCCGGTTCTACCGCGTTCCCCAGGACACTATCGGGATTGGCTGCGCGCTTGTAAAGGAGGCGCACCAGCCTGCTCGAATTTCGGTGTTGCAGGACCATATGCCGAGTGGGTCACGCTAGGCGCAATTGCGCAGCGCGTCGAGGGTAGGCTTGAATACAATGCTGCGAAGCGATCTTTCACCAACAGCGCCGAGGCTAATGGCTATCTAAAGCCCGCTTTTCGCAAGGGCTGGGAGTTGAAGTTATAGCCGCAAACTGCAGGCGCCATGCCGAAGCTTCCGAAACTTGCATCAACGGTTGGCCTAATCTTGTGGGCGTCACTGTCGGGTGTGTTCGCCGGTAACGACAGCTCGTCGGACAGTGTTCTGCGGATTGGCTTCCAGAAATATGGCACGCTGGTGCTGCTGAAGGCACGCGGCGGCCTGGAGAGACGTCTCGCGCCGTTGCACATTCAAGTCAAATGGACCAGGTTCCCCGCCGGGCCACAGTTACTCGAAGGGCTTAACGTGGGTAGCATCGACTTCGGTTCCGTGAGCGAGGCGCCGCCTATCTTTGCCCAAGCGGCCGGTGCCAATCTCGTCTATGTGGCGAATCAACCGCCTGCACCAGCCGGCGAGGCGATCGTTGTGCCGAAAGACTCATCAATCAAAAGCTTGACCGACCTGAAGGGGAGGAAGCTAGCGCTCAACAAGGGCTCCAACGTGCACTACCTGTTGGTGAAACTGCTGGAGAAAGCCGGTCTGCGCTACCAGGACGTTCAGACCGTGTTTCTGCCGCCGGCGGATGCGCGGGCCGCTTTTTGAGCGCGGTATCGTGGACGCCTGGGTTATCTGGGAACCGTTTCTGGCGGCTGCCGAAACGCAACTCGGCGTCCGCATTCTCGCGGACGGCACCGGCCTGGTGAGCAATCATCAGTTCTTCCTAGCGGCCCGGCCCTACGCTGAGAAGCGAACCGACGTGATCGCAATCATTCTCGAAGAGATGGCAAGAGTGGATGAATGGGCGACGTCCCGGCCCAAGGAGGTTGCCACCCTTCTCAGTCCGCAGGTTGGTTTGGATCCGGCCACGCTGGAACTCGCAGTCAGGCGGGAGAGCTATGGGGCAAAACCAGTGAGCGATACCGTGCTGGCGGAGCAGCAGAAGATCGCCGACGTGTTCTACGACCTGAAGCTGATTCCCGCGCGCATCAACGTCCGCGACGCGGCATTCAAATTACCCGAAACCGCCGCGCACGCCAAACACTAAACCCGAACAATGATCAATGTGGAAGCCTCGGCCTCAGCAATCCATAGAGCCAGGTTCCGGCGAGCGCGCTGGCAATGGCTACGATCATCACGGTGACGCCGTTGCCTACCAGCGCGAACAGCGGTCCCGGACAAGCTCCTGTCAGCGCCCAACCCAAGCCGAAGATTGTGCCGCCAACCGCGTAGCGAACGCCGAGCCCCATGCGCTTCGGCGGAATCGCAATTTGCTCACCCGAGACGGTCTTCAAGCCGAGCTTCTTAATTAACGCGACCGAAGCGGCGGCAACCACAATGGCCGACGCGATGATCTCGTACATACGAGGAGACTGAAACTGGAACATCTCCTGGATGCGGAACCAGGAAAGAACCTCAGACTTTGTCAGCGTGATCCCGAAGCAGGTCCCGAGACCAAGATAAGTCAGCAAAGCGACCGCGGTGTGGCCCTGGGTCTGACCGGTAGCTTTTGGATGGGGCGACAGCTCAGTGGACATGGATACTCAAAAGAGCAGCGGAAGAATAAAGTGCGTCGCGAGAAGACCACCGGCGAAGAAACCCACAACCGCGATCAACGACGGTAGCTGCAAGTCCGCGAGACCTGAAATCGCATGACCGGACGTGCAGCCTCCGGCATACGCCGTGCCAAAGCCAACTAGAAAACCACCCAGAATGACTGAAACGAATCCCTTGCGCGTCAGCAGCGCAGACCACGTGAACACTTCTCGCGGCGCAAGCCCGGAGAAGTCGTGAATGCCCAATCTTGTCAGAGCGAGCCTAGTCTCGTCCGAGATCGCGACGTTCTGAGATCCCGCCCAGTGCGAAGCGAGGAAGCCGCCCACCAAAATACCGGCTACGAAGAGAACGTTCCAAAGGCCGGTTCGTTTCCAATCGTAGCGAAAATAATCAAGCTTGCTGGGAAGGGCGGCAGAACACAGATGCCGCAGGTTGCTGGAAACGCCAAACACCCTATTGCCGGCAATCAGGAGCGCAGGCACGAACAGTCCGATTACCGGACCGGCTACGTACCAGGGCCAAGGACCGGATGCGAAAGCCACCATATTGATTGCCTCCTCGGGTTACTAGTCTACTTCGCCCATCCAAAGCTGACGCCCACCGAATCCTGATACATACTCAGGTTGGCGTTGCCGCCGCCGAAGCTTTGAGGGATCGAGTTCGAGCCATTCAATGTCTTCTGGAAGGCGTGCTGGTAGGCGAGGTTGATCTCTTTGCTTTCGGTGAGCCTCCAGGTAGCCCCTGCCGACAAGTGCTCTTGCACGATGCCTGGAGCAAGAAGGTTGAAGAACGTTTGGCTAGGATTTAATGGCAAGCCGGAGTGATTGTATCCGGCGCGCAGCGTCACCTTGTGACTCAGCTTGTAATCAAATCCCGCCTTCTCGACCGTTATGTCGTGCCATCCAAACCCTGGGCCGTTGCTGGCGCCTAGCGGAGCCTGAATTGGAAAGTCCGGATTCGCAATCGACTTCACTTCCCCGTAGAAAATGCGCTCGCCATCGACCAGGACAGTCACTTTGGGGTGGACTTTCAGCGCGATACCGCCGGCAACATTCGCAGGAATATCGAACCCGCCCTGCTCGGCGAACAGGCCTTGGTATTTGTCGAACTTCTGCATGTAGGTCTTGCTCTGGTACGTTGCGCCCAGGCTCAGGCTGTGGTTGATGGTTCCGAGCCAGCCCACGCGGAATCCTGCGCCGTAGGAATGGCTGGCGCCAACATCGGTCACGTTTGCCGGGGCGCTTGAAAAGTTTTCGTTCGCAAAATTCTGGAGCCCGCCAGCGGTGAACCTCTGGTAGCCAACGTTCAGCGAAACACCGAAGGCATTGTGATCGTTCGCCTTGAATGCAACGGTCGGAGCTACGAACAACTGCTCGAGGTTTACTCCAGCCAATCTGCTGCCAAGCAGCGGAATCGGAGTGGTGTAGGCAGTGTCCATTCCGCCATTGCCGTACATAGAGACTCCCACGGCAACTTTTGGATTGATCAGGCGGTTATATCCCAACTCGGGGAGAAAGAAATTCTTCTTACGGTTGGCGTCGTAGTCACCATCCGCGCCCGGAAAACCGTTTCCGGTGATCGTTCCGCCGCGAATTGGACGAAACCAGGTCACCCCGAAGTCAAATCGGGTCCCGACGAGAACCATGCCCGCAGGGTTGGTCGCAGCCGCGAGGCTGTCTTGTGGAAGCGCAACGCCAGCGCCTCCTTGTCCTTGCTGGATAACACCATAGCCTGTTGAAAAGTATCCGTCGGTGGCAAATGCTGGGGTGGCAAGAAGCAAAGTGAAGGTCACAACAAGCCTCTTGCGGTCGGTGTTCATACGAAACCACGCTCCTTAGGTTGATGTCGATGCCACGGGTCCCTCGGACCAGATGCGCTGCATACAACATAATGTCGATCTGAATACTATAGTATAGCGAACTGGCCGAAGTCACGGCCCCGCGCCAGCAGACGGAGCTAGTGATTCCACGGCCAGTGCGTGAACCGATAGGTCCAGATCGCGTGCAGGCCCGAGTAGCACAGCAAGACCTCGATCGCGTTTCGAGCGGCGGGGTCGCGTTTGAGAACGGATCGGACGTCGCGGACAATCGTTCGTGCGGGGTACATATCCGCGCGATCCCGGGCTAAACCGACAGGTCCGCGAACAGCACCGTGCTAACCGGATTATAGAATTCCAGTTGCGCAACTAGGTCGCCAGGCGCTCCGGCAGATACGGACCAGTGGAGTATTGCCGACTAGCTCAATAACATCTTTCTGAGTTGCTTCTCGTGGAACTCGCTTTCCCGTTCAGATCTGCCGTTGGCCCCGTCCCGCCTGGATGCGCTGCAATGCGGCGACCAGCGCGTCGATGTCCGCGCAGGTGTTGTAGAGTGCGAGCGATGCGCGAACCGTGCTCTCGAGGCCGAAGCGCCGATGGATGGGCTGCGCGCAGTGATGGCCGGCCCGGACCGCGATACCCTCGCGGTTGAGAAAGTCGCCAACTTCCTCCGTGCGGACGCCGTCCAGCACGAACGACAGCACGCCGGCCTTTTCTTTCGCCGTGCCGATGAGATGCAGCCCGGGCACACGCTGGAGCGCATCGGTGGCGTAAATCAGAAGCTCGGACTCGTGCCGCGTGATATTAGCCATGCCGACGCGATCCAAGTAATCGATCGCCGCTCCGAGACCTACTGCATCGGCGATGTTCCCGGTACCGGCTTCGAAGCGTGCTGGCGGAAGACTGTAGACTGTCTTTTCGAAGGTGACGTCCTGGATCATGTTTCCGCCGCCCTGCCACGGCGGCGTGACGTCCAGGATTTCGGACTTGCCGTACACTGCCCCAATGCCGGTGGGCGCAAACATCTTGTGCCCGGAAAGTACGTAAAAATCGCAGTTCAGCGCTTGGACGTCGGTGCGCATATGCGATACGGCCTGCGCACCATCGACCAGCACTTTTGCCCCGTGGCGATGCGCGGATTCGATCATCTCCGCCACCGGAGTAACGGTGCCGAGGGCATTAGAAACTTGCGCGACAGAGACGAGCCGCGTCTTCGGATTCAGGAGCTTTTCGTATTCCTCGAGAATCACCTGGCCGCGATCGTCCACGGGAGCCACGCGCAGACGCGCGCCCTTCTCGGCGCAAAGCATCTGCCAAGGCACGATATTGGCGTGATGTTCCAGCCACGTGATGACAATTTCGTCATCTTTATTGACGTTCTGGCGCCCCCAGCTTTGGGCCACCAGATTGATGCCCTCTGTGGTGCCGCGCACAAAAATGATTTCGCGCGGCGCAGAGGCATTGAGAAAGCGCCGGACCTTTTCGCGGGCGCTCTCATAGGCATCCGTAGCTCTCGCCGCGAGTTCATGCGCAGCGCGATGCACGTTGGAATTTTCGTGTGCGTAAAAGTAGCTCAAGCGATCGATGACGCTCTGCGGCTTTTGCGTGGTTGCGGCGTTGTCCAGCCAGACGAGCGGCCGACCGTTCACGCGTTCCCGCAGGATCGGAAAATCCTTCT
>Ga0326727_10019738_pt1 | contig 13483 bp, 12 predicted proteins | sample MB2enrmetagenome_FD_207643 | JGI IMG/M metagenome (GOLD analysis project Ga0326727, IMG submission 207643) | Lab enriched peat soil microbial communities from McLean, Ithaca, NY, United States - MB29MY | ecosystem: Environmental > Terrestrial > Soil > Wetlands > Peat | place: USA: New York... | reverse complement strand
TCTTCAGTGCATCGGTTGCCTGGCCCCAGCCGGCAATCTCAATGGTGTCGGACTTGGGAACACCCAGTTTGGCCAATCCCTCCTCCGTAGCCAAAATCAGCGCGGCATACCCGTCAGTGATTTGGGAACAGTCGTAGGTCTTGAGGGGTAAGCCTTCGACCACGTAGCGGTTAATGCCCTCGATCTTCAGCGCCTGTTCCAGCGTTATTTGCACCTTGTTCATCTGGGCGCACGGGTTGTACTTGGCGTTGGCGTATTCCTGGACAGCGATCTGCGCCAGTTCGGCTTCGGTCGTGCCCCAGGCCTTCATGTAGTCGCGCATGACCTCGGCAAACAGGTGGGGAAACACATAGACCTTGCCTGTGCGCTCTCCGGGATAGGAAAAATAGCCCAGCACTTTCCCGATCAGGGCGCCGTCCATTTTGCCTTCGGCATCGCGCATCTTTTCGTAACCGACGGCAATGCCCACATCACCGAGGCCGATTTGCAGTTTCTGTATGACCGAGATCACGGCCACGCCGCCCGTAGCGCAAGCATTCTCGACCGCTTCGATCGGTTTGCTTTCCATTCCCGGCACCATGGCGAGCAGACCCGCCAGGAGTCCTTGCTCATTCAAGCTGAAGTTGCAGGCGGCTCCAACGGAGCCCACGTCCACGGCCGCAGGCGTAACGTTGATCTGACGGCATGCACCTTGGACAGCATTGGTCAGGATATCGGAGACCGGCATGCCCATCAGTTTCCCGAATTTGGATTGGTTATAAGCCGCAATATAAATGTGCTTCATGTTAGGAAATCCTCCTTAATGTCAGTGGAGCCATCTTCGCGTTGGCTTTGCCTAAGTTCCATCGATCGACATCTCCGGCACTTCCCGCTCGATGTTATTGGGCAGTCCAACCTCCGTCGTTCGCAATCGTGGCGCCAGTAATGTTGCTGGCATCGTCGCTGCAGAGGAATACAGCCAAGGCCCCAAGCTGCTCGACAGTCGTGAAACGCGCCGAGGGCTCTTTTTCGATTAGCAGGTCATGTTCGGCCTGCTGAATCGAGATCTTGTTTTCCTTCGCGCGGGCTTCGATCTGTTTCTTGACCAAAGGTGTAAGCACCCAGCCCGGACAAATAGCGTTGCAGGTTACCCCGGTCTGTGCGTTCTCTAATGCCACCACCTTAGTCAGGCCGACGATGCCATGCTTGGCGGCACAATAGGCCACCTTGTTTATGGAAGCGACCAAGCCGTGCGAGGAAGCCGTGTTGATAAGGCGTCCCCACTTGCGGGCTTTCATGCACGGCAGGGCCGCACAGATAGTGTGGAATGCCGAAGACAGGTTAATGGCAATGATGGCGTTCCAGCGGTCGATGGGAAAATCCTCGATCGGCGAGGTGAACTGGATGCCCGCGTTGTTGATCAGAATATCGACGCCTCCCAAACGTTTTTCGGCATCGCGCACCAGCTCGGCGCACTCTTCCGGCTTCGACAGGTCGGCGGGATTGTATAGCACCTCGACCCCATACTGTTTGGCCATGCCCGCGCGTTGCTTCTCGATCTCGACAGCATCGCCGAATCCGTTCAGCATCACCGCGCAACCCGCGGCCGCCAGCGCCCGCGCATAGCCTTCGCCGATTCCGCTGGTCGAACCTGTAACGACAGCTCTACGTCCTTTTAATGACATGTAACTCTCCTTCAAATTTATTAAGGGGCCCGGTGCGACAGCTTGGCCGTCGGCCGGGCCGCTGGTTCAGGCCCACAGCGTGCCATTAAACAATGTGCCCGCCGCTCAAGTAGTAAAGCAGGATGATGATGAAGACCATCGAAGTCTTGATCACCGTAACGGCAAAGACATCCTTGTAGGACGTCTTGTGCGTCAGTCCGGTTACCGCCAACAACGTGATCACCGCGCCATTGTGCGGCAGGGTATCCATGCCGCCGCTGGCCATCGCGGCGACCCGGTGCAGGACTTCCAAGGGAATATGCGCAGCATTGGCCGCAGCAATAAACTGATCGGACATGGCTGCCAATGCGATACCCATCCCGCCGGACGCGGAACCCGTGATGCCGGCCAAAATGTTCACCGATAGCGCCTCGTTCACCAGGGGATTGGGAATCGCCCTGAGGGCATCGCGGATCACTACAAACCCGGGCAGCGCCGCGATAGTAGCTCCGTAGCCGTACTCGGAGGCGGTGTTCAGCGATGCCAGCAGCGCACCACCAATGGCCGATTTCGTACCCTCGGCAAATTTACGTTTGACCAGGGGAAACGCAAATAGGACCACCGTCAGAATACCCAGCAACAAGGCCGCTTCCACGGCCCAGATACCAACATTTGCCGCCACCGGCTGCACAATGGCCTTTCCTCCGGCCACGGCTGTAGCGGGGGGCGTCGGCAAACCCGGAAACTTATCCGTTCCAATGACGCTCTGGGTGCCATAGAAGACCGGCAGCCATTTGGTGAACACCAAGTTCATGATGCCCACTACAAATAGCGGCAGGATGGCAATCACCGGATTGGCGAGTTTCTCGGTGGTGATTACTTCCACTTCGTTAATGTGCCCGGTACCGTATCCTTCGCCATTCTTCTCCGCCGCGCGGCGGCGCCAGTTCAGGTAGCTGAGCCCCAAAATGAGGATCAGAACGGCGCCGATGGTGCCCAGCCAGGGGGCGGCCATGCCGGTGGTCTTAAAAAACGTGGTGGGAATAATGTTCTGAATCTGCGGCGTGCCCGGCAGGCAGTCCATGGTGAAAGTGAACGAGCCTAGCGCGATTGTGCCGGGGATCAGCCGTTTCGGGATGTTGCTTTGGCGGAACATCTCTGCGGCGAAGGGATAAACCGCAAACACCACCACAAAGAGCGATACGCCACCATAGGTAAGGAGCGCACAAACAATCACGATCGACAGGATTGCCCGTTTGGCCCCCACTGCTTTGACGACCGATGAAACGATGGATTGGGCGAACCCCGACAGCTCAATTACTTTGCCAAAGATGGCACCTAGCATGAACGTGGGGAAGTACAGTTTGACGAACACTACCATGCGGTCCATGAACAGGCCGCTGTAGACAGGCAGCACCGAATGCGGGCTGGTTAGCATCACCGCTCCCAAAGCTGCAATCGGCGCGAACAGAATCACGCTGAAGCCGCGATAGGCCACAAACATCAAGAAGCCCAGTGACAATAAGCAGACAAGAAAAGTCCACGCCATGGCCCGTTCCTCCTTAACTGCGGGTTAGACCTTTGCCGCTATGGCTTTGCCTTGCCCCGCTATAGGCATTACCGCAACCTTTTCCGGAACGATCAGGTCGGCCTGAGTGGCGGCCTTCACCTGCTCGACGGTGACCCCAGGCGCCACCTCCCGCAGCACCAAACCTTGGGCGGTGGGTTCGATCACCGCCAGCTCCGTTACGATCAGGCTGACGCGCCGCAAAGAAGTCAGCGGCAAGTTGCATTTCTTCACGATCTTCGGCGCACCTTTGGCCGTATGGGTCATGGCAACGATCACCCGCTTGGCGCCGGTGACCAGGTCCATAGCTCCACCCATGCCCGGCACCATCTTGCCCGGCACCATCCAGTTCGCTAACTGGCCCTGTTCATCCACTTGCAAGCCGCCGAGGACGGTAATATCCAAATGGCCCCCGCGGATCAGGCCGAAAGAGAGGCCACTATCGAGGCTGGCAGCGCCCGGTCGCGCCCCAGTGGGACTGCCGCCGGCATCGCAGACTAGGTCGTTCTCCATTCCCGGTTGGGGAACCGGCGCCATGCCGAGAATGCCGTTTTCCGACTGGAACCATACATCAAGGCCCGGCGCCAGATAGTTGGCCACGAGGGTGGGCAGACCGATACCCAGGTTGACTAGATCGCCGTCACGAAGCTCCATGGCCACTCGTTTCGCGATAAGTACTTTTTCATCCATTGGCTTTCTCCCTTCCAATAAAGTGGTCCACGAGTATGTGCGGCGTAACTACCGCATCCGGCGAAATCACGCCGACCGGCACAATTTCGAGCGGTTCGGCAATAACCTTGTCGGCGGCCAGCGCCATCAGGGGATTGAAGTTGCGGCTCGTTAGTTGATAATCCAGATTGCCCTGATAGTCGGCTCGCCAGGCCAAGAGCAGAGCAAAATCCGCCCGCAGTGGTGTTTCGACCAGATAAACCTGTCCCTTGATCTCTATTGTTTGCTTGCCTTCGGCTACCACGGTCCCCACACCCGTAGGTGTGATTACCCCGCCGAGTCCGTAACCGCCCGCGTGAATGCGTTCCGCGAGCGTCCCTTGCGGGCAGAGTTCTACTTCCAGCTCGCCGGCTATCATCTGCCGTTGCGTCTCGGGGTTGGTCCCGATATGGCTGGCAATCAGTCTGGAAATTAGTTTGGCATCAATCAGGCGGCCAATACCCCACCCAGGCCGGCCCGTATCATTGGCGATAACCGTCAGGTTCTTGCGCCCCTGACGTACAAGTTCTTCAATCAGCCGATGGGGAGAACCTACGCCCAAGAACCCGCCAATCATGAGACTTGCCCCATCGGGTATCATTTCGATCGCGTGCGCTAAGCTGCTTGCTTTTTGTTGCATCAATACCACCCCTAAAATTAATTTGGTCTTACAAGTCTCGTATGAGCCTTGCGATTCTGTTGAACTTGCCGCGTTTCAACTCTGATTCGATACCTCCATGCGTTCCGAACATACCGCGTCAACCTTGTCTCCTGAACGTGCCGGACACCGCTCGCTATATTTGCCTGTATGTTGTCGTACCGACGCAAATGGCCGCGTCTGCGAACGCCCTTCGACAAACCGTGGAGAGCTAACACATGCGACTGCCAGCAGGAATTTCGGGCGTTCGCAGGCGTCGAGCAACCGGTGCTGCGATAGCCAGGTTCAGCCCACCGTCGCAGCCAGCTTCGGCCCAAACGGGGCAGCACCAATCTTTGTGGAGCAACTCACAGACCAACCGGCTGCTGCTGTAAGTCGTGAGGATTCGCCATTCGCACGGCACCGGAACTATTTGCCGTGCCCGTCGGTGGGCAGTGCCCTCGTGTGGGCAGCACGGCGGCGGAATGCTGAATGCATGTCACACCTGCCTCATTGAGAAGTTTTTGTTGAATGCCAACAAGCAGTAACCATCGCCATTTGTCGGCCTAGACGGTCAAGTCTGAGCATGGGCGCCTGAATCTACGAAACCGCACTGTCTTACCTTCAGCTCGGATCTCTTCGAAGAAAATGCAGCGAGCGCCCGTCGGCGCTCGCCATTGCAGCGTGAGGTGCGGGTCTTGGAACAGTCACGGTGGGGCTAGTCGCGCGGAATCGGAGAGGTAATTAAGCGGTGATTGGTTGGTCTTCGCTCCTCACGCTGCATTTGCAAACGGAATTCGATCGATTACCGGCTTGATCGCGGGGCGCGCGGCTGAAGCGGGCTCCAATGGAAAATTCGCCGGCTGAGAATTGCCGATCGGTCCGGCCAGGCGCCGCGGCAACTGCATGATGCGCTCCCACTGCTGCCAGCTGTACTCGGCAGCTCGCGTATTCGCGGCAAACAGTTCGGCTGCTTTACGCCATTCCATCGCTGCCGTGTATGGGAAACCATTGCGCTCGTCCCGCTCAGCACCGCAGACGTAGTGAAAGACCCTGACGGGACCAGCGATATGCGACAGCCACCATGCGCTAACCGCTGCGATTCCGGGGTTGTGTCTGTTCCAGCGTTTCATGGCGGCCCTCCTTGCCTTGGCCTCGAATACCCAGTAACAGAGCAATTGTGGTGCCAAACACTGAGGTGGTAGTAATTGCCTAAAACTGGAAGGTAGCGTGGCTTTTGATCCAGCTACGGCCGAGTGGAAACTCGAAACTGTCAACTGCTGGCCGACAATGGACAACTAGTCTGACCCGATCCAAGCCAGCTACTCACTTTTCTTAGCAATTCCGACCTTTGGCAAGGGCTAGCAGTTAGATTGACCGGAACCGTAGAGGCACCTTGCCGCGAGTTCCGGCGGCACCGGGTTGTAGAAAAAACCCGACGCCCACTCGAATCCGGTGATTCGGGCTACCTGCGGCAGGATTTCGATATGCCAATGGAAATCGTCTTCGATGGTGTTCCAATAGCCGGCTCTGGGCCGCAAAAACGGTCTATCCTTGAGTGACAAGTTATAGGGGGGATCACTGAGCAATAGGTCCAGCTTGCATAACACATCGCGCAGGATGCGCGACAAGTTCTCGATTTGTTCCAGGCTCATAGTGCTGAAAGCACTGCTGTGCGTCTTGGGCAGCACCAGTACTTCAAATGGGAATCGCGAGGCGAAGGGCGCAATCGCGGCGAAATCCTGGTTTTCACCGACGAGGCGTTGGCAATGCTCAAGCTCCTGCTCGAGCACGTCGCAATAAATGCATCGATCCTTATAACGAAAATAGTCTCGCGAAATCAGGAGTTTGGTCTTGATCGCGCGTGGGGTTACGGGGAGGGCCATCAGTTGTGAGATGGGATGACTGATGGTGCGGGCCCCCGCTTGCTCACCCTGATTCTTGAAGATGAGCACGTAGCGCATGCGCGAGTCGCGCTCCAGATCGCAGATGCGCGCCTTCCAAGCCTGGATCACATTAGAGAGATCGGGAACCTCAAACTGGCGCAGGCCGAGATCATGACGGGGTGTTTCCACGATGATTTCGTGTGCGCCTACGCCGTTCATCAGGTCGTGGATGCCTTCCGGCCGGCGCCCTAAAGCGCCTTCGACCCGCAAGCGTGGAGCTGAGTTTGGGACCACTCGCACCGACCAGCCGGGGTGGTTCGGCAGCGAACCGGCTGTGCGGATCGCGAACACTTCCGGTGGCGTTGCAGCTTCGTGCGTCTCGCAAAATGGGCAGAAGGCCGGTTCCGCGAGAGCTTTCTTGAAACGGAACTCTGAGGGCCGCACCGCGGTGGTCTCTTCTACAATCACCCAGCGGCCGGTAAAAACGTCTTTGCGCATCTGAGACATGGAACCTCCGCTTATTTCAGCAACATGGTGCCGTCCCAGCCCCAGACCTTACAGCGATGGCAATTCCCGGTGACGGCTTTGCGCAAATGGGCTGCTCATCCTGCTACTCCTCCTCCTCAGTTTCACTCCCGGGGTCGGGGCGGACGACAAGGGACGGAAGCTCGGAAGCCAATTTCAGATCAACCAGCAAATCCAGGCGATGTTCGATCTGAAAGAACTTCACAACCGTCAAGGGCCGAAGCATCTTGTTAAACTCCTTAAAATACTTTTTCTTGAGTTTCGTCACGCGCGCATTGTAATCGAACATCGTTTCTGCCATCGCCTTGGCATCCGCGTCGCTAAGCGTAGGATATTTCTCGGCATATTCCTTGATGACCCGAGCCCGCTGATCCTCCAGCTTTGACAGTTCCAGTTCGTATTTGTTGTACAACGGCCAGAAAATGGCGGCATCTTCCCCGCTGAAGCGCATCGCCTCCGCGATGACGGTTATTTTGTCGGCGCGCAGGTCGGCCCGAAGCACCTCAATTGTGGACTCTAGCGCGGGTTGCAGCGCCTGAGCGGCGCAAAAGCCGCCCAGCAAATAACTGGTAACCGTGATATAAATAATCGTAAGCAGTACTGATTTTCTGAACATAATTACCAACTTCGCTCCGGCAATTGTTGTGCGAAATGCCGCCAACCAATGTATGCCGGACTGAATTGCTGATCTTCGAGAACCGTCCCTAGCGCGCGCCGACCGCAACTTTTGTCGTTGGCCGCTCTCTGGGCGCGGTCATGTTCTCGGGCCTAAGCAGGTCTTCCAGTTCCTGCTGCGAGAGCCAGCGCTTCTCTAACACCAGGTCGTAGACGGTTCTATCAGTGAGTAATGCCTCCTTCGCAACGGCAGCGCATTTCTCATAACCGAGCACCGGCAGGAGCGCGGTCACCAACCCGATACTGCTCCTTACCATCATCGCGTCCCTCTCCCTATTTGGCTTGATTCCAACAATGCACTTTTCCGCGAGCACTCTGCTGGCCGTGCCCAAAAGCTTCACGCCGCTGAGGATGGAGTAGACGATGATCGTTTCAACTGGATTCAGTTCCAAGCTGCTCAACTCCGCCGCCATCGTGACGGTTGTGTCATAACCAGCCAGTTGATAGGCGACACAGGAAGTGACCTCGGGAATGACCGGATTAACCTTGCCAGGCATTATCGACGAGCCCGGCTGCAACGGAGGCAGGGTGATCTCAAACAAGCCTGTCCGCGGGCCGGAGGACATAAGGCGCAGATCGTTGCAGATCTTCGATATGGCAATGCCGACGCGTTTCAAAGCGCCAGACATTTCCATATACCCCGCGCCGTCGGAAGAGGCACCGACCAGATCATTGCAGGGAACAAGGAAAAAACCGGTAAGTTCAGCCAGTCGTTTGATCGCCAAGGCGCAATACTGCCGCGGGGAGTTGATCCCCGTGCCGATGGCGGTTCCGCCGAGATTAACTTTGTAAAAGGCCTCTTCCGCGTGGCGAAGCTGCCGCAATGCCTCGTTGAGGGTGTCCGCAAAGCCGTGGAATTCTTGTCCCAAAGTTACGGGTACGGCATCTTCCATCTCCGTTCGCCCCATCTTGATCACATCCTCGAACTCCGAAGCCTTCTGCTCGAGCGCGTGTTTGAGTTTCTCCAGGTGTTGCCGGGTTTCGCGCATGATTAAAAGCACAGCCACTTTTGCGGCTGTTGGGTAGGCGTCGTTGGTGGACTGGGAGAGATTAACGTCGTCATTGGGGTGCAAAAACTGGTACTCGCCTTTCCTGTGACCCATAAGTTCCAGGCCCCGATTGGCAATAACCTCGTTGAAGTTCATGTTGGTAGATGTGCCCGCCCCGCCCTGAATCATATCCAGAGGAAACTGGTCATGTAACTTTCCCGCGATAAGCTCATCACAGACCGCAACAATAGTGTCGGTCTTCTGCGAATCGAGAACGCCAAGTTCGTAATTGGCCAGTGCGGATGCTTTCTTCTGGTAAGCGAACGCAACAATGAATTCGGGGAAGTGGTGCAAGGGATGAGTATCGAAAGGAAAATTCTCCAAAGCGCGGACTGTCTGTGCACCATAGTAAACGCTGTTAAGCAATTCTTTCTCACCGAGAGAATCGTGCTCGATTCGGGTATCGGCCTCGATTGTTGCTAGCATTCGAATTCCTCCTCACTTCTGTACGGCATAGATGACCCTCTGATCAGAACCGCTCCGTGCTGAGACTGCGTTCATCTTGCTATCTCTGTCCCAGTACGGCACGGCGTTTTATCCGGTTGCGCGCTGCCCGGCCCCTTCCTCGCTGCTGCGTGCTGTTCAGCACGTGGCTCCGGTGTGACCAAGTTCCTTTACCGCAACTCCGGTTGTGGCGATTGGCGGTGGTGGCAGCATTACCGGCACATCATCCGGAAGGCGGACGGGGTGTTTCGCTTTGAGCAATACCACCCAGCGCCGTACGGTGGCGGCCAATACAATCAGAACCAGGCTCATGACCGCGATCGACATTGCCACCAGTAAATAGAGCTTCTTGGGAAGATAATTGCCCACAATATTGAGGTAACCGGCATAGAGGGTCACGAACGCCATGAATACGCCCGGCACGGCGGTCGCCCATGCATACTTGGCTTTGCCGAGGCGGATGAGCATACTGGTTACGATGATCAAGCCGCTGGAAGCTAAGAGCTGGTTGCTGATCCCAAACAGCGGCCAAATCGTGCCGATGTCACCCGTATAAACCAGGTATCCCCAGGCCCCGGTAAACAGTAAGCTCGTCAGAATGATACCGGGCATCCAATGCACTTCTCCCACCTTGGGGATTGCCTTCCCAATCATCTCTTGCAAGGAGAAGCGTCCGACTCGCGTGCCGGTATCGACGGCCGTGAGAATAAAAACAGCCTCAAACATGATGGCAAAGTGATACCAATAGCCCATCAGGTGCTTCATGAAAGGTACGCCGGAGAATACGTATGCCATGCCGACGGCGAGCGATACGGCGCCGCCCGGGCGAGCCTGGATACGCTCGCCAACGGCTGCAGCCAACTGAGGCAGATTTACGACCGATAAGTTAAGCGCCTTGAAAGCTGCGGGAGATGAGTTGATGGCGAAATAATCCGCAGGGACCAGGACGCAGGCTGCAACCAGAGCCATAATGGCAACAAAGCCTTCCGCCAACATCGCGCCGTACCCAATGAAGAGTACGTCTTTCTCATTCGAAACCATCTTCGGTGTGGTCCCGGTGCCGATGACCGCATGGAAGCCGGAGAGCGCTCCACAGGCGATGGTGATAAAAATGAACGGAAACACCTTTCCGGATATGATCGGCCCGCCGCCATGAACAAACGCCGTAATCGCCGGCATTTGCAGAGTCGGATGGACGAAAACAGTGCCGACTACGAGCAGCAGGATCGTACCCAGCTTCAGATATGTGGACAGATAGTCGCGCGGGCACAGCAGCATCCATACCGGCAGCACGGAGGCAATGAAGCCGTACAACGGGATGAGTACGGCCATCTGATTCTTAGAAAGCGACAGCCAATGAGACCAGGTGGGAGAGGCCGCCACATACGGCCCTGCCAGGATGCCGATGAACAGCAGGACAACGCCGATGATGCTGCCTCCCTTGATGTCGTCCGGGCGTATTTTGTGCATCCACAGGCCCATCAGCAGGGCGATAGGCATGGTAATTAACACCGTGAATAGGCCCCACGGGCTCTCGAACATGGCATTCACCACCGCGATCGAGAGGCCAGCCAGAGTAAGGATAAGAATGAACAAGAATGCAAAGGAGGCGACCACGCCCGCCGTCTTGCCCACCTCCCGTTCGGCAATCGTAGCCAAGCTCTGCCCTTTGTGGCGAACGGAGGCAAACAGTACGACCATGTCGTGCACGGCGCCCGCCAACACGGCGCCAATGAGAATCCAAAGCGCGCCTGGCAAGTAGCCGAATTGCGCCGCAAGTACCGGTCCCAGCAAAGGCCCGGCGGCGGCAATAGCTGCGAAGTGATGTCCAAATAGAACAAACTTATTGGTGGGCTGGTAGTCATGGCCGTCGTTCATGACCACCGCTGGTGTTGCCCGTTTTTTTTCCAGGACCAGGACCTTCCGAGCCAAAAATAGGCCGTAGAACCTGTAGCCGATCACAAACACTAGCAGGGCTACAAAAATCAATACTAAGGCATTCATATCTTGCCCCTTCTGAGCAAAGTGTTAAAGCCAAAGCGCATCGACCTTAACCCGCATAATTCCGATTCAATCGCCGACCTCTACTCGCTCGTAACAAGCTCGTTTTCTTCGACTTCATCCTGCCAATATGCAGATCAGAGGCCAAATCTATGCTTGGGGAACCTGTCGTAGGTACTTACAGTTGGGATTTTTCTGAGATTGACACTGTGCCCATCTTCGGGCATTGCCCGAATGGGGGCAGCTTTTACCGGTCACGATTACACCAGCTAAGGAGTTACGGCCCCAAGAAATCGGCACATATGTTGCTTGCTATTCTGCTGAGGGTTAAAACTATGGACAAACTTCAGTTCGATAACAACAGTTCTGTAGGAAGCTCGAGCACCAGAAAAAGTGTTCGCTTGTTATACCTGCTTCTGGTCGTAACGGCAGCTTACGTAGTATTTAGCTCGTACTTTATCTTCGATACCCGCAGCCTTGTGGCGGCACAGCAGGCTGCGGTCGAAAAGCTGGCGTTCCGCCAGGACCTCTTGGAAAACCATCTGGCCGTGGCGGAAGGTAGTTTTAAGGTTGCCAGCGAAACTTTGGCGCAGCGGTTAGGGATAACCGAGCGGGACTTGCAGCAGCGTATGCAGGCTCGAACGGCCGAGTTGCAGCGGCAGCAGCAAACTTTCGCAAGGCGCCAGCAGGAGCAATGGACTCACCAGCAGGAGCAAATCGGCCAGGTTTCCGGTGAGGTGGCTAACGTGCGAACCGAACTGGGCGGGGCCAAAACAGATATTGCCGCTACCCGCACGGACCTGGAAGCGACGAAGGTGAAACTGGAGCGCGCCATCGGCGATCTGACCGGCCAGGGCACGCTAATCGCCCGCACGCGCGAAGAGTTGGAGGAACTCAAGCATCGCGGCGATCGCAACTATTACGAATTCAGCTTGTGGAAAGGCAACCACCCCACCCCGGTGTCCACCGTCAGCCTGCAGCTGAAAAAGGTGAATGCGAAAAAAAACAAGTTCACGCTCAACGTGATGGCTGACGACCGCACTATCGAAAAGAAGGACCGCGGCGTGGCTGAGCCGCTGCAGTTTTATACCGGACGCGATCGGCTTCTGTATGAGGTTGTTGTCTTTACGACGGACAACAATAAGGTAACTGGTTACCTGAGCACGCCAAAATCAGCGCCTGCGCCGGTGTCTGGCGCCTCAGCACACGCTGCCCTGAGGTAATTCGATGAAACAGAAAATCCACAAGCGGATGTTCTGGGGAATCCTTACGATGCTCAACCTTGTAGCGGTGATCTACATCGTGAACTTGTGGGTTCGCGTTGCGGAGGATGATGCTCAGGCCATCCCAGGCAAAGTCGCGCTGGGCATTGTGCTTCTACTGGTAATTATAGATGCGGCCAGTGTCCTGGTTGACTACAGGCGGTGGCGCGCCGATGTGCCACCGCCGCAGCGAATGAGTCCCTGGCGGGCAGTCAATGTAGAGGTAATTATCTGCGCCGCCGGAACGGCACTCGTCATGTACGGTGAGAGAAGAATCGTGAGCTACGAAATTCTGTGCGATGGGCCGGCCACGATGCTGCAGGCTGGACTGGTAAGCGCGCAGCATGTAGGCAATATTTCTCGCCAAGCGGGAACAATGACAGATGTTCGAAACCACCGAGCAGAGTGAAAGCAACGCTACATGGCAAGCATCGGCATGTGGCGAAGCTGCTAGCTTCACCAAGGGAGAGGAAGATGTTCCGGATCACCGTCGATGAACATCCAGCCGGTGCCACGATGCGCGTGGAGGGGAGGTTCGCCCGTGATGCTGCTGAGGAAGCGAAACATGCAATGATGTGCCGTAATACGCCGGCCGGGTTGGTGGTGGACTTGTCAGAGGTCACCTTCGCGGATGCGGCGGGTGAAAAGGCGCTCGGATGGTTGCGCAGTATCGGGGCAAAGTTTGTTGCTGAGACATCCTACTCCCTGCACCTGTGCGAGTGTTTGCACCTGCCACGGTTAAGCGTACTTATCCCATGAAGCGTTGTGATCCGTTCAACAGGAGGACTGATAAGATGACATCGAGACGAATCATTGCCCTACTGATTGGCTGTGCTCTAACCGTCTCTGCCTACGCACAGGACAACAGCCGCCTTCAATCGCCGACCAACAGGATTAGCACACAGCCGGCGGATAACTCGTCGGTTGTTTCTGCCGTACCGTTATCGGAATCTACCGTCCAGCTTGCGGCGCCCGACGCCTTGAGAGCATACCGTATCCTGATGGAGAGGGTGTTCGAGAAGACCTGTGCGGATTTGGAGCAAATCGCGCAAGGTGTCCATAGCGGCGCCATCAGCCGCCCGCGCG
>Ga0326727_10019736_pt1 | contig 13484 bp, 9 predicted proteins | sample MB2enrmetagenome_FD_207643 | JGI IMG/M metagenome (GOLD analysis project Ga0326727, IMG submission 207643) | Lab enriched peat soil microbial communities from McLean, Ithaca, NY, United States - MB29MY | ecosystem: Environmental > Terrestrial > Soil > Wetlands > Peat | place: USA: New York... | reverse complement strand
GCCGGTCCTCCCGCGTATGCCCTCCATCTTTGCACGCAGGCCGGCCGGACGCAGGTAGGTCCCTTCCGCCGGAAGGGACTCGATGCAGTCCCGCCCGGCAGGCGGGACCTACAAATCCCCAATCCCCAATCCCCGCCCCGTCCCCCGCAACTGGCCCGATTTGCGCTCTTACACAAACGTACACTATCCGCTATCATGGAGGACATGAACAGCAAATCCAAAACCCCGCAGGCAACCAGGAACACGGCGGCGGCCGGTGAGGCCCGCGGGCCGAGGCAATCCCCTGGCTGCCTGCCCCGGATGAAGGGGGCGGAGAGGAGCAAGCAATTGGAAAATCGCCAGCGCGCTGACCAACACGTGCATCCCGCCCTGGCCCTGTTGGCGGCCCGGCCGGACGTGTTCGCGCGGCAGGGATCGGTCGTGGCCTCGTGGCGCCGCCGCGGCACGCGAGCCTATGGGCCTTATTATCGGCTGATCTACCGCGAGGCGAGCCGGCAACGGTCGATCTACCTTGGCCGTGCGGGCGGGCTGGTCGAAGAGATCCGCGGGCGGCTGCGCGCCCTGCAGGCCCCGCTCCGCGGCCGCAGAGTGAACAAGCGCGCCGGCCGGCAGGCGGCCGCCCTGATGCGGGCGAGCAAGGCCCAGCTCAATCTCCAGTTGCGCCCCTGGGGCCTGCGGCTGCAGGGGTTCGAGGTCCGCGGCTGGCGGACAAGTCCGATCTGGGCCGTGGTGCGGAAGCAAATCGGCGGGTTCACCCAGTTCGGCCGCTTCGCCGGCCGTCTACCTCGATTGCCGGGCCTCCCCTTGCCGCGATTGCCCCTCGTTCCCACGCTCCGCGTGGGAACGCACTGGGTGGACGCTCTGCGTCCCCGAGGGGTCGCGACGAGGACCATGGCGACGCGCCCTGTAGAGAAGGGCCGCGGGAGCGGCCATCGGGCGCGTTCCCACGCGGAGCGTGGGAACGAGAGATCGCCGTGTCCCACCTTGAGGTTGGAGCCCTGGGCCGCCAGAACTTGCGGACCGCCCGCCCGGCAACGATAATCAATGCTCCCCAAACCCCGAAGGAGCGTTCCATGCGAATCAGACACGTGACGGTTGCGGCACTCATGGCGGCGTGCGTTTTGGCGGCGGCTTCGGCCGCGCGGCCCGCCGAGCCGGGCCCCGGCGGCGACAAGACCTACCCCTTCTTCCCGTTCTGCATCGACTGGCACGACGCCAAGCACCGCTCGCTCGCCCAGCAGGCCGCGATGCTCAAGGAATTGGGCTACGACGGCGTCGGCCACCTCTTTCTCGACAAGGTGGACGAGCGGCTCAAGACCCTCGACGCCGTCGGCCTGCGGCTCTATCAGATCACCATGAACGTGGAAATGGCCCCGGGCAAGCCGCCCTACGACCCGAAGTTCAAGGAGGTGCTCGCCCTGGTGAAGGGCCGCAAGGTGCAGTTCCTCTTGCTGACCAGCGGCGGGAAGCCTTCCGACGCATCGCTCGATCCGCACGCGGTCACGGTGCTCCGCGAGATGTCGGCCCTGGCCGCGGATGCCGGCGCCCAATTGCTGCTCTACCCGCACACCGGCTCATGGGTTGAGCGGATCGAGGATGCGGTCCGCGTGGCCGGGAAGGTGGATCGCCCCAACGTGGGCGTGATCTTCAACCTCTGCCACTGGCTGCGGGTGGACAAGAGCCGCGACTACCGGCCGCTCTTGAAAGCGGCCATGCCGCGGCTCTGGGCGGTGTCGATCAACGGGGCCGACCAGTGGGACGACAAGCCCGGCTGGGACCGCTACATCCAGCCCCTCGATAAGGGCTCGTTCGACGTGGGCGGCCTGTTGAAGACCCTGAAGGAGCTGGGCTACCGCGGGCCGATCGGCTTGCAGTGCTACGGCATCGGCGGCGACGCCCGCGAGCACCTTGCCCGCTCGATGGCCGCCTGGCGCAAACTGAGCGAGAACCTGAAGGACTGAACCGGCAACCGTTCGAATCCTATCTCATTCGTCTGGCGGACGTGGGAGCCGATCTATTGCACGAGACGACACAACGGATGTTCGCAGTATGAAGTATGAGCGGTTCGAGGACCTGCCGGTCTGGATGGCGGCCATCGAGTTAGCCGACCGGGTGTACCGTCTCACTCGCCAGCGCTTCTTTGGGCAGCCCGGCGACCTGCGGGACCAGCTCCGTCGCGCCGCGCTGTCCGTTTCCAACAACATTGCCGAGGGTTTTGAACGCGGCTCGACTGCCGAACTACTGGCCTTCCTGTACATTGCGCGAGGGTCGGCCGGCGAGGTTCGCTCAATGCTCCGTTTCACCCTTGGCCTCCTCAATTTTGCGGAGGTCGCGCCGGGCTTGCCCGAATCTGAAATCTCAAATCGCAGCTCTGAAATCTCAAATCTCAGCTCTGAAATCTCAAATCTCAGATGCGAAATCTCGGACATCATCCCCGTCGCTGAGTCGTGTTCCCGTCAGATTCGTGCCTGGGCCGAGAGCCTGCAGAACACCGACATCAAGGGCCAGCGCCACCTTAGCGACCGCACGCGCCGCGAGTACGATTCCAGGAAGCGTGCGGCGGCCTTTCAGCGCGAAATCCAGCAACGTCTTCGGCAGGCGCACCCCGAACTCTTTGCCGATCCACCGGACGAACCGTGAACCGGCCGGGCCTGCCCGAATCTGAAATCTCAAATCGCAAATCTCAAATCGCAAATCTGAGATCCAGCATGGCCGTTGCCCTTGCGCCGCGATAGAGAATCCCGCGGGGCCTCGCCCCGCGCGCCCCCTCACCCCCTGCCCCTCTCCCAAAGGGAGAGGGGAGAGGGGCAGGTGGCCTCGCCGGTTTTCCTCACAGCCTCTCAATACGGCTGGTACACGCCGGGCATGGCGATGGGGTAGTTGCCTTGCTCGTCGGGCAGGGCCTTGGGCGGCGCGTCCCAGGCGAGCCTTTCCGGGAACTCGTCGGGCCCCTTGGCCACGGCCTCGTCCCACCGCACTTCCTTGCCGGAATAGGTGGCCATGCGGCCCAGCACGGCGGTGAAGCTGCTGGTGGCGCCGTGCCAGCCCTCGTGGTACTTCTCGTTGGCGCGAATCGCCGCGAGCAGGTCGAAATGCTCCTGCTGGTAGGGGCCGAACTTCAGCTTGGGGCCGCGGCCGCCCACGCCCGTGACGCCCTTGCTGCCGTGGACCGTCTCGCCGACGCCGCCCCAGGTGTGCGGGATGTGGCGGCATTGGCTGTACATCTTCGTGCCGTCCTTGTAGGTGAACTCGACGAAATGGTTGTCGAAGATTTGCCCCATGCCCTTTTTCGGATCGCGGTTCTTGTAGCGCAGCAGGCAGGAGCCCATGCCGTTGGCCGCGACGGGGTGGTCGCCCTTGACCCAGTTGCCCACGTCCAGGTTGTGTACGTGCTGCTCGCAGATGTTGTCGCCGGAGAGCCAGACGAAATGGTACCAGTTCTTGATCTGGTAGCGCATCTCGCTTTCGTCCGGGGCGCGGTCGCGGAACCAGATGCCGTCGCCGTTCCAGTAGACCCGCGAGAGGACGAAGTCGCCCACCTTGCCGTCCTGGATTTCCTTGACGCCGCCGAGGTAGCCGGACTCGTGGCGGCGCTGCAGGCCCACGCCGACCTTCAGGCCCTTCTCCTCGGCCAGCTTATTGGCCTCCATGAGCATGCGGAAGCCGGGGGCGTCGGTGCAGCAGGGCTTTTCCATGAAGACGTGCTTGCCGGCCTCGATCGCCGCCTTGTAGTGGCTGGGGCGGAAGCCGGGGGGCGTGGCCAAGAGCACCAGGTCCACGCCGCAGGCGATGGCCTTCTGGTAGGCGTCCAGGCCCACGAACACCCGCTCGGGGGTAATGTCGGTCTTTGCGGCGAAGTTGCGTTGGAAGTGGTTCATCGCGCCCTTGGCCTGGCCCTCGAAGGCGTCGGCCACGGCCACGAGCTTCACGTCGTCGGCTACGCTGAGCATGTCGGAAGCCGCGCCGCCGCCGCGGCCGCCGCAGCCGATCAGGGCCGCCTTCAGCGGGCCGCCGAAAGCGGCGTGGGCGCTGCGGGCAATGCTCAGGCTGCCCAAGGCCGCGCCAGCCGCCGCGGCCCCCTTCAGAAAATCTCTACGCGATGGGTCGTGCTTGCTCATCAGAAGTTCTCCCGGGTTGGTGTGTTCGTCCCACGGCGACCGTGCCGACCATGCCGCGCATGGTGCCCGACGGTGCCCGGCCGCAGGACGGGTGTGTAACGTGTCCAGCGCCATCAGTTTAGCCGAGCTTGCGCGGGCCCGCAAGCAGGCCGCCTTCCTGTGGGCCCACGCGGTGGCACACGAATCGCTGCCGGAGGATTGCGCCGGGCCGGTTAGCGCTGGGGCATGGGAGGATCCCCTGAGCTTGGGTGGGATGGGGATCAGTCGGCCTTGGGCGCAGCGGCCTTGCCGCCCGCCCGGACTTGCTCTTTGATCCGCTGGATGTGGCCGCGGCCCAGGGCCTTGACTTCGCAGCCCAGCTCGAAGTATTGGCGGATCTTGTCGTCGGAAAGGATGCCGAAGCAGTCGATCACGGCCAAGGGGCCGCCGGCCCAGGCGACGATCTGCCGCGGCTCGAGCTGCAAGTACTCTTTGTGAGGAACGGCGAGGATCAAGGCTTCGGCGTGGGGGAGGCTCTCGGCCAGATCGTGCCGGACGCGGATGTTCTTCAGCCCCGCCTGGCCGCGGAAGAAACGCGACCAGGACAGCCCGACCCCCGGATACTCGTCCTGGTTCTCCAGCTCGTACCAGTGTTCGACGTAGGGATCGTGTACGCGCATTTCGGCTCCCATCTCGGTGAGCTTGCGGACCACGAGCTCGGAGCCGCTGTAGCGCGTGTCGCCCACGTCCTGCCGGTAGCTGGCCCCGCAGATCAGCACGTCGGCGCCGGCGATGTAGCGGCCCATGTTGCGCAAGGCGTCGCGGGTCAGCTCGGCGACGTGCAGGGCCCGCGTATCGTTGATGTCGACCGCCGTGGGGCTGATGCGGAACACGCGGTCGCCGTCCTCGAAACCGAGGATGTGCTGGTAGGCCCAGTAGCCCAAGCCCGCGTCCTTCGGCAGGCAGTAGCCGCCGATGCCGGGGCCGGGAAAGATGATGTTGCTGTGCGTGGGCCGCACCTTGACGGCCTGAATCACCTTGACGAGGTCCACGCCGTTGCGCTCGGCGAACAGGCTCCACTCGTTGAGGAACGCCAGGATCGTGGCGCGGTAGGAGTTCTCCACGATCTTCGTGGTCTCCGATTCGATGGGGCGGTCCATGACGGTCAGCGGGAACTGCTCGGTGTTGAGGACCTCGCGGAGGAATTTTTCGACGCGGCGGCGGGCCTGGGCGTTGCAGCCCGCGCACACCCGCCAGAAATCGCGAATCGAGGCCACGTACTCGCGCCCCGGCATGACCCGCTCGAAGCTGTGGGCCAGGAGCGGCTCGCCGGCGATGCCCCGCGCGGCAAAGGCCTTCTTCATGATCGGCCAGGCCACGAACTCGGTGGTCCCGGGAGCCACGGTGGTCTCGATCAGCGTCAGGCACTCGGGCCGGACCTTCTCGCCGATGGTCCGCATGGTGGCTTCCAAGGCGTTCATCTCGGCCTCGCCGGTCCGCATGTTCCCCAGCTCCGACTTCGTGTAGTCGCACTGCACGTCGACCACCACGCAGTCGGCCAGCGACAGGCACTCGCTGTTGAAGGTCGCGGTGAGCGTCTTCTTCTCGCGGACCGTGCGGGCGATGATCCGCTCGACCTCCGGGTCCTCGGCCTTGACCGGCGACTGGCCGCGGTTCAAGAGCGGGATCTTCCAATAGCTCCGCGTGCTGGGCCGCTGGCAACCGATGACGAACTTGGCGGGCTTGCCCGTGGCCTTGTTTACCGTATCGGCAATGATGGCGGCCATGACCGCTCCGACAAAGCCCACGCCCATGACGACCACCACCTCCTGGCCGTCCTGCCGCGCCTGCGCGGCCAAGCGTTCGAGCCGCGACATCTCGGTCGCATAGTCGGACGGCTCGGGGATGGGAAACTTCTCTCCGGAGGGGGCCAGCGAGTGCCGTGTCATGGGGTTCCTTGGCGAGTGAGTGCCGCCCGCATCTCAGAAAGCAGGCGAAAGACGGCCATAGCGGAGGACATAGAACGCCATCTTGGCATATTCCCACAAGATCGTCTCTCTGCCCGAGCCTGCCTGCCACCAGGTGTCGGCCTGCGCCCAATCCGCCGGCGCAGACACGAACGAGACGCGGCTTTGGCGAGGTCCCAGCACCTGTGCGAAGATCCAGCGTGCCCGGCGGGTGTGGTAACCGCTGGTGACGACGGTCACGTGTGCGCCGGGCCGTGCTTGCAGGAAGGCGGCCAGCGCCTCGGCCTCGTCATAAGTGCTGGCGACCGGTTTGTCCAGGATCAGGATATCGTCGCCGGCAACGCCTTCGTGCATCAGCACCGACCGCATCCGCTCGTGGTACGGAAGCGCATCCGCGGCATCGGGCCGCGCGCTAGGCAGCAACACCTGCCGGGCCAGGCCTGCTTGCACGAGGGTTGCCGCAACCTCCGGCCGGAACTTCTGGTCTCCACCCAAGATCATCACGTAGTCGCTGGGCCGCGGCCGGTCGCCGACGTCCAGCCAGCGGGCAACCGCCGGCAAGAGCGAACTTCGCAACGAGTAGCAGCCGGCTGCGGCCGTCGCCGCCAGGGCAATCCAGAGAAGCTGTCGCGGCAACCTGCTCATCGTCCTCTCCGCGCGGGGGCTCGCAGCGGAATTGCCTCGCTGGCTGGGGTGGCCACGCGCCCAAGGCAGGCCGCTTCTTCGCAATGCTGCCAACGAGCGGGGGGGACGATAACATTTCCAGCCCGGCGTTTCAAGACGACTTCATCCGGTTTACCGGGCCGGTGCCGCACCCTTGGGCTGCGGGTCGCCGGGTGGGACGCCCGGCGGCAAGCTGAGAACTTCTGCCGGAAGATTGTCGGGCGGCGGCGATACGATCGTCGCCTCCCCCCTGCCGGCCGCCCCGGCGGCGGGGTCCGGAGCCGAGTCGCCGGCCCGGCCGGCCATGTTGCCGTCCTGCCAATCATGCCAACAGGTCGTGTGGTATCCCTGCGATGGATCGCAAGGGATCACACGCCGTGCGCACTCGTGGTGGCAGGAAGGCGAAAAGCCCGCGCAGGTCGGGCCGGCCGGCGTGTTCACACAGCCGGCCGCCATCCCCAGCCAACCGAGACCGATCGCGAGCAAGGAAAGTGTTTTGCCGACACGCATGCCTGGCGTCCGCATAGCAATCATCCGCTGGAATCTCTGTGACATGTGCCCGACCGCCTAGAACGTCGCCTGCCGGTTCCCACCGCCCTGCAGCACCGGCCCCGAGAACCGCGTGACGGTCCCCACGCCAAAGACCGAGAACCCCAAGATCCGCTCCATCGGCGCAAGCACCTTCGCCAGCCCCTGGTCGAAGGCGGTCAGTTTGTCCTCGGCGATGAAGATGCGGTCGCCAGGCAGGATCTGGTAGTTCGTGCAGGCGTAAGCATCCGCTGTGATCTCCTCCCAGCTCACCGGCAGGTTCTGGATCTTGCAGGGGTCGTCCGTGGGTCGGGCGATCCAGATCTTCTTCGACGATGCCTGCTGCAGCCCGTTGATCTGGGAAATAGCGTCCAGCACGGTCTCGTTGCCGGTGACCGGGAAGCGGTAGACGCCGTCGCCCAGGCCGGCCCCCTGGGTCACAATGTAATAGACCTTGCTGTTGTAGCCGAACACCTGCAGCGCAACCTCGGGGTTCTCCAGGAAGCGCACGAGGTGCCGCTCGACGGCCTGCTTGGCTTCGGGCACGGTCAGACCGACCACCGAGACGTTGCCATAGGTGCCCAGAGTCACAGTGCCGTCCGGCCCTACCAGATGCTGTCCGGCGATCTGTTGCTTGGCAGCCGTGTCCGCCAGGGTGGCCGTGACCGCCGGCTTTGCCAGCGAGGCCTCCAGGTGCTTCTGGATGGCCTGCCGGGCCTGGTCCACTGTCATTCCAGCGACGTTCACTGCTCCGTATTGCGACCCGAGAGCCACCTCGCCTGCGGGCCCCACGCGATAAATGCCTGTCAGGGGGGCCTCCGGCAGCGTGCCCTGCACTTGGATCGTGAGCACGTCAAACGGCGCCAGGTAGTAAGGTTGCTTGGGCACGATGCGGATGGCATCGATCATCAACACGTCCGGTGGTTCGATGACATACGGCGGCAGCACGACTTTCGACAGCTCCCGGGCCGGGCCCGGCCCCGGTTGGGATGCCACATAAACGCCTGGCATGGGTCCGCCGGGGCCGCCGAACATCGTCCGGCAACCGCTGCCCGGCAACAGGGCGATCAACACCAGCAGTGCCGCGGAGAAACGGAAAACGCATCGACTGCTGGAAAGTGCCATAAGGTTCCTCAGACGCGGCCGCGCACTGTGCCTGGTTGACCGCAGAACTAAAGAATTCCTCAGACCGGAAACGATGGATGCCTTCGTTAAACTCGGCATAAGCGGTATTTCCGCTACAATCTAATTTTCCGCCGCAACCGCGGTAGATCGCCCGATTAACTGGCCGGAGTGTAACTACAGGGAAAATGGGGTGAATGGGGCGTCAGCGAAGAGTCTTGGTTGTCGCCTATCGACGGGCGTGATGTACCCCACACGGCCAGTTATCGTGGGTCGACGGCTCCCCGGGGGCCGTCTGCCAGCCGGGAGTGTAATCAAGTTATCCAGTGAAAGTGGAATACAGCCGAGGCACGGACGAACATTGACATTGCCGGTCGGCTCGTTAGGCTAGATTTTCTTGTCGTCGCTTGCCCATCCGGTTTGCTGTGCGAGCGACCTGAAGTCGACTTGTTGCTGCCAGTCAAAAGACACGAGCTATGACCCCCACTTGCAGCGAGATTGCCATCTACCCGGATGGACTGTTGGAGGCAGCCCCCGCGGAAATGTCCGATCGGCAATGGTGGGCGGTCTATACGAAATCCAGGCAGGAGAAGGCCTTCGCCCGCCAGTTGCTGAGCCACGCGGTTCCCTTCTACCTTCCGCTGGTGCTCAAGAACTATACTTGCCGCGGGCGGCGATTTTCGGCCCACGTCCCTCTGTTCGCCGGCTATGTGTTCATGCACGGTGCGGAGCAAGAGCGGATCCTGAGCCTGACAACCAACCGGGTTTCCAAGATCCTGCCGGTGCACGACGCCGTCCGCTTGGTGCATGATCTGCGGCAGATTTTCCGTCTGATCGCGTCCGGCGCGCCGCTGACCATCGAACAACGGCTGGCCGCGGGCCGGCGAGTGCGGCTCCGGTACGGGGCCCTTGCCGGGCTGGAAGGCAGCGTGCTTACCCGCCGGGGCGGCACGCGATTGCTGGTCGCTGTGGACTTCCTCCAGCAAGGGGCCTCCATCGACGTGGAAGACCACTGGTTGGAACCCATCGACTGAGAGTCCGGCCGGATGGGTGGGTAGAAACAAACTAATAGGCGCCCATCCCGGCGCCCATCCCTGTACCCATGCCGGCACCCATGCCGGCACCCATGCCGGCGCCCATCCCGGCACCCATGCCGGCGCCCATCCCGAGCGATCCAGTTTGTGCGGCCATCGGGGAGCGGCCGCCACGGGGGGCAAGAGGGCTACGGCTAAAATGCACATTGAAATAGGGTGCTTGCGTCATGAAACCGGCCCCCACGCCCGTCGGCGCCATCCCGCGGTTGGCATACAACTCCATCTGCGAGACTTGCTGCCCCAACGTCATCAGACCGGCCGTCTGCCGTTGGAGGTCCGCTTGCTGTTGCTGAAGGACGCCCTGGAGCTGAAGCTGCGGCTGCACGAACATATGGTAGTTGTCGACCGGTCCGCCCTGTTTCTGGTACAGGTTCAACCAGGGGCTTAAGGGGGGAGACGCGCCTATCTGGGCATGTCCGGCAGATGCCGAGAAGAAGGCCAGCCCTGTAACCAATAGCGTCTGTTCGAGCCGGCGAAGTCCGATCATCGCTATGGTCCTCCCTAAAGGCATACGGCCACCCCCGCCACAAGCAACCACACACCGATTATAGGAACATGCTTCAGGACCGGGAATGCAGCCATTCGGTGGTTCCAGAACACCTTCTGACGTTGCGGGGGCCCGCCGGCCGAACATCCGCGCCGAATTCCCTCGCACGGTATCGGCACGCCGAATCTGCCGACTTCGGGGTTTTTTTAAAATAGGCTGAGTTTAGGGCCGCGACGGCTGCGGGGCACGCCTCCCCCTGTAGGGATCGCTCTCAAACGCGCGTCCGCACCACCGGGCCTGGGGCAGACGCTGATGGTGCGAGGCCGGATTCGCACAGGCTGTTCCCGTCGGCGGCGTCACTCCCGCCCGACTTCGCATCCGCCCGGGGGCGAATCGAGGGCTGACCTCCACTCTCCGTCGGGCAAGGCCCTACTTCTTCGCGGCCACCTGAGCGATACATGCGTCGAGCGCGGCGGGGGTGACAGCGGTCTTGACCGTAGTCGCGGGCGTACTGGTCTTCACAGCCTGCTGGGTCGCGAGGCTGCTGAAGTACTCGTCCGCAGCGGCGACCGCCGCACTGACGATCGGTTTCGCCGCGGGAGCAAGCGCCAGCGCACTCCCCGCAGGGGCCGATTGCTGTGTGGCCGTTGCCGTGGCGGAACTTGCTCCGGTAGTCGCGGTCAGCGGCGGATCGCAGGCGACGATCGAAACCACGGAGCTGTAGCTGCCCGTGTAATTCGTGCCGCCGCTGCCCGAGGCGCCGGCGATCACGGAAGTCTTGTAACTCTCCGGAGTCCCGGCGAGGTCGCTGTTCTTGTACTGGCCCGAGGAGCCGGAGCAGTACACCGTGCTGCTGTCCACCGGCTTCACGCCCAGATTGCCGGGGCTGGTGCTGAACGACTTGTAGACGGCGGCCGCCCACTTCCACTTCGCCGTAAGGTTGTTGACGGTGCTGAGGAAGTTGCCCGACCAGGTGACGCTGACACTGCCCGGCAGACCGCCGGTGGGAACGGCGAAAGGAAGCCCGGCGAGGAAAACGTTGCCGGAGATGTTGTAGGGCACCGTGGTTTCCCAGCGGCTCGCGGCGGCGTCGAACGTGGTCGTAGCCACCGTGCTGGTGCTGGCCGAGAACGTGACCATGGCATTGGGGACGAGCAGGCTGTAGCTCTTGCCGCCGGCGGTGAACTTGACGGTCTGGTTCACGATGAAGACTTCCGCACCGGATAGGGTCCCGGAGGCCACGCTGGCGCTGACCACGTCGCTAAACCAGAGGTAGTTCTGCCCGCCGCTGGTGGTTTGCGGGATGGCCGTGCTGTTGAAGGTTGCCGTGCTGGTGGTGGCCCCGCTCGGCTGCCCGCTGGGGATCTGGAAATCGGCGAAGTTGTTGTCGATGCTGGAGCCGTTGCTGGGCAGGGTCAGGATGATGGCGTTGGCGGCCAGCGTCCCGCCGGCCGTCCCGGCCACCTGGCCGACGTGAATGTAACCGGACGGCGTGCTCTCGACGATCTCGACCGGTCCGGCCGGCACACCGGTGAAGGTGTACTGGCCGCTGCTGTTGCTGGTCGTGGTTTGCTGGACGACGTCGTCGGCCGTGCCGAAGACGCCGTCGGGGCCTGCCGTGACCAGTTTGAGCGTGACGCCGTTGATGCCGGGCTCGCCCGCCTCCTGGATGCAGTCCAGGTTCTTGCTGTCGGCAAAGACCGTCCCGTTGATGACCATCGGGCCGCTGTTGTCGGCGCTAATCAGTCGGCCCTCGGCCGAATAGTAGATATTGTTGTTGTCCGGCCCGTAGGGGTTGCCGTTGTAGAGCGGAGGCCCCAGTTCGTTGATCGCCGGGCCGTTGACGCAGTCGATCTGGTAGTTGCCGTTGGGGATCTGGACCGTCAGGGTATAGGGGCCGCCGGGCGCGAACGTGCCGCCGGCCTGCTGATAAATCTGTTGCTGATAGGCCACCGAGGCGACGTAGGTCGGGCCGGGGGCCGTGTAGCTCACCAAGGTGATCTGCTGGCTCGCTCCGGCGGGCACGCTGAAGGTAACCTGCACCGTGTCGCCCGGCTGGGTATTGCCGCGGAGATCCGTGACCGTCGTGGCAGTGCCGCCGGGCGTAGTCACCGTGAAGGAAAGGTTGGTTTCCGTGCAGGTAAGCAGTTGGAAGTCGTCGAAGTTATTGCCGCCGTAGGCTTGCCCCGTCTGGGCGGAGATCGCGTAATAGGTGCTGCCGGCCGATCCGTTCGGTCCGCCGCCCGTCTGCACATATCCCGCCGGCACGACCTCTTGCACGTAGTACGTTGCCGCCGGCAGCCCGCTGAAACTGTAGCTGCCGTTGCTGGCCGTGGTGGTCGAGGCCACCAAGGTGTCGCCGCCGCAGCCGGTCTGCAAGCCCGAAGTGCAGTTCGTTTCCTTGTACAGATTGATTGTTACCCCGCCTTGCCCGGTGTCGTCGGAACTGAATCCATTGCCGGTAAGGTCATTGAACTTGGTGCCGCTGATCGTGGTCGGGGCCACCCCAATCGTGATCTTCGCCGTGGAGCTGGCGTTCTGGTATAGCGGCGCTTCGTTGGCGGCGTTGACCGTGGCGACATTGGTCAGGGTGCCCGTCCCGCCCGAGCCGCACGAGGGCGTAACCGGACAAGTCCCGCTATAGGAGCCGGTGTAGTTCGAGCCGCCGCCCCCGCACGCCCCGCCGGTCACGTAGCTGCGGTAATTCTCCGGCGCCCCGCAATGATCCGAGTTCTTGTACTGGCTGGCCTGGTTGTCGTCGCACGGCTTGACGCCGATCGTAGTGCAATCGGTGCTGAACTGGCTATATGCGGCCGCGGCCCACTGCCAATTGACGGTGCAGGCGGCGCTGGCGCTGAAATTGCCCGTCCAGGTGACGTTGCTGATGCCTCCGGGCAAGCCGCCTTGCGGGACCTGGAAGGGAACGCCGCAGAGGAACTCGTTGCCGGACAATCCCGACACCGGCACCGAGGTGCTCCAGGTGTTGCTCGTCGCATTGAACGTCGTCGTGGCCGACGTGCAGGACGGCGAGAAGGTGATCGTGCCGGCAGGCACGAGGTAGCTGTAGCTCTGGCTATTCGCGGTAAACGAAATCGCTTGTCCGGTGCAGCAGATCGTGGTCGATTGGGTTGTAGACAATCCTTTGACGTTGATGGCGCAGTTGAACCAGACGTAGTCGCCGCCAGGAACCGCGGTTCCATTGAAGTTGCACGGAATCGAGCCCTGGGTGGTGCAGGTGTTGCTGACGTCGGCCGTACTGGTTACCCCGGTAATGTGTACGCTCAGGCTGGCCCCGGGGGCCAGCGTCGTCGGCGAGGGGCTCAGGCTCAGCACCTGACTGCCCACTGTACCGGTGATCGTGAAGGCCGAGGGATTGCCCGTGGTCGTGTCGATCTTCCAGTTAATGTCCTTGCCCAGGCCCGCCGGCAGCGGGTCGCTGAGCGTCACGCCCGTCGCCGTGCCCGCGCCGATATTTGTCACGGTAACCGTGTAGCCGGCCTGTGCCCCGACGTTGATGTTGCTGTTG
>Ga0326727_10019735_pt1 | contig 13484 bp, 14 predicted proteins | sample MB2enrmetagenome_FD_207643 | JGI IMG/M metagenome (GOLD analysis project Ga0326727, IMG submission 207643) | Lab enriched peat soil microbial communities from McLean, Ithaca, NY, United States - MB29MY | ecosystem: Environmental > Terrestrial > Soil > Wetlands > Peat | place: USA: New York... | reverse complement strand
GATCCTTAGGAAATAAACAAGGCAGCTTTTCGGAATCAACAGGATTACAGACCACTGTCACTGGTTCAAATTCAGCAATAGCCCGGATAATTTCGATGTAACCAAGGCAAACCGCCTCAAAATCTTCCGGATAACACATTGAGGCTTGAACCGGCCAAGCAATATAGGTCCGCGAGTGCTTGACCCATTCAGCGGGCATTTTATAGTTTAGATTTGTTGGATACATAGCATTCCCTCCTAAAATATCAAATTCCAGAAATCCGACTGCTAATCCCGATCATTTAAGAACCATTTGAATAACTACCAGAACAATTTCAATAACGATTAGGATGATAATCCCCCACTCCAGTCGATTGCCGCGCTTAGCATGAGCAAGATCCGAGAAGACACTGGTGATGTCCATGAGCATTTCTGACTTAAGCCGAATGTTTTCGCATCGATCAGTCAAATCAAACAGAGTACTGAGTTCGTCAAACAATCGTTCAGCCTCTTCGTTCACCCAAGTAATTTCAGGCTTATCCAGTAACATGATATATGAAATTGTACTTAATCTAAAGCCCAAAATTCGGGCCGCCATTTTGGCTAGTTTCTTATCCGAAACTGTCAGATACCCGCGTTGTAAATAATCGACAATATCCTCAATCTCATCCAGCAACTTATCGATATCAATCTCCAAGCGATCCAAAGCGACTGATTTAGCCAGGACAGTCCCCACGATTTCACGTTGGTAGCTTTGCTCATGAGAGGTAATCAAACTATCATTATTGATGGCAGGTATTCCTTCCTGCGATATTTCTATTTTGTAATCATCAAAATAATCTAAAGTAGTGACCAAGGAAAGGCTCTTTTCAATTCGTCCCAAGTAGTGGATCAGATCCATGATTTCATGATGCTCACAGTTCACAAAGACAATGCTCCCAAAGGGGAACACATAGATTGACTTGCCCATTAAATCCGGAACGATGCCCTTGAGAGCCTGTTCAGTGAGGGTAAGTGATTCTTCCCAGCGAAATTTGTGGTTGATACCAAAGTGAGTGGCAATTTTATTCAAATTAATTTCAGTAGTTAAAGCCACTGCTTTAAAATTAATGGTCGTCATCGAAATCATCCTCTACATAAATCCTTTTTTATTCATTCGAACATTAACTTTCAAAAGGTCACTGCACGGTCCCTTTTATAATCAGTAATTGTTATACCCTTTAACCCTTCTCTTCTATTCTAATACACAATGTACAACTATAGTATTATTTTTATAAAAATTCAACTACTATGCTATTATTCCATGACGAGATAAACACCGGAATTTGACGAAGTCGGATTACGGTGTTTTAGCGCTGCGCAGGGAAACTATGTCGCCGTAATTTTCAACAAAAACCCTTAGTTTTTGTGATATAATCTTAATATATCACTGAAAGAAGGAATGAATCTTGTGAAAAAGATAATTTTTTCAGTAATTACCTCTCTTGCCTTCATGTTGGGTATGCCTTTTATAACCCAGGCAAGCCCTTTAGTATACCCAACGGAGCGGATCGCCGGGCAAGACAGGGTTGAAACCGCTCTTAAAATATCCCAAAAAGGCTGGGACTCGGCTTCAACAGCTATTCTCTGCGAATACTCCGATTACCCCGATTCTATTGCTTCGACCCCTTTTGCCGTCAGCTTAACTGCTCCAATTCTGCTTACCGCGGGAGACTCTATTGACCAACGGGTCGTCCAAGAGCTGCAGCGCTTAAAGCCGCAAAAGGTTATTCTGCTTGGCGGCAACGCTTGCTTAAAACCTGCTGTTGAAAAAGAACTTGATGATTTATCGTTTCAATGGGAACGAATTGGCGGAACAGATCGTTATGCAACCTCGGTCTTACTTGCCAAACGCCTGGTCAGCGATTCATTAATACTCGCTAACGGCGATAATTTCCCGGATGCCTTATCCGCTGCCTCGTTTGCAGGCATTAAGCAGATCCCCATCGTGCTTACCTCAACAACCCTGCCCGACTCAGACATTCAATACTATCAAAAAACTGCGCCTAAGCACTTAATCGTTATTGGCGGTGAAGCTGTTGTTCCTACTAATAATCTGACTAAAAACAACTTCACGGTTGAAACCCGGTTGGGCGGTCAAGACCGTTATGAGACAAATACCAAAGTCGTTTCCTTTATGAAAGATGCCTATGAATCGAACGACCTTTTCTTAGCCTCCGGCGTCACATTTCCCGATGCCGTAGCCGGGACGGTTCTGGCTTCAAAAGACAAAGCGCCCCTTTTACTCACTGAAAAGGAAGATATTCCGGCCTCAGTTTACAGCCTTATGCGCGGACATATGCAGATTGAACCCCCGGCCTCAAGCATTAGCGCCGGCGGAAATGAACCGAAGCAAGGAAAAATCACCGCCTCAGGAGGTCTAAATCTGCGGGATAGTCCATCATCGACAGGAAATATACTTCTCACAATTCCCGAAGGCACGACCATCGAGCTTATCGATCTGCAAATCCAATGGGACAAAACAACCTATCAATCCCAAACCGGCTGGGTGTCTGCTGCTTATGTAACACCAACCACAGCGAATAACGTCAGTTCTACAACGCCCCTTGATTTAACTGTCAACGGTACAGTATATATTTTAGGCGGAACGGGTATTATCAGTACAACTACCCAAAACATTATTCAAGGCAAGGCTTCTTCAAAATATAGCGATAATCTTAAAGCCTTCCCTCCCTTGCCCTCCGAAATCAAAAAACCGGATTCTCCATCAAGCGACAACGAGGTTGTTACCCCGCCCCCGGACAATCCGCCCTCTGTTCCAACAACTTATGATCCTTCCACAGAGGTTCTCCTTAATCCTTTTCAAGGGATCCCGGACAACGCCTTGGCGGGCAAAACGATTATGATCGACCCTGGACATGGAGGACCGGATACGGGAGCAATCGGCCCTAATCATACTTATGAAAAGAATAACACCTTGGCGATCTCCCTTGATTTGAATGATATCTTAAAACAAGCCGGCGCTAAGGTTATCTTAACCCGTGATAACGATATTTCGCCCTGTCTCGCTTCAAATTATTCAGAGATGGATGATCTGCAAGCCAGGGTAGACTTAGCCAACAATGATAAACCCGATTTATTTATCTGCATCCATAATGACTCGTTTACCAACCCTGATGTACAAGGTACTACAACCTACTATTCCGATGATAACCCTAAGCCGGCTGAGAGCCTCCAACTGGCAAGCAGCATCCAATCTGCGGTTGTCGACATGGATAAAACTAATAATCGCGGAGTTAAAGACGCTCGATTTTATGTTTTACGCCAAACAACCATGCCGGCCATTTTGCTGGAGGCAGCCTTTATTTCGAGTCCTTATGAAGAAGCTCGGCTACAAAACCCAACGTTCCAGAAGAACCTTGCCGCTGCCGTCTTCCAGGGCATCTATAATTATTATACAACCCCCCTGCCTAAAGACTAAGCTGAATACCAGCTTAGTCTTTGCACAGACCGGCGCTTTGACCGATCCAAGTCGAAAATTACTACAAAGGAGAATAAAAATCTAAGTGAATAATGATCCGAACAATTTCTCAGGTTCTTCCTCAACAGTCTCGAAATCACGTCGGTTATGGATGGGCATCGTCTTAGGTGCCCTGTCTGCATTCGGGCCTTTGTCAATTGACATGTACCTGCCTTCTCTGCCTATTTTGACCAAGGATTTGCACACCAGCACATCGCTTGCTCAGTTCAGCCTGACCGCTTGCTTACTCGGGCTTTCCTTTGGGCAATTAGTTGCCGGTTCGCAAAGCGATATAAGAGGGCGTCGTATCCCTCTGCTGATCGGACTGGTCAGTTATTCTGCCTCCTCATTGCTTTGTGTTATAAGCCCCTCCATCTGGGGATTGATCTTGCTGCGCTTCATTCAGGGCTTCGCCGGCTCGGCAGGCATTGCCATCTCCCGCGCTATTGTCAGAGACCTCTACTCAGGTTCGGCAATGATCAAGTTTTTTGCGCTTTTAATGCTGATCAACGGGGTCGGACCAATCTTTGCCCCGATTATCGGGGGCCAACTGTTACAGTTCACCTCTTGGCGAGGGGTATTCCTGGTTTTGGGCCTGATTGGTTTCATTATGCTCCTGGCTGTCTTATTCACTTTACCTGAGACATTACCGCTGCAGCGTCGCTCGCAAGCCGGTCTTTTAAATACTCTAACCACCTTTCGCGACCTGCTCGGTGACCGGGTCTTCATGAGCTATGCTCTGCCTCAAGGACTTGTCATGGCTGCTATGTTTGCCTATATCTCGGGTTCACCCTTTGTAATCCAAAACATTTTTGGTGCCAATCCGCAAATGTTCAGTCTCTTCTTTGCCGTCAATGGGGTCGGGATTATCATCGCCGGCCAGCTCACCGGCAGACTGGCCAGTCGAATTTCCGGAACCAAGCTCTTTCTCTATGGTCTCCTCCAAGCTGTCGTAGGTGGCCTCGGCTTACTTACCATGATCCTCCTCGGGGCGGGACTCTCCGCAATCCTACTGGCTTTGTTCGTAGTTGTATCCAGCGTCGGAATTGTCTCAACTGCCGGTTCTTCCTTGGCTATGGAAAATTACGGGCATTCGGCAGGCAGCGCCTCAGCCTTATTGGGACTTTTTTCTTATGTGATCGGTGCGCTTGTCGCCCCACTTGTCGGCCTGGGCGGTGGAAATACTGCTCTGCCCATGGGCCTAGTCATCGGGGTCACTGAAGTTGGCGCAATTCTAAGTTACGTGATGTTGAGACGCAGAACATTGCCTCATTGATCCTTGGCCGGGATTGGTCCCCGAGAGAGAGCAATCTTACCCGTTCGGACAATTTCAATAATCCCATGATCCTCTTTTAGTACTTGACATAGGGCATCTATTTTCGTTTCATCTCCGGAAAGCTCAATCACCATCGTCTCTCGATTGACATCGACTATCTTGGCCCGAAAAATCTCGACTATATTGATAATATCCGAACGTGTCTCGATGCTGGCCTTAACCTTGATCAAAGCTAACTCACGGTGGATTGATTCCACGGCCGTAAGGTCACTGATTTTGATGACATCCACTAGCTTTGACAACTGATTAACCACCTGTTCCTGCTCGATCTCATCCCCCTCAACCACAATCGTAATCCTGGTGGTATCGGGTTCCTCCGTATACCCGGCGGCAATACTTTCAATATTAAAGGCCCGGCGGCTGATCAGCCCGGAAATATGGGTTAAAACCCCCGGCCTGTTTTCTACTAAAACGGCGAGCGTATGTTTCATTCCTCTGAACCTCCCATAATCATCTGATCTAAACGGGCACCTGCCGGAACCATAGGCAAGACGTCCACTATTTCCGGAGTCTGAATATCCACGACCACCGGACCGGGAGTTGCCAACGCTTCTTCCAGAACTCTGTCCAATTCCTCCGGTTTGGTCACCCTTAAGCCTGTCACACCCATAGCCTCCGCCAATTTTACAAAATCGGTATTTCCTTTAAGACTGGTATGGGAATAGCGTCCACCATAAAACATTCTTTGCCACTGGGCGACCATACCCAGCGTCTGATTATTAAAGATCAGGACTTTGACCGGGAAATTATAATTAGCAGCCGTTGCTAATTCCTGGCAATTCATCATAACTCCGCCATCACCGACAAATAGGATGACTTTTTGATCGGGTAAGCCACATTGGGCGCCAAGCGCTGCGGGAAGACCGTAGCCCATCGTCCCAAGCCCCCCTGACGTCAGAAAGGAGCGCGGATTTTTGAAGCCATAATATTGAGCTACCCACATCTGATGTTGGCCAACATCTGTGACAATCACGCCCTCCCCCCGAGTCAACCGGCTGACTTTCTCAATAACCGCTTGGGGCATCACTAATTTTGCATCAGACTCGTAAGTTAAAGGCTTTTCTCGTTGCCAGGCAAGAACCTCCTCTATCCAAGATCGAACTTGTTTTTTAAACTCGCCCGAGACGTGCTTGACCCGTTCCAATAGGGCAGGCAACGACCAGTTCAGGTCTCCGACAACACGCAGATCTGCCCTAACATTTTTGTTGATTTCAGCCGGATCAATGTCAAAGTGGACAACTTTGGCTTTCGCAGCAAACTCACTCAGCAGTCCGGTTACTCGATCATCGAAACGAACCCCGATTCCTAACAACAAATCACATTTCGTCGTGGCCATATTGGCCGCATAAGTCCCGTGCATGCCAACCATGCCTAAGAACTGGGGATGATCAAAGGGAAGACTACCCAAACCCATCAAGCTCGCGATGACCGGAAATCCAGTCTGATCGACTAACTCCCTCAAAGCCTCCGCCGAGTTCGACAGATTCACGCCTCCTCCCACAAAAATCAGAGGTCTTTGGGCTAATTTCAATTCCTCAAAGACCTTGTTGATCGTTTCCAAATTTCCGGCAAACAAAGGATGATAACCACGCAACTTAACTTCCTGCGGATATTGATAATCTACCGCAGCGGCAAAAACATCTTTTGCCACATCGACGACCACGGGGCCCGGCCTACCGGTACGAGCAATATAAAAGGCCTCTTTAAGCACCCGGGGCAAATCCTCAACCTTTTTAACCAAATAGTTGTGTTTGGTAATCGGGGTTGTAATACCACGGATATCTGCTTCCTGAAAGGAATCCCTGCCAATCAGTGAAACGGCAACTTGACCAGTGATCGCAACCAGAGGAATAGAGTCCATATAAGCTGTGGCAATTCCGGTCACCAGATTGGCCGCTCCCGGGCCGGAAGTAGCTATGACAACCCCAACCTTGCCGGTAGCCCTGGCATAACCGTCCGCCGCATGAACCGCTCCCTGTTCATGCTTTGTTAAAATATGTCTGAAGTTTGCTTGGTACAAAGCATCATAAAGTGTCAATACTGCCCCCCCGGGATAACCAAACACCACGTCCACGTTTTCATTTTTTAGGGATTCAATAATTGCTTCTGCTCCAGTCATTATCAAATTAATGACCCTCCCTTGCTTATTTTAGATTACAGTCAGCTTAAGTCTGCTCAGATACCTCTTCTAAAAGCAGACTTACCCAATCACGTCTACTATTAAGAATTCTAACGATTGTCACCGTTTCCTTTTCAGTAACAACATAAAAGACAACGTAATTATCGATCCATAGCTTTCGGATTCCCTGAATTGCCAGGGTTTCATCAGCAACCAAAGCATGGCGAGTTGGCAGCTCTGCAAGGCTCATAACTTCTTCTCTAAGCTTACTAACAAGCTTTTTAGCAGTAGATGGTTCTCGTAACTCATTAGCAATATAAGCAGCAATCCCTTTCAAATCATCTGTCGCAGTTTGGGTCATTAGAACGCTGTAACTTTTCATTCCTCAATCCCATTCTCAACTTGATCAAACACATCCTCCGCCTGTGAAACTCTGTTATTTCTAACGTCGTCCATACCTTTATCAAGAAACTTATATAACTCAAATCTGCCAATAATACGTTCGAATGTCTCAATGCTCATTACAGCTAAATCGCCTTGACCGTTTTTGGTGATATACACTGGTTCAGAATATTTGTGACAAAAATCCGATATCTCATTATACTTATTCCTAAGGTCAGAGCTTGGTCTAATATATGGCATAATCCACACCTCCAACTTTGATATATGCATATTCTATCTGAATATCGATACACAATCAAGAGATGCTTATCAGTGCTCCTATCCGATTTTAACTAGGATTTCTATATCTCTGTTTGATATAAAACAAGAGAGAGACTTCGTGCTAATAGCGAAGTCCCTCTCTCTGAGTTTATATGATGAGCCTAAACGTTAAATATGAGCGCTTTCGAGCAGATAACTTCGATCATACCTTTGATTAACTGAACAGTTCCGCTACTTTTTTAGCGATTCTTTCCCCAAATATTCCGGCTCTTTCTTTCTGACCTTCATCCCCATCTTGAATGCATACAGCACCATAGTGAATAAAAGGCTGTCCCTCGGCAGCACCGGACGAATATACCAGCATCCCTTTGACCAACAACTCGGCAATCAAGGATAACTCTGCTACCTCTGCTCCGCCGCCAACATAATTAGCTGTTGCAAAAACGGCGCCGAGTTTTCCGCCGACATTTCTGGTTGTATCCAACCATTGTTTCAATTGCCAAGCAAAACTGCCGGCAATCGTTGGGGAGCCAAAAATAACGGCCTTGGCTTCCACTAAGAATTCGCTATCGATCGCTTCAATAGACATACATTTTACTTCGGCCTCATTAACCTTCTTAGCACCCTCCGCAATAAGCTCTGCAACCTTTTGGGTATTCCCAGTCTTGCTGTAATAAACGATGGCGATTTTCATGAAAATCATCCCCCTTTAATATAGCATTTTAACACTATTTACCATGGTTTAAAAGGGATCAGCCAGGACACAGCTTTATTTTTCGGATTTAGTTCGTTCCAAAGAATTGTTGAACATAATCAACCGCCCAACCTCGGCTCGATTTTCTTGGTTCGGACGTTTTGTGGTTAAATTTATTTGTTTAAGATGACTGCTGTAAGAATTTCTCGACTTCGTCAAGATGTCTATCCATTCTTCATTGGAAAACAAGGTAGCTATCTGCCTGCGATCTTCTAACATCCTGAAATATTTATCAGGATAATCCAGCTCAATGACATCGAAGATCCCTTCCAGAAAATCCTGAACATACTTCTTATGGTTAGTTCTTTTATAGTCAGCTAAATCGTTCATAACAAACCTCACCAGCAAATTGAATATTTACTAAAGACAGCAAACAACTACTCTCAAGATAAACGGGTTTTGAAATCTGCATAGCCAAATTGTCTGATGATCTTAATCCCTTTTTCTTCATTAAAAAGAGCGATAGAAGGTAAATTCACACCATTAAACGTATTGTTCTTCACCATAGTATAGTGTGCCATATCACAAAACACAAGCCTGTCGCCTGATTTTAAAGGCTGTCGGAAAGTATAGTCACCAATAATATCGCCGGCCAGACAAGTAGGACCACCAAGTCTATAAGTATACGGATATTCACCGGGCTTTCCGGCCCCAATGATCTCGGGTCGGTACGGCATTTCGAGCACATCGGGCATGTGACAGGCTGCTGAGGTATCCAGAATAGCAATTTTCATACCATTGTCCACTATATCGAGAACCTTGGCCACGAGAAAGCCGGTGTTTAAAGCCACCGCCTCGCCTGGTTCCAGATAAATATCCACGCCATATTTATCCTGAAAGAAGGTGATTGAGCGGACCAAGGTTTCAATATCGTAATCAGGCCGGGTAATATGATGTCCTCCCCCAAAATTAAGCCATTTCATGGTTTTAATAAATTGACCGAATTTTTGATCAACTACTTGGATCGTCCGTTCGAGGGTATCCGAATTCTGCTCACACATGGTATGAAAATGAAGTCCTTCCAGACCTTCAAGCTCTTCAGGCCGGAAATTGGACAGCGTTACGCCAAGTCTCGAATACTGAAAGCAAGGATCATAAATAGGGGTCTCGATCTCCGAATATTCCGGATTGATACGGAGGCCACAGCTTATTTGCTTGGTCTTCAGGCTGATTACTTTAGTTTTAAATCGATTCCACTGATTAAACGAATTAAAGATAATGTGGTCACAGTTCTCCAGGATTTGATCGAATTCCTCCTCCCTGTAAGCCGGCGCATAAATATGAACTTCTTTGCCCATTTCTTCATTACCCAACCGAGCCTCAAATAATGAGCTTGCGGTTACGCCTTTGAGATATTTGCCCACCAGCGGAAATACCGAATACATGGAAAACCCTTTTAAGGCCAGCAGAATGCTGCAGCCTGTACGATGCTGCACGGAATTCAGGATCTCAAGATTTCGCAATAACAGTCTCTCATCTACAATATAGCAGGGCGATGGAAGTACACTAAAATCAATGTCCATAATACACCTCAATCAAGCAGAGTTGGCGAGAAACTTTCCTGCCACGGCAAACCACAGTTATTTAGCGCTTCCATAAACGGATCCGGGTCAAACTCTTCAATATTAAATACTCCGGGTTTTTTCCAACCCCCCTTGAGCATTAACATTGCCCCAATCATGGCCGGAACCCCGGTTGTATAGGAAATGGCCTGTGACCCCACCTCGGCATAGCATTCTTGATGATCACAAACATTGTAAACATAATAAGTTTTAGGTTTCCCATCTTTAAGCCCTTGCATAAGACAACCGATATTAGTTTTCCCTTTAGTTCTCGGACCGAGGGAGGCCGGATCAGGAAGTAACGCCTTTAAAAATTGTAACGGAATGATCTGCTGACCCTCAAAGTTAATCGGTTCGATTGAAGTCAGACCCACATTTTCGAGCACCCGTAAGTGATTAAGATAATTATCGGAAAAAGTCATCCAAAATCTTATCCGCTTAATTCCCTTGATATGAATGGCCAAAGATTCCAGTTCTTCATGGTACATTAGATAAATATTTTTGGGGCCTATTTCCGGGAGATCATACACCTGCTTCATGGAGAGGGGGTCAGTTTCCACCCAGGAACCGTTTTCATAGTACCTTCCGTTCGCTGTAATTTCTCGAATATTAATTTCAGGGTTAAAGTTTGTAGCGAAAGGATAACCGTGATCCCCGGCATTAGCGTCCACAATATCAATTGAATGAATCTCATCAAAATAATGCTTCTGAGCATACGCGCAAAAAACACTGGTCACTCCCGGATCAAAACCACTGCCTAACAAGGCGGTTAACCCTGCCTGAGCAAACCTTTCCCGATAGGCCCACTGCCATTTGTATTCAAATTTAGCAATATCGGGTGGTTCGTAATTCGCCGTATCCAGGTAATCAACCCCGGTTGCTAGGCAGGCCTCCATAATGGTCAAGTCCTGATAAGGCAGTGCCAGGTTAATGACAATGTCTGGCTTAAAGCTCTTTATTAAGTCAATGACCAGGTCGGTGTTATCCGCATCAAGCTGCGCTGTCTGGATCTTTGTGCGACTTCCGGCCAGTTTATCTTTAATAGCTTCACATTTTTCTAAAGTTCTGCTCGCGATGCAAATTTCTTCAAACACATCAGGATTCTGGCAACATTTATGTATAGCGACACTGGCAACTCCGCCGGCGCCAATAATTAAAGCTTTTCCCATTTCAGCACCCTCCAAATTCCTTTTCAAAATTTACAAGGAGAATTATATCTAAACCACTTTGAATAATCAAGACCATTCCCGACGGCGAAGCAGCTCACCATCACGGTTGAGTCATGAAGGACCTGTTCCCTGCACCTTCGTTATTACCTCAATTTCAGATGTAACGCCGGTAAATATTTGGTATAATATGAGAATAGGGGGAATGCTCAGCTGATTTCCGTGGCCTCTTTCCGGCTTCTTTGCTCCGGGGCGGTAGCGCCTAAATAAATAATTCCGGTTCTCTTCGCGAAGCGAACTCGACTTCTAATTCCTGTTTATGTCTCAAATAATCTTCATCGTCAAAATACTTGGCCTGCGCAGGACATTTTTTAAGACACGCACAACATTTGATACAAATTCCATTTAATTTCGAGACATCTTCAGCATCAATCGAACCCATCGGACAGAGCTCGACACAGAGTTTACAGTCAGTACAGCTATTATTTGTTTTTGGAACAACCTTTCTAATGTCTACAGGACTGCCATCTTTATTTTTAGGCATGTAATGTTTTCTATAAGGCTGATGTCCCTTTACTACCAGAGGCTGATGTTCCTTTTGAGTTGTTAATTTTGTATGTATCTGATCGGCAAAATCACAGACTATAGCCAGATCTTTTTCATCCGGTCTGCCTTGAGCAAGGGTTACCGAAAAGGCGTGTTCTCCAATAAATGCCCCTGCGGCAATGACTTTAAAGCCATTAAACTCCAGAATATCTTTCAACTCTATTAAAGCATCGTCATAATTTCTGTTTCCATAGACAACTACAGGGATTGCTAACGCTCCCTTACCCTGAATAGAATTTAAATATTTCAATAAGACATTAGGAACTCTCCCTGCATAAACCGGAACTCCTATAATGACAAGATCTTCTTCTGAAAAAGATACTGGTTTTAGTCTAACTCCCGGCGATGTGAAGTCGATCTCATTGATAGCTATTTCCTGATCAAAATTCTCTGCCATTTTCTTGGCTATACCGGTCACTACTTTCTTAGTTGTATCTGTCGCGCTAAAATACAGGGCATTAATCGTGTTATTCATCACAAGACCTCCTGAAAAATTTTGAAAGAAGGCACCCTCGTAAATCTGAGCACCTTCTAATCACCTTGAAATTTAAGCCTAAATCTTGATCAGCTCACACTGGCTTAAACATATTTTTACTGGCCCCACATAACGGGCATCTCCAAGTATCCGGCAACTCCTCAAAGGAAACATCTTTAGGTATTTTGCTTTTTTTGCAACCTTTTTCCGAATTATAGATATAACCACAATTCGGTGTCTGGCACTGCCACATTTTACATTCTTCACTCATTTCTATGCCACCTCCTGTCTTAGTTTATCATTAAGTATTAGAAACTGACAATTATTTTCGGATCATGATTTAACTGCCGTTGAACAAAACCTGGCGGCCTTCGCTGGGTGCTCCTAATTGCGCTCATCGTCCCCCGTTGTTTATAATAAAGGTATCTTAAGACGACATGGCGAGTTCTTTATGGCGATTCAAAATGAAGGTTGTTCGTCACTAAAGGGCTGGGCGAAGAGTTGCCAAAATACTAATTCAGTAAGGAGAGAGAAGAATGAAATATACAGAAGCAAACCTAGGCAGAATCTTTATTCTAAGACTGGAAAACGGAGATAAAATACCGGACACTATTGAGGAATTCGCCAAGACACACCAGATAGAATCGGCAATGGTCCAATTTCTAGGCGGAGCGGATAAAGACAGCAAAGTTGTCGTAGGACCGGAAGACGGTGCGGCTCCAAAGCCACGAAAAGTAATTGCCAATTTACCGGGAACAAGCGAGGCTTTGGGGCTGGGAACTTTGTTTACAAATGAAGCGAATGTTCCGAAGCTGCACCTGCATGCTGCTTTTGGACGAGGAAAAGATACGCTGACCGGTTGTACCGGGGAAGGCGTCATGATCTGGCATATCGGCGAGGTCGTGATCATTGAACTTACAAATTTCACCGCCCACCGGAAAATTGACCCTCAAACGGGTTTTGAACTATTGGAGCTGTAAATCAAGGTTCGAATGTCGGTTTCGGCAAACGAAATAACGGCAGCAGAAACAACAGCCCAATAATGTACAGTACTCCCGCCGCCTCATACATGGCCACCAAGGAAAAGGTTTCTTTCAGTAACCCGGCCACACTCATCGTTACAATCATAGCCCCGGTGTACATGGGCATCAGGATTCCGTTCACCCGACCAATAAACTGACTGTCTGAGTTCTGCATAATCATCATGTTAATGCCGATCATAAGGCAAGGCAGAACCAATCCCATCAGGAAATTCGCCAAATAGGTTAACCAGGGAGTCGTTGAAAATCCACAGATTGCCAAGC
>Ga0326727_10019731_pt1 | contig 13486 bp, 9 predicted proteins | sample MB2enrmetagenome_FD_207643 | JGI IMG/M metagenome (GOLD analysis project Ga0326727, IMG submission 207643) | Lab enriched peat soil microbial communities from McLean, Ithaca, NY, United States - MB29MY | ecosystem: Environmental > Terrestrial > Soil > Wetlands > Peat | place: USA: New York... | reverse complement strand
GCCTGAAAAAACTTTGATCCGCGCTCGGCCAGCGGACGCAAAGCGCAATGATGTCGGCGTCAAATGAGCGACGGCGGTACATGGCATCACAAGCAATCGGCTGGTCAGTCGAGACTCGCTTCCAAAGAACCCGAATTCTGCGTGAACGGTCCGCAGATACATCGCCCCCACTCACATAGGCATCCTGTAACGCTGGATACCCAGCCAATTGGAACCGCCGGGTCAGTGAGTAAGTCATTGATCTTCGGGGCTAATCTGGCAGGTTCGACACGCCGCCGCGCCGCGGCGGGGACCGATCTCCCTCCCCTTCTTTCAATAATGCAACGGAATGGCACTCGCGTATTGATATGGTAATATTCGCGGCCCTTGCGCGCCCGTAGCTCAGTTGGATAGAGCGCCTGGCTACGAACCAGGAGGTCGGGAGTTCGAATCTCTCCGGGCGCGCCATCATTTTGCGAATTGAGAAGATTAGCCGGTACCGATCGCTCGACGCCATAATTCGAACTCCCGACAGACAACAAGCCGAGTTCGACAACTTGGCCGTCTTCGGCCAAGTTGGACGGCGCCGCGTAGCGGCGGCGGTCCGGAGCGAAGCGGAGGACGAGGGGCCGTAGGCCCCGAAGCAATCTCTCCGGGCGCGCCATCATTTTGCGAATTGAGAAGATTGAGCGGGCCAACGAGACTCAAATCCCGGCCCGCACTCAGCAGCTCGCGCACGTTCGAGTGGATACGGAGTGCTGCAATTCGCGCATCGTGAACGCGCGGCCCGCCGGTCGAAGCCCATTACCCGAAAGGGAGGCATCGCGCAGCTGAATTGGTGGAGAGGGACGGATTACTCTAGGTACATCCTTCGAAGCGATTTTCGGCCTATGTGCGAGCCAGCGCCTCGGCGCGCTTTTCTTTCAGCATGGTGATCACACCGAGCAGGGCAATCAATGCGAAGCACCCACCTGTCAGAAACGTAACCGACGCGCCGCGCGCGGACCAAATGGCGCCTGCCAGCAGGCTCGCGACCAGCGTCGTGACGCCAGTCGCGAGGTTGAATAATCCGAACGCCGTTCCCCTAAGCCTGACCGGAGCCGTGTCCGCCACCAACGCCGCGAACAACCCCTGCGTGAGGCCCAGGTGAAGGCCCCAAAGCGCCACGCCCACCAACACGCCCACGACACTCCCCGTGAGCGCCAGCACGCCATCCGCAATGATCAAGACCGCGATCCCGCTCGCCAGCAGGGCCTTTCGCCCCAGACTATCGGACAAGCTTCCGGCTGGGGTGGAGACCATCGAAGAGACCACGTTCATTACGATGTAGACGAACGGCAACATCGCCAGCGGAATGCCCACGATGCTGCCCTTGAGCACGAGGAAGGCTTCGCTGAACCGCGCCATCGTGAACAGCACGCCCACAGCCACAGCGATCCAGAAGGCCATGCCGATGGATTGTACTTCCGACCAGCTTATCGGTGCCTTCGCGGCCTTAGCCTGCCTGCTGCTGGCAGTTTCCTTGACGCCGAAGGCGAGCACCAGCACGGCGACCGTTGCGGGTATGATCGCGACGGCAAACACCGCTCTCATGTTGTCATTGAAAGCCGCCATGAGCCCGATGGCGGCGAGGGGACCGATGAACCCCCCGGCCGTATCAAGGGCCTGCCGTAGTCCAAAGCCGGCACCCCGGACCTTCGGCGGCGTCACATCGGCCACGAGCGCGTCGCGAGGCGCGTCGCGCAACCCCTTACCGAGCCGGTCTACTAACCGGGCCGCAAGAACCTCGTAGGGCGTGGACGCGAGTGGGAATATCGGCTTGGTGATTGCGGCGAGGCCGTAGCCAAGCAGGGTCAGCAACTTCCGCCGTCCCAGCCGGTCGCTGAGCCAACCTGAGAAAACCTTGGTAATGGACGCTACGGCCTCGCCTAAGCCTTCGATCAGCCCGAGCAGAGCGGGCGATGCCCCAAGAACCGTAACGAGGAACACTGGCAGGAGGCTGTGGATCATCTCCGACGAGATATCCATGAACATCGAGACAAAGCCTAACGCCCAGATCGTCCGCGGCACCTTTCGGATTCGATCAAACATCGTGCATCACCCCGGACATGGTCCGCACCTTCGCCGAGGGCGAGGTCCGCATCATGGTTTCGAAGGCTATCTGCTCCGAGCGCTTGTCGCATCATCGGGCGGGAAATCGGCGGCGGGCAGCGTGCCCTCTACTGTTCCAAGGTGGCGGAGAGGGAGGGATTGACTCGGGCCTTCGGCCCTCGCCCTTCGGGCGACGCTAACGCGTCGTCCAAAATCGCCGAAGGCGATTTTGTCGAACCCCCTTGTCTATATCTCGGGTTCGAATCCCCGCTTCGCTGCCGTCGCGACCGATACGGGCCGAGCAGAATTGACGTCAGGTATGGCGGAGAGGGAGGGATTCGAACCCTCGATGGGCTTTTGACCCATACGCCCTTAGCAGGGGCGCGCCTTCGACCACTCGGCCACCTCTCCGGTCAGGACTAGCCCATTCGCGGAGCGCGGGATGATACCCGTCCGGTACAGTCTAGGTAAAGCTATGGTTTTTTAGCGAGGTAAGCCCAGAGTGGCCGCCGAGCCTCTTTAAGCCCAAATGGGGACGAGGGAGGGATTACTCGGCGCTGCGCGCCTCGCCCCTTCGGGGCCGCCGTCGGCAAAGACTCCGGCGTTCAACGCGGCCAGACGGCCGCGTTAGTACTCGGCGCTGACGCTCGGGACCACCTCCGCGAAGACGCTCCGGCGTCCTTCGCCCCCGCTGCGCGGCGACGTCGAACCCTCGATAGGCTTTTGACCCATACGCCCGCAAGCTTCGGGCGCGCCTTCGACCACTCGGCCAACTCCGGCCGGGACTAGCCCATTCGCGGAGCGCGGGTATACCCGTCCGGTACAGTCTAGGTAAAGCTAAAGTGGCTTAAACGCTTTGGGTCAAGCGTCATCAACGACTTTGTGGGCAACGGGAGAACCGGCCCGGGAGTCATGATCTTCCTCGCGCTTGATGCGCTCGAAGATCTCCTCGCGATGAACCGCCACATCCTTGGGTGCATTGACCCCAATGCGGACTTGGTTGCCCTTTACGCCCAACACCGTCACCGTAACCTCGTTGCCGATCATCAAGGTCTCGCCGACACGCCTAGTTAATATCAACATATTCCAACTCCTAGTTTCCTTGGCATTGCAACAAGAACAATCGCCGCTTCGGAAACCGCGTGGCCGTCCAGCATTCGTTCGAGGTTTCAGCCGTGGATGTCAATTGGCACCACGAGAATTCCTCAACCAAACTCAAAGCAGATCTAGAATACAGAATCCAGAACGTAATTGTTGCATCTTGTTAACAGAAAAAAACAAATGATTCAATTGGACAGGCGGCTGCGTATCAGGGATTCCACTCCGGCCAACGCCTTGCCCAAATTCTCCGGCTGCGTGCCGCCTGCCTGCGCAAAATCCGCACGGCCGCCGCCCTTGCCTCCGACCTGCGCGGCGACGGCGCCGGCGATATCTCCGGCCTTCATGCGCGTCAGCAAATCCGCTGAAACACCGGCCACCAGCACCACCTTACCTTCCTGCACGCTCGCCAGTACGATGACGGAAGAGCCAAGTTTACTCTTCAACTGATCGACCGCATCGCGCAAAGATTTAGCGTCCGCACCGTCGATCTGTGCAGCTAGAACCTTAATCCCGCCCACGTCTTTTGCCTGAGAGGTCAAATCGCCGCCCTGGCCGCTCGCCAGCTTGGATTTGAGCTGCTGTAGTTCCTTTTCCAGTCTGCGGGAGCGCTCGACCAGTTCACGGACCTTCTCGTCCACGTCCTCACGACTGCCGCGGAGCAGCGCAGCAATATCGCGTAGCACCTGATCGGTATGCACCACCCATTCGTACGCCATCTTGCCGGTGACCGCCTCCACGCGGCGCACCCCGGCCGCGACACCCGACTCGCTCAAGATCTTGAACAAGCCGATGTCCCCGCTTCGTTCGACGTGGGTGCCACCGCAGAGTTCCATCGAAAAATCACCGATTCTGAGCACGCGCACGTCGCTCTCGTACTTCTCGCCGAACAGCGACATGGCGCCCGCCGCGACCGCCTCATCCAGCGCCATAACCTTGGTCTCCACCGGCGCATTCTTTCGAATCTCCGCGTTCACGAGTTCCTCGACCCGGCGTAACTCCTCCTGCGACAGCGCTTGCCCGTGCGAAAAATCGAAACGCAATCGATCGGCGGCGACGAGCGAACCCTTTTGCTCGACATGCAGGCCCAGCACTTTCCTCAAGGCCGCGTGCAGCAGATGCGTGGCCGAGTGATTGAGTGCAATGGCGGCGCGGCGCTCCTGGTCGACTCGCGCTTCGACGACATCGCCCACCCGCAACTCCCCGCTGTCCAGCACCCCCACATGCGTGAACGATGTGCCGATTTTCCGTGTATCGCGCACCGTGAAATGCGCCGCTGCGCCGATGAGCAGGCCGGTGTCGCCGATCTGGCCGCCGCTTTCCGCATAAAACGGCGTGTGATCCAGCACGACCTGGCCTTCCTGGCCCGGCCGCAACGCATCAACCACGGCACCGTCGAAAATCAGCGCCGTCACCACACCCTTGTCGGCCAGCCGATCGTAGCCGAGGAATTCCGTCTTGCCCGATAGCTTGACCGATCCGCGCAAGTCCGCACCGAACTTGCTCGCCGCGCGGGCGCGGCCGCGCTGCGCCTCCATGGCGGCATCGAAGCCCGCCAGGTCGATGGTCAGGCCGCGCTCGCGGGCCACATCGGCAGTCAAATCGAGCGGAAAGCCGTACGTGTCGTACAGCCGAAACACCGTGTCGCCCGGAATCACCGAGGAAGTCAGCTTGGCGGCTTCCGCATCGAGCAGCGCCATGCCCGTGGTCAAGGTCTCGGCAAAGCGGCTCTCCTCCTGTGCGAGAACCTGGGTCGCACGTGCCTCACCAGTCACGAGCTCGGTGTAGTACGAGCCCATTTCCCGCACCAGGCTCGCCACCAGCTTATGGAAAAACGGCTGGGTCTGGCCCAATTTGTACCCATGACGAATCGCGCGCCGGATGATGCGCCGCAACACATAACCACGGCCTTCATTGGATGGCACCACGCCATCGACGATCAAGAACGCACAGGCGCGGATATGGTCGGCGATCACCCGCAGGCTCGACGACTCCAGATCGTCCGTGCCCGTGACCTCGGCCGCGGCACGAATCAACGACTTGAACATGTCGGTGTCGTAGTTGCTGTGCACGCCCTGCATCACGGCGGCGACTCGCTCCAATCCCATCCCCGTGTCCACCGAGGGTTTGGGCAGGGGCACCAGCACCCCGTCCGATGAGCGGTCGTACTGCATGAACACCAGGTTCCAGATCTCGACATAGCGGTCGCCGTCCTCATCGGGCGAACCCGGAGGACCGCCCGGAATCTCCGCGCCGTGATCGTAGAAAATTTCCGTGCAGGGACCGCAGGGCCCGGTTTCACCCATGGACCAGAAATTGGACTTTTCCCCCATGCGCGTGCAGCGCGTGGGATCGATGCCGATCTCCTCCGTCCAGATGCGTTCGGCTTCGTCGTCCTCCTTGAATACCGTCACCCACAGCCTGTCCTTGGGAATCCCGAGAGTCCCGGTGATGAAGTTCCAGGCGAAGTGAATGGCTTCGCGCTTGAAGTAGTCGCCGAAGCTGAAATTGCCCAGCATTTCGAAAAAAGTATGATGCCTGGCCGTGTACCCCACGTTTTCCAGGTCGTTGTGCTTGCCGCCGGCGCGCACGCAGCGCTGCGCGGTGGCCGCGCGCGAATAGTCGCGCTCCTCCTTGCCGAGGAATACGTCCTTGAATTGAACCATGCCCGCGTTGGTGAACAGCAGCGTGGGATCATTGCCCGGCACGAGCGAACTGGAAGGCAGCACCGCATGTCCGTTCTTGCGAAAGAATTCCAGGAAGCTGCCCCGGATTTCCGAGCTCGTCATCGATTTCAATCTGGCGTCGCGTTTCATGTTTCTTCAGTGTCTGAGTCAAGGGCAAAGTCCAAGCCTAAGGCCGTTCGTATTTGAGCGCTCGTGAAACCTCGGTAACCCAGGAATCGAGCTTGGCGCTGCCGGTCAGCGTAAGTGTCCGGCAATTTCGCGCCAAATTTCTTTTGCTGCGCTTTTCGCAAGTGCACAATCCAGTCGGGAAAGGCGCCGAGACATTCCTCGACCAGGATCCCCTCCAAGCCGTGCCGGCGCAACTCGGCGCGAACGCGGACCGGCCCCTGGCCCCGCGCCGCATGATAGGCCACGAAGCTCTCCGCGTAGCGCCTGTCATCGAGCAACTTTTGCGCGCGCAGCCCATCGAGCAGCGGCGCGACCACCGACGCATCGTAACCCTTATCGAGCAATTTGCGGCGTAAATCCTCGGATGAGTGGTCGCGCCTCGCGAGCGCGTCGAGTGCCGCCACCCGAGCCGCGCGCGCATCGAGTGGTTCCGGCTCTTGGCGGTACAGGGTTTTACGCCTCTTTGACGTCGCCGCCCCGATTCATGGTCGCCTTTTCCGGTATCAATTTGGCGCGAATCTGCCCCTCGATATCTGCGGCAATATCGGGGTGCTGCTGCAGGAAGGTGCGGGCATTGTCCTTGCCCTGTCCGATCCGCTCGCCCTTGTAGCTGTACCACGAGCCGGACTTCTCCACCAGATTGTGCAGGACACCCAGCTCGATGATCTCGCCCTCCTTGGAAATTCCCGTGCCGTACATGATTTCGAATTCGGTTTCGCGGAACGGCGGCGCCACCTTGTTCTTGACGACCTTGACCCGGGTCATCGAGCCGACCACCTCCTCGCCGTTCTTGATCGCGCCGATGCGCCGGATATCCATGCGCACCGACGAATAGAACTTCAGTGCATTGCCGCCGGTGGTGGTTTCGGGATTGCCGAACATGACCCCGATTTTCATGCGAATCTGGTTGATGAAAATCACGATGGTGTTCGACCGCTTGATGTTGCCGGTCAGCTTGCGAAGGGCCTGCGACATGAGGCGCGCCTGCAAGCCCATGTGCTGATCGCCCATTTCGCCCTCGATTTCGGCCTTCGGGGTGAGCGCGGCGACCGAGTCGACCACGACCACATCGACCGCTCCGGAACGCACCAGCATGTCGGTGATTTCCAGGGCCTGTTCGCCGGTGTCGGGCTGCGAGACCAGCAGGTCGTTGACCTTGACGCCGAGCTTTTCCGCATACACCGGATCGAGCGCATGCTCGGCATCGACAAACGCCGCCGTGCCGCCGCGGCTCTGCGCCGAGGCGATGATGGCCAGCGTCAGCGTGGTTTTACCCGACGACTCCGGACCGAAGATTTCGATGACGCGGCCGCGCGGAATGCCGCCCACGCCGAGCGCGATATCGAGTCCCAGCGAGCCCGTGGGAATCGAATCCACCTCGTACGTGGCGCCGGCATCGCCCAAGCGCATGACCGAGCCCTTGCCAAACTGTTTCTCTATCTGGCTCAGCGCGGCCGCGAGAGCCTTCTTGCGATTCTCTTCCATGGGGAGTCCTCAACGAAGTGAGGCGCCATTATTTCATATTCAGCGCTCAACGCTCATCTCATATGCATCGAAATTACGGAGATTTCTCCGGCTTCTGCCGCTCATACAGTAGTAGCCGGGTATCGACTACTGTATAGCCGGCGCTCAGAGAGCGAGCAGCCCCTGAAGCGCCGCCCGCACGGTTTTACGGCGCACTGCGTCGCGGTCGCCGCGGAAGTGCTTCAGCTGCACGGCAACACGTGTCACTCGGCCGCGGCGCTCGGCCCAACCGAGCCAAACGGTACCGACCGGCTTGCCGGGCACCGCACCGCCCGGGCCGGCGATGCCGGTCACCGCCACCGCCACCTGAGCTCCCGCACGCTCGAGCGCGCCCGCCGCCATCGCCCGGACGGTGGCCTCACTGACCGCTCCGTCCGCCTTCAGCACGGACCGAGGTACGCCGAGACGGCGCACCTTGGACTCATTGCCATAGGTAACGAAACCCTCGATGAACCATTGCGAGCTTCCCGCAATGTCGGTCAGGGCCTTGGCGATCCAGCCGCCGGTGCACGACTCCGCCGTCGCCACACTGCGCTCGCCGGCCAACAGGTGCCGGCCGACTCTGGCGGCAAGGCGGGCGAGATCACGATCGTCGTTTTTCATGTGCGTCCCAGTGTACTGAGTCAGCCGAGATGTGGACAATGCGTCGATGACCGCGAACCCGCCGCTGGACCACACCCCCATGATGCAGCAGTACCTGCGCATCAAGGCGCAGCACCCCGACGTGCTGCTGTTCTACCGCATGGGCGATTTTTATGAAATGTTCTACGACGACGCGCGGCGGGCGGCGCAATTGCTGGATATTGCGCTGACCCAGCGCGGCGCCTCCGCCGGAGCGCCGATTCCCATGGCCGGCGTACCGGCGGTCACGCTGGACAGCTACCTGGCCAAGCTGGTCCGCAAGGGCGAGTCGGTCGCGATTTGCGAACAGCGCGGGGAACCGGGGAAAACCAAGGGTCCCATGCAACGCGAGGTGGTGCGCATCGTGACGCCGGGTACCGTCACCGATGAAGCCCTGCTGGAGGAACGGCGCGACAATCTGCTTGCCAGCGTCTGCGGAGCCGACGGGCGCTTCGGCCTTGCATGGCTGGATCTATCGGCCGGCCGCTTCAGCGTCATGGAACTCGCGGGCCTCCCGGCGCTCGAGGCGGAGATCGAGCGGCTGCGTCCCGCCGAGTTGCTGGCGCCCGACGGCGCGCGGCCGGCGCTCGCCCCCTCATCGGGCTCCCAGGACCGGCCATGGCGGTTGCGGGCGCCCTGGCATTTCGACACGGATTCCGCGACGCGCGCGCTCACTGAACAGTTCCGGACGCGCGATCTGGCCGGCTTCGGCTGCGCCGATAAGCCCTTGGGTATTGCGGCGGCCGGTGCACTGCTCTCCTATGTCCGTGAAACCCAGAAATCGGCGCTGCCCCACCTGCTCTCGATCAGCACCGAGGAGCGTGATGCCGCGCTGATCATGGATCCCGCGACCCGCCGCAACCTGGAACTCGACGAGAGCCTCGCAGGCAAGCCCGAGCTGACCCTGGCGGGGGTGTTCGATCGCACGGCGACCGCCATGGGCGGGCGAATGCTGCGACGCTGGCTGCACCGGCCATTGCGCGACCGCGACACCTTGCGTGCCCGCTACCACGCCGTCGCGACGCTGATGGACGGCGCCCGATACACGGCCGTCGCCGAACCCTTGAAGGCGATCGGCGACCTGGAGAGAATCGTGGCGAGAATCGCCCTGCGCTCGGCGAGGCCGCGGGATCTCACGCAGCTGCGTGCGGCACTGGCCGTGCTGCCCGCTCTGCTCCCCATTCTCGGCGCGACCTCCTCCCCCTTGCTCCAAACGCTCATCGCGGAGCTCGGTCACAACAACGAGCTTCACAGGGAGGATCATGCCCTGCTGGCGAAGGCCATCGTCGACTCGCCTCCGCACTATCTGCGCGACGGCGGCGTGATCGCGGCCGGCTATGACGCGGAGCTCGACGAGCTGCGCCTGCTCGGCAGCAATACCGAGCAATTCCTGCTCGAGCTCGAGCGCCGGGAACGCGAGCGCACCGGCCTATCCAGCCTGAAATTGGGCTTCAACCGGGTGCAGGGCTTTTTCATCGAGGTGAACCGCAGCCAAGCCGACAAGGTGCCCGCGGACTATGTGCGCCGCCAGACGGTGAAATCCGCCGAGCGATTCATCACTCCCGAATTAAAATCCTTCGAGGACAAGGTCCTGGGTGCGCGCGACCGGGCGCTCGCGCGCGAGAAGGCGCTGTACGAGGCATTGCTCGACCGCCTGATCTCACGCCTGCCGGCGCTGCAGTCGACCACGGCCGCCGTGGCGCAAATCGATATCCTGTGCTGTTTCGCCGAGCGAGCCGCCACCCTGGATTGCTCGCAGCCGGAATTGGTCGACGAACCCATGCTGCTCATCGACGGCGGGCGCCACCCGGTGGTCGAGCGCGCCGGCCGGGAACCCTTCGTACCCAATGACCTGCGCTTCGATGACTCGCGGCGCATGCTCATCATCACCGGCCCGAATATGGGCGGCAAGAGCACCTACATGCGCCAGACGGCGCTCATCGTCATTCTGGCGCACATCGGCTGCTATGTGCCGGCCCGGCGCGCCGTGCTCGGGCCCCTGGACCGCATTTTCACACGCATCGGCGCCTCGGACGATCTGGCCGGCGGCCGCTCGACTTTCATGCTGGAAATGACCGAGACGGCGAATATTCTCAACAATGCCACCGACAAGAGTCTCGTGCTCATGGACGAGGTGGGTCGCGGCACCAGCACCTTCGACGGTCTCTCGCTGGCCTGGGCCTGTGCCGCCTTCATCGCCAACAAGATCCGCGCCTTCACCCTATTCGCCACGCACTACTTCGAACTCACCAGTCTTGCCGGCGAGGCACCGGGAGTGGTCAATGTGCATGTCGAGGCGGTGGAGCACGGTGACACCCTGGTGTTCCTACACAGCGTCAAGGAAGGCCCGGCCAACCAGAGCTATGGCTTGCAGGTCGCCGCCCTCGCCGGAATACCCAAATCGGTGACGGCGCGGGCGCGCCGCTACCTGACCGAACTGGAACGCGAGCGCGATGCGCTGCGAAGCTTCACCTCGCCGCAGGCCGAACTCGCCCTCACCCTCCCCGAAGCCTCGCCCATCCCGCCGCCTTCGGCCGCACTCGAAGCCCTGCGCGCCATCGACCCGAATTCCCTGAGCCCGCGCGAAGCCCTGGATGCGCTGTTTCGCTTACAAACGCTGGATCGCGGCGACGCGCCCTGATCGGCGACGCCCTCGGGCCGGTCTGGAATGTTCCCGCCGGCGCCCCTCAGTGGCTGAACCGCCCCGTGCGCAGAAAGGCGCCCGCCGCCTGCGCCACTGCAGCCGAGAGCAGCAGCCCGAAGTGACTTACCCGCAGCACGACGCGGTCCGCCGCGCCATCGATCCGCGTCTCCTCGACCAGGATGGTGCCATCGCTCGGCGACCCGCCGGTTCCGACCAAGCGGCCGAGGCCAAACCCAAGGTCGCCCGCGATCACGCCCAGGTCCCGCGCCCCAGACCAGCGGCGCTCGCGCGGCATCAGTAACACCTCGCCCGCCGTCAGCCCCAGGATTTTCCTGCCCAGCGGCCAACGCACCAGATTCCGCGCCGCGAGGCTGCCGCGCAGCGGCGATCCCAGCAGCACGATCCGTCCCGGCGGCAGGCGCGCCGACAGGCCCGGGTCTTCCTCGAACAGCTTAGTTATCATCAAGCCGCCCAAGCTATGTCCCACCAGGTGCAGAGTATCCGCGCGCACGGCCGCCAGGAACGCCGCCAGCGCCCGGGTATTGGCCGCGGCGCCGCCGGTCACCGACGGGTACGAAAAAGCCAGGGTCTCGGCCCCTAGATCCCGCGCCAGGCGCCGGCGCAGCCAGAAGCCTTCGCGGCCCGTGAGCCAGAGACCATGCACATAAACAATGGCCGCGCGCGTCATGCGAGCCCCGTGCGCCTCACGCGGGCCCTGAACGCAGCGCTTCGATGACGGCGCGATTGGTGCTGGAGGACACCGTTTCGACGGCATCGCTGCCCGAAGCCCATCGATAACGCACATGCTCCGAATCGCTCAAGGTCACCGGCACGCGCTGCGCCAGCCGGAGCGAGAAAGCATGTTCGAGATTGCGCGTGATCCCCGGCGCGTACACCTTGCCGAACGCCGGCAGTATCTCGTACACCTGGGTCCATTGTAGGTTGACCAGCACGCCCTGCGTGATGCCGGTCTCTTCGACCACCTCGCGCCGTGCCGCGCTATCGGCGAACTCGCCCCATTCCAGACTGCCGGTCACGGACTGCCAGAAGCCGGGCGGCCGCCGCCGCTCGAGCAGCAGAAACTCGCCGTCCTCGGTGTAGATCACGATCAACACCGATTCCGGGCGCCGGTAGGGTGGATCGATCACTCGATCTTCGGCGGGACCCGCAGGCGAATGTGCAGCTCCCGCAGCTGTGCCTCACTGACCTCGGTGGGCGCATCCGTCAATGGATCCGCCGCCGTCTGCGTCTTCGGGAAGGCGATGACATCGCGAATGCTGTCGGCGCCCGCCATCAGCATCGCCAGCCGATCGAGCCCGAACGCGATGCCGCCGTGCGGCGGCGCGCCGAACTTCAGCGCATCGAGCAGAAATCCGAACTTGACCCGGGCCTCCTCCGGCGAGATACCGAGCAGGTCGAACACCACCGACTGCAATTCCTGGTTGTGAATACGCACCGAGCCGCCGCCGATCTCCGAACCGTTCAGGACCAGGTCGTACGCCTTGGCGGTCGCCTCGCCGGGACTGGCCGCCAGAGCCGCGTAGTCCAGGTCCGTCGGGCTGGTGAACGGATGGTGCATGGCCTGCCAGCGCTTGGCCTCGCCGTCCCACTCGAACATCGGGAAATCCACGACCCATAAGGGCCGCCACCCCGCCGCCGCCAGCTTCAAGTCATGGCCGACCTTGAGGCGCAGCGCGCCCAGGGCATCGCTCACCACCTTGCCGCTGTCGGCGCCGAAGAAAATCAGGTCGCCGTCGGCGGCGCCGGTGCGAGCGAGAATTCCGCCGATTGCGGCATCGCTCAGGAATTTCAGGATGGGAGACTGCAGGCCGTCGCGCCCCTTGGCGACTTCGTTGACCTTGACGTACGCCAGGCCCTTGGCGCCATAGCGCGCCACATAGGCCGTGTAATCGTCGATTTCCTTGCGCGACAACCGGCCGCCCTGCGGCACGCACAGCGCCGTCACCCGGCCGTTCGGGTCGGCCGCCGGCCCCGCGAACACCTTGAAGTCGCAACCCGCCACCAGATCCGCCACATCCACCAACTCCAGCGGCACGCGCAGGTCGGGCTTGTCCGACCCAAAACGGCGCATGGCCTCGGCATAGCTCATCCGCGGAATCGGATTCGGCAAGTCGACGTGCAGCACCTGCTTGAACAAATGCCGCACCAACCCTTCCATCAGCTCCTGGATCTGCGATTGGTCGAGGAAGGAGGTCTCGATGTCGAGCTGCGTGAACTCCGGCTGCCGATCGGCGCGCAGATCCTCGTCGCGAAAGCAGCGCACGATCTGATAATACCGGTCGAAGCCCGAAATCATCAGCAGCTGCTTGTAGATCTGCGGCGACTGCGGCAGGGCGAAAAATTTGCCGGCATGGGTGCGGCTCGGCACCAGGTAATCCCGCGCGCCTTCCGGCGTCGCCTTGGAGAGCATGGGCGTCTCGATGTCGATGAAGCCCGCATCGTCCAGATAGTGCCGCATGGCGCGCGTGATCCGGTGACGCAGCAGCAGCCGATCGCGCATTTCTTCGCGGCGCAGATCGATGTAGCGGAAGCGCAGGCGAACCTCCTCGTTCACATACTCATCGAGCTGGAACGGCAGCGCCTCCGACCGGTTGAGAATCTCGAGTTCCTGGCAGAGCACTTCGACCTGGCCCGATTTCAAGTGCGTGTTCGC
>Ga0326727_10019730_pt1 | contig 13487 bp, 9 predicted proteins | sample MB2enrmetagenome_FD_207643 | JGI IMG/M metagenome (GOLD analysis project Ga0326727, IMG submission 207643) | Lab enriched peat soil microbial communities from McLean, Ithaca, NY, United States - MB29MY | ecosystem: Environmental > Terrestrial > Soil > Wetlands > Peat | place: USA: New York... | reverse complement strand
GATCCGCGCTCTGCGCGAAGAGTTCGGCCCCGGCTATCCGCTGCGCATCGATCCCAATTGCGCCTGGAGCGTCGAGACCTCCGTGCGGGTGGGCCGTGAACTGCAAGAGGAACTCTCGGGCGGCGGCTATCTTGAGGACCCCTGCGCCACGCTCGAGGGCATGGCCGAAGTGCGCCGCCGCCTGCTGGCCGAAGACAACCACACGCCGCAGGCCAGCAACGTGGCGGTGACCTGTTTCGCCGACGTGCCCAAGGCCAAAAGCCTGGATGCGGTCCAGATCGTCCTTTCGGACCCCCACTACTGGGGCGGCCTGCGCAACGTGCAGCAATTGTCGCACCTCGCGGGCGTCCTCGGCATGGGCCTCTCCATGCATTCCAACAGTCACCTGGGCATAAGCCTGATGGCCATGACGCACGCGGCCGCCGCGTGCCCCAATCTCACCTACGCTTGCGATACGCATTATCCCTGGCAGACCGCCCAGGACGAAGTGGCCGCCGGCGGACGCATTCCGTTCGTGAACGGCAGCGTGCGCATCCCCAACAAGCCCGGCTTGGGCGTGGACCTGGATTACGACCAGTTGGCCCGCGGCCGCGAGCGCTACGCCAAAATCCCCTACCGCAAGCGCGACGACGAAGCCGAGATGCGCAAGCACGTGGACCCCAATTGGAGACGCGTGTTGCCGCGGTGGTGACAATCCCCGGAGTCAATAACTTCACCCAGGGACGCGAGACCCCGATTCCACCACCTGTCTATGCCCGACTAGGAAGAGAAGAGGGTGCCGGGACCAGGTTGGTTTGTGGCCTTGGAGGACTCGGGCCGCCAGTAGCCGAACATAAAGGATCTTATGCTTGACTATCCAAAATAGGGCTCCTTGCGGCCATACTGTTACTGTTACTTTCTGAATTATCTGGCATAAAATTCTCTGCGCTATTTGGCATACGCCGTCTCGGGGCGTGGCGCGCGCGCCAGCAACCGGGAGACCGTGGCGCGCGCGACGGCGACGGCGCCGAATTCGCCAGGCAATGCGCAGACCGCGAACCAGACGGTCGAGTAGGCCCGCCGTAGATCTCGACGGAGGGTGCGAGCGATGAGTTACGCAAAAATTCCCCTGAATTTTGCGACGATGGACAGCGCCTACAAGGACTTCAAATCTCTCCCCGCCGATATCGCGAAATGGCCGAAAGCACAGAATGACTATGAGGATGCGCACGGTCTGCCGCACAGCACCTCATGCTGCATGCAGGCGAGCCTCTCCTTCAATGCCACGAGTAATCCCATCCCCAAAGCTGGCTCCCGGGACCGGGACAACCTGACTCTGGACCCGGGCAAGAACTATATTCTCGCTGTAAGCGAGGTTCGAGCCTATCTGACCTTCCGATATGGGTACCGCCCAAAACCGTCGGAAACCAGGGCTATTCTTTCCGGCGGTAAGGCCGGGGCGTCACAGTCACTCTGCCGCGGGCTTCGACTTCGCCCGTGTCCTCGTGGAAAACCGCTTCGTCGGCCCGGATCACCGTCTCTCCGTCGCAAACCAGCGCGATTTTCCTGCTCGCGGCCTTATCCCGATGGATGCAGACCGGCGTGCGGATCTCCACGTTTCCCTTCAGCTCGACCAGCGATGGATATTCCGCTCCGCGCTGGATGCTGAGAGCGGAGAGGAGCACGGGGCGGGTAAAGTTCACCGGGGCGACCGTCAGGTGCTTCTGCTCGCCCGCCTGACTGCTCTGATCCTGCGCGGTCGCCGAGGGAACCAGGGATGCCAGAAAGCACACGAATGCGCCGGTTGCCACGAGCAATTTCATGGGATCTCCTTCCGCGGAAGGTGACGCACCGGGCGGCCGGCGAGTTCCCGCTTTCGGCTGTGGTTAGCGCTTCCGCTGTCCTTGCGCCTGGTGACGGACCTTCTTCTTCTGCGAACCGCGGGCCACCCCCGCCGCGCGCTTCGCCTTGGGCGCTACCTTCTTGCGCGCCGCGCGTTTCACTTTTTTGCGTTCCAGTTTGTCGGTGAGATTCTTAGTATTCATCAGCTTCTTTTAAGCCCCGCGTATTTTTCAACCAGCTTCTTGAGTCCGTAACGAGGGAAGTTCACAGTGATCTTAGCATCTTCGCCATCGCCTTCGCGGCGCACCACCGTGCCGGTGCCGTATTTGGGATGTTCCACGGTCATGCCGGCGCGCGCGCCTTTGCGGGGCGGCATGACCGGCGGCAGCGGCTTGGTGAGAGGCATGCCGGTCTGGCCCGGCCGTGGCAAAGGTTGTGGGGGGGACTTCTGCTGGGAACCCGGTTTCGGAGTTGCCGGCAAGCCGCGCTCGCCGAAGAACTGGTTGATGTTCTCGATGGAATTGTAGGTCTTCCCGGTGAAGGTGCCGCGCCTGGCGGATTGGCGCACGTCGTACCGCTCGGCCACCAGGTCGACCTCGCGCGGGTCGTCCCGCGGGCCAAGATTGACGATCAGGTGTGCGGGCACTTCGCTCAGAAACCAAGAGGCCACCGAACGTTCCTGCTCGGCGCCGCCAAACCGCCTCCGGTACTTGGCCCAGGTGAGGATCAGCCGCTTGCGCGCGCGCGTCATTCCCACGTAGCACAAGCGCCGCTCCTCTTCGAGCGCCTCCTCGGAATTCATCGAGCGGCTGTGCGGGAACAGGCCCTGCTCCATGCCGGCCAGGAAAACCACGGGAAATTCCAGTCCCTTGGCGTTGTGCAGCGTCATCAGCGTAACCGGCGCCCGCTCGTCGAACGCGTCGGCCTCCGCCACCAGCGCGGCATGGTCCAGAAAATCGGCGATGCTCTCGCCCCGCTCGGCGGCTTCGGTAGCCGCATGGATCAACTCGTCGAGGTTTTCCAGGCGCCCTTCCGATTCCGGTGTCTTCTCCTGTTCCAACATGCGCCGGTATCCGGTCCGTTCCAGAATGAAGCGCAGCAGATCCGGCAGCGAGGACGAACTGGCAACCAGCGACAATTCCTGGATGAGGCTGCGAAATGTCACCAGCGAGGATTGCGACCGCGTGGAGAGCGCCTGGTCGTCGATGATGCGTCCGATGGACTCCCACAGGCTCAGGCCGTGCTCGCGCGTGTGACGCTCGATCTGCTCCACGGTGGTGCGGCCGATGCCGCGCGCCGGCGTGTTGATGATCCGCAGCAGGCTCACCGAGTCGGTATTGGACGCCGCCAGTTTCAGGTAGGCTACCGTGTCCTTGACTTCCGCGCGCTGATAAAAACTGAAGCCGCCCACCACGTTGTACTTGCGCCCGTAGCGGCGCAGCGCTTCCTCGATCTGCCGCGACTGGGAATTGGTGCGGTACAGGACCGCTACGTTATCGCCGGGGTTCGACGCCAGATGTTTTTCGACGGTGTCGGCAATGAACAGCGCTTCGTTCTGGTCGTCATAGCCGGCGTACACTCCCAGGGGCAGGCCCGCTTCCGACTGGGTCCACAGTTTCTTCCCTTTGCGCGCTTTGTTGTTCTCGACTACCGCGCTGGCCGCCGCCAATATGTTCTTGGTCGAACGGTAATTCTGCTCCAGGCGGATGGTGCGGGCATGGGGGAAATCGCGCTCAAAATCGAGGATGTTGCGGATGTCCGCGCCGCGCCAACTGTAGATCGACTGGTCCTCGTCGCCCACCACGCAGACGTTCTGGTGCGACTCTGAAAGCAGGCGGATCAACTCGTACTGGCTGCGGTTGGTGTCCTGGTATTCGTCCACCATGATGTAGCTCAGGCGGCGGTTCCAGGCTTCGCGGGTGGCATCGTCGTGGCGCAGCAGGCGGACGGTCTCCAGCAGCAGGTCGTCGAAATCCAGCGCGTTGGTAATGCGCAGGGCCTTCTCGTACTCCTCGAAAAGGGCCGCCAGCTTTTCGGTTTCGGGATTGAGGGCCGCTTTGTAGACGTCCTGCGGCGTCTCCTTGCGGTTCTTGGCATGGCTGATCCGCCCGAGCGCCGCGCGGTACTGCATGAACTCCTTTTCGTCGAGGCCCAGGGTGCGATAAGCGGATTTTACGATCCCCAACTGGTCCTCATCGTCGTAAATGCTGAAGCGCCTGGTGAAACCCGGACGAATGCGCCCCAATGGGTCGCCATCGCGGCGCAGGAGCCGCACGCAGAACGAATGAAAGGTGCTGAGGTTGGGTGCGGAGTCCAGCCGGACATCCTCCAGCAGCGCCCAGACCCGCTCCCGCATTTCGTTGGCGGCCTTGTTGGTGAAGGTCACCGCCAGCAAGGCGGACGGGGGCACATGCCGCGAGGTGATAATGTGCGCGATACGATGCGTGATAACTCGCGTCTTACCACTGCCCGCGCCGGCGAGGATGAGGAGCGGTCCCTCGGTATGGCTGACCGCTTCCTGCTGCTGCGCATTCAGGCCCTTGAGGAAGTCCATGAAATCGGAGCTATCTGTAAGTTTAGCACGCGGTGTTAGGGGGTTCACAGATTTGTGGGCCGCGCGGGGGGCGCGGGGGCCGGCATGAATGCCAGGGGCTGGAGTTGGATCCGCGGCGGAGACGATGGCGACGCGTAAACCGGATTTACCGGCGAAGGGCGCCGCGCGGGGCGAAGCCGGCAAGATTTCCGCCGCTCCTTATGGCGCGCATATTTTCTCTCGCAAACCGGCCGGCGCCAACTGCTTGAAGTCCCCGAGATTGAACGTGTAAATCCGTTCTATCGCGCATCTTGCTGCGCAACCGAGCAGCAGAGCGTCGTAAATCTTCGCGCCCGTCCATCCGCCGCCATCGTGTTCATTGCCTCCAGATAGTCCTCTTTACCGAGGGAGACGACCTCAAAATGCGGCAGGATGTTATCGGTGACGATGCGCGCCGCCTCAACCGGATGTACGCGCGGCTGGACCGGCAGGCGCGTGAGTGCGGCATACACTTCCGCGATCGAGTGTAGGCCCATAAATCCCTTGTCCTGCCCCGCGGCGACGCGCAGTAGCGCAGGCCTGGCTTGCGCGTAGTGCGGATGGCTTTGCTCGGAGGCGGCAACCAGCACACACGTATCGAAAAAGATATCCACTTGGCTACGCTTTCAAAACGGATTCAATCCGCTCCTCGCGCACGTCCTCAAGAACCCGCTCCCAGTTGGCCCCTGGTTCCGCCCTGCCCCGATGGACCCACAGTCCATCGACCTTGACCATGGAAGGCCGCTGTTCGACCCGCTTGAGAAGCACGCCCTCCGGTTGCTCGATAGCTTCCAACTCCGTGTCCGGCTTGAAGCCTAGCCGCTCCCGGAGAGGTTTGGGGACGACAATCCGCCCCGCTTTGTCGATCCTGAGTTCCATACCATGAACAATGCCATACGCCACCGAAAATGGCAACAGCGGCGCAGCCGGTACATTTATGATGCCTTTGTTGTTCGTGGATAAGATACGTCCGAGAGGCCGGCACACTGGCCGCGCCCCCGCACCATCCGCCGTGGTCCCTTGGTCCTCCACGTGCTTGTTGTCAGAGGGTGGAGGAATATCGGTGCTTCGATTCTCGTACTTTCGCTCCCGCGACGGCGAACGCTGGGTCCTCTCTGGCCAGCTCTGCCGTCCCTGGATCGAAGCTCTGCGTTCCCTCTGGCGGTGTTTCCGATACCGCGCTCCACGCGGGCACGTCGTCGTAGGCCTCAAGGAGGTTACGGCCGTCGACTCAGCCGGTGCGCAATTACTCGCGGACATGCAAAAGGTCGGGGTCGATTTCACTGAAAACGAATAAAAGAGAATCCCGTGGCCAAGAACGGAGATGCTTGCGCCGCACAATCCGGCGACTCTGGCCGGGCCGAAGATCGGCAGAAGCCCTGACGTTTGCCGACAACGGCGCGAAGGTTCTGAGTACCCGGCGGTGCAGGCAAGTTTCCGGAGCCGTCGCGTCTCGTGACGGCTCCCTGGCCGCCGGCAATCGCGCCCACAACGATCGTGATCTCGTCGCCATCTGAGATCGGAGTCGAGCTGAAGTCGTTTACCCGGATCACATTGTTGTTAACAGCCACAAGGAGCGACCTGGGATCCTTGTTCTTGAACCCCTTGGGAAAGCACTCATCGCACCATTTCGTTACAAGAGATTCCAGAGTACCGATCTCCCAAGAACATTCTCGCGAATTGATGCGCACGTTCCTTTGTCTCGCTTGGCACGTGGAAGCGGCGCCCACTGGCACACTCACTTCCCTTTCCAATGGCAGCCTGAGCAGTTCTCTGCGCTTGTTCGCACAGTTGAAGCACAGGGGTCCATCATTGATACGTCCGCTGATGCGCAACAACGCTGCCGCGGCCCAGGGCCGCTCGTCAGATGTATTCCGCGGAAGCGTCTGGCAGCCGCAATCTACACACTTGAGATAGTGTTTGCGCGCATTACGCAGGGTACTGGACGGACGCTCACTCATGGCGTTTCATCCTAGAAGTACCTTCCACGACCCAGGACGATCGAGATCTCGTCTCCATCGGAGATCGGCACAGAACTGAAGTCGGCGGCGGGAATCGACCGGTCGTTTACGACGACAAGCCACCAGCTAGCATCCAGAGTTCTGAACTTCTCATCCAATTGCCGTTCTTTCCATTTCACAATGAGAGAATCAAGAGTAGTAAGTTCCCAAGTATATTTTTGGTTGTTGACGGTTACTTTCTTTGCCGTAGATGTGGCGGCAGGAGCGGACCTCGTCGCTATGTGGCTGCGTGGCGCTTCGTCGACGGCCAACCCAAGCGCCTCTCTGCGCCGGTTCGCGCACTGAAAGCACAAGGCTCCTTCATTGAGGCGACCGTTCATATGGAGAGAGGCTGCTGCGGCCCAAGGCCGCTCCCTGCGTGCATTCCGCGGGAGCGTCTGGCAGCCGCAATCCACACATTTCACAAAACGCTTGCGTTCATTCATAGCATGGCAGCGACCATGCGCTTAATCAGCGCCTTCACTTCTTGCTTCTTGTAACCGTTGTCCTTCATTGCCAGGCAGTCCTCGAGAGCAGCCTCAGCGGCTTTCTCGGCCAGTTCGGACGACGGCTTCTGTCCGATCAGCACGCACTCGGCAGCTTCCCTGCGCAGCGGAACAGGAGCCACGCCACCCAGAACCAGTCTGATGTCTTGAATTACGCCGTTTTCCAGTTTATAGAGGTAAGCCAGACTGACAATGGCAAAGTCGACCGACTTACGAACGCGGAACTTGTCATACTTCATCGCATAGCCTTGAGGCACGGTGAAGCGGATCGCTGTCACCAGCTCATCCTTGTCCAGCATGTCTTTTACCGCGAGCCTGGTGGTGAAGATGTTCGCCGCATCGATAACCTTCTTCGTGGTGACGATCTGGGCGTCGAGCGCGACCAGAACGGGAGAGATATCCGAGGCATTGACCGAATAACAGCCGCAGTTCATGCAGCGGGACGCCTCGGCCAGGCACTCTTCCGCCGTGATGGTAGAGCTATCTTCCTTTTCCAGCGCACGCTCGCTGACGGAGAGTTCTCTGTCGTGGATGGCTTCGGTCCTCTTCGCTCCTTCCGGATCGAACTTCAAGAAGCCCTTCTGCACGCAGCGCCCGGGATCGCCGCCGCCGAGTTCGCGGTTGATTGCCTCGGCAGCATTGCGTCCGGTACGGATGGCCCTGATCACAGTGGATGGACCGGTCACCAGGTCGCCGCCGGCGAAGACTCCGTTGCGGCTCGTCTTCTGGGTGCCTTCCTCGACCCTGATCAGTCCTCGATTCAGCGCGAGGGTGTACTTCTCCTCGATAAAGGACAGGTCCACCTTCTGGCCGGCGGCCAGCAGCACGGAGTCACAATCCACAGTCAGCTTCGAGTTGCGATCATACTGTGGATCGAAGCGGCCCTCCGCATTGAACACCGAAGAGCAGGTCACCAACTCCATCCCGCGAACCTTCTCGCCGTCGTAAATCAGACGGGAGACGCCGTAGCCATTCTTGATGACGATGCCTTCTTCCACGGCACGCGCGACTTCTTCCCCGCTGGCCGGCATTTCCCATGCTTGCTCGAGGCAAGCCAGGGTGACCGACTTGGCGCCAAGGCGCTTCGCCGTCATGGCTACGTCCATTGCCACATTGCCGCCGCCGACGACCAGCACGTTGTTGCGCTGCTTCTTGTTAACCCAAAGGTTGACCTCCCGGAGAAAGTCCAGACCGAACTCGGTGAACTCCTCACCGTCGAAGCCGAGCGCCGGACGCTTCCACGCGCCAGTAGCGTAGAAGACCTTATCGTAAGAAGCTTCCAACTGAGACGCGGTGACATCCTTGCCCACGGTGGTCTTTGCCTGGAACCTGACGCCCATCTTCTTGTAGGCGTCGACCACCTTCTTGACGTATTGCTTGGGCAAACGGTAAGCGGGAATCGCGTAGGTGAGCATGCCACCCGGCTGTTCCATCTTGTCGATGACGGTGACGCTGTGGCCTGCCTTGCGCAGGAAATACGCAGCGGACAGTCCAGCCGGACCGCCGCCGACCAGAGCCACCTTCTTGCCCGTCTCCGTTGCCGGCGGTGCGTAGAAGGCGTCCGGATTGTCCAGAATGTAATCGCCAACGCTGCGCTCCACGGCGTGAACCGATACTGCCTGGTCCGTGGTCTTGCGGTTGCACCCATCCTGGCAGAAGTGGGCGCAGACGCGGGAGGTGATCATGGGAATGGGATTCGCCTGCATCAGGATGGTTGCGGCGCCATGGATGTCGCCGGCGCGCAACCGCTCCATATAGGCCGGGATATTCGTATTGGCCGGGCAGCTCACTGTACAAGGGGTAGTCGTGGCCTTCATGCCCCCAAAGATGGAGTGATAGCGATTATCTCCGCGGATGGCGTAGCACTCGTCTCCGCCTTTGCGCATGCAGTCATATCGGTCGCCGATCTGATGCGGATAGCGGTAGAACCAGCAGCGGACATCCTGGCAGATGTTGCCGCCGATCGTGGCGACGTTGCGTATGATCGGCGTGGCCACGGAATAAGCAGCCTCCGCCAGCATGGGAACGTCCGCCTTGATCCGGTCCGACTCGGCGATCTCGACCAGGCGCGTCATGGCGCCGATTTCCACCTGGCCGTTTTCCGACTTGATGTAATCCGCGTCTTTGACGCCCTTCAGGCTGATAACGGTCTCCGGATAGTCTCGCAGCAGTTTGCCCTTCAGCACGCCCAGCAGGTCGGTGCCGCCGGCCATGACCACGGTTTTGCCTTCCGCGCTCTCCCGCAAAGCGGCAGCGCTGCTTGCAAACGATTCAGCGATCGCGTAGTGGAACGGCTTCATATCGCATCCTCCCTTATGCCTTGCCCATGGCTTTCAGCACCACCGCGGGCGTGGCCGGATATTCCTTCACATCAGCGCCAATAGCGTTCGAGATCGCCATTAATGCCGCGCTGGCCAACGCCGCGCCGGAAACCTCACCGATGCCCAAAGCTTTGAACATGAACGTGTCGATCTGTGACTCCATGACGAAGCCGGTGTACGGCGGGATCTCATTGAAGGTTCTCCACTTGTAGTCGATCATGCTGCTGGCGAGCAGCCGGCCCGTGGAGGGATCGAGGTTGCAGTCCTCAAAAATGGCCGTGTCGAGGCAGGCAGAACCGATGCCGCCATGAAGCTGCATTTCCAGAGTCTTCGAGTCGATGATCTGGCCGATATCCGTGCCGCCTGCTAGCTGAACGACCTCAGTGTGACCGGTTTCCAGATCGACTTCGACCTCGATGAAGACGACCATGCAGCTTGGACAATCGAACTTCTCCACGTGCTTGCCGTAGCCGACGATAGAAAGCTCTTTGTCGGCCAGTCTGCTGATCGGAATACTGAGCTCAGGTGTGTCGCGCACATAGATAACCATGTCCCGCATGTCTAGCTGATCGACCGGGCGGTCCAGCTTGATGGCAGCCAATTCCATTGCCTTTTTCTTCGCATCCAATGCGGCCTCGGTGACTGCCTTACCAGTGGTGATGGTGCCCCGAGAGCCGCACAGGCCAAAATTGGACGGGTTATTCCTGCTGCCTGGGTCGGTGATCGAGACCCACTCGTAGGGGCAGTTGAACACTTCCGCAACCACCTTGCACGCATTGCTTCTCTGGCCCATGCCGGATTCGGTGATGTCGCACTCGACGATGACGGTTGAGCCCCCGCCGCCGAGATTAGACAGGTTGAGGTCGGGGATGATACGCACGATAGCTTCCGTGTTGTCTTCCTGAATGTCACAATTGCCAATCACGCCCATGCCTACGCCGCGAGCCTTTACCCCATTCACTGAAGTTGGCTTGAACCATCCCTTCCACTTTTCGGACCAGCCGAAACGGTCGGCGGTTTCCTGCATTACATCCGGGAAGAAGAACGAGGAACGGCTCTTATAGGTGCGGCCGTCGCGCCAGAGGTACTTGTCGCCGTGAGAGACGTAGTTGTTCTTGAAGACACTTAGCGGGTTGAAGTTGCCTTCTCTCATGATGGCGCAGAGCAGTTTTTCGAGGCAGCTATTGAGCTCCTGGCCGCCATAGCCGCGGACGATGCCGGCCTGTTGACGGTTCGTGACGGCAATGTGGCTATCCAGAAACCAGTTCTGGCATTTTGCGAGCACGAGCTGAGCTTCGCCGAGACCAACGCCGATCTGACCCTGGGTTGAGTTACAGACGCAACCCACATCCACCAGCCAGTCACCCTTGACGGCGGTCACAACCCCGTCTTTATTGGCGGCCATTTTGGCCTTGACGGTGCTGCCCAGGCGGACTTCATAGGTCATGAGCTGTTCGGCTTTGGTGAGCACGATCTTCACCGGACGCTTCGTCACATTCGCCAACATGGCGGCCGAGACGGCGGCATTCAGCATTGTCTGCTTGTTACCGTAGCTGCCACCGACGTTGAACGTGTTCACGTCGATGATCGAACCCGGAACGTAGGCCTGCATCAGGAGTTTCATGATGTGCGAACTCTGAGAGGAAGCCCACATGGTGTAGTGCTCGTTTCCGTCATACCGGGCAATCACAGACGGGGTCTCAGGAGCCGCAGGGCAAGGCATTTTCGAGAAAGAAATCTCGTCCTCAGCGACGAAGTCGGCTTCCGCGATGGCCTTGTCGGGATCGCCTTTGTTGACCTGCCAGAAAGGTCCGTCCGGCTGGAAGTACGGGCAGCCCGGGTCGACCTGGTTTCCGGGGAACCGCTCATATAGCTGAGGCGCGCCCTCCTTCAGGGCATCCACGGCGGTGAACACGGCCGGGAGCGGTTCGTATTCGACTTTGATCAGATCCACTGCTTCATCGGCAATCTCCAGCGTTTCTGCGGCGACGATCGCCACCTGATCGCCTACATGGAACGCTTTGGACTCCAGTACACGGCGATGCACCGGCCAGCCGAGACCGGCCAGAAATGGCGCGTTCTCATGCGTGATCACCGCGCGTACGCCTTCCAGAGATTCCGCCGCGGACGTGTCGATCTTCACGATCCTGGCATGCGCGTAGGGACTTCTCTTCGTTCGTCCGTACAATATGTGAGGGAGCGAGAAGTCATCCAGGAATAGAGCTTTGCCGGTGACGATCTCCCTGGCCTCCTTGCGGGGCGAGTATTTGCCGACGTGACGATAATTAGGTTGCCTGATGTCGCGGTATTGCATCGTTTATCTCCCTTCCGGTTCTCTAGTCAAGCGAATGCTTGCAGACGTGTCCGGACGCATAGGGACTCGGGTAAAGCTCCTGGGCGATTGGAATCGGTTCTTGAACCAAATCACTCGCCTTTACAATGGTCGAGAGTTCCGCGTTGTTGTTCCCCGCGAGTTTGTTCAAGGCCCTGAGCACCGTGTAGTGGCTGATGCAGCGGCAGTAATTTCCTGCAAGAGCTTCCTTGATCTCATCAGGCGCTGGATGGGCTTTCTTCATGAACAAGGCTTTCGCCACCATGATGATGCCGGGGGTGCAATAGCCGCACTGGAACGCGTATTCGTCGATGAATGCCTGCTGGATCGGATCAAGACCTTTTCTTGCGTCCTCCAATCCTTCGATGGTGGTGATGTTGTTGCCGTCCAACTCCACTGTCAGAGTCATGCAGGCGGCAATAGCATCTCCATTAACAATCACTGCGCAGCAGCCGCACGCGCCGGCCCCGCACGACTCTTTCGACCCGGTCATCTGCAACCGCTTGCGGAGTGTTTCGGTTAACGTCTCCGAGGGCGAAATGTCGCCGGTGCCATCGCCGACGGAAAACTTGAACCGCCTGCCGTTTATGGTGAGAGTGACCGAGTCTTTGGTAACTAACTTGCTAGTTTCCGGACAAACAGTACTTGCCGTATCCATGGGCACGTCCTTTCTGGCGACGGAGTAAGAGCGAAATGATAAAGACGATCACGTCTATCCGCGGAGTCCAACGCTGGTTGGACAGAGTCGGGGGAACGTCGAGAGGCAGCGGAGCACATCGATTGAACGGGCACGGCAATAGCCTCCACAAGTTTCTGGCTGCAATCGGGCCACCACGTAGGAGCCACGACGGCGCACCCAGAGCGTGTCGGGAGTCTCCACATAAGTTGAAATTTGATGTCGAGTTTCTGACCACTTCACCCGGTGGACGCGGTGTAGAGCCGACCTTTTTGTTCCTGGCGATTTCCGCCTACACCAAATTGCGATTCCTGCGTTCGGCTTTTGACGAAGCTGCCGCGGCACGTGCCGAACCTCGGCGTGTCGCGCCGATGGTGGGCAAGAGCTGGGAAGGGGTTCGATGGACGCCTCGGGTTCACACCCATCAACGGCTGGTGGTTACGGTGCCAACCACGAAAGGTCCTTCCTGGCGGGCGGCGGAAAGCTTGTTCGATTTGAAGGGAGAAGAACCGGCTGAAGCTCGGTCTGATCGAGCGTAGAGCTTGGTTGTTGGGGATCAACCGAACGGGACGCCGGGCCGCGTATCGGTATTATACGAGCGCCGTTAGCGCGCCGCGGCGTTCAGCAGGCCGCGAACGCGCAGCCAGTCCGCCAGGCGCGCGGGCCAGGTGGAGAGCGCCTCGTCGGTTGGCGCCAGCCCCACACCGTGAGGGCCGCGCTCGTAGATATGCAGTTCGGCCGGAACCCCGGCTTTGCGCAGCGCCAGGTAAAACAGCACGCTGTTTTCGGGAGGTACGCCGGTATCGGAGTTGGTATGGAACAGGAACGTGGGCGGAGTCTCGGAGGTGACCTGCAGTTCGTTCGACAGGCTCTCCACCAGCTTCGGATCGGCGCCGTCTCCCAGCAGGGAGCGCATCGAGCCCTTGTGGGTGTAGGGCGTGGTGAATGAGATCACCGGATAGCACAGCACCAGAAAATCGGGACGGCTGCCGACCCGGTCAATCGGATCGTTGGGGTTGCCGTTGACGGTCCCCAGGTGAGTGCCCGCGGTAGACGCCAGATGTCCCCCTGCCGAAAACCCCATGATCCCGATGCGGTCCGGCAGCACGCGATACTCGCCGGCCTTGTAGCGCACGGTGCGGATGGCGCGTTGCGCGTCGCCCAGTTCGATCGGATGGTGATACTTCGGCCCGAGCCGGTATTTCAGCACGAACGCCGCCACGCCGATGGAATTCAGCCAGCGGGCGATCTCGGAGCCC
>Ga0326727_10019729_pt1 | contig 13487 bp, 12 predicted proteins | sample MB2enrmetagenome_FD_207643 | JGI IMG/M metagenome (GOLD analysis project Ga0326727, IMG submission 207643) | Lab enriched peat soil microbial communities from McLean, Ithaca, NY, United States - MB29MY | ecosystem: Environmental > Terrestrial > Soil > Wetlands > Peat | place: USA: New York... | reverse complement strand
CGAAATAGACGTCGGCGCTGCTGCCGGGCAGGACTTCGGGGTCGCTGACGGAGTAGGGCGAAGTCGACCAGTTGGTCGCCGCGGTCCCACCGCCGCCCGTATTCCAATTTCCGTCCTGCAGGCCCGTCCAATACAGCGGGCCGGCGGCGGCCAACCCGCTGCAACCGACGACCACGGCCAGGCCCGACAACAACACCCGCGCGACGCGATTAGCCGACACAACCACCAGTCCTGTCAAACTCATGATCAAGCTCTTCATATCATGCCGGCTCCGAAGTTGCGGCCAATTCGTCGTCGTGGAACCGGATGACGGACGGGGAATCCCCGCCACACGAAATGGGAAAGACCGGCCCCAGAGTCGGGTCGATCACAACGCGCCTAGATCGCGGACGCTGCCTCTGGCGTAAAGCCAGCGGGTGAAAGATGTATGTCTATTGTCGCTAGCCTAATCGGACACCTGAGCCCCGTCAATCCCCCCCGATCTAGCGAGATGCCCGCAAGTACCCCGCGGGGCAATCGGCCAGAAATGTTGGAGAAGGCGGACTGGAAGGGCTCCAGATGACATCCCACGCCCGGCAAGAACCAACCCCGATGAGGCTGTTTCTACCCGTGCTGGCGGAGCGGAAGCTCGACGGGACGGCTCAGTTCCGTGCAAGGCCACCGGGTGGGGCAATGAGGGGGGGGCAGGCACGGCAAGACTCGCTCGGCTATTCGACGGCCGGCGCTCGTCCCAACCGCTCGCCGCCGGGTAGTGCGATTCCCGAGCAAGACCGGCCGAATTCCTTCCGCTGCCCTCATTCAGCCCCTCGGTGGTCTGCCACCAAGAAAACATGCACTTTCGCGCTGCGTGTATCCTCAGGGTTGCCATTGACCCTGACTACGGCCAGATCTTCTGGCTTGTAGTGGTGATACTCCTGAATGCGGCAACCAGAAAACGGCCCTGTGCAGCTCCTTTCGTCCTGAAAGCAGTACCGGACCACATCTTCAGGGACGTTCAAGCCGCACTGCCGACCGCCGGCAGGTATCCTAACTCCAGGATTCGGCGAGACTTAGAACTAGTGGGCGCACGAAGAGTCGAACTTCGGACCTCGTCCTTATCAGGCGTAGTCTCTAATCCCGCCGAAAAGCCTGGAGGTCGTTTGTTAACAACATGATACGGCGAATGGCCAGATTTGCAATCCGTCGCAAACCGTATCAAACTGTCGCAAACAATGGGGGTATTTCAGGGCCAAAGGGGTAGTCGGGGGTAGTCACATTCCGAGTGCATCCGGGGCTCCATCCCAGGCCGCTCGCGTCTCAGGCAGCCCGCAGGAAATAGTCTACCGAAGTTCAGGATGGATTACGAGGCTCCATTTCGGGAGCGACGCTGATCGTTCGAGGCGGGCGGCAATGGGGCGGAACAGGCGCGGCGAGAGGCGGACGCCGGTCTGGTAGACGCGGTCCAGCAAATACACGATCGGAGCCACACCGCGCCACGTCATCGTCTTGGCCCACTTCAAGGCCGTGGCAACGGAGTTCAGCAGCGTGCCGTTCCAGTGGGTTTCGAGAATGCCCCGGCAGCGTTCGATCAGGTTGTACTTGCTGTGATACGGCGGGTAGTACGCCAGTTCCAGCGTCAGTTGGTGCCGATCCGAGAACTCGACCAGACGCTTCATGAACTGCGTGCGGGAACTGGCGATTTCCGGGCCGTTGTCCAGATCGATCAACAGCCGACGCGCGCCGGGATATGCGGCTTGGCGGTTGGTCCACCACAGTGCGAGACAATCTGCCACGAAGTCGCTGGTGTCGCGTGACGTGCCGAACACCACGTTCAGTTGACCGCTCTGGACTTGCAAAATACCGGCCGGGGCGAGCACCGCGTCGGGATGCATGTCATGGCCGGCAGCCTTCACATGCTCCTGCCCGCGGGCTACCCCGTGGCGTGAGAACTCGCCAATCTTCACTTTGGCTTTGGCGTCCAGGGAGATGCGGAGCGTTTCCGGGGCTTGCACGGCCTGCGCGTGGACTTGCCGCAGGTTCTCGAAGATGGCGTGGGTTTCGGCGACTTTTTTTGAGGCTTGGTCTTCTGGACCCGCCGGAGCCGATAGCCCAAGCGGTTCAAGATGTCATACACGGTGCGTTCGGCCGGCACATGCCGCGCACCGCCCGCCGCGATGGCCGCCAACCGCTCGCGCACCGCTTTTGCCGTGATCCGCGTGCAGGCCAGCGGCGTCTGGAACTTCGGATCGGCCTGAGTCTTCGGTTCGACCAGCGCGTGAATCTCTTGCACCAGTTGAGGACTCCGCTCTTCACTCTTGGGACGGCCGCGCGTCGAATAGTTCTCCACACAACGAATCCCGCTACGCAGTTCGTTCAACCCGGTGTTGACCGCGTCCCGTCCCCAACCAAAGACGCGTTCGGCGCAACGCGGATTGCCCCGGCAATACTTGGTCGTCATCTCCGCCTGAAACTGTCGCCGCCGGAATCCCGTCAACTTCTGCGCTGCCGACCGGATGGTGTCCCTCACCGATTCCGTCAACTCTGTCAACATCGTCTCGTCCCTGAGACAAGAAAACCACGATTCCCACCCCGAAAAGGTACCTTCTACCAGAATTGCCCCTCTCAAGGTAGATTATCTTCTGCGGGCTGCCTGAGACCCTCGACTGCCCCGACTTGCCGCCGTACAATGACACCCGGCCGCGAAGTGCCGGACGCCCCCGTCCCGAAGGCCGCGTACTCACCTTCGCGGCCCTTTTCGTTGGGCAATCGCCGGCATCTACTACGACCAGCCGGCCAAGCTTCTGGAGGTCGAGCCCCAGGACGATCCGCGGCACGCAGTCCGCTCATGGCACGCGGCGATGCTGGCGATGATCAGCCCGCAGACGAGCGCCAAGGTGGTCGGCGGCTAAGGGGCGTGCTCGGCGCATCTGCGTTTGCGACCGACCACGAAACGACGAATATGGCTGCCCGTATTAGCCGCGCAAGAGGGCTTCCGTGCATGGCTGCGTGTCTTTTGCGGCAATCTTTTTTCATTCATTCCTGCTTTGCAAATTGCTGCCACTGCCTCTCCGTGGCATCGCGGTCGGCCGGGCCGGGCCGGAATACGATCCGGTACTTCAGCAGAATGCTCTTTCTCGCTGGGAGGGTGTAGGGTTCCCGGTAGAGCACGGCCGGACTGAAGTACGGCATGCTTCCGATGAGATACCACGGCGTCGGATGACGAAAACTCTTGGGGTGATCCAACACGATGATCGAAGCAGATGCTCCCTTGCCGGTCGGGCCGCCAAACGACATCCAACGAGCCTCTTTCCAGACCTTGTTCACCGGGCCTTCGCTATCCGTGAATTGCCAGCCGCGCAGCGCGGGCGCCAGCCGCAGCGACAACCCCGCATAGCCGCCGTAAGCAACACCGTTCGCCTGGCCGAGGATTGGTGTGCGATCCAGCAACACATCCGCGTCGCCAGCAATGAAGACGCTCAGCCAGTCGATGAAATAGCTCCCGTCTCCGGCCGGCGGACTTACTTGTAGCGTGCGTTTCTCCGTGAGTACGGCCGGCTTGCCGGGTGGGTGATAGCTCAAGGCCAACGCGAATTTCGCCGCATGTCCATCGCCCGCCGACACTTTGATGTGAGTCAGTTCCGTCTCACCCGGCGCCTTGCCCGTCTTGCGATCCTCTTCCCAATAGAGAACGCCATTGAGGTATTTCCATGAGAACCAGAGGGCACGGTGCCAGGGATGATCCGCCGGGCGAAAATCGGTCAGCACGGGGCTGTCGGCGACCGTGATCGGATGGAAATAGGGTTTGCCCCCGTCCGTCTTGTAGTTGAATTGCCAGACGACACGGTCGCCACGCGTCAGCGCCAACGAGTCAGGCGTCTGTTTCCAAGCCAGATCAGGCTCGGCTCCGAGAGCCGCCGCCACAAAGAGCAATGGAATCGAGGTCATATGCGTCTCCTTCTTGGGTACGTGAGATCACTCCACCAGCATCTGCTGCTTGGCTTTGTCGAACCGGTCTGCAATGGCACGCACTTCTGGTATTTCTCATCTCGACTCCGCTCGGATACGCTGCGAGCACCAATCCTCCTCCCATGCTAGCAAGGTGGTGCGTCACCTACCAGCAGGCAAGCCGCTTTGCCGTGGTCGCCGGGCTTTGTTGCCGAACCCTGTCGCTCCGACGCGACCAGCCTCTGAAGGCACCATCCAAGCCCACGACGCCCCGCAAGCCGTCCGACGGCCATAGGGCGTCAGCGAGGCCCTGAGCGCGTTTACCAGGCGCGCCACGCGGCAGGGGTGTCTCGTCGCCGATTCACGACCGCATTTTCATTTTTTCACATCCGCCGCCGTCCCGCTCGGCTTGCCAACGACGTTGATCTCGCGGTACACGTTGAAACCCAAAGGGCCGTCTTGGAATTCCAGGCGGATCGCCACCACGCCGTCGGCCTTCAGCGGCACGCGCAATTCCGACGCTCCGCTGTCGCAGTGCTTGGAGCCGGAAGCGAGCTTCACGAACTTGCCGGGCTCGGCGGTGTAGGCGACCAGCACCGCATAATGTTGGCTCGCCCGCGCATCGCCGTGGCCGGCGAACGAACGGATCTCGCGGAGATCACACGGTTGCTTCAGGTAAAGCGTTAGCCAACTGCCGTTGCCATAACCTCGGAAGGTCTTTCCATCATCCATCGTCTCCATTCCGCCCGAGCCATTGCGAGTCGTGCCGTTGAAGAGTGAGCTGGTGTCCGAACCGCCCCCGGCGTGGGAGCAATGGTCTTCGCTGCGTATCAGGTAGCGATGAACGAGATCGTCCTTCACCAGGTCGGCCTCGAAGTCCTCGCCAGCCTCGGCCGTGCCCGCTTCCTCGGCGGTCGCCGTGACCGCCGGTTTCAGCGTGCCGGTCAACTCGAAGCGGTACGTGCCCACTGTCACGCGGACCGTTGGCCCCACGCTCCGGCCATTCAGGCGGATCGCCGGCTTCTCGAATCGCGCAACCGGCACGGTGACATCCGCCTCGACACCCTCGGGGACCGTCACGTCCATCTGGAGCTTGTCGCTGCCCAATGCCCAGGAGACTGCAACGTCGCCGTGCGGCGTCGGCACGCTGCCGTTGGCCCAGGTCAGATCGCACAGCGCCGGGCGGATGGCCACGGTCTTGAAACCGGGCGAGGTCGGCGTTACGCCCAGCACGCGCGCGGACATCTGCACCAGCGGCGTCGAACACCAACCATGGCTGAGGTCGCCGCCGTTCCACATTTCACGGAACGACTGCGTTTCAAGCACGATCCGCCAGCGCCGCATCTGCGGCGTGGCGTACTTGTCGAACAGGCCCGCATGGTCGATCGCCTGGAAGACCCAGTGCATGAACCAGGGCTGGGTGTTCAGCGGATTTTCGGCCAGCACTCGCTCAACAATCGCCGGCTGAAGGTCCTTGGGCGCAAGGTCGTAGAGCACGGCCAACAGGTTGACGTGCGGGCTGAACGTCTCGATGTTCTTGTCGGCCGGTAGCCATTGGTACGGCTTGACCGACGTCTGGAACGGCTTGCCGTCGCGGTAAAGCCCTCTGTCGACCACCCACAATTCGCGGTTGAAGGCGGCGGCCACGTCGCGGCGGAGCCGTGCGTACTTCTCGACCCGTGCCTGGTCGCCCCTCAGACTCGCCACGCGCGCGGCCATCTCCAGGCCGTGATAGTAAAATGCCGTGAGATAGCCCTGCCCGATCACAGCCGGCGGATGGTGGCAGCCGAAGCCACCAATCGTAACCCAGTCCATGAACATGTAGTTGGGTGCCTCGGAAATGATCCCATTGCGGCCGCGCCAGGAGGTGTAGGCATCCAGCAGCTCGTGGACATACGACTCCATTTCCTCGACGAGCGTCTTGTCGCCGGTGTAGTCGTAGTAATCCATCAACATCTGCAACCAGCCGATCGAGTAGCTGATGTGGAAATTCCGATAGTTTTCATCCTTCAGCAGCCACGCGAACTTCCGCACGTCCTGGCGCACGAGCCACGGCTGGGCGAACGAATAGAAGTTCACCATCGACTCGATCAGGTAATCGCCCGGATCGCTGATCGGCTCTTGGTGGTTCGGCGAATCGAGGTGATGTGTCTGGAGGCAGATTTGCACGGCCCAGCGCGACACCTTCCAGAGGCGGTTCAACCGCTCGTCGCTGCACGCGAACCTGCCGCGGTACTCGACCGGCTGCGAGGTGAAGTTCGCGCCGACGTCCACGATCTCCAGGGGGACGGTGACGTTTTTCACTTCGACGGTGAACGACGGGGCGATCTCGGTCATGAAGGGGAACTCGAAGTACTGCTCGCCTTCACCCAGGAGCATCCTGGCTTGCTGATGTGCCTTGATCGTCAGCACCGCACCTCTGCCGCCCTTGACCTTGATGGTCGGATAGGCGCTGAGCACCCGATTGAACACTACGCGAAAACTGCCGTCGGCGGTCAGCGTCCGGCTGGGCAGCCCCTCGATACGTAGCACCGGGTAGTGTACCTCCATCAACGGCGGGATCTCGCTGGCCACCAAGGGTTCCCAGATGTTGTGCACCTCGTCGCACTTCGGCCAGGCCGTGTCGTCGAAGTCGGGCAACCGCCACCCGGCCGGCTCGTGGCCGGCATCGTACGTTGCCGGATCGGGGAACTGCGAAGCTGCAGTCGCCCGCCAGGTGGTGTTAGACTTCACGATCAGCTTGTCGTGTCCCGGCAGCGCGATTTCCGCCTCGAACAGAAAACCCGGCTGGCCGCGTGACACGGCCCCCCCTCCGTGCCGGAATACCTCCGCCGCGATGACGTTCTTGCCCTTTACGAACAGCGTCGTCAGGTCGCGGGCATCGTAGAACCAGCGGTGGGTTTGACCGCCAGCATAATCGCGGCCGATGTCGACCGGCCCCCGCGAGGCCAGTCGGCCGTTGACGTAGAGGCGGTACTTCGCGTCGGCCGTTAGCCACGCCACCACCTGCCTGGGCATTTCGCCGAGCGTGACCTCTTTCCGGAACATGGCAACCGGCGCCGAGAATCGCTGGCCGGTCCAGATCCACTTCGCCTGCCAAGGCGAGGGCTTTTGGCACTCGTCGCGAAACAGAAAGCCCGGCGTCTGCGCTCCCTGCTCGTTGGCCAGCACCTGCATCCGCGGATATTCGATCGGCCCGCGCGGATCGACCATCACGGCCACAGCCCCCTGTATCGAAGCGAGCAGAACCAGTCCGCACATCGACATCGTTTTTGTCATCATATTGTCTCTCTCGTCTCCAGTGTCTCGGCAGCAACCCGCAATGAGTTCTCCGCTCGGCGAGCACTACCCCGCCCTTGCCAATTCCTGAACCAGGACGTCCATTGGCCGTCAATGACCATGACCTTGTTGTGGGCGATGGCATGCCGGGCGTTGATACGGACGGCAATCCCCCGTCGCTCGCCTTATGGCCACGGCATCTCAAGTCCAGCACGTTTCGCGGCATTATACCCTGGCCCTGCTTTGGCCGTCAGCAGGTTGTTCCATTGCTCCCCAGTGCGGTTCCGCCCAGGGTCGCCCGACGCATTTCGCCTGCCGAAGCCTCCCTCCTGCCACCCCCGCGATGGCTCCTGACCCCCGCTTGCGGAAGCTGAGGCTCGCGGGCCCAGCCTCTGGACGCTGCTGATCGTCGACGCTACCACCTTCGGGTACAACAACCTTTGGCCGGGAGGTGCCAGACCGTAGCCGACCTGGAAGGCATTGTGCCTACCCGGCCGCTTTTTTGATGCCGTCCTCCTGGTTCGGCTCTTCGATCTTCAGCTTCACGACGCAGAAGCCCGTGGAGAGCCGCAGAGGCTCGAGTTTTCCAGAACCTTGTGACGCTGCGTTTCCATCCACTCCCCCAGCACGAAACGCTGGTCGCGGGGAAACTTCGCGATCTGGCGAAAACGCGATCCTCATTTTTGGCCCAGAGGAGAAACGCCGATCGCTGGCGGAAGAGGCGATTCAAGGGCGGAGGTGATGCCAGGTGACTTCGATTCCTCTCGTTCGCCAGGTGTGCCTGCCGGCGATCGTCCACGTCCCGTCGACGCCGGCCCGTCGGTAAGAGATCACGGTTGTCTTGCAGTCCGAGCCGAACGGTGCTCCCGTTGCAAGAGCACCGTCCAGAGCGCATACTGTTGAGTATGGGCCTCGCCAACAGTCCACTTCTGTCCTCACCGACGCATCCTGCGGTGTACGTGGCCCACGGCGGCGGACCTTACGCCAACAGCCGGCGGGCCCTGGAGTCTATGGACCTCGCGCCGGTCCGCGGGAAACGCGTGCTGCTGAAGCCCAACGTGGGACGCGTGGCGCCGCCCGGCTCGGGGATCGTCACGCACCCGGAGGTGGTCGCCGCGGCGATCGACGTCTTCCGCGAAGCCGGGGCCGAGGTGGCCGTGGGCGAAAGCCCCATTGTGGGTGTTGACGTCCAGGAGGCCTTTGCGACCGCGGGTATGGCGGCCGTCGCCGCCGCGCGCGGCTGTCCGCTGATCGACATGGACCGGCGTCCCTGCATCGACGTGCCCCTGCCCGACGGGCAGGTGCTCCACTCGCTACGTGTCTGTGCGGAAGCGATGGAGTTCGATTTCGTCGTGTCCATTCCGGTGATGAAGCGGCACATGCACACGGGGGCCACGCTGGCGGTGAAGAACATGAAGGGCTGCCTCTGGCGGCGGAGCAAGGTGGAATTGCACATGCTGCCGGCGCTGCCCGGCAGTCACGACAAGCCCCTGGACGTAGCCATTGCCGACATGGCGTCCGTGCTGCGTCCCCGCCTGGCGATCGTCGACGGCACGGTGGGCATGGAAGGTCTCGGGCCCAGCGCCGGCCGGCCCAAGCCGCTCGATGCCGTGGTGGTCAGCGCCGACGCCTTCGCCGCCGACGCCGTGGCCTGTCAACTGATGGGCTTTGCGGCGGAGCAGGTTGCCCATTTGCGATTGGGCGCCGAACGAGGCTACGGTGTGACCGAGCTGGACCGCCTGGCCGTGACGCCGGACGATTGGCGGGATGCGATGTCGCCTTTCGCCGCGCCGCCGGAGAACCTGACGATCGAGTTCCCCAACATCACGGTCATCGACCACAATTCCTGCAGCGCGTGCCAGTCCACCCTGCTGTTGTTTCTGGCCCGCTACAAGGATCGCATCTTCGATTATTTCCCCTCGCAGGCGGCTATCCATGTCGCGATCGGCAAAGACGACGCGCAACTGCCCGAGGGAACGCTGTTGGTGGGCAATTGCACCGCGCACCACCGGCAGAACGGCATCTTTGTCGTAGGCTGCCCACCCGTAGGCAGTCAAATCCTAGCAGCCCTCGCCGGCAACCGAACCGACCAACCCAAGCAGACGTGAGCCGCCTGGTGTGAAACAGTTTGTGCGGGAAACGGCGTGGTGAAACGGGTACCATGGGTCGGGGAAGCCGGCCGTCGCAGTTTTTCCGGTCGTGCTTGGATTCTTGACACGTGGCGCCCATGTGCTGAATTGCGCGATCGCCATTGAGTGCGAGCGGTCGGGAGACACCCTGCCCGCCCTTCGGCAGTGCCTCGCTTTCTACGAGAAGACGGCTGCCGAGCTGGGCGGATAGGCTCTCCGTCACGTCGCTGTCGCGTCGAGCCATGCGTTGCCGCCGCACGAGCAAAGAACGGCGCGAACAACCTCGCAAGACATGACCGCGACAACCAAACTTTACAACCGATCTCCCGAACCCTTACGAACGGTCAACAAAAAAACGCACACCAGCGTTCGCGCCGAGCGAATGCCGCAAAAAACCGCCGGGAGGCCCTTGACCCCGGAGGCTCTTTCAGGGATGGGATAGGAATTATTGTGCCGGATGCCCGGGTCCGGACCCGATGTCCGGGTTGCCCCACTCCGCTCTATCGTCAAGAACCGGGCTGGGCGCGTCATGACTTCCTCATCGACCACAAAGCGGCGGCGAGAAGAAGCGTCAGATGGTCGAGTCCGTGTGGATGAACTTTTCGACCCTGTGAGGGATCATTGCACACTTCCATGGCCCAGCCGCGGCGAAGAACGGCTTCTGCGACCGTTTTTCGGCCAGTGCGGACACACGCCACTCTCGCAGCCGTTCCCGAGAGGGAAACCCGCCTTTCTTCCCATTGCGGGAACAATGTCCCCCGGCAGGTGAACCGGGCAGGAAAGGGCGAAGGCCCTACGCTGCCCGCACCGCCTGTGGCTGGTTCCGCCGTTGCACGTCGGTCTCCAGGACGCCGAAGGTCGACTGTGCAACCGATTCAGGCCACCCTGAGTGGCACGTTGCCGCTCTCTGTGACGGGCGTCAATCTTGGTTGCGGGCGTTTCGCGTGGCTGGGAAGACGCAGGCGGGACGCCTGCACCACAAACAGCCGGCACACGGGTTTCCTCCCGATTCTAGCCAGAGCGGGATGCCCGCGAAAGGGGCCCTGCCGAACGGGCTTGCGGTGCATCACTGGCAACGAGCCGGCCTGGATCGGCAAATCAGGAAACTTTGTCCAACAAGACTGCTCCGAATCCGGCTTAAGAAGATGGGCGTTTGCTGCCGACGGGCGGGCCAACGGCATTGACGAGCCAGTGGTGCAACCGGTGGCTCCACGGTATCGGGGGCAAGGTGGTCCTGTCTGCCCGGTGTGATCGGCGGCCGGCCATTGAAAGCGCGGGAGGCCGCCAGGTGAGAAACTGTAGTTCGATCACCGCGACCCTGCAAATGGCGGGAGACATTTCCCGGGCGGCCGCAATTACGGCCGTGCGCGACACCGTTCAAGATACGACCGGCGGTGGAAAGGCGGAGGTTTTCCGGGGCTCGTAAGAGGCTTGTGCCGTCATAACCGACGCCGCCGCCTACGGGCAACCGGTGACCTTTACGGCGACGGCCACACCCGCCACCGGCAGTTTCGACAATGGCGGCACCGTGCAGTCTGTCGTGGGTGGTGCGAACTTCGGTTTACCGCAGCCTTTTAGTGGCGGCCATGCGGCCATCCAGGACTCCGACCTGGCCGCCGGTTCGCGTACGATTACGGCAATCTATAGTGGGGATGCCAACGTCGCTGCCAGTACAACGGGCATCATCACCACGGTAGCGGGCGACGGGACCTTCGGCTACAGCGGTGACGGCGGTTAAGCCACCACTGCCGGACTTTACGATCCCTCGGGCGTGGTGACGGACGCGGCCGGGAACCTCTTGATTGCCGATTCGGTCAACGACTGCGTTCGCGAGGTCAACACGGCCACGGGCATCATCACCACCGTGGCGGACGACGGGACCTGCGGCTATGGTGGTGACGGCGGTCAAGCCACCGCCGCCGAACTCGCTTCCCCTGCGGGCGTGGCGGCGGATGCGGCAGGGCACATCATCATTGCCGATACCGGCAACAACTGTATTCGCGCTGTGACGCTTGTGCACGAGTGCGGAATTGTTTTGGTCGTCGCCGAAGCGGATTCTCCGACCCCTCCACATGCCCACGGGCTGCCAAGCCCGATTGACGATGTTTTTGATTTCGCGGATCCGCCGAAAAAAGCAACGCCGGCAGACTCGACGCCGGCGCCCACCGACACGAATTCGGAACTTCCACCCCTGTGGCAACTGACGCTAGCAACAATGCTGCCGAAAACCGCCGAGGAGGCGACAAATTACGCGTGGTCGTCCAGCAGCGGCGTGACCGAAAACCTCAGCCGGTAGACGAGCCAAATCATGGCGACCTGCTGCATCCAGGTGCCAATCAGGGAAATGCTCTGCCCGAAAAAGAACAGCCGGAAGTTGCGGTGTTTCAGGGCCCGAAGCAAGATCTGCTCCTTCGTCAGTTGGTTGGGTATCCTTCACCAACCCATGAAAGTCGCACGGGCAGCTTCGCGGACGCCGTGGCCGCCGTTTTCACCAACACGGCGTTCTTCTCCGCGAGGAACTCAGGGACCGCCAGCAGGCAGCCCTCCAGAAGCTCTCGTTCCCGGGCCAGCGGTGGTCGCACGGCATGGCCGGGATTGATGCGGATCACCAGCGGATAGGCCTCCGGTCCCGCCACCGGCCACCCTTTTCTCCGCCCACGCTGGCCGCAATCTCCCGCATGACCCGTTCCATCGCACGCCGGTCCGGTAGCATCGCCTCCAAGGGATTCTGTTCTTCGTCGGTTCTCTTGGCAGTTGGCATTCTTTTCTTAGCCATGGACCGAGTCCTTTCCGGAGATCAAGAGTGAGGCCTATTCTACTTTCCAGAAATAGAAATTGGATTTTTGTCACGCATGGCGGCTAGAGGTGTTGGCAGTAGGTGTGCGGCTACCCGGACATCGCGTCCGGACTGGGGCCACGGGAAAAATCAGGGTCTCGGACGTTGTGTCCAGGTTGGCTCGGCGCAGGGCTTCGTGGGGCTCACTGTTGCGCGCGGCCCGAAAGGAGGCCAATGTTGGGGCAAGGTGAGAGCGGAAGGAGGCCAGCCTGGTATGTTTGCCCGGCCCGCAAATGATCAACAGCCCACGATGCCCGAAAACGTGAGCTGGCGCAGCATTTCAGCGAGAAGTAGCACCTGGCTTCTGGGGTGGGTGGGAGTGAGGACCGGAAGAAAACGCGATCTACGTGCGTATCGGCGAGATCCAGCGGCTTGTTTTCGGGGCGGTGTGTGCGCCGAGTGGTTCGCGGTGTCGGGCAGAGCCGCCGCCAGCCCCGAGGGTCCAGTGCTCCGGGACGGATGGCCTCGGGTACTCGTCGTCCCGCTATTTCGTCTTCCTCCCGCCGCCCGAGCCGCTATTGGCCGGGGGACAGGGTCTGGACGTCGGCGTCGGTTTCTGCGTGGCGGACGACGGCTTCGCCGGCGGGTGCTGCGGAACCTGGGTGTTCGGCTGCCCGTAACCCCCAGGGTAAGCGGCATTATTGAATGACGCCCGCGGCTAACGCCCGGAACCCCGATTTTTCCCGATTTTCGCCCCCACCGGGCACGGTTGGCGTGCTGCCTTCCGATTAGCCATCACAGCTTGCGTGCAGCCGCCAGAATCTCGCACCCGCCAACTGCCGTCGTTCCTGTTTTCTTGGCGCCGATAAGCTGCTGGGCCCCGCGATGTTCTTGTGACTCTGCAAGCTCTGCGCGGCAACAGGATAAGAAGTGCGCCGATGCATGGCATTCTTGAATGCAGACACGTTCTGCCGCGCCGCTTTTCCTTCGCCCGGCCCAACAGGGTCTTCCTCTTTTTGGAGACCCGCGATTGAACCACCTTGCCCTGGTCGCCCTCGGGGCGGCCCTGATTGTCGTAACGGCCGCTCTGGTCCGCCAAGTGCGACTCCGCCGGGCCCTGGAGGCCCTGTTGCGGAAGATCCTTTCCTCGTTCCACCAGACCGTGGAATCGCAACACGCGCAACAACGGGCTTGAGGTGCTCCCATGAAGCGCCCATTCCACGACGACGAAGTGCATCGCCTCCACGAACTGCTCAAGCGGCGGATCGACATGGCCGCAAAGTCGGTTGCGGAAGCTTTGCGAGTCGCCCGCGCTGCGGCAGGCCGTGGCAACACGGCTTTCGGCAGGCGGTGCCCAGTTGGACGGGCTGATGGTCAAC
>Ga0326727_10019728_pt1 | contig 13487 bp, 12 predicted proteins | sample MB2enrmetagenome_FD_207643 | JGI IMG/M metagenome (GOLD analysis project Ga0326727, IMG submission 207643) | Lab enriched peat soil microbial communities from McLean, Ithaca, NY, United States - MB29MY | ecosystem: Environmental > Terrestrial > Soil > Wetlands > Peat | place: USA: New York... | reverse complement strand
ATTCGCCTGTCTCGTCACTTCGACGGCGCGGGCGGGGACACCCGCGCTAGATCGCCTCCCCAAATTATTGGCTAAGCACTAAACAAAGTTCTTGACATGGATGGTTAACGATGAGTAAACTACAATCGAGGCTATTGTCCACCTGGCACGAGCCGCGATAGGAGGCTATATTCCGCGCAAGGATCCAACCCGAATGATGGTTTTGCGCAGTGCGGCGGAGCGGCAACCGACGCGTCTCGTAGGGGCTGGGCTTGCCCTGCCCTTGTCGTTTCCCCGTGGTGTGGAACGAGGGCAGGGCAAGCCCAGCCCCTACGAGACGCTCATCCGAAAACGAAAAAGCTCGGAAAATCGCCGCTGGAAGCTTGAATGTTGATGAAAATGCAGCAACTTATCGACGAGGTGAGAAAATTAGAGGCGGCGTTGTCTATTTTTCAAGTTTCTGAAAATAAATCAGTTAAAAGCTTGCTTGAGTGGCCTGCGCCGGGAAAGAGGTGAACATCCGCGAAGCTTGAATAATTATGAAAACACAGGCACTTAACCAAGAATCGAGGGAAAGGCGATGTGCGCGGAAGCGCGCCAACAACCTGAAAATAAAGCATTTAAAAAAACAGTTTGCGGCGATAGAGAAAAAGGGGGATTATTGTTTTTCATATGCTCCCTTCGATAGTGCTGAAAATAAATGAGATATAATTTGACGCAAATCAAGTAATCTCCGAAGCTTGAATGTTATAGAAAAATATACTACTTATTCGCTGAAAGCTTGAATGTTATAGAAAGAAAAGGTGATTATTAGAAATCTCGGATCCGATTTCTCCTAGGAATGATTTCCCTCGAACAGCGGTGTTATGCGAAACATCCAATTAATTCTCGCCTATGATGGAACGGACTTTCATGGCTGGCAACGCCAGCCGGATTCTCCCACCATTCAGGCTTGCCTGGAAGATGCACTCGGGAAAATGACGGGCGTTCCGGTGCAGGTGTGCGGATCGGGACGAACCGATGCCGGTGTGCATGCCCTGCATCAGGTGGCGAATTTCCACACCACGTCTACGATTCCCGTTGCGAACTTCGTCAAGGCGCTGAACGATTTGCTTCCGCCCACCGTGCGCATCAAGTGTGCGGACGATGTCGCCCCAACATTTCACGCTCGCTACGATGTTCTGCGCAAGACTTACCGGTATCGAATTCTGATGACGCCGGTATGCTCACCGCTTTTGTGCCGGTTTGTTTGCCACCATCCGTATCCTCTGGATCGCGCGCGCATGGCGGAGGCGGCAAGGCATTTCGAAGGTGAGCATGACTTCACCTCATTCGCAGCCGCCGATGCGGATGAGGACGAAGACGCAAAATCGCGGGTACGCGTCATCCATCGCTCGCACCTGCTCTGGCGACCACGATCCTCGATGCTGGTTTACGAGGTGACGGGCAAGGGCTTCCTTCGCTACATGGTGCGAAACATTGTGGGGACGCTGATGGAGGTAGGGAGAGGGAAGCTCGCCCCCAGTGACATTTCGCGGATTCTGGCCGCTCACGATCGCACCCAGGCCGGCCCCACCGCACCCGCGCAGGGCCTGTGTTTGATGAATGTGGAGTATGAAAATCCTGTGATCGGGAGATCGGATGAGCAGCACAAGCAACCATTCCGTGCGTCATGAGATCACGCAATCATCCGCTTGGATTTCAGAAGGGGGTTCAAGTAGAATAGCGTGACAGGGTAGAATCCAGCATTTCAGAGGAGAGCGTTTCAGTGAGCACTACAACCTTGAAAGTCAAAGAGAAGAATCCCGGCCAGCGCGCCTGTGATGAAAAGGACGCCAAGGGCGAACTGTGCATGGGACACCTGAAGCGCTGGTACTACTATCACCCGCTACGCCTCGCCTTCAGCGAGGAAGAGGAAGCGGCCCGGAAGGAATTCGGCAAGAATGCCGAAATCTACCGCTGCGAGCGCTGCCACACCCTCTATCGCCCGGTGGCGGCGGACCTCTCGACGTATGGCCAAAAATTCCAGATTCGTCCTGTAAATCTTTGGGGCGATTTCTTCGGCAAGAAAACCAAGTAACGGCGCCCGCTCCCCACGGCCGGAACCGAAGCGGGCAGGGAATTCCCAACTCCCCCATGAGCTTCACATGCGGCCTCATCTACGACGGGAAGTGACAGTTTGAGCCAACGCACGAAAGCCGAACTCCTCCTCGTGGTCACCACGTTCATCTGGGGCTCGACCTTTGTAATCGTCAAGGGCGCGCTGGCCGATGCTTCGCCCTTCCCCTTTCTTGCGGTGCGTTTCCTCCTGGCGGGGCTGCTGATGTTTTGGGTCATGGCGGGCGGGCGCATCTCCCGCCCGGCGCTTCTGCCCAGCCTGTGGCTGGGGATTCTGCTCTTCACCGGGTACGCCTTTCAAACCTGGGGCCTGGTTTTCACCACGCCTTCCAAGAGCGCCTTCATCACGGGTTTCAGCGTTATTCTGGTGCCCTTGATAGCGGTTTTTCACGGGTACCGGATGCGGGCCGCCAACGCCGGCGGAGCAGCGTTGGGGTTGCTGGGATTGTACTTTCTCGTGGTGCCTTCGGGCCTTGGCGCGGTGAATCGAGGTGATGTATTGACCCTATTCGGGGCCATGGCTTTCGCGATTCATATTGTGCTGGTGGGAACATATACGCGTCGCATTTCCTTCCTGCACCTGGCCCCGGCCCAGATCCTGGTGGTGGGAATCATCGCCACGCTGGCCATTCCTTTCGCGCCCTCCTGGACGCTGCATTGGACAGGCCGCCTGGTATTCGCCATCGTCGTGACCGCAATTTTTGCCACGGCCTTTGCTTTCGGTACGCAGGTGTGGGCGCAGCAGCACACTCCCCCCGCGCATACCGCCTTGATTTTTTCCCTGGAACCGGTGTTCGCGGCTCTGACCTCGCGCATCGTCACCAAAGAGCACCTGGCGGGAAAGGTGTTCCTGGGCTCCGCGCTCATTTTGGCGGGGATCGTTATTTCGGAGGTGTGGGGCGGGGCAGCGCCCGCTCCCGTGGAGGGGTAAGGGTGGTGAAATCCGCTGCGTGGTGTATACTCTACACTGACGGGCAATCGCGGAATTCAGGATTGAGGGAGAGAACAAAATGAGTGCAGGCGGTCGACGGGCTCTGCCCGCGCTGGTCATTGCCGTAACCTTGGGGATTGGAATTCTGATCGGCACGGTGGTTTCGCACGGTGTGCGGGCGGCCAAAGGTTTTCCCGGAGGCGCGGAAGCCAAACCCCTCCCAGTTCCTTCTCCCGTCGAACTCTCCAACTCCTTTTCCCAAATTGCCGACAAAGTTGAAGACGCGGTGGTGAACATCAATACCGAAACGACGGTGCGCATCAGCCGCCGGAACCCGCATTCACCGGATGACTCGCCCTTTGACGATTTCTTCGACCATTTCTTTCAGGGAGGGCCCGGGGGGGAAAGTTCGCCGGGGGAAGGCGACTTCCGCCAGCAGAGTCTTGGCTCGGGCGTAATTCTCGACAAGAATGGCTACATCCTCACCAACTTCCACGTGATCACCCAGAGTTCCGAATATCGGGGAGATAAGCCGGTGGATCGCATCAAGGTTTCCCTGCACGGCGATGATACCAAGTACCTGGCCCGGGTGGTTGGCTCCGATAAGGATACAGACCTCGCGGTCATTAAGATCGACACCGGAAAGACCTTGCATGCGGCCGAGCTCGGCGACTCGGATTCCATGCGGGTCGGTGACTGGGTGCTGGCGATCGGGAGCCCCTTTGGCCTCGATTCCACCGTGACGGCCGGCATTGTCAGCGCCAAGGGCCGTGATATCGAAGGGGGAATCGAGGGGCAGTTTAAGCGCTTCCTGCAAACCGATGCCGCCATCAATCCCGGTAATAGCGGCGGCCCCCTGGTTAACCTCGCCGCGCAAGTGATCGGCATTAACACGGCCATCGCCACGCGGCGCGGGAGCTACGATGGAGTAGGGTTCGCGATGCCTTCGAATACCGCGCGCAAGGTTTACAATGCGATCGTCACCAGTGGGACGGTCAAGCGAGGGGCCATCGGCGTGAACTTTCAGGGGCAACCCAACCCCGCGTTGCTGCGCAGCTTTGGGACGGACCATGGCATTGTCGTGGACAGCGTACAGCCGGAAAGTCCCGCCGACCGTGCCGGCCTGAAGCGCGGCGACGTCATCCAGAGCATTAATGGCCAGGCCGTCCGTAGTGGTGACGAATTGGTGGCCATTGTCTCTGACACCGACATCGGCAAAAAATTGCGCGTCGAATACCTGCGCGAGGGCAAACGCGCCTCTGCCGATGTGGAAGTGGCCGACCGCAATCAAATTGTCAGGGAAAACCGCGTCAGCGCGCAATTAGAAGGGAATCAAGAAGGCGGCCAGGAGGGCAGCGGCGTCCTCGGTTTGTCGGTCAGGAACCTGACCCCGGAGCAGGCCCAGGAAATCACCACGCAACTCCACCTCGAAGCGAAGCAGGGGGTGCTGGTGACCGACGTGCAAGGCACGGGGTTTGCTTTAGACCTGGGCGTGGAGCGGCTGGACGTGATCCTCAGCATCAATCAAAAGAGCGTGGCCTCCGTGGATGAATTCAATAAACTGCAAGGACAGTTGAAGTCTGGCGCGGACGTTGTATTATTGGTGGCGCGCCGGACCGGGCCGCACAGCTTTACGACGCTATTCCTGGCTGACCGCCTGCCCTAGGGGATAAGAGGAACGGTTTGAAATCTTCCGTTCACAAAACTCGCAAGCTCGTAGTTGTCCTGGTGACGGGACTGTGCGTGGGGGCGAGCGGATTATACGCCGCGGATAGCTCGACTTCGACCACCCCGCAGAAACCGGTATCGCATCCCGCCGTGAGTACGGCTCACCCCACGACCGCCCACGCGATGGCGAAGAAGACAGGAACCCCCACTACGGCGCCACACCCGACGATCAGTCGGGCGACAACTCCCCATTCTGCCTTGGGGCAAAGCGCCGCGAAAAGGCCCACCCCGCACACGCCCTCGGCATCTACCGCGAAAGGGACGCCGAATCGGACGATGGCTTCCGCTTCCCAGCACAAAACGACATCAGCGCGCAGTCGGTATTATGCCAATAGGCGGGTCAGTTCCATGAACGGCTGGCAGCGATTGGCGCGCCTTCGCCTGCAACCGGAGCGCGTGCAGGAAATTCAGCACGCGTTGATTCGTGAGGGTTATCTTCAGGGTGAGGCGAACGGCCAGTGGGACGCGCGCACGCACGACGCCATGCTGCGCTATCAGACCGACCACGGGTTTCCCGCCACGGGTCTGCCGGAAGCCAAATCGCTGATGAAACTCGGTCTGGGCTCACACCCGCTGCCGCCGGAACTCGATCACGGCCCGGCAGGGAATCCCAGTCCCGGCGCCGCCCAGGGCGGTTTTACCGTGACGCCCCCCGCGCCGCCGGTTTCCCAGGCGACGCCGCCCTCGTAGGAAACCCCTAAGTGTCAATCTGCGCCCGCTGGAGCTTATCGCTGTAGTCTACATAGATGGATTTCCACTCTGAGTAAAAATCCAGCGCGGCGGTGGCGGCTTCGCGATGCCCGTTGCCGGTCTGCTTGGTTCCACCAAAGGGTAAGTGAGTTTCCGCGCCGATGGTGGGGGCGTTCACATAGAAAATGCCGGTTTCCATTTCCCGCATGGCGGTGAAGGCGTGGTTCACGTTGCGGGTGTAGAGAGAAGACGAAAGGCCGTACGCGACGCCATTGCCGATTTCCATCGCTTGATCGAGGCCGTCGCAGGGAATGACGGAGACGACGGGGCCGAAGATTTCCTCCTGGGCAACGCGCATCATGGGGTCGCAATCGCCGAAAATCGTGGGAGCATAGAACCAGCCATGGTCATACTCGCCGCCGGTAAGCCGCTGGCCGCCGCAGAGGAGTTTGGCGCCTTCGTTCTTTCCCACCTCGACGTACGATTCCACGGTCTGGCGCTGCGCTTCGTTGATGAGCGGCCCCACCTGCACTGCCGGATCCAGGCCGTTGCCGACCTTCAGGGCGCGGGCGCGTGCCACGAAGCGCTCGACGAAATCCTTGTACACGCCCTTCTGCACGACGATGCGGCTGGACGCGGTGCAGCGCTGGCCGGTGGTCCCGAAGCCGCCCCAGATGGCGCCCTCCACGGCGAGGTCCAGATTGGCGTCGTCCAGCACCATGATCACGTTCTTGCCGCCCATTTCCAGGCAGCAGTGCTTGAAACTGGCGGCGCAGGCTTGCGAAACCTTGCGGCCGATTTCCGTGGAGCCGGTAAAAGAAATCGCGCGCACGTTGTGGTGCTGCATCAAGGGGCTGCCTACGTCGGCTCCGGTGCCCGTCACCAGATTCACCACTCCGCGCGGCAGGCCTGCTTCCTCCAGAATCTGCACGAGGTTGTATGAGGAAAGCGGCGTGTCGGTGGCGGGCTTCAGCACCACAGTATTGCCGCAGATCAGCGCCGGCATGATCTTCCAGGAGGGAATGGCCATGGGGAAATTCCACGGCGTGATGAGTCCGCAAACACCGATGGGGCTGCGCACCGTCATGCAAAACTTGTTGGGGAGTTCGGACGTGGTGGTTTGGCCGAACAGCCGCCGCCCTTCGCCGGCCATGTAAAAGGTCATGTCGATGGCCTCCTGCACGTCGCCGCGCGTTTCCTCCAGCACCTTGCCCATCTCGCGCGTCATGGCTTTGGCAAAGTTCTCCTTACTGGCTTGCAGCAAGGTGGCGGCGCGATACAGGATTTCCCCGCGCTTGGGAGGCGGAGTGTTCTTCCACGATTTGTACGCTTGCTTCGCGGCAGTGACGGCTGCGTCCACGTCCTCAGGTCCGGATTTTTGGAACAATCCGATGAGCTCATTTCGGTTGGCAGGGTTCACATTCTCAAACGTTGCGCCGCTGGCCGCAGCCACCCACTGGCCATCGATGAAATTCATATAGGTTTTTGGTGGAGCCATGGTTTGAGTACCCCCGGAGCTCTGCGCGGTTCTTGTGTTACGGCGCGAGCTGAATCTGCGCATTCGTTCAGCGATTTTGCGAATATAACAAACTGATTGTGGGAAGGGAAGCGGCCTTCATGGGCCCAAAGTCTTGGCAGTGCGTGCGTAGACTAAGAAACCGATGTTTTCCACTCCAGCAGAACGGACAACATCTAAGACCGAAATCACGACCCCGTACTTAGCAGCGCGATCGACTTTCAGATAGACTTTCCGTTCCGCGCCGCCGACCAGGCGTTCGCGGATTTTTGCCGGCAGATCTTCAAGCATCACTCTGTCTTGATCAATCCAGATACGGCCGTCACGCTGGACGGCGATGACCAAAGCATCCTCCCGGTTCGCGCCCCGCATCACGACTGGGTTGTGCGCTTCTGGAAGATCTACGTTCCCTCGCGGCGAAAGATCAGGCCACGACAAGATGGGCCCCATGAACATGGCGAGCAGTGCAAGCATCACCCCAGCAAAACCGGTCACATCGATCGTGCAAATGAGTGGAGTCGCTCTTGAGCGCTTTCGCACCATGGGGATACCCGGTCAAACATTATGCCGCCATATTCTCACACATGGGGCCGCGTTGGAAGCACGACTCAGAGGACGGCGTGAACAGTGGCAAAAGGCCCGCGAGGCTTGTACAATTCAGGGGCTCGGATGTTCAGGGATTACGCCGCGAAGGAGTTTGCCATGGACTGTACGCGCAGAGGGTTCGCGTCGCGTTTAGGACTAATCCTGGCCGGGGCCTCGGGCGCCGGCGCGTGGGCTGGCGCACCATCGCCCGTCGCGGCGCAGCACGCGGACCACTCCAAGCTGCCCATGACCACGCACGCCTCGGGCAACGCGGAAAACAAGCTTACCCCCGCCGAGGAAGTTTGGGCAAACCTGATGGCAGGGAATCAGCGATTCGTGGCAGGGAAGCCACTGGCGCGCGACGTGGTGGCGCGGCGGGAGGCAGTGCTCGCCGCTCAGCAGCCGCGAGTTGTGGTATTGGGTTGTTCAGACAGCCGCGTTTCTCCCTCGCTGATTTTTGATCAAGGGCTGGGCGACCTGTTTGAGGTGCGTGTGGCTGGCAATGTGGCGGATGCCCTGGCGATGGGCAGCATCGAATTTGCGGTCGAGCATCTCCCCATCCGAATCGTAGTGATCCTCGGTCACGAGAAATGTGGGGCGGTGGCGGCCGCGGCCTCCCACGAAAAAATGCCCACGGCAAACCTCCAGGCGGTGGTCGATAAAATTGCGCCGGCGGTTGCCAGGGTGAAAGGCGATCCCAAGTCCGAGGCGTTTCTGCGCAAGGCGGAGGAAGCCAACGTCCTCCAGGCCGCGGTCGACCTTCTGGCCAACAGTCCCATCGTTTTGCGGGAGAGCGCCGCCAATAATATTGAGATCATCAAGGCCGTCTATAGCCTGACGACGGGGCAGGTGAGGCGGCTGGTGGGATGATGGTGTCGTGTCCCGAAGTATTTCTCCCCTTTCGATCTGCAAACTCTCATCCGGCCCGCAGCACTGGCATATCGGCACTCGCCCAGCTACGTTGTTGCCGGTTTGTCGGCCTTCCCTGGCGCTGCAATCAAATTTCCCTGACCCGCCAGAACTTTGGTCAAAGTCGCGGCCAGGCCGTCCAAGGCGTTGCCGCCGCCCGCCACCAGGATCTGCGGCACAAACTGAATTCCTTTCTCCGCCAACACCGTAGCGATGTTCACCAGGGTTGTGCTGGTGGCGCCGATGGCCTGATTTTGCGCGCGGAACCCTTCCGCTTTCGAAAGCCCCTGGGCGCGAATCACATCCGCCTGTGCGGTGCCTTGCGCGCGGATGACGTCCGCCTGCGCCGTGCCGGTCTGTTTGATGTATTCCGATTCGCCACGCGCTTCCTGCACGCGCGAGTCTGCATTGTTCTTGCGGATGTCGATACCGATTGCGGACTTGGCAAGGTCCCTCTGCATATCTGCCTTGCCGGTTGTGGCTTCGGTGGCCACGCGCTGTTCCTGCGCCTTTTGCTGCATCTTAAAGGTTTCAATCTCCTGGTTGGCAATTTCGCGCCGCGTCAAAACTTCCACCAACTGGGCGGGGAGAATGACGTCCTGAATATAAACGCCCTTGGTCTCCACTTCGTATTCCGCGAGTTGCTCGCTGAGATGCCTCGTGGCTTCCTCCTGGACCGTTTGGCGGCTCTGAATGAAAGTGACAGCCTCCATCATGCCCAGCCGGTTGCGGAAATGATTGCCGAGCGCCGCCTGCAAAACCTCGTTAACCAGATTATACATACTACCGACCATGGAAATAACCCGAGGGGCCTTGGTATCGGGCACATGGATAAGAACCTGGAGATCGAGGGTGAAGATAAAGCCTTCGCGGCTCTTGGCCACGATGGGTTCCAAGCGCGCGTCCAAACCATGCGCGCCGGTGACGCCCTTTGCCCAGTCGAGTTTCAAGATCGCGGTGGGAACGATTTCCGCCTGGTAGATGCGCGGATTGATAGGATACTTGCCCGTGCGCAGAGGTTCTTCCCAAATGCCGCGGTGCCCGGGTTTAACCAGGCTGCCGAATTTGAATTCCGGCCCGGAGGTGTCTTGCGTGGGCAAACCCACATAGGACTTGATCACCGCCACCTGGCCTTGCTCCACCACCAGCATGGGCACTTGCTCAACCCGGACCAGAAAGGGGTTGAGAGTATATGCGCCGTAGAGCAGGGGGTCGTGCTGCAATCCGATTTTTCCTCCTTTGTCCAGAAACGCCTGGAAATCCTGATAGGATTTGTGCTGGTCGTTCTTGCTGCCCAGGATGGTTTCAATAAGTTGGGAATTCGCCGCAGTCGCCGCGGTCTGGCCCGCTGGCGTGGCTTGGGATTCGAAGTCCTCGATGTCCTTGAAACCGCCGAGCCGGCTGGAAATGTCGCCGGCGGGAAGAGGATCGCCTTCCAGAGTAGTCACCACGCCCACCATGTCCACCACATGGCCACTCTCGGTGGCTCGCGGCTCAATGCGCGTCACATCCAGCGCGGACTCGCCCAAGCCGAATGCGGCGAAGCTGAGCCGTCCTCCCCTCACGCGGTCGCGAAGTTCCTCCGACACCGGGACTCCATAAACCTGGGGCTTGGTAATGACCAGGAACGCCACGGGATGAATGGGGGCGAGCGTTCCCGGCGGCAGGACCGGGCGCTGGACGCCTTTCTGGCCTTTGACGTGGATCGGGCCCGCTCCCTCCACAAACGCGCGGAGGTTGGTAAAGTTGCCAAAGGCTTCAGTGTATATCGCCGACTTGGCGCCGATGGGTAGAGGGTGTCCGATCTGTGCGACGACGATGCCAATCTGTCCCGCCGGCACCTGCACCCAGGGGTGTTTGGTGACGGCATAAACCAGGACGTTCTTAAAGCGAAGTCCCGGCATCAACAAGTCCGCCTGGTAGCCGGCTTCGCCGTGGAAGGCAATGGGGTTGTCTTCCGGAAGCGCGGCCCCAAACCGCTTGCGCACCAACCCCACTTGCGTTGGCCCGATGCTGTAGATTGATTTCAGTATCAGGGTAATGATGGCAATAATCAGCAAAATGATAAAACCGGAAAGCAAGGGATGCTGTTGAATTATTTCCTGGATTGTCTCCCACATAGTTCCTCCTGGAAGGCGGGGTTGGTGCGGATCGCCGGCGCCCCTGGTGTTGTCGCGGGGCGGTCGGCTGGAAACAGGGCATTCTACTCCTAATTGGCGGGCTAGAGCGAGCGCAAGAAATCGCGAGAAATGCGTGCCGGTAGTTCTCGCCCGCCTGTCGCGACTCTGCTAATCTACGGACATGAACAAGCGCCTACCCTTACTGGTTCGCCACATCATGTACAACCTGCGGGGCGGTTTTCTGGTGCGCCCGCTGATCATCGCCGTGTCCCTGGGCTGCGCGGGCGCGGTGCTCTCCTGGCTGGAGGAGAGCGAACCCGCCCTCAGCGCTTGGGTCCCCGCCGTGCTCTTTCCCTCGCACTCTGATCCGCAAGTGGCGCAGGTGATTCTGGGAGGCATTGCCGCCTCCATCATGACGGTGGTGTCGATTGTTTTCGCCATCCTGCTGATGACGCTCACCCTGGCGTCAATGCAATTTTCTCCGCGCATCATCGTGAGCTTTGTCCGTGACCGCGTTACGCAGTGGACACTGGGCATCTTTCTCGGCACTTTCTGTTATTGCCTGGCGGCGCTTCCGGCGGCGCGCTCCACACCCCAACCGTTCGCGCCCGTCGCCACAGTTCTGGGCGCCATGCTGCTCTCGCTCATTTGCGTGGGTTGGCTTCTCTACTTCATTCATCACATCTCGCAGGCCATCAATGTCAATCAAATCGTGGACCGGATCGCCGGTGAGACGGTGGCCATGATCGATGAGATGATGCCTTACCCGCGCCGGTATCCGCGCGTCGCGGAGGGTGACCCCATCGACTCCAGTACCTGGGAAGCCACCGTGTTGTGCGCGACCTCCGGTTACATCCGCTACATCGACACGCAGCGGCTGCTCGTCACGGCGAAGGCGCGCCACGTGAAGGTCCAGGTTCTAAGACGGGTGGGGCAGTTCGTTCCGGAGGGCGTCCCACTGCTGAGGGTTTACAAAGGGGAGCGATTGGCGGCGGAAGGTGAACTTGAGCTTCGCGACGCGTTTGACTTCGGCCCCTCGCGGACCTTGCAGCAGGACGTGGAGTTCGGCGTATTGCAAATCGTGGACATCGCCCTCAAAGCCATTTCCCCGGCCGTGAACGACCCCAGCACGGCGATTACCTGCGTGGACCAACTCAGCCGCGTTCTGATTCGCTTCGCCTCCCGGGAGGTGCCCCCGTCGCAGCTTTGTGATCCCCCCGGCGTGGTGCGCGTCAGCGTGATGTGGAGCAACTTTGGACGCATGCTGGATTCGGCGTTCGAGCAAATCCGCCTGTATTCGCAGACCGACGTCGCGGTGAGCCTGCGCATGATGCGCGCGCTCGGCGATATTGCCGTCACGGTGGCGGACCCGGAGGATCGCCGTACGTTGGTGGAGCGGGGAAGGCGAATCGTGGAGGGCTGCGCGGAGAAATTGGGTGAACAGGAAATGAAGGAATTGCGCGCCCGCCTGGCAAGCATGGAGAAGCTTCTGGTGGCCGCGCCCCCGCCGCCCGCACAAAATCGATAAATCCATGGCCAAGCGAATTCTCTTAACGACCACCGGCTCGTTGGGCGATTTGCACCCCTACATCGCCATCGGGCTGGAGTTGCGCGCGCGAGGTCATATCGTTACTCTGGCGACGAGCAATTTCTATCGATCCAAAGTGGAACAAACGGGCTTGAGATTTGCTCCCATGGGGCCGCACCTGGGGCTCGAAATCTCTGAGGTCATGGATCGAGTGATGGACTTGAAAAATGGTCCGGAGTACCTGATTCGCCACATTCTGTATCCATCGGTTCAGGCCGCCTACACGGAGGTGATGGAGGCGGTTCGTGAGGCCGACCTCATCGTGACGCACCCCATCACCTTCGCTGCGCAGATCGCCGCTGAGAAGACCGGAATGCCTTGGGTTTCGACGGTCACTGCCCCCTTGTCTTTGTTCTCCCGCTTTGACCCATCGGTGGTCCCCGCCTATCCATGGATGGTCAAACTCCGCGCCCTCGGCCCGGGCTTCTTTGGGGTCATCAAGAAACTGGGCGGGCTCAAGACCAAATCCTGGCTTGCACCCATCACCCGCTTCCGTGCTTCCGTGGGGTTGCCTTCCGGGAAAGATCCCATTTTCGACGGGCAACACTCGCCCCAGCGTGTGCTGGTATTGTTTTCCCCACTGATGGCAGCGCCGCAGCCCGATTGGCCGCCGCACGCGCTGGCAACAGGATTCCCGTTTTATGACCAGGCCGAGCACGGGCAGGGAATTCATCCTGACTTGGAACGCTTCCTAGATGCGGGTCCCCCTCCGGTAGTGTTTACGCTGGGCTCGTCGGCAGTTCAAAAGGCAGGAAATTTCTACCACGCGAGTATTACCGCCGTTCGGCGCCTCGCTTGCCGCGCGGTTTTGCTGGTGGGAAACAATTCTCTTCAGGAATCGCTTCCGTCAGGGATAGTTGCCTTCCCTTACGCGCCCTTCTCGAAGATTTTCCCGCGGGCGGCGGTGATCGTTCACCAAGGGGGGATCGGGACGTGTGCGCAAGCCCTGGCGGCGGGCCGTCCCATGCTGGTGGTGCCCTTTGCATTTGACCAGCCGGATAACGCCGCCCGCTTGCAGGGCCTGGGAGTGGCACGGGCGATTCCGCGGAAGCGATACACAGCAGAGCGTGCGTACACCGAACTCAAGCTTTTGCTTGGCGACCCGGCCTATGCTGCCGGCGCGGTTGAGGTGGCGCGCAAAATTGCCGAGGAGAATGGCGTTAGAGCGGCCAGCAACGCCATCGAAAACCACCCCCTCACCCGCTGAAGCCTCCGGGGTGCACGTCAGGAAAGTGATGGAAAGCATCAGGCGGCCCTTGGTGTAGATCGACGTTCCCAGAAATCCTGAAAGCGTCCACTGAGTTGGCAGCAGCGAAGGGCGAT
>Ga0326727_10019727_pt1 | contig 13488 bp, 16 predicted proteins | sample MB2enrmetagenome_FD_207643 | JGI IMG/M metagenome (GOLD analysis project Ga0326727, IMG submission 207643) | Lab enriched peat soil microbial communities from McLean, Ithaca, NY, United States - MB29MY | ecosystem: Environmental > Terrestrial > Soil > Wetlands > Peat | place: USA: New York... | reverse complement strand
TTGGTTGCCGATGGTGTGGTAGCTTTTCTTCACGGCGGTTCTCCTTTTCGAAGGTTTGGCAACCCGATTCTTGCAGAACCGGGTCGAACCGCCGCTCAACTTTCAACTACAGCCGGGACATCCTCTGCAAAAGCAGGTGAGCACACTAAAGACAGAGGCTGCCCAGGGACAGAGCCAGCAGCAATATTTGACTGCGTCCCTGGCTGATTTTGCTCAGGCCATGGGATTCTCCCACGACCAGGTCGATCAGCAAGTCGCGATCTGGGCGCAGAACATCAAGCTGCAGGCCGCCCGGGCCACGACGGCCGAGCAAAAAGCTCTGGCCGCTTTCGCGCTCAAGGACTACGCCGCTGCGGCGCAGGACTACGAGCAAGCCGCCGACGCCACCCGTGAGCAGATCAACGGGCACGAAGCCGCAGCGGCAGAACACGAAAAAGCTCGCGAGAATGAAGTGGACGCGGCCCGCTATGGTCTTCGGACAACGTCGACAAGCCAAAAGGCAGGCGAGGATCCCGAATTGTGATCACGATCGACAGGGTCGGGCCAGCCGTGCGAATGCACGAGCAATTCCGATATACCAAAACACCCAGAAGAGGACTGCGACTACCCAGGCAACGCCAGGAATGATCTGATTCCCGGGAGCCAGGGCAACCCCAAGTGGAAATCCGAGCGCAAACGTATTGAATAGAATTCCGAGCCAAGCAGTTCTCGTGCTGAAGACGCCGCTCCGCAGCATGGCCGTGGAGAGAATCAGCCCGCCTGTGTTGAAAAGCACGAAGGCGAGATTCTGGCCCATAGCTAAGGGATTCTTGGAAGCGATCACCTGCTCGCCAGCCGCCAGAATCGATCGCTGTGCATCGGCGGAGGCAGCGGCGTACTGGCTGCTAAGCCTCAGCATCGGAAATGCCGGATTCGAAGCGATGTAAAGCACAATTCCCGCGAAGCTGAGTGCGAGTGCGAGAATCAAGTACTCCCGATCGGTTCGTCTGAGGGCAATGTAAAGAGCGGAATAAACAATACCCGCAAGGACAAAGGTGATCATGTCAAAGCCGTTCAGCAGCGTGAACCCGAGGGTCGGATGAGCATGCAACAGAGTGAACCAGCCGACCGCGGAGTTCGGCAGGGCATTCGGTCCGGATCGGATAACCCCCATCGCTCTTAGGAGCAGGAACTCGCTACTAAGCCATCTTCTGAAGACCGCGAGGGCGACCACAGCGGCCGCACAACCGATTCGGTATAGCCAGGCTTCTCCCGACCCCACCTTCTCCGTTTCCCTAGCCAGATTCGCGAAGTCTCTCATCGTTGTCACTCCCCCATTGGGACGCACAAGAAGGCGCGCGCGAACACAGTAGGTTCCTGAAAGAAGCCGACACGCGACTTCATGCGTGTGATTAACTCCCATTTCCGGCTATGCTCGCCACGACTTCGCCAAGGCTGTAGTATCCGCCAGACGTCGAGGATGTTGCGCAGAAACAAAGTGGCCGAAGCATTTCGATGTCGAGCACTCCATTCACAAGACAATCTTCTGCCACATAGGTTTCCCGGATAGCACCGATGATCAGCGTATGATCACCGATGTCAACGAACTGCAGCACCTCACATTCCATATTGATGGGACATTGCTCGATCAGAGGAGCGCCCCTCAGGCTACCAGCGAATACGCTGAGGTTGCATGCTTTCACCTTGTCAACGGTTGCGCCTGAAACGCTGCCACAGTAATTTGCCACGCCTGCCATATCCACCGTAGGAAAATTCACCGAGAAAGTCAGATGTTTCCGGATGCCCTTGAGCGAATAGCGGACGTTTCGAATAGCAACGGCAATGGCAGGGGGATTTGCACTGGTACTGCCAATCCAGGACACCGTAAGGAAATTCGGCCTTTCGTCCACAATGGTTCCGACAAGAACGACAGGCTTTGGATTGAGGAAGTGTTGGGGACCCATTCTTCGTTTATCCATGATCCATACCTCTCACTTGAATCATGTGTGCTCACGTAGACCGGACCGGCTGCGAGCGGGCGCAGGGAGCGCAGCGCCTGGCTGGGCACGCCTGTCAAGGATGAATCTCTCAGCCTCTTGGCATTCTTGGAAACAACATCGGTGTTCTGGATTTGTACTCCAGGTACGACACGCCAAATCGAATCTCCAATTCCCGTTCTTCAAACGTTCTCACGAAAACAAGCAATGCCGGCGCGAACAGAATTAGTACCCACAGCTCAAACAGAAGTGACCGAAACCAGATTCCCAAGGAAAGGAGAAAGGCCACGCCTGCGAGCACCATAGGATTGCGCGTCCAGGCATACAGCCATTCTGCTGCCAATTTCCGGCTGAGCGCAATGAAGAACGGCGCACCGAATCCTTTCAAGGCGAGGTTTGTCACTGTCAGAAGAAAGGCTGCCGCAGTTAGAATGACCAACGCCAAGCCGATTTCAGATGGTACTGGGAGTATCCAGCCACGCCAATCTCGATGAGTGGCCACCGCTCGAATTAAAGGAACACCGAGTAGAAACCCCAGAGCGACATGGACAAACGTCGTTGTCCAGGCGGCCCAGCTTGTTGTCTTGTGCCGATCTAGTATCTTCCTCCCAAGCCAAACAAGGGGAAATACCAACAATACCCCTCCCACAATGATGGACAGATTCAAGATTGCTGAAAGTGGTGCGTTCAACGTCCACCACCAGATCAGCCAGATGAACGCTAAAAGGGCAACCTTGACGAGAAACTCAATGACGCGTTTCATTGTGCCGTCCTTTGGCTTTGCGAAGCCGCCCAACTCCTCCTGAGACCCACTCCGATGAAGCCGATCCTGGTCGGATTCTCCAGCCGTGGCTACAGACAGCTCTCTGCGAGGAATCAAACCGGCTACGAGCCCCTCGACCGTCGCTCCCCCTTACACTTAGGCTTACGTATCCGACCCACGAAAGGTTACATCCGGCCGCAGATCGGACCGCGCACAATTGAGATTGCATTGAACTGCGAGTCTTGCCACCCTGACAACCCGAGATCGGCTAATCATGAGCCAGAATGAAACGATAGGCCGTGGAGTTGAGCCGCCTTACGGTCTCGTCCCGGCAACTGCATTTCTGCGCTGTAGTGTCGTTCTTTGCGATTGCGTTCCTGTCGCCGAACTCACGATTTCCATTGGGAGAGCTGCGCTTGGATGTATACTCACGGCGTCGACCGGGAAGCCGGATTATGGAAGCCGTCGTTTCAGAAGAGGCCTCCGATGACAACACTCAACCGACGTACCGTTTGCAGATGGTTAAGCCTTTCGCCGTTTTCTTCTCTCCTCGCTCCAGTTCTCAATTTGCAGGCCGCTGTGGCTCCGCTGTTGAACCGGCGGATCCTGGTCACCTACGCCAGTCAATGTGGATCGACCGAGGAGATTGCGCGGGCGATCCTCCGTGATCTTGAAGCCCGCGGCTGTTCGGGGGATGTCACTGCGGTGGGAAAAGTCAAATCGGTTTCCGGATACGATTCTATCCTCGTTGGGAGTGCTGTCCACTATTGGCATTGGCTCCCGGAAGCGGTCGATTTCGTGAACCGCTACAGGACGGAACTGAGCCGGGTTCCCAACGGCTTTTTCACGGTTCATTTTCTGAACACCGGCAATGACGACGACAGCAAGAAAAAGCGGCTCTCTTATCTGGATGAAGTGCGAGGCATCGTCAAACCCGGGGTCGAAGTTTTCTTCGCCGGGAAGCTGGATACGAGCAAGCTTGGCTTCTTTGATCGGATGGGTTGCAGATTAATGGGAATGCATGACGAAGACAAGCGCGATTGGAATGCAATTCACGCCTTTGCCGGCAGCGTGTTCGTTAGCCAGGTACAGCCGGGATTGATCCATTCGCAGAATGCATTAGCGCGTTGAAGGAGATCTTCCTATGGCCGTGGACAAGCTACGCGTCATCGTCTGGCTTTTCGTTACCATTCTTGTCTCGGGTCTTTGCATGATTTTTGCGGGCAAGGTCCTGCATGTGCCGCTTGCTCTCGTTCACAAGCTTCTCGCTGTTCTCTGTCTTGTTATGCTTCTTCGCAATACGGGGGCGCTCCAGGCCTTTGAGGCGCCGCCAGCTCTTCCGGTCGCGCTCGTGGTCTTCGCCGTCGCCTACCTTGCGGCCTTCGTAACTGGCGCCGTCCAGAGCATTCCAGCCTGTGCGAGTTCCCTCTGGCTCAACCTGCACCGCATCGCGTCGGCCATTGCCGCGATCGGCTGCGCCGTAGCGGCTCACTTGATCGCTATGGCGGTCCGCACCTAGCGTCGACTCTTAGCCCGCAAAATACCTTTGCACCCCTTGCAGATATAGGCTGACCTTGCGTTTCAAATCGGAAAGGCGTTCATCGCCCTCGTCGGGTTCGAAGTCTTCTATGTGTTTCAGCAAAGTTGCCTTCTCGTGGTCCTCGAATATCTGGATGATTAGCGAATATCCGGCAGGAGAAGACACTGTTCGCCGCGTTACAAAAGTGAACGCCTCTGGGATGATGATTTTTTCCGACTCCAGTTCCCATTTCCCGACCCTCATTTTGTACCGGGTTAGCCTTTCGCTTTTGAATGTCGTTTCAAATTCAGTACCTACGTCGGGCTTGCTCTTCTTGATGAAATCAACAACCGTCATCTCGGCAAACGCCTTTTCTCTGGAACAGGATAAGAGCACTTCCTCGTAGATTTGTGGCATGGTCTCTCCTTTCACGGTTTTCTTGTCTGGCAGACTTCGCGCCGAGGGATGGGGAGACAACATGATTCCTATCCGCCCAACGTGACTACTCCGCCGTTTCCGTCAACCGTAATGTTCTGCCTACTGTGGATACGCTGAGTGGCGACCCCCGTTCCCAGCACGGCGGGTACGCCATATTCGCGCGCCACAATGGAGCTGTGACTGAGCGGGCCACCCACATCGGTGACGATGCCGGAGGCCATGGCGAATAGCGGTGTCCACGCCGGCGTGGTGATTTTGGCGACGAGAACGTCATGGGGCTGCATTCGGTCGAACTCTTCCGGGCCGTGAATGACGCAGGCAGGAGCGGTGACGCGGTCGGGGCTGGCGCCGAATCCCTTGATCGTGTTGCTGGATGCCTGACCGCTGCGGGCAGGCATCCAGCGGCTGAAGTCAATGCCGAAGAGTCGCGAGCCGCCTTTGATGGGCAGCGCGACGGGCGGCGTGGCGGCGCGCTCCGATTGCCAGGTTTTGCGGCGCACCGCAATCGCGGGGCGATGATCCGGGGTGGGCTGGCCGGCATCGAGAGAGCTTGCGGCTGCCTCCAGCTCCTCGCGCGTCAACCAGAAGACATCGTCTGGCTCATCGATCGCGCCTGAAGCGGCCATGCGGCGCCCGATTTCGCGCAGCATGCAGCGCAGCACGGGCCAGCCAAGACCAACGTCGGCGAGCGCGTCTTCGCGCCGCGGCGCCCAGCGCTGCGCGAAGCCGAGGACGCGCCGAAAAAGCCGCAGGCGCAGCCCGCGGAGACGGGCGAGCTGCATTGCGGCGGCCTGTTCCCGCGCTCCCACACCCGCGGCCTGGCGTTCGTAGGGATTGCGGCCCTGGTCGGCGACGAAGTACCTGAGCGTTTCGAGCTGCGATTGAGGAGCGTCTGCGGGAACGCTCTTGGCGAAATCAAGAGCGTAGACAGCATGACCGAAATGACCGAGATGCTCGTTGAAGCGGCGAGTGAATTCGCGCCAGCTTTCCGCATCGGCGATGGGTGCGGATGGCGATGCGAGGGCTGAAACGATCTCTTTGGCTGTTGTTTGCACAAAGCATTCGGCGAGACCAGCCTGGCCACGCGCCCACATGGCTAGATCGTAGAGCGACTTTTCGGCGCGGATGGGCGTGCTGTCGAAACCCACGAGAAAGGTAAGAGCAGGCGGATCGCTCTTGCGCCGGATGAGCCGGTTGTACACGGTGTTGAAAGCAGGCTCGCTCATGTTTGCGACGCCGAGGACGAGCTGGATGCTTACGTAATAGCTCGCGGCGGCATCGACCAGTTGTTGCGCGCCGGCCAGCAGCTCCCGCGCGGGAGTTGCGGCCTGGTCGCGAGCCGACCACTCGCGGGTTACGCTGGCAAAGCGCGGGCGCGTGTCCTCGGCCCAGCGCGCGTTTGCCGTGCGCATTAGCCTCGCCAGCTCGGGCAGACGGAGGGGTAATCCGAGAAGAAATCGCACCGTTTCGCCTGCGGTCAACGCCATCTCGTAGTAGGCGTAGTCGTGGACCGTAATCAGTCAGACCGAGCCGGGCGGGAGGAACTTCGCCTTCGCCATGAGCTGCTGCGTTGCCGCGTTGTATGCGGGTAAGGCGAGCGTCGCGAACAGGGGAGATAGCGGCTCGGCAGAATCTCGGCAACGCTCATGCGGAAGTAGCGGCCATGTGCGTGCGGGACCTTCCAATCGAGCGAGGCGCGCGCCTGGGCCAGTGCCGTCATCGGGCGCGCTTGCAGAATGAAGATTTGCCCATCGGACATCGCCCATTCGATGTCCATCGCCTGGCCATAAAGCTACTCGACCTGCATGCAGAGGCGTACCAGTTCTGAGGCTTGCTTGGGCTCCAGCGCGGCTTGCTTACGCCTGGCGTCGGGGACGGGTTCCTCGCGCGTGCCCTCGGGCGTTCGTACGGTCATGATCTCCTTGTCGGCGATCTGTTCGGATGCGATGGCGCCATCGGGCTTGTGGATGACGATGGTGTCGGGCGTGACGCGGCCGCTGACGATGGCTTCGCCCAAGCCCCATGCTGCGTTGATTATCAGCTCGTCGCGCGCGCCGTTAACTGGATTCGCTGTGAAGGCCACACCGGCGGCCTCGGCTGGAACAAGGCGCTGCACGACAATGGCGATGCTGATATCTTCGGAACGAATTCCCTGGCGCTTTCGATAATCGATGACCCGGCCCGTCCACAACGACGCCCAGCATCGCTTGACGGCATCGACGACCGCATCGCCCCCGCACACGTTGAGGTAGGTTTCGAGCTGGCCGGCAAACGACATGCCCGGCAAATCCTCCGCCGTGGCAGACGAGCGAACGGCAACAGGAGTGTCCGCGCCCAATGCCTCGTAATGCTCGCGGATTGTGGCGGTGATACAGGCGTTATGTTCACTGTGGAGCTGCATTCAGCCTAACCGTAGCCATAATCTGGGTGTCATATGGTAAGATAGCAATCGCGGTCCTGCAAATGACGCATATGGCTCAAAGGGGGAGCAGTGCGCCGGCCAAGTTCAGGCCTTTTCACGTCAGCATTGACCTTCTGTCTTGCGGCTTCTCTCTGCGCACAGTCCGCCGCACCGCCGGGACCTACGCCTCAGTCCCCAGAAGCGCAGGCGCAGCACGGCCCAGTGCTCGTCCACCGTCCATCCCCGAAGCCCGCGACTCCGCCGAGGGTGGCGACGCCGGACGGACGAATTCATCTGGATGTTGTCGTGACCGATGCCGCCGGCAAGCCGGTCTTCGGCCTCGAACCCGGGGATTTCAAGCTGTTGGACAACGATCAGCCGGGTAGGATTCTCTCCTTTCACTCCTTCGATGGCGTAAACGTCAAGCCCGACCCGGCCGTCGAGGTCATCCTGGTCTTGGATATTGCAAACCTTCCCTTCCAGCAGGTGGCTTTTGTGCGGACGGAGGTCGAAAGGTTCTTGCGCCAAAATGGCGGCCACCTCGTACAACCGGTTTCGATCTATTTGCTTTCCGAATCGGGTCTGCAGATTCAGCCCAGACCTTCGGTCGACGGGAACGCGCTGGTCAAAGTGCTGAATCAAATCAATGGCAGGCTCCAAACCACCTATGCGGTGGAGGGTGCGGACGCCGATCTCAGGCATTTCGAGCTATCGGTTCGGCAACTGGCCTCCATCGCGGAGAACAAGGTAAAAGACCCGGGCAGAAAGCTTCTGATATGGCTTGGTCCCGGCTGGCCGATGGTCGAAGGCGGCAACTATCGGTTTTCCGATAGGGATCAGAGGAGCTACTTCGACGCGATCGTTGAGCTTTCTACCACGCTGCGCCAGGCGCGCATGGCTGTTTACAGCGTGTCGGCGACCGGTCCAGCATTGGGTGCCGGGCCCGACCGCAGGTTCCTCTATCGGGATTATCTGAGAGGGGTGAAATCTGCGCGGCAGGCGGACACGGGCGACCTGGCTCTGAAGGTGCTTGCAACGCACAGCGGGGGACGCATCTTGGGACCGGATAACAACGTGACCGCGCAAATCAATAACGTCATTGCGGAAGCCAATACTTTCTATTCGATTTCATTCAATCCCCCTCCCGCACAGCACACCGATGAGTATCACGACCTGAAGGTGCTTCTCGGCAAGCCTGGGCTGTTGGCACGGACGAATACGGGTTATTACAATGAACCGCCGGGAAAGCAAGAATAAATAGTGTCGAGGTCGGTTGGACTAAGCCTCGTGGGTGATTCTCCTAAAGCCAAAAGGAGGGTTCTGAACGTATCGTCGGCAATCCTTCCCCAACGTGATCCAGCTCACGTCAAGTCCGGGTGGGCGGTTAACCGGCGTGCGCCGGGATAAACCGACATGTTGTAGGGGATGTAAGAGCCCTGCAGGAAAGGAAATAGCGAATCCATCCTGACCTCTAGTCTTGCGTGGCACATCGCGAGGTGTGTGGCGAAGCGAAGATCGAGGCATCGGTGGGCCGGGTGATTCAGCTTCGAAAAACCGCAGATCAGGATGCCGACTCCCTGGCGAGTAGGAGGAAGGCAATACGGCAGCTGCGCTAGACGCGAGCAGTTGTCCGGTCCTGCGTAGTCGTGAGAGCCCGTGCACGCTGAGAAACAACATGGGCGAGAACCGGGAGATCTCCAGTGCGCCTTTTGCATCATGCGAAGGCCGGTCCGTGAAGGCCCAAAGCCGTACGACGGACGTGCACGTGCTGGAGAAGTCGGACTGCGCCGTAATACCTGTGAACCATCCGAACAAGGCCGCGCAAGCTGCTGCGGAGGGTGGGGAGGGAAGGGTGCAGCTGGAGGAAAACATCGTTCAGGCGCACATGCTCCTGACTCTGAGCAGGAATATGCATGTCCCAGCGTTTGGGCGGTGTGCGTGAAGCAAACCGCAGACTGGGTTCGCTCTCACGCCATTCATCCTTCAGAAGAGCCGTATGCGTAAACGCGCTCGTACGGATCTGTGCGGGGGGCGATCCGTGAGGATCGTCCCTACCGCGACCACAACTCCTCCGTGGACCGCTCAGTTCCCAGTTCATGCTAAGGGGATTTACCAACATTTGACCCAGGTTACGGTTTGTTTGCCAACTGCCCGGAACCCGGAATTGGAACGGAAACTCCCGCACATCCAAGGTCCCCCTGCAGTTGGCGAGGCCAGCACGCCAAGGAATCGCGGTTTATCGACCGCAGTTGCAGCGTTGGTCATGCAATATCCCTTTGGTGAGGTGAGATTCAGGCGAATCGGTGCCAGCAAGTGACCACAATTGACCGGAATTGGAGTTCCTTGAAAGCCCGCTTGACATTTACGCACATTCGGACTTTCCTTATTTTGTTCGAGATTCGCGCTCATTCTGCTCATCCGCGACCGGGAGTTCCCACCTTTGCTCACCAGGGTCTGCGCGTGGAGCACCCGATCCAGCAGTCCAGTCTCGACCCTGAAAGGAGCTTCCGTGTCTGAACCGAACCAGGTTGGCCTCTCTGACAACGCTGCCGGCGGACTTGCCTACGTTACGTTCATCCCGGCGATCATCTTCCTCATCATTGAACCCTTCAACAAGAACCCCTACGTGCGCTTCCACTCCTGGCAGTCCATCTTCCTGAGCATTGCCTGGATTGCAGTCGATATCGTTCTCCACTTTATTGGCAGGGTGCCCTTCCTCGGTCTGATCAATCTATTTCTGTGGCCGGTGGTGGGTCTCTTGTTTTTCATCCTTTGGCTCGTTGTGATGATCAACGCCTTTAAAGGCAAACGTTTCAAGGTGCCGCTTATCGGAGATCTCGCTGAGAAGCAAGCCGGGGCCTAGCAAGAAAGACCGCCAGCGGATTGCAACGGGCGTACATTCGCTCGCAGCCGTGAAAGCAAAATGGAAATTCCGGACAAAGCTACGCTCATCTCGAAGGCGGGGCACCTCGCCTCACTTCGCATGCGCAAGTGTCTAACGCCCAACTTTTCTCCTGTGAGGAAGCTATGAAACCAAATAGGCAGATTGTGGTGACCATCGCGGGGCTGGCACTGGCATTCGCGACCAGCTGCAACAGAAACAAGGAAGCCGAGGTTTACTACCTGATTTCTGTCAACACGCAGTTGCCTTACTGGCAGACGGTGGCGAACGGATTCAACAAGGCTGCCGCAGCCTATAACGTGACAACCAAGATCGCCGGACCACAGAGTTACGACCCGGCGGGAGAACTGGATGCCCTGGAGCAGGCAGTCCAGGCTAAACCTTCCGGGATTCTGATCTCGGTTTCCGACGCCTCCGTTCTTGAGGGAGAAATTGATAAGGCTGTAAAGCAGGGAATACCCGTCATTACAGTCGATTCCGACGCAATGATCACACGCAGGCTCTATTTTATCGGCACCAACAACATGGAAGCTGGACGCCTCGGCGGCAGCCGCCTCGTCGACAAGCTCGGTGGTAAGGGCAACGTGGCCTTCTTCACCATTCCCGGCCAGCCGAACCTCGAGGACCGGTTGGCGGGCTTCAAACAGCTCCTGAACACCCAGCCGGGTATCAAAATCGCCGAGATCGTCGACATCAAAGGAAACGCTGGTACGGCTTTTGACAAAGCCCAGGAGTTACTGAGCCGCAGCGGCCCCGGCAAGATCGACGCCTTTGTCTGTCTCGAAGCGATCTCGGGCAAGCCGGTTGCCGACGCCATCAAGCAGGCCAAGGCGACAAACCGCGTGGTCATCGCCTGGGACACCGACCAAGGTACTCTGGACGCGATTAGGGACGGAACCATCGATTCGACCATCGCGCAAAAGCCTTACACCATGGGCTACTTTGGACTCAAGCTCCTGCACGAGGTCTTCCATGCACCGCCCCCGCAGTTGAATAAGGACTTCAGGACGGACTTTTTCTCGCCCTATCCGGTGTTTGTTGACACCGGCACAGCGCTGATCGACAGAAGCAACGTCGACCTCTACTTCTCCGCAGAGGCCGTTAATAAGTAGGTTGCCGCGGTTGCGACTTGTGGACAGGACATTGGGCTTGTAGCCAGAGGTGTGGAAATTGCCGTTTAGCTAACAACATCGCAGCCCGCTTTCGGCGTGGATGATATTTTGTTTCCGTTCAGAATCTTTGCCGCAGAAGGGGGCTGGACGGGGGCGCACTTTCGGGAGCCCCTATCCCCTACCGTTGCACAAGTGTCCGACCACCACTCATTATCACTTGATCAACATCTGAGCCGGACCTCAGCGTGCACGATATTTCTTTTCCTCTCAGGACCTTTGCCGAGGAAACGCGACGGAAAGGGGGTGCGCTTTTGGAAGATCAAGTTCTGGCAATGAGCGCAAAGCCCTGTTACCGTCAACTGCCCCATAATTTTCCGTTTGCCCGTCATCCATGCATAATGAGCCGGAGGGCGCATCGTTCTCAATCTCGATGCGGTTGCGACCACGCTCTTCTCCTCGCCCACCATGTCAGTTGGTGATAATATCTATCCCATTCAGTGGTGTCCTAAGAGCAAGATAGGGCAATAGCGAAATGGGCCACCTCCGTGAGCTAGATGGTTTTTCTCGCTTGCCGTTCGGGCGCGGCCCGGACTAAGGTCTATTTGAAAGATGCGATGGCGATGGTCTCGTCGTCGTAGATATCGAAGACGGTATAGAGCTTGGTCAACTGAAGCAGGTCATGAACCTTCTTGGTCAGCTTCAGCAGCTTGAGCTCGGCACCCCGGTTCTTGGCCGTGGTGTAGGCGCTCACCAGCTCGCCCAACCCCGAGCTATCGATGTAGTTCACGTTTCCCAGGTTCAGCAGGATGCTCTTCTGTCCTTTGCCGACCAAGTCGCGAATGGCATCGCGTATCTGCACACTACCCTCGCCCAGAACGATCTGCCCTTTGAGGTCCAGAACGGGAACGCCGCCCACTTCACGGGAAGCAATTGTCAGCGCCATGGATATCCCTCCCTTAAGATTATGCTCGCGTTCGGCCTACGCTAATGGTCAATTCTGAACATTCCCCAGATCGACTCCTCATGAACTGAACACTCCCAAGGCCCTCCAGGGAATGACCACCCAGGGTGTTGGCCTCAAGTTCACGCGGATAACGGAATACCTAGAACTCTTCTGCCCACCCTCCGACCATCCGGCAACCACACAGGTGTGCACGCGTTTGGGCTATGACTTCCCGCTGGCTGGCAGCGTAGGCACGGGCGCTGTACGTGGGTTGTTAGTGTGTTGTCACCAATCCGTCCCCAACGTGACCTGCCTCACGTCACGTCCGAATTGGCGGTTACACGACCGGAACAGTTCAATCGCAATAAGCCAACTTTGTAGCCGCCCCGAGGGAACGACGACGAGGGTCGGCCCTTCAAGACGGAACCTATCCCGATCAGCGCGAGGCCGGCGGGACACAGCGACTTCGTCTTGCTGCCGCCGCCAGGCCCAACAGCCCAGTGCCGAGCAGAATCAGGGTTGACGGCTCGGGGGTAGGGGCAGGCGCTAGGTTCGGGCTGTATTCGAAATCGTAATACCCGTCCAGCGGGAAGGTGTTCGCCCCCATCTCCGCGTTGAATGTGGCTTGGTCGAACGTTAACGTCGGGTCAGCGTTAGCCTGGCATTCCCCATCATCAACCCAGCAGTCCGCAGCAAGAGCCACCTGGAATGCAATGCCTGGGTAAACCCAGCCCGCCAGTACCCCTGGAGAGTTCTGGCACTCAGAAAAATCGGAGCCATTAGACATGCAGGCTGTGATGTCGCTCGCCTCCCCCGCGGTACTTACCGATGTTTCGCCATTCCAAGTTAGTAACACGGGTATGCCACTTACTGGGAGGCTTGGCGGTTGGAGTGTGCTTGTCTTTAGGCTTGTCGCACCGTAGAATTCCAACTCTGAATCCAGGGTAGCTACGCCCCCCGGCGTGCTAGAGCCCATAACGTCCACGAATGAGCTTGAGCTTATTTCATTTAGGTTCAATGCGTTTGGGGCTTCTCCAAGTGTCGCTGTGGCTTGGCCCACCGCTTGATACAAAAATGTTCCCCGATGTATCGGAGATGGAGACATCACAGGATGCGACACTGATGGACTCTGTGCTGCTTCCTCCATTCCACTGTGGGGACCCTGAATAGCAAATGGCATATTTCAGCAATTGGGTCGGGTTGGAAAACGCGCGTAAGCTGATGACGGTAGTAAATTTAATCAGACAATAGCAATCGGCAGAGAGTCTGGGGAAGTCGCTTGGGGTGAGAGGGGCCGGCAGGGCACGAGATTCCAGTCGCCATGCCGACTCCTAAGGAACAACACCCTATGAGTTCGATTCGGGCAATGGTGTTAACTGGTAGCCAAGGTTTGCAGCTTGCTTGCGAAGTCGGATCGCAGCTCGCTTATTGGCG
>Ga0326727_10019726_pt1 | contig 13489 bp, 10 predicted proteins | sample MB2enrmetagenome_FD_207643 | JGI IMG/M metagenome (GOLD analysis project Ga0326727, IMG submission 207643) | Lab enriched peat soil microbial communities from McLean, Ithaca, NY, United States - MB29MY | ecosystem: Environmental > Terrestrial > Soil > Wetlands > Peat | place: USA: New York... | reverse complement strand
TGAGATCGGACTTAAGCCGGATGGATCGTCTGCAGGACTCAATCGCGTCATCGTAACGACCCACCATTCCATAAGCGACGCACAAATTATTATGAAAGTCGGCATCCTTGGGGTTGATGCGAATGGCTTGTTGGTAAGGCCCAATGGCCTCTTTGTGCCGCCCGAGTTTGGCCAAACAATATCCGACCTGAAAATAGGCCCGGGCATGCTCCCGGTTTCTCTTGATCGTCTCAACAAAATAGGGAAGAGCCTTCCCATAATCTTCTGCCCAGACATAACGGAGTCCCGTGGCGTAGAGTTTTTCTGCCGAGGCGAGCCAATCTTTCCTTCTCGCCTCTTCCCGCTCTGAAAGGGTTTCCCCCTCTCCCATGGTCAACCTTGCTATTCTCCCACCAGGAATGGCAAAGTTGAGGTTCTGCCCCGCTACCACAAAAAAAGTTGCAATTCCGACCACGTCTCCTTTCATGTTGATCACTGGACTGCCACTGGACCCAGGAGATATGGGGGCCGTCAGTTGAACGATTTTCCCAAATCCGGGGATCTCTCTCACGGCAGAGACAATTCCATCCGAGACCGTTTTATCAAATCCGAGGGGCGTTCCGATGACGATGACTCTCTCTCCCACCTCTGGGAGTCTGGTGGTCACTGGTAAAGGCCGTACCGCTTCTTTTGAAACGTCCACGGAAACTCGGATTATATCGCCTTCCTTGTCCTCGGCGAGAACCTTTTTAATAGGGTATTCCTTCCCATCGGTCGTCATAATGGATGCCTGACTGGCCTCCTCCAGGACATGAGAATTTGTGATAACATCTCCTTCTTTATCGATAAAAAAACCGCTTCCTTGGCCGGCCATATTCCCCTCCTTGTCGTAAGTCACAATTACAACAATTGAGGGTTCCACTTTTTTTATTAGAATGGGCAGGTTTTCCTGACTCACGGCCGGAGAAACGACAAGAATAAAAAAAAGGAATGCACCGATAAGACTACAGGACGTTGACATATCTCCCCTCGATAATGAACTTTTGAAAAAAATCATAGATCCCCACTGAACAAAAAAAGGATGCACCTTGGCCCTTCTTAAACCGGATGCGTGCCCATAACTTTCATGAAGATGGCCTTCGTGAGGAGACTTCTGTTTCTTGCCCAGCCTTTCATCAAAATATTCATTTTCCTGGTAATGGTTTTTTTGTCGGGATCACCAAAGGTTAACGCTACTATGGAGGACCCCCTGTCGAGGCAGCATCTGCAAGAAATGGGGGGCCTTGGAAGAAAAGGACAGGGAGACGGGATAAAAGGACTTCATTTGATTATTTTCTTGAGGGCTTTGATGAATCTACGGTTGTCCTCCATCCTTCCAATAGTCACCCTGGCAAAAGTGGGATAGCCCCATATCTTTCCTGGTCGAATGATGATTCCTTCGCTCAGAAAACCCTGAAAAACCTCTTCCGAATCTTTTTTAAAATCGACGAAGATGAAGTTGGCCTGGCTGGGAACATAGGAGAGTCCCATCCTATCTAGTTCTTTGTATAAATACCTCTTGCCTTCGTAAACCGATTGAATCGACCTTACGACATGATCCTCATCTTCTAATGCAGCCACCGCAGCTACCTGGGCCAGCCGATGGACAGGGAAAGGGTCCCTCACCTGATAAAGACAATCCACCAAGTCTTCCCTGCCCAGGGCATAACCAATCCTCAACCCTGCCAGTCCATAAACTTTTGAAAAGGTTCGAAGGACGATGACCTGTTTTCTTTCTTTGATATAGTCCAAGCCAGCCGGGTAAAATGCATTTTCTACAAAATCTCCATACGCTTCATCCAACACCAGAACAGCACGCTTTGGAAGATGGGAGATGAAATAATTGAACGCCTCCAGGGAGACGGTGGTCCCCGTTGGATTGTTCGGGTTGCAGATAAAGACCAATTTGGTCTTTCGACTGACCTTCTTCAACATGGCATCCAGATCGTGGGTAAAGTCTTTCAGCTTTACTTTGACCGGCTTTCCGCCCATGATCTGGGTCACATTGGTATAGACTGGAAAAGTGGGATCAGCCATCAGCACTTCCTCCCCTTCGTTCACAAAAGCATTCGCAATCATGAGAATCAAATTATCAGCGCCGTTGGAGATGACGATCATTCTCTCTGGAATAGCAAACTTCTCGGCCAGGGCCTTTCTTAAAACGGTACAAGGGCCTTCCGGATAAAGATTGGTTTTAGGAAGTTCCTTCCGGATGGCGATCAATGCCCTTGGAGAAGGACCGAGTAGATTCTCATTCGAGGCAAGTTTCGTCCACCGTTTCGTCTCGAACTCGTTTTGAACCTCCTCAATCGACTTCCCGGGAATATAGGAAATGATATTTAAGATCCCCTTTCTTGCCAGCTTTTCTATCTTCATTTTATCTTCCTTTAGTGAATTATAACCAAAATTTTTAAAATAAAGTGGGAATACTTGTCAACGAAATGTTAGGGGCAAGAATTTTGAGCGTATGTGGGAATAAGGAAGGATCAAAGGAAAGCAGAAAAAGGGGAAATGTCGTTGACTATCCCACGCCTCATCTATAATGCCACCTCTTGGCAAGATCGGCCCTTCGACTCCCCGGCCCGTTCGATTGAGCCTATGCCGGGATCTTGGAGGCCGCCGAATGGGTCAAGATAAGAATCATTCCTTTCTGGATTCCATGGTCTCAGCGACCACATTCAGAATTTGAGCGAAATCGAAGGGTTTGGAGATAAAAAAATCAAGACCATACTCTTCCATTTTGCTTCGATCCTTTTCATCCCCCCATCCCGTAACCATTCCGACAGGCGTGTGAGGGCTTATCTTCTTAATCATCCTGCATACCTCCCAACCTGACACTCCTGGCATTCCCAAATCGGTGAGGACAACATCGAATTTTCCCTCCTTAAAGAGCTGAACACCCTTTTCTCCATCCTCTGCCAGGGTCACCTGATGGTCAGCTTGAACCAGAGTCCGAGAAAGGACACTTCGGACGAATTCATCGTCGTCGATCACTAAGATCCGAGCGCTCCTTCCCTTTTTGATAGGCTGCGGCTCGACTGCTTCTTCTTTTTCATCCTCGCCAATGGGCAGGGTGATGGTGAAGGCAGTTCCTTGCCCGACCTTGCTTTCAACTTCGATTTCTCCTCCAAATCTTTTGACGATTCCATACGACATACTTAACCCTAACCCCGTATTGGTGAATGGCTTCGTTGTAAAAAATGGCTCAAAGATCCTCCTTTTCGCCTCTTCCGCGATCCCAACTCCCGTATCCGAAATCTGGATAAAGACATCCCTTCTTTTCTTAAACGTTCGAATTTCAATTTTTCCCCCTTCATGCATTGCCTCAATCGCATTGAAAATTATATTGGTGAATACTTCCCTCAACTCAGAGGCATTCCCTGAAGCAAGAGGGATGTCTTCGAGATTAGAAACCATTTCAATACGGATGCCTCTGCTCTGGGCCTCGTCTTTCCATTTGGGTTTGGTAATCTCAATGGAATCTTTAACGATAGCGTTGATGTCGACTTTGAAAAGTTCCTGGGGAACCGGCTTCCTTGTGAAGTCCTGAAGTCTTCGGACCGTCTGACTGCTATCCTTGGCCACCTTTTCGATGATCTTCAAAGCCCCCTTTAACCCCTCGTCTTGAGCGGTATAGAGTAAGATCTGGGTATTTCCGAGGATAGCCGCTAAGGCATTGTTGAAATCATGGGCAACCCCGCTCGCCATCTCTCCCACTGCCCGGAGCTTCTCAGCCTGGAACAATTGCTCCTCGATCCTTTTCTTATCGGTAATATCTCGTATGATTCCTCTAAAGCATATCGCGTTACCCGACGCATCTTTTCGTAACGAGATAGAGGCCTCAACATGTCTTTTAGCCCCATCTTTTCTTATGATCTCATAATCAAATACTCTGCTGCGTTTCCCTGTTCTGTAAACTTCATTAAAGGCTTGAAACAGTTTCCTCATGGTCTCTTGATCTGTGTACTGCCGGTTATTCATGCCCATCAATTCTTCTCTGGGGTACCCAAAGATTTGGCACATGGAATCGTTGAGAAAGGTGAAGTCACCGCCAAGGTCCACTTCATAATAACCATCTTCGATACTCTCAAGAATGGTTCGGTATCGCTCCTCACTCTGGCGCAATGCCTCCTCCGCACGCTTGCGCTCGGTAATGTCTCGAGAAATACCTCGGAATCCAATGGGTTTCCCTTCCGGATTCCTTATAAGAGATACCGAAAGTTCGTAAATCACTATAGTCCCGTCTTTTCTGATAACTTCTTCCTCATAGTTCTTAACCGGTTCCCCCGTCCTGTAGATTCTATTGTAGAGCTGATACACTTTCTTAGCGGTTGTTTCATCTGTATACTGCCGGTTGTTCATTCCAATCAATTCCTCTCTGGAATATCCGAGACGTCTGCAGACCACATCATTAACGAAGGTAAAATTACCAGCAAGGTCAACCTCGAAATAACCGTCCTGGATGTTTTCAAGAATGGTCCTATACTTCTCTTCGCTTTCTCGGAGTATCTCCTCCGCTTGCTTTCGCTCAGTGATGTCCTCACAAGCCATCAAATTTTCGCCTGTCTCCAATTGCACAGGAGTAAAATTGATGATCTTTTCCGTTCCGTCTTTGCAGGTCACTGTAAAAGTCCTCGGCCTCTTTTCTCCTCTGTCGGAACTGCGTAAATCATTAACCCAAGTGGAGATAACATGATGTCTGGTGGTTGGGTCAGGGTATGCTTTTCTAAACCAGGTTCTTCCATCAGGAACATCATTTAAATCATAACCGAATAATTCTCCAAACTTGGGGTTCATGTATCTGAAGGTGCCAGTTTTATCAATCATCACCATCCCGAACGGAGCATTCTCTGATAGGGTTTGAAATCTTTGTTTCTCGGTCTGTAGCTCATTCACAATTTGCTTGAGTTCAGTGATGTCGCGGATGACACTCGCTACTCTATTGACACCATCGGGACCTTCGATAGGAAAATATGCCACCAACAAATCCCTTTCGCCCGACTCAGGATATGGGTATTTCATCTCATATTGGACAACTTTACCTTGAAAACAGGTATCTAAGTTCTTCTTAATAACACTTTCAAAAACATCTTTACCCAGTAATTCAGGAACTGACCGCCCTACAACCTGCTCTCTACCCATGCCTCGATATTTGAGGAAAGCATTGTTTGCAAGTATGTAGTTGTAATTTCGATCGACCACGGCGATCATATCTTTTGAGCCTTCAATAGCTTTTTGGTATTCTCGCAGCATTTCCTCCGTATGCACCCGTACGGTGATTTCTCGTCGAAGCTGTTCATTAGCATTTCTCAGTTCAGCTGTACGTTCTTCTACCAGCTTCTCAAGGTGTTCACGGTATTTCTTCAATTCGTCGTCCGCATGCTTGCTTTCCGTGATATCCCAGAAAATGCCTAATATACCAATGGCTCTGCCCTCCTCATCTTTGACAGGCGCCTTGACTTTATGGATAATCATTTCCATTCCATCTTGAATAAATTTCTCTTCGGTATCTCCTGTTTTTCCGGTCTCCATAATTCTTCTATCGTCTGCCCGAAATTTTTCAGCCAACTCCTTGGGATAAAAATCATAATCTGTCTTCCCTGCGATTTCAGCGGGCCTCATTTTTAGATCCCGAGAGAAATGCTCATTGCAGGATAAATAGACTGAATTTTTATCTTTAAGAAATATTTTGGGTGGTAAGTTTTGGATCAGGGTTCTATAGTAATTCTCGCTCTCCCGCAACGCCTCTTCTGTCTGTTTTCTCGTACCTTCCAAGTGGCTCTCTTCGAAAATTCGGTGGCTTGGTTTGTTTAATTCATTTATAAGTTGGCCCCTTGTTTTGTTTTGACCTCTCATCTTAATTAACTCCGATCAACAGGCATTGGCCTTGTTACTTTCCCTAGCTTTAAAAATCGATGTAATTCGGATTTGTGGATTCTCCAGCCGTTTCCTGGTTTAACGGCATTGATTCTTCCAAGGCGGATATATTTCAGGAAGGTGGGTTTGGAGATCTTCAGATATTCAATCGCCTCATCAGTGGTCAAGACCACATCTTTTTCCATTAAAGACATCCGAGTTGCTTCCAATTGTTCTGATTTACATGTATTTAGAGCAAGATATATGCCGAGAAGAAAATGAGAGGTATTCAATTTTATAACTATTCGATTTTTATGGTTTGTCTAAGTTTTCTCGAGAAGATTCAATTCCAACAGTAAATCGTTAGAAAATGACAAATTGTCAGAATTAGAAGAATTGTTGTCAGAACCGTGGAAAGTGTTTGAGTGACCACCAGGGCACGATGGCTCCCAACTTCCTTAGGATTCTTTAAAATGATTCATAACAATTATGCATTAGCATGGCAACAGAAACCTGGCTAAAAAACCTGTTATGAAAATTACTGTGATTCGGTAGTGGTATTTCAACGACTAAGACGCCAAATGCACCTAATCAGCTTAACGATTATGGTAGAAATCTGCAGGATTAAGGCAAGAAGTGTTGATAAGGATTACAGGAAGGAAGAAACAAAAAAGGCAGAGCTATTTGACCCTGCCCTTTTTAACATAATTGGTGGGGGGTTTCCCTAATCCACCCCCCGAAGGTGTTTTGAAAGGAGGGAACTAAGGGATGAGCGGAACTAACCGCCCACCTTCGGAAAAGCATATTATATGCCAAGTTTAATAGTTCGAAATTACAGAGATTTTATTTTGAGGTTATGGCCAAATTGACAATTTTTGTGGCCGTTTAGAACAAATTGACCCTGCCTCGCTCTTTGAAAACTGAATATTGACTTATTTTTTAATGATTATTGAATGATTATTGAAAGAGAGATTAACCCAAAGCATTCTACCTGTAAAATCATCTATTGTCACCCGCTTGAAAAAGATCTTCTTGTTATCCACATAATCACCTGAAAGCATTTTCCCCCAGTTCATGACAGAGTCGTTTGTTATTCTCATCGGATTCTTTCTTCTCTCTGGGAGAACCCCGATGAGCTCATAGCCTTTTTTCTTATCGAATGTGTATAACTCGTAAACCAACATAAGCCAATGTGTGCTGAATACGGTTGTTACCTAAATTCACTTCTCAAACTTCTTCCTCAATCCCAAAAGACCGAGTAATTGACCCAAATTACCTCCACCTGCAAACGCAGGCATCGCTATTGCCAACACCAACAACATTGCAATTAGAATCTTTTTATATAAGTTTCACCCCTTTTCATTTTGACATTTTCCATTTCGCATTGACGCTTTAAAAGGTTTCATGTTTCAGATTAGCTAATCTTCTAATCCCCTCAGCCGACACTTCATCTTATTTCACCTGATGCCATCCCTCTTTCTCGTAATCTGTTGGGATTGGAGCAATGAGATAGAACTTGATTACAATCTTCGGGTCGGCTGTATTAACCGCTACCGCCCCTATACCAGTACCATTTGCCCCGTAAGCCATGGGATTCATCCCACCACCAAAACCTGCCGTAGATCCACCACTACCCAAATTAGCACCAATACTCTTAGAGGACATCTTCATAATAACCCTGAACCTAATTCTTGAAGTGTCTGATTGCCCAAATAGTTTCATGACCTTAGGAACCAAACATAAAAGATCTTGGTCAAAGTCTTCAAGCCGGGAAAACCCAGCAATTCTTCCACCACGGGTATAAGGCTCAACTCTAAGAACCTTCTCACCCTTACGAAGAGGTTTAATAACAAAGAAATCTGGCATATCTTTAGTATCAGTTATATCCGCCACCACTCCGGGTATTAATTGGAGAAGGTATGGGTAAATATTTTGGGGCTGTTGATAGTTCGGAAAGGAATTGATAGTTGCCCCACCACCCTGACTAAGTGATTCAGACCCAGCATTTGAAGTTGAATTTGATGTAGCGTTACCACCAGCAAAAGCCATCCCAGGCAAAACCAAACTCATAATCATCACGATAAATAATATCTTTTTCATCTTTTATCTCTCTTTAACTGAGGAAGGAACTTAAAAACCCCTTGCTCAGTTAAGGTTACTTCTTTGGACACGCAACGGATGTAACAGTGGCTGAAGACGATGCCGAAAAGCCATTGGTAATTGCGGAAGTCGTTGACGACCCAGTTCCCGTTGTGGAACCATTCCCACTCCATCCCGGCCCACCAGAAGCACTGTATCCGAATGAGCCGTTGGTAGATGTTCCAGCAATAGCACCATTGCCGATAAGGGAAACAGTGCTACCAGTGGTTGTAGTTGCCCCAAACGCAGAAATAGTACCCGTTTGCATCGTGCCAGTACCATAAAGAGAGTTATTAGTGGAACCAGTACCCGCATCGACAGCAACCGTTCCAGCGTTGTTGGTAGTTCCACATGCGGATGAGGTATTCGACGTTGAATTAGCTTTGACAGAGGCTGTTACGGTAGTCGTACCATTAAGTGAAATACTTCCACTTGCATCTTCTCCACTCGGAGAGGACGGATAAGCACTAAATGATGCTGAGTTATTCTGTCCGCCGGTTGCAAAGGCACCTTGAGGTGCAGGGTAGGCTCCAGGCGTGCTGGGGATGGAAATAGAGGCCCCGTTATTTTGTGTAGCACCACCAGTAACCCAAGACGTAGAATCCTGAGCCACGGCAGGAATCGCCATAGCCAACACTAACAACATTGCAAACAATAACTTTTTCATCTTTCATTTGCTCCTAAATTTTTAGATTTTGTTTAAAGCTTAATATTTCAAGTATTCCTCAACCGATTCATCTCATCTTACTTCACATCACCCTCTCTAATAATCTAATCCCAGTTTACCGACGCTCTTATCTTTTTGCCTCCCTTCAACTCGCAGTTTATAAAGTCCCTAACCTACCACAACTTAATCCCTTACTCACTCTTTAAACTTCTCCCCGAACCTCATCATTTAACCGATGCTCAGACTGACTAAAATGATCCAAAATAAATTTAATGCTACAACCGTGTTGAAGATGAGGTTAAAGATGATATCTATGTTTTTAAAGATCCTTTTCTGCATACTTATTCTAAGCAATTTTCATACCTAAAAGCGTCAAGACCTCCCTCCGTGTCAATTGATGAAACTGCACGATAATTCATGCCAATTAAAATCACTTTTTTTAAATTCCTATTGTCATTAGATAAGGCTCAAAGTGGAAGAGATTTTCCTAAAAGTTCTAAATCACCTCTCCAAGAATTTAAAAAAGATTTCTCACTTTTTATTGATTTCAAATCGGATCTTTACCCAAAAAAGTGGACACCTAGTTAAGCTTCACTCGCTCTCTTTTCAAACTCAGCAGGAGAACAATAATCCAATGAGGAATGTCGTCTGGTACGGTTATAAAATATTTCGATGTATTCAAACACGCTCCCTCGGGCTTCCTGCCTGGTCCGATACTTCTCAAAGTAAATCAGCTCCGTTTTTAACGTATGGAAGAACGATTCCATCAGGGCATTGTCATAACAATGGCCCGTAGAACTCATGCTCTGAACAAAACCATATCGATCCAGTAGATCCCGAAACGCATAACTGGCATACTGGGTCCCTCGATCCGAATGAAAGATCAGACCCGCTTCGGGTTTTCGCCTTCTCAAGGCCTTCTCTAAAGCCTCCGCAAGAATTCCATGATTTAATGTCTCGCCCATCGACCATCCCACAATCTGACGGTTGAAAGCGTCCAGGATCGCAGCCAGATACATCCAGCCCTCTCTCGTCCAAATAAAAGTGATGTCAGACACCCATACCTTGTTGGAAGCCTCTGCCAAAACCCTCCCACTCAGAAGATTCTCTGCCACTAACAGCTCATGCCGGGATTTCGTCGTCGCTTTGAACCTACGCTTCGTCTTTGCTTTGATCCCATTCTGCTTCATCAACCGGGCAACGCGATTCTTCCCGCATACAATACCGTTAGATCTTAGCTCTGCTGTAATCCGGGGACTACCGTAACTCCCACGACCCCTTATGTAAGCCTGCCGAATATGAACCAGCAACCGATCATTCTCCCTCTGACGTATGCTAACCTGATGCCTCGACCATGAATAATAGCCGCTCCTGGACACCTCCAAGACCCGGCACATCTTCTTCACCCTAAATTCGGAGCGGTGTCCGCCAATAAACTCATACTTTACCTTGGGTGCTTTGAGAAGATGGCCAAGGCTTTTTTTAAAATTTCCCTCTCCTCTCTTAACTCCTCATTCTCCCGCTGCAACCGGCGAATCTCCTCCCCCGGAGGCCTCATATGTCCCTTCCCAATAAAGGCATGCTCCATATCAGCCCGATATTTGCGCCTCCACTGATGAAGCACATTGGGATGAATATCCAGATCCTTAGCGATGTCCCTCACAGAACGCTTCCCCTCGTCCATCATCCGAATGGCCTCATACTTGAACTCCCGATTAAAATACCTCTTGTCCTTACTCATACCCATGACACACCTCCCCATTCCTTCTTTCCATACCTCTAACTCTTCGGTGTGTCCACAAAATCGGGGGAAGATCACCTACTAATCTTCAGCAGAGCCATCTTTCAGGAGTCGAAGATTTCCGATAGAAATCATCTGGCTAGATAAATATGAGACTGTAAACTAGATCTTTTATAAGTCTTAAGCTTTCCACAAGTTTCTGGCTGAGACCTCGAACAAAACAAATGTGTTCCCATTTTCCTATTTTTGGTTTGTGGGTTTCGAAGAGGAATCGGGACTTTTGAATTCCCGGCTGTAATTTCGAAAATACTGTAGGACCCTGTCGACATAGATCCGAGTCTCACGATCCGGAGGAATATCATTATACCGGAAGACAGCTTCCTCCCCAGCATTATAAGCTGCCAACACTAGGTGAAGGTTTCCTTTAAACAGGTCTAAGAGATAGCGTAGGTGGCGGACTCCACCTTCGATATTATCCTCTGGATGAAAAGGATCCTTGACCCGGAGGACATCGGCTGTCCCCGGCATGAGCTGCATCAATCCTCTAGCACCAGCCCGGGATATGGCCAAGGGATCAAAATTGGATTCGACCTTGATAACAGCTTTGACTAATGCATAATCCACACTATATCTCTTTGCTGCTTCCCGGATCACGGGATCATAGTTGAAGGGCGTGGGTTCCGATGGAGGCAACGTTGGTGTGTCGAAAACCTCAGACGGTGGTTCATATGGTAATGTTTTCCCCAGCGGCACTTTAGACAAAACATTAGCACACCGGGTTCTTGTGAAATTGGTGCCATCTGTGATCTGAAGTGGCACTAAAAAAGAGAAAATTATCAGACCAATACATATTATTGGGTTTCGCGGAAAATTATGGCGCATCCGCCGCCGTCTTCGATCTTTCTGGACGAGAAGTCTGTCAGTGCCAGTGGTGGCAAGTGAAGAAAGAAATGGATGAAACGACGGATCTTGGTATTCGATCCCACCTCTCAACGGAGACGGTAGCGCAAAGAATTTGAATAGCCCCGATAATAAGAGAGGATCACTTTGATTCCCTAGATCGTCTTTAGAAGTAATTCCGATATGGTAAGTTCCAGGTTCTCTTGGAAACTCAGGCCACTCATCCGGGATGATCAACTCCGTCTTCCCAATCACCGTTTTTGAAATGATCCCCGGTGTCGTCTCCCACGAAAATTGACCAGGCTCAAGAAGTGTTCTATCTTTGCTTACATACACTCCGTAGCTGCTTGCATCGGGTACGGATTCCCACCAAATTCTTCCTTTAAGAACCCTTGGCCTAATTTTCCCTCTTCTCCTCAACTCAAATGCTTCCATTGAACCATTTGCTCTAAACCCTTTTTCTAATAAAATTGATTTAACCAATGCAGCGATCTCCCCGGTTGCCATTGAACCCTTATTAAAGAAATAGTCGGGTTTGCATTGGGTCGCTACCTTTTGAATTTCTTGTAAATCATAATTTGTAAAAAGGATAATGATGATATTGGGATGACTGGCTTTTATCTTTCTCGTTAGTTCAAGGCCGTTTTCCCCGGGTAATTTGAAGTCCATAAAGATGAGATTTGGCGGAGAATAATAGATTTCCATTAACGCCTCAACCCCATCCGCTGCTTCAATAATAGACATGGAAGGGAACTGAGACTGTAAGTACAGTTTAACTACTTGTCTGAAGGAATGGTTGTCTTCAACGAGCATCGTTCTAAACATAATATTTTTGTCCTCCCGACCTCCTGCAAACATAGCAAAGAGATGCCACTTGCAAAAATCGGGGTCAACAAAAAAGCCGACCTCACCATTGGTTGATCCTACGGTAGCTCGGCCATCTTCGACTAATCAGATCCACCGTTCTCCGCCCCTTTATCAAGGAGGATTCGGGCTTATGCAGATTCCTATGTACTCCTCCAGGTGTAGATATGGGCAATATTCATACCAAATAATATCAACTGCCGTAAGTTCACGATAAAACCGAACATTTCAAAAAATCCTAATTTTAGGGAAAAGACAAAAGTAGAAGACCTTTTCACAGAAACCCCGAATTGCTTCCCTCAAAAGGTGAAAGTTTATTCCCACTCTTATTGATTACAATTTGAAATGTTGAATAGAAGAATAGAAATTAAAAAACAAGACTTCAGGAAGGAGTCGTTAGGATGGCATCCACCTGATATATAGGCTTTTCTGCCTTGATGATGGCCCTAAAAAGCTGCTCTATCCTCTTAGGAGGGAAGAGGAGAAAGTTTAAATGCCTGTCTTTGATATTTGACATGTGAATGAGGTATCAAACGCTATCCAAGTCAAAAGTGGTTTTTTCAGATGGCAAAGGAATGATAAAAACTGGTTTTTGAGTTCGATGCAATACCGCATTCGAGACACTCCCAAGAAGGGTCTGTGTCAGAACTCCCTCCCCATGGCTTCCAAGGATTATTACATCGCATCTCTCTTCATCTGCTACTTTCAAGATCTCTTCCACGGGATAACCCATACGAATAACGATATTGGATACTAATTTATTAATATCTGGAGTGACAAATTTAGTAATTGCCTTTCGACGCTTCTCGATCTCTTGGGTAGCTTCCTCTTTCCTCTCATGTTCGACCATTTCTCTAAAATCTTTAAAACCTATTCCGAATTTGGGAAGAGGCTCGACGACATGTAATAGGACAATTGTAGCATTATTTTTTCCAGCCATGCCTAGCGCATAGTAGAAAGCATTAGCAGAGTTTTTACTAAGATCCGTAGCATAAAGAATTTTCTTGATTTCGGGAATCATTGCTCTCCCTTATTTACATTCTCCTTACAGAATGTTGGGGAAGGACTTCTTTTCAGCCCAAAGAAATAAATGCCGTCGCCTCTTAAGGACTACTAATCTCGGAGAACGATTTGCAACGCCTAACAGCCGCAAACCCCACCGCAGCAAAGTGGATCAAAATCAAATTCACAAGAGGGTTCATACCAACAACAATCGTACAAAGCAGGAGTAGCGGTCTTTGCTTTTTTCGTTTTAGCTTTTTTATCACTTTTTTCCATCTATAACACCCCCTGTCTGTATAAAT
>Ga0326727_10019723_pt1 | contig 13490 bp, 17 predicted proteins | sample MB2enrmetagenome_FD_207643 | JGI IMG/M metagenome (GOLD analysis project Ga0326727, IMG submission 207643) | Lab enriched peat soil microbial communities from McLean, Ithaca, NY, United States - MB29MY | ecosystem: Environmental > Terrestrial > Soil > Wetlands > Peat | place: USA: New York... | reverse complement strand
AGGCATAACGTATTTGTTTTAAGTTAGACTTTAAGCGTAACTGTAATTTTAAGAAATTACCAGAGGATTTTAATGGGAACTGAATAAGTACGAGACGCCATTTGTCAATCGGCAGTAGTTTGACGATGCAAAAAGAAGTCTATCCAGGCATGAAAATTCTTTTCGTAACCCGATTGATGATTGGTTGCATTAGTAGACGTAGTTGTGTTTGATATAGGAACTAACTGAGCAAGAGCAACACCTTCGGGAACAAGTAGCTCAGTCTCACCCGGTGCTCCAAGCCCAAAGTTTTGTCTTGTAGATAATTCCAAGTATTGGTTAGTGCTCAAATATTCGTTCTGCAAAGCCAGATCATCGTTTTTTAACTGTTGGACTTTATTTTCTTGAGTAAGCTCTGTGATCTGTTTTTGTAAGGTGTAGTTAGATTGGATAGTTTTACAGCCACTCCAGCTAATAAGCAGAACTACTATTAAGAACAAACTTAAACCAAGTACCCTAACATCACGTAATTGGCTGCCCCTATTGTAAATTTCAACTAGTTTTTGTTTGATTTTTATGGTCATTACTGGTTTGATTATAACAAACTGATTAATGTTAGAGCCAACAAATCAGTGCTAAAATCTGGTATACTCGTTTTATTGGGGGTGTAGCTCATCGGTCAGAGCAGGCGGCTCATAACCGCTTGGCAGATGGTTCGATCCCATCCACCCCCACCAGTTAGCTTATTGTCATTGACTAAGTATACATTTTAAATGTATACTTAAAATATACGAAAGGTAATACTATGACAACAATAGTGGAATCAACAGAACTACGTAACACTTATGCTACGATAGCTAAAAATGTCCGAGGCGGAAAAACAATGGCAATCATCACTAAGCGTGGCCGCCCGGATTTGGCTCTTATAGACCTTGACTATTTAGAGGATCTACTAGAAGCACAAGACACTGAATTCCTAGCAACCCTTGAGGCTGCCGCAAAAGAAAAAACCTATACACTCGAGGAAGTATTCTCTAATCTAGAAGACTAAACTCTATATGCAGTTTATTTTTTCGGAATCAGCTAGAAGAGACTTAAAAAAGTTACCAAAAGTTTTCCGCTCACATCTGAAAACCAAATTATTGTATTGGCAAAGTTCAGAAAATCCACTCGCATTTGCAACACCGCTCGTCAATTATACTGGTGCCACTCATCGGTTCCGTGTCGGGGCTTATAGATTAATAGTTATGCTAGAGCCCGATGGCGAAATCCTTGTACTGCGTATTAGACACCGTAAAGATGTTTATAAATAGTGCTTGGTTTTTTACAAACCCATAGCAACGGCTAATACCCGGCCTATTAGTGTGGGATGGAATCTTTTATACTAATCATTAAATTGTTCATGACCTGATCATAAAAAGTTCCAGGCAAGTCTACCAGAGTTCTTATGGTTATTGTAATTAACTAGTTCTTTCCATATGCTAAAGGTAATATTTCGCATAAAGGAATGAATCTAAGATGAACAAAATTCGTAAAAATAATATGGGCTTTACGATTGTTGAGCTTTTGTTGGTGATTATAATTTTAATATTGTTAGGCTTCGTCGGCTGGTACATATATCACACCAACCATAAGACAACTACTCCAACCACAACAAGCAACGTCAAATCAACTAGTACATCTACCTCTATTAAATACTTTACGATTACCCAATGGGGCATTCGGGCACCTTACAATGGTAGCCTGACACTTGAGTATTCTACCCCTACGGGTAGTGACCCATCTTATATTAATTTAAGTTCCGCTCAGTTAGATGCATCCGATCCATCGTGCCAGAGTAGTGGTAACTACGGCGGCGCGTTTGAGCAATATGTTTCAACGGATATAGTCTCGTTAGAGGATGGCACTAGTTCCGGTCAAACCCCCGCAGAATACATTGCTAGTGGCGGTTTCGGTGGGTTGAATGGTGGCAAATATGCCCAAATTGGAAACTATTATTACTTCTACGTACAGCCTCAAGGAGTATGCAGTTCTTCTCAGTCCAGTCAAAATATTCAGACTCAAACTACAAATGCATTTGAATCAATAGTACAGAACTTAAAGGCAATTCCGGGCTCATAGCTATAACTAATTAGTTAAATTTTAAGCATTGCCTTATCTAGCTCAACAAGCAGCTCATCAATAGTACTGACAGCCATAAGTTTTTCACGCAACTCTTTGGCGCCGTCAAAACCATTAATATAAACTTTACAAAACTTGTTTAATGAGTAAATCGGTCTTTCGTCACTGCGCCAGGTATTAGAAAACAACCTTATGTGCTTTTTGTACAGCTCAATACGACCAACTTTGGGGAAGTCCTCCCAGGGACTGCTTGTGGCAAACACGAACGGATCATTAAAAACACTGCGTCCAATCATAATACCATCCAGTCGATACTTCGCAGCTAACTCTAAGCCCTGACTGCGACTTTGGACATCGCCGTTACCGATAATTAATGTGTTAGGGGCCAAACTATCGCGCAACTGACTAATATTACCTACTTGTTCCCAATGTACCGGCACTTTGCTCATTTCTCGGCGTGTACGGCCATGAATAGTCAATATATCCAGGTTCTGCTTGAGTAACAACTCGTGCCAACTCAAGTCAATATCGCTAAAACCCAATCGCGTTTTAACGCTAATTGGCCCCCTTCCACTCGCCCCAGCCTGAGTAGCCTTAATAATTTCAACCGCTAATTTACGGTTATTTATGATGGCTGCACCAGCTCCACTCTTCACGACAGTCCTTTCCGGACACCCGAAGTTAAGATCGATACCATCAAAGCCCATTTCCACTAGTTCCTGAGCAGTTTTATAAAAATTGTCTGGTTCTAGCCCCCATAACTGAGCAAATAAAGGTTTTTCTTGGCTAGAAAATACCAGCTTCTTTAAAATTTTATCTCTTCCTACGCTTTGCAAACCATCAACATTAACAAACTCCGTAAAGAAAATGTCAGGTTTAGCACAACTCGAAATTACTTGACGGAACACCGTATCTGTAACATTATCCATTGGTGCCAAGACAAAAAACGGGGCTGGTAAGTTGCTAAGTATACTGTTCAACACTTTAAATAACCTACTCCCAACGGAAAACACGGAAGGCTATGACGTAAATTATGATCAGCCAGGCCGCCATAGCACCCAGCTGTGAGCCGATCTGTGTTAAACTTTGGCCTCCAGTAGTAAGCAGACGAGCGCCATCTATAATTGGCGTTAACGGCAGGTAGCTACTAATATGCTGTAACCAATCAGGCATAAGATAACGCGGAAAGAAAGTCCCAGATAAAAACATCATTGGAAATACTACAATATTACCAAGTGGAGCTGCCTGACGTTCATTTCTAGCCCAACCACCTATAGCCAACCCTATCCCCAATATCATGACAATGCCAAAAACCAAAAAGATGGCTATCTCTGCATAGTTACCGATGACTTTGATATGAAAAACCGAAATAGCCACAATAAACATAACAGCCAACGAAATTAGGCCGATAATAGCCTGAGAAGCAGCCATTGATACGAAATATTGCCAAACTTTAATGGGGGTAGTATGAAAGCGGCGTAGAATACCCTGTTTCTTTAACTCTGGGAAAACATTTATCGGGCCAAAGATACCTATACCGATAATAGAGAAGCCTAGTAAGCCAGAAAAAATATAGTCAAATTCTGTAAGACTTTTTTGGTTTAGCTCCTTGCCTACGGCCGTAAACGGCGTAGTCACAGGCACATACTTAGCATTCAAGCCTTGAAACTCTGCTTCTAGAACTGAAACCAATGTTTGACCAGCTTGAGAACTATTATTGGTGTAATAAACCTCCGCTTGGCCGCTGGGGTATGTTTGGTGGCTTGCCACAACACCAAAACTTGGCGGCAACACAATGGTGGCATCTAGCTGCCCCCGTATCATTTTATTCTCGGCAGCCATTAGAGTTGTTACTGATTTATCTACTTTTATTACCTTAGCTGATTTGGCATTACTAATGAATTCACTAGCTATACGACTAGACGATCTGTTTATGACTCCGGCATCGATAGTAACATTGTTGTTTGAGCTACCATATATGCCACCGAACACAAACAGAAAAATCAGCGGAAATAGGATTCCAAAAAATATCGCTAGACGATCACGGAAAAAACGACGGGTATTAAGTCTTGTAAACACTGACACTGTAAAAAACTTTTTCTGCCACGGGGTCATAGCCTTGCTGTATTGAGGAGACGCCTGCTCCTTCGGATGCCAGTAACGAGATTTAGCCCAATACGCCAGTCTGACTATGATTAAAGCTACAACGACAACAATAATAACTCGCATTATTCTCGTAAGCCCTTTCCGGTTAGATTGATAAATACATCCTCAAGGTTGGCCTGTTCAACGCGTTGTTGTTTCGTAAAACCTTTTTTAAGTAAACTGCCGATTAGATGCTTCGGCGTATCTAAAGCAATAATTTCGCCGTTGTCCATAATCGCCACACGATCGCATAGCAGCTCGGCCTCATCCATGTAGTGAGTCGTTATGATTACCGTTACACCTTTTTTTTGAATTTGTCCTACCAAGTCCCACAAGTTATGACGAGCTTGCGGGTCAAGCCCAGTAGTAGGCTCGTCCATAAAAAACACTTTTGGATTATGTACTAAAGCAGCGGCAATACTTAGGCGCTGCTTCTGGCCACCAGACAATGTTTCGGTATAACTGCCTGCTTTATCGGCTAGCTGAACTTCTTCCAATAAAGTCATTGGGCTAACTCGTTCGCCATAAGCAGCACCAAATAGCTCAATGATTTCTGTTAATTTAGACTTATCTTGAAAAGCTGGAGACTGCGGCTGAACACCAATAATTCGTTTTACGTCCTCCGCATGAGTAGTAACATCTATCCCTTCAATTATTACTTGACCACTATCAATCGACCTCATTGCCTCCATCATCTCAAGTGTAGTTGTTTTACCGGCGCCGTTAGGCCCCAAAATTCCAAAGATCTCACCACGGGATATCTCAAAGCTAATCCCCTTTACGGCTTCTTTATCGCCGTAATGTTTACGCAAATTCTTAACAGCTACCGACATCACTTTAGACATAACACCTAATATACCAGAGTAAAATTACCCAGACAAAAATTCTGTAAAAATACTTGCAGGGTTTAAAAATTAAAACACTTACCCTTCGAGTGGGTAAGTGTTTTAAAGAAATACGCTTTAAAAAGCTACTTCTTGCGCTTGACAGTCAAGAAACCATTGCGCGGGTTTTCGTTAACTACGAAACCGGTGGGCAACTCAGTACCTTCTGGGCGCTCATCCTTACTAAAGTAATAAATAGTTTGGACTTTGCCACCACGCAATGTGACCTGCTTTGAATTCAGGTAATAAGTGACACCCTTAGAATTTGTATGCTTGTATGCCATTTTGACCTTCTCCCTCTTAATGGTTAATAGTACCCCTAACATACTCTTATCGGATTTTACTTGTCAACCCCTCATTTATACCTTTGGGTTTTTAGTTAGGTATCTATCAGATAAAAAATCCGTTTGGAAAAGTAAAAATCATTATAATTCTAATAATGCTGTTGATGTTATGACGCTTATGCATTAAACTTAAAAACATCATACTTACTTAATAAAATATAAGGGGTGTAAAAACATGGATTTTAGCCATCATGAGACAAATGTATCGCAAGCTGCACGGGCAAGTCAGCCAAATGCTGCTTTTCCCGGTACTACAGCTACACAGCGAAAGGCCGTTGGTACCAAAAATTGGGGGCAATGGACAAAAATTGGCTACACAGCCTTGTTGTTTGGCGTCACTATCCTAGTGGTGGCTATAGCTGGGTTAATTGCCTTTAGCGGCAATACTAGTGAATCAAAACTAATTAATAGCTCTAAATTTCAGGCGGTCTTTATTAACGACAGTTCTTCAAATGGGCAGTCGGTCTACTTTGGCCATATTACCAAACTGGCCAGTTCTTACATAGTTCTGCAAGATATCTACTACATAACAACTTCATCAAATAGCACAACTTCGACAACAAGCAGCGCCAACAACTACACATTAACCAAACTAGGTTGTCAGCAGCTACACGACCCTTATGATGAGATGGTCATCAATACCAGCCAGATAGCTTTCTGGGAGAACCTACAAAACGGCGGTAAAGTAGTTACTGCCATTAAGCAGTTCCAAAAAGATAACCCCAATGGGCCTAACTGCAGCCAAACTAGTTCATCGGTAAGCGCATCTAGCACTACTCAAAACAGCACTACCCCATAAGGGGCATTAAAACCGTTGGCTGTCTCTACACCCTTGGGCTGTAAGCCAAAAGAGCTGTGGTTAGTAAATATCAACCTCAGCTAAGTCGCTATCAACAAACCAATTTACTTTGGCCAACAGTAACTTATAGGTCTTTACTTAAAAAGTTAATCAACCAGGTGCTTAAACCAACGATCTGTTAGCCATGTAGTAATAAAACAAAGAAAAGTAACTGCAGTGACTACCAAACTCCATCCCGCCAGGTCAGGCGACCAAGTTGGACTAATAAAGTCAAATTCATATAAATTAGCTGGAATCTGCTGTACTTTGACGCCGTGAGATTCAACGTATTGCTCTACGCAGGCTACACGATACCGCCCAGAAAAACCGCTAGAAATCTGATTTTGGCAATAATCTTCGGCGATGGTATACAGCTGGGAGTTCTGATTGCTAGCTGCTTGATTAGCAGCTTGCTGCAAGCGATCATATGTATATTGCAATTGAATTGGAGGGTAAGGGCTATTTGGCCCACTAGATAGGTCTGTGTTCATGTGCGTCGTTACATAGGCCTGTAAGGTCTGCAGAGTCGCATTAACATTAGTGTTATCTTTATCGGCCGTGAAAACATTATTGCGCAACCGTTCCATGGTTAAGTTATTCTGGCGCAGCGCATAAACCGATAGACCGGCAAAAATTATAGCCAGTATCAAGAAATACCACGGTTTAATGAGGCGAAAACGCGTCCAAATATGATGCCAATATTTTTTGTTCATTATACTTGATACCTTGTAGCCCTTTTTCTTAAGTGTAGCATAAGAGCACTAGCATGATAGACTGTAAACATGCATATATATTTCAGCGGAATAGGTGGCGCCGGTATAGCACCGCTGGCTTTAATAGCCAAACAGGCCGGGTACAAAGTTTCAGGCTCTGACAAGCAAGAAACTCAATATCTTACATACTTAAAACAACATGGGATTACAGATATTCATATTGGCCAAACCCGTAATCAAATAGCCACAGTCAACAGTAAGGATCCGATTGATTGGTTTGTCTATTCATCAGCTATCTCCATTGATAACCCGCATGCACCAGAATTAGAGTTTTGCAAGCATGAGGGCATAAAGACCAGTAAGCGCAACGACCTACTAAATCAAATTTTGAAAACTAAACAACTAAAACTGATCGCTATTGCCGGCACTCAAGGCAAAACGACTACAACTGCTATGGCTGTTTGGCTCTTTAAAAAACTACATATACCCGTAAGCTATCTACTGCCAGCCAAAGTATCATTTGGCGAAATGGGCAATTACTCAGATGGATCAGAATATTTCGTTTACGAAGCTGACGAATTTGACCGTAACTTTCTGGCATTTGGCCCTCACCTCAGTCTTATAACTGGCGTTAGTTGGGATCACCACGAAATCTTCAAAACTCGCGAAGACTACCAGCTAGCTTTCCAAGATTTCGTAGCCCAATCTAATTTAACAGTTTTATGGCAAGAAGATTTTGATTACTTAAACTTTGAAAGCCCAGCTAATCTATTGGTACAAGATTCTTCTAACCCGTTAATTGAGTTTATACAACTTAAAGGACGCTATAACAGACTTGACGCTTGGCTAGCTATTCAAGCACTGCACAAACTAACAAACACACCAATCAGTAAGCTTATAAAAATCATGAATAATTTTCCTGGCTTACAACGCCGAATGGAGCAAATTACCAAAAATCTATACAGCGACTACGCTCATACACCTGAAAAAATCCGTGGCGCCATGAGTGTTGCTACTGAAATAGCGGCAGACTCAGGCCAAAACGTAATAGTTGTGTATGAACCGTTGACTGACCGTCGTCAACACCATATGATTGACGAATATAAAGACTGTTTTGATGGCGCCACAAAAGTATATTGGCTACCTAGTTATCTAGCCCGAGAAGATCCAAACCAACATATCTTGTCGCCAGAAGAGATAATTACACACTTAAGTAATCCATCTATTGCTGAGCCAGCTAAGCTTAACTCTGGTCTCAAAATAACTATACGCAATCACCTAGATAAAGGAGATATGGTTGTTTGTATGACTGGCGGCGGCGGTAACTCCCTAGACGAATGGCTACGTCAAGAATTTCGTGGCCCTAGTTAATGTACGAATACAAATACTAAGCCAAATACAGCCAGGAAGATTATAAGTAGCATTGCTAAAAGCAAAAGTTTTTGATCGGTATTCGTCAATTGAAATTGCGTTAGTTCTTGCCTAAAACTTTTGAGCTTTACGTCAGTTGTAGTTTTGCTAACTGGCTTTGCCATTTTAGTAGTAGCTTGCTGAGAGCTATCGCTATATGTGCCAGTGTTAACGTAGTCTACCGCCGCTTGGCCACTCGTTGCCATAGACACATTGTCATGCCAAGTTTCCTGATGCTGCTCGTGCTGAAACTCTTCGCCATAAGCAAAAACAGGATTTTCAACTGCACGACCTAATTTATCGACTTCAATGGTATGCCAAGAGCTCCTTTGCAAGTGATGCCCTGGCGGTATTTGCAACACTTGTTCAATAGCCGTCTCTGCTACAGCGGCTCGCACCGTATGCGGCTCAATTTCCGACTTTGTGCTAGCGGATTTTTCGCCCAAAGCCTGCCGACGATGAGCTTCTTGTTTATCCTCATTTAACACGTCCATTTTTCTTTTTGTTTGATTATGCAACTTAGCTCGAGTCCGCTCCAAGGCAACCGCATACTTTTCGCCTGGAGACTGTTCCATGTTGGGTTCAACCCTACGTATTTGATCGGGACTTTTTATACGGCTTGTCGCCTTTTTTAGTTGCTTTTTTAGCCTAGATTGCACCTTCTCTGGTGAAGACTGTTTTTTGGCAACTATTTTCTTGCCTGATTGGTCTGCTGCCGAAGTTTCAGCTAACTGCTCCGATTTCTGTGGCGGCTGAGACAATTCGAGAACCTTGCTGTTCATGGGAGCCTCTGTAGCGGCCCTTACAAGTAACGGCAGCTCACTAACTTCAATGGCTAGTTCAGGCTCAATAGTAACTACTTCAATGGGCTGTTCCCTGGCAAAGGATTCACTTTCGATTACTTTTTGCTCAATAAGATTTGTTCTAGCCCTTAGGTCAAGCCTTGGGTGTAGTGTGCTAGCATGCCTATTAGATGAATCGTAGGCACTTTGACCTTCGCTTTGTTTTGCGACTCGTAGCGTTTCATAAACCTCAACGTAGTTCATCCCAGCTGCCATGCTATCTTTACTATCATTGACCTCAAGCTTTTTGCCGTCTCCTGGCTTGGCTCTTTCCCAAGCTTCATCGGCAGTTAAAAGCTTTTGTATAATACCTTCGCCTTTGCTGTTTTTGTCTTTTTTAACTACAGCATCAGTAAATAACATTTCAGCGCTAAGTCGTTTGGTTTTTTGATCCGTGCTTTCATTTAGGTCGTATCTAACCGATTCCATCGCAAGTATCTCGCATTTAATTTCCCTTAACTATACCATTAACATCGGTTATTAGCAAATCTGGAGAGGCGAATTCCATCTCGAAACGCAACACTCTTGGGCCTACTTATGGCTTAGCAAGCACTTATTTTGCTATGCCGGTATTCTGCTCAACTTAAGTTTTAATTATGACAGCCCCGGGACGTAACACCTCAACTGCATCATCTACAACTCCAATAATCGTACTAGGTACACTTCCAGACAAATTTCCACCGTCGATATAAAAATCAACATTACTATTAAAGTATTGCCGAGCTGCTTGAATTGTAGCAGCCGTGGGTTCATCTGGATGATTTGCGCTAGTAGTCAATAGAGGACCGGTTTTAGTAAGCAACGCTTGTAGCTGCTCACCTGCCGGTAACCGAACCGCTAAGCCATTGTGGCCTAAACGCAAATAGTTCATCTTATCGCCACATGGGATAATAACACTTACTGCGCCTGGCCAAAAACGTGCAACAGCCTTTAAGTAGCGCTGCTTTAGCCCTAGCCCCCACCAATTGTTGAATGTTAGCTGCTATAGCAAGCGCAAAACAAAATGGCACTTTTCTCGAGTAAATTACAGATTTACTTTATGATTCAAAACGGCCATTTTGAATTGCTGGAGCTATATAACAGTGCCTGGTTTATGGTCACGAGATTTTAACTCATACAAGCGCGCTACTGCTTTTTCGTTGTTCGCCAAACACACCAAACCATACACAGTATCAGTAGGCAAAGCACCTATAGCACCCTGTCGTAATAGCGCAATAAGTTCAGTAGTATAAAATAAATTGTTTTTTAACACATAGCTCTCTTAAGGCCACATAATCATTGGCCTTTTATTACTTTGATCGATTATAGCGAACTACACCACACAATTACTAGTGAATGTGTGATCACACAAAATGTAAGCCATACACTACTGCATTGTATATCGGACTATTTGCCCTTAGTGAAAGCAACTAATACCAGCAATACCAGTAGAACTGCTACAACTACTATGACAAAGATCAGCATAGGGGAGAGCTTGCTCTTCGGTTTAGGCTGAGAGCCTACCGGTGAAAGCGGTGGTTGACCGGCTGGCTCAACAGGCGTCGGAGCAGCAAGGCTAGGCACCTGTGGCTCAGGCGATGGCGATACAGGTACTGGATTATTAGATGCTAAAGGTGGGGTAGGTGATGAATATGGCGGCTCTGGTAAAACCACGCTTGGGCCTACCGGCACAGGATTTGTGAACTGCGAAGCAGGTTCAGTGGCCGACATTGTAGGAGGTGTTTCCGGCTCATTTGGCGTTACTTGATCTGGCATTTGGGGGTTCATTATTATTATCCTTTACAATTTTATTAATTAGCAATTATTGATATTACTTTGCAAGTAATAGTTTATCATAAGCTTTTATAGTCTAACTAGATTTTTTGTTACTACTCAGCCCCAAACAGAACCACTGTCTCGCCAGCCACTAACTGCTGAATCGTTGTGAGCACATTGAGCCCTTGTTTCTTGGCGGTCTCAATAACCGACAGGATTAGTGCTTGTCGTTCTGCTCCACGGAGACTGCGGTAGCCTCCAGATACTTTCTCTTTGACTTTAGTGTTACGGATAGCTCGCTCAGACCCGTTATTGTCTGGCGGTATATCCGGTGTGGTCATAAAGTACAGGATTTTAGCTTCATGTTTACGGAACCGCTTCTGCAAACGCTTAGCCTCTTTGCCTGGCAGTTGTTGATGTGTGAACTGTTCCAGCTGGGCATAGTAATCGTCAGTCACTTGCTCTCTTAGGTTTGGGTCAAAACCATCGGCCCAGATATGATCCCTGGCTCTCTGGGATCTCAAGAGAAAACTCTGCAGCTGGTAAGCCCAAACACTGTGCTCGGTATCCACGACAAACTGTAAGTCGCGTAGCAAGTGGGCATGGCACAGCTGGTGCCAGCCAGCCACGGTATTGTTCTGAGCGGAGTAGCAGTCATGGATTAGACAACCACTGTAATCTTCACCAAAGGTGTCTTTTACAGTGTTGTAATCCCGGTGACCAGAAATGATATAGCAGCTAGCCTGAGCATTCTGCCAGACCCATTGCCAGATTCTGGCTCCAGCTACTCTAACACCAGTCTCATCACTGCCGACACGGTTACTGCCACGGAGGAAATCTAGGATTACCTGACATAGTGGGGCTGCAGCCTTAGCGGCTACCTCCAGCTTGTTGGCTAGAGTACCTTGACTTAAGGGTAGATTGAATAAGTCAGCTGCTACTTGCTGCAAGCGGGCATAAGGCAAGTGATGGGCGGTATTGAGATAAACCAGCAGGCTGCTGGCATTATTGCCAATTTGGACAGTTCCACTGACAGCTGCTTCCGGCGGTAAATGGCCAGTTGTCACATGGCCGCAAGCACAAGTCCGGGCTACTGCCCTGTACTCTGTGATGACTGGAGTAATAGGTGGAATGTCGACGACCTGAGAGCGGGCAGTCACCGTGTCGGTATTGGTATCCGTAAACTTCTCGCCGCAACCTTCACAGGCTTAAGGTGCTGCCACAATAACAGTATCCGGGTTATCTACTAGTTCACGAGTCCTGCCATGATGCCCGGGCTGACCACCGGATTTGCGCCCAGAAAGTTGGCGGGAATTACGATGGTGATTGGCAGCTTTATTACCTCCTGCTCCAGGCATGTTACTGGATGGCGGCTTAGAGCTATTGGTACTGTTCTTTTCCAGAGCAGCTACCCGGGACTGGAGTGCCGTGAGTTGATCGCGCATCATGAGGATAAGGTCAACGAGTTGACCCTTTGGAAGCCTGAGAAGTTGTTGTCGGTCTGCAATTAGCTGAACTGCAACTTCATTTTTTGTTTTGAGCATTTGCCGCTTATGCTAGCGCGGAATAGGTTTCAATGCAAGGGATTGGGGGCTGAGTAGTAACGATTTTTTTAAAGTTAACTGGTAAGCGCGAGCATTAAACTGCTATTATGTAGAAGAATGAGGTAAGCGAAAGATGAACACTCTTTTAGTCCGCCTAGTTAAGCGGCTAGTAGTATTAGTTATCGGTGCTGCAATTGTTTATGTAACTGTTTGGCAGATTTATCCTTTTTTCGATAAAAGAGTTCACGTGGCGCTAGCTTTACTGGTTACATATGTCGCCATGGCATATATTATTCTGCCAGCTGGTATGCGTGGGATACGCCTATTCTATAAGCCTAGCCATGTTCCACTTTATTGTGTAACACCCGACGGGTTTGCCAGTGACCCAATCAATATGGGGCTAATCGGTAGCCGTTCTCAGATTATCAATGCTATGAGAAACGCTGGCTGGCACCTAGCTGACCGCCGCACACCACACACCGTTCTTAAAGAGATATTTTGTGTATTATTGCACAGGCAATACCCCAATGCACCGTTTAGCACACTTTATCTTTTTGGGCGAGGTCAGGATATAGGTTTTGAACAAGGGGTAGAGGGGCGCGCCTCTCATCGCCATCATGTACGTTTCTGGGCTTGTAACTTACAGGGGCCTGAAGAGTTTCACCAAGATGTACGTTTCTGGCAACGATTACATCAACCCTATTTGCCTTCCCTACGACGACAGCTATGGGTTGGAGCCGCCAGTAAAGATATTGGCATCGCCCCTATTCGTCATAATGCCCAAATTACACACATGGTTGCATCCGATACCAACGCCGAACGTGAATTGATTGTTAAAGACTTACTAAAGACAGGTATGATTTCAAGTAATCATCTAATTAGTGCTAGCCGAGCTTACTCACTAAGGAACCGAGC
>Ga0326727_10019722_pt1 | contig 13490 bp, 10 predicted proteins | sample MB2enrmetagenome_FD_207643 | JGI IMG/M metagenome (GOLD analysis project Ga0326727, IMG submission 207643) | Lab enriched peat soil microbial communities from McLean, Ithaca, NY, United States - MB29MY | ecosystem: Environmental > Terrestrial > Soil > Wetlands > Peat | place: USA: New York... | reverse complement strand
TGTCGCGGGTCCAACTCCCGTTTCCCGCTCAACAGGACGAGGCGACCCGGGTTTCCGGGTCGCCTCTTTTCGTTAGCGCCGCTAGTCTCGCGGCCGCCGCGGTCCTGCGGCCGCCGCTATAATGCGGCCAATCCCCCCGAACGAGAGGAAAGCGCCCGTGATAACCAACAAGAGCATCGAGAAGCTCGAACATTCGTCCGTCAAGCTCAGCGTGACCGTCCCCAGCGAGGAATCCAAGAAAGAATACGATGCGATGATGCGCGAGTACTCAAAAAACGTGCGCATCGACGGTTTCCGCCAGGGCCACGTGCCCGTTTCCGTCCTCGAACGTAAGTTCGGCGACAGCCTCAGGCTCGACGCCATGGGGCGAGTCATGGAGAAGGCCGTCCAAGAAGCCCTGAAGGACACGGACGTTAAAGATCAGCCCCTTGCCTATTCTACCCCCAGCCTCGACGGCGAGCCCGACTTCGCCATCGACAAGGACTTCAGCTTCGCGGTGAAATATGACGTCTTTCCGACCATCGAGGTCGGCGATTGGAAGGGCATCGAAGTATCGAAGCCTACCTGCCAGATCACCGTGGAGGACGAGGAACGCGAGCTCAAGGAAATCCGCGAGCGCAACGCAATCGTCGTCGAGCGCGACGCCGAAGCGAAGGCGGCCAAGGGCGACATAGTCACCGTGAATTTTCGCGAGATCGGCGCGGACGGTCAGACTGTCGCCGGCACCGAGCGTCAGGATTTCACCTTCGAGATCGGCACCGGCTACAACGTCTACAAAATAGACGACGAGATGGTGGGCATGAAGCGAGACGAGGAGAAGACGATCGAGAAGACCTATCCCGCCGACTTCGATTACAACGAGCTCGCGGGCAAGACCGTCAAACTCGCCATCAAACTCACCAAGATCAAGGAGAAGAAGCTCCCCGAGCTCGATGACGAGCTTGCCCAGGACGTTTCCGAGAACTACAAGACCCTTGCCGATCTCAAAGCTGACATCCGCAAGAACCTCGAGAAAAAGCTCGCCGACAAGCTCAAGCAACTCGAGGAAAAGGCCCTCGTAGAAGGGCTCCTGGCCCGGTCCAAGACCGATCTGCCCGAGTCGATGGTCGCCGCCGAACTTTCCATGAGGCTCGAGAACCTAAAGCGCCAGATGGGCATCGAGAACGAGGAGCAGCTAGCGCGCGTCCTGGCGTACTCCGGCAAGTCCGCCGCCGCCCTCGTCGAAGAGTGGAAACCCTCCGCCGAGAAGGCCATCACAACTCGTCTCGCCCTCGAAAAGCTCACCGAGGAGGGCAAGTACGAGTGCACGGATGCCGACCTTGAGGCGGAGTTCGCCCGGCAGGCCGCTGAAGCCAGTCTTTCCATCGACGAAGTCAAGGCCGAGTACGAGAAGCGCGGCTCGATGGAGTACCTCAAGGACAGGGTCAAGGAGGACAAGCTCATGGCTGACCTCCTTTCCGCGGCCAAGGTCAAGAACGGAGATACGGTCGCTTTCGTGGACTTGCTCAAGGATTCTGAGTAACATTTAGAGTAATGAGGTATAAGGCCATGGACGAGCAAATGCATAACCTAGTGCCCATCGTCATAGAGCAGACGGGTATCGGAGAGCGGTCCTACGATATTTATTCGAGGCTTTTAAAGGACAGGATCGTATTCATAGACGGCGAGATCAACGATCTTACCGCCGATCTCACCGTGGCCCAGCTGCTCTTCCTCGAGTCCCAGGACCCCGAGAAGGACATTACGGTCTATATTAACTCGCCCGGCGGCTCCGTCACAGCGGGGCTGGCCCTGTACGATTGTATACAGGTCATCAAGCCCGACGTTCAAACGTACTGCGTCGGACAGGCCGCGTCGATGGCGGCCCTCATACTGGCCTGCGGGACAAAGGGCAAGCGCTTCGCCCTACCCTCCTCCCGCGTACTCATCCATCAGCCGTGGGGCGGCGTTCAGGGCCAGGCTTCGGATGTCAGCATCCAGGCCAAGGAAATACTGAGACTCAAGAAGCTAACAATAGATTATTTCTCCTTAGCTTCGGGAAAAGTTGCCGAGGTCGTCGCTCAGGACATGGAGCGCGATTTCTTTATGTCAGCAGAGGAAGCCATGCAGTACGGCCTAGTCGATAAGCTCCTCGAACGGAGGAAACATGGCCAAGAAGCAAAGTAATCAGGCCGAGGAGCGCACCTGCTCCTTCTGCGGGAAGAGCGCCGAGTTCGCGCGCCGCATCATCGCGGGTCCCGGAGTCTATATCTGCGACGAGTGCGTCAAGGTCTGCGAGCAGATCCTCGCCGAGGACGAGACCGAGCTCGCCTCCGGCTTCACGGGAGAAGTGCCCAAGCCCAAGGAAATCAAGGAATACCTCGACCAATATGTGGTCGGCCAGGACTATGTCAAGAAAGCCCTCTCGGTGGCGGTCTATAATCATTACAAGCGCATCGCCCATCAGGGCGACGAGAACGCCGATGTGGAGCTCGAGAAGTCGAATGTCCTCCTCATAGGGCCGACGGGCACGGGCAAGACCCTTCTCGCAAAGACCCTCGCGAAGAAGCTTAAAGTCCCCTTCGCCATGGCCGACGCAACCACGCTCACAGAGGCCGGATACGTGGGCGAGGATGTTGAGAACATCCTTCTGAAGCTCATTCAGAATGCCGGCGGGAACATCGGAGCGGCGGAGCGGGGCATCGTCTACATCGACGAGATCGACAAGATCGCGCGCAAGGGAGAGAACGTCTCTATCACCCGAGACGTATCGGGCGAGGGCGTCCAGCAGGCCCTACTCAAGATCATCGAGGGAACGCTCGCGAATGTGCCGCCTCAGGGCGGGCGTAAGCATCCCCAGCAGGAATACCTTCGCATCGATACGACCAACATCCTGTTCATCTGCGGAGGTGCCTTCGTCGGCCTCGACAAAATCGTAGAGAGCCGCGTGGCCAAGCACCCCCTGGGGTTCGGAGCCGATGTAAAACCGCGCAACGCGAAGGATCTGCACGCCCTCTTCTCGCAACTCCACCCGGACGACCTGGTCAAATTCGGTATGATCCCGGAGTTCATCGGGCGCCTACCCATACAGGTCGCCCTCCAGGATCTCTCTCGCGACGACCTCAAACGCATAATCACTGAGCCCAAGAACGCCATACTGCGCCAATATCAAGAGTCGATGAAGATCGACGGCGTCGAGCTTATTTTCGACGACGCCGCCGTCGACGCGATCGCGGACAAGGCCATCGCGCGCAATACGGGCGCCCGCGGTCTTCGGTCGATAGTCGAGTCCCTCATGATGGACGTCATGTACGACATACCGTCCATAGAGGGCTCCAAGCGCGTCGTGGTGGGCAAAACGACGGTTGAGGGATCGACCGCCCCCTCCGTCGAGATACTCAAGAAGAGCGCTTAAGTCCTTGAATATCCTCGAGGCAGTGCGAGGAGGCGTTACGCTCGAGCTTCCCCTCGTCTATACGAGGGAAGCGGTGGTTTTCCCCAAGGCTATCACTCCCCTCCTCGCCTCGACGAAATTCGTCATTGCCGCGGTCGATGTCGCGCTCGCTGCCGACAAGCAGGTGGTCGTCGCCCTCCTCAAAGGCTTAGGCGACGAGAAGGGCTCGGAGATCGAGGTGCATCCGATCGGCACCTTCTCTCGCATCGTACAGCAGGTCAGGCTTCCCGACGGTTCCCTAAGGCTGCTCGTCGAGGGCGTGAAACGCGTCCGAATAAAGCGCACACTCTTCCGCAAGGACCACCTCGCGGTCCTCGCGGAGATCCTGGATGACGAAGCCGATCATGCGAAGACCGGCTCTGATCGTTCGCGGGAGCTGGACGTATCCATGCGCCTGGCCAAGCGCAATTTCGCGAACTATGCCGAGATCGCAAAGAAAATCCCGCCCGAGGTCCTCGCCCAGACCGAACGCGCTCGGGCACCTCACGAGCTCTGCGATCTTATTTCGAACGCCCTGCCCATCAACACCGAGCGCAAACAGGAGCTCCTCGGCGTAGAGGACAGCCTCGAGCGACTGGAGGTCGTGGAGGCGGCGGTCGAGGGCGAGACGGAGATCGTGAACCTCCAGCGCAAGATCAGCGCCAAGGTGAAGAATCGCATCGACCACAACCAGCGCGAGTATTTCCTGGGTGAGCAGCTCAAGGAGATCAACCGCGAACTCGGCAAGGACAACGAAGAATCCGAGATCAAGGAGATCGAGCGCAGCCTCCTCTCCAAAGATCCTCCGGAGGAAGTCGCGGCGAAAGCCAAGAGGGAGCTCGTACGTCTGGGGAAGCTCCAGGCCTTCTCCCCTGAGGCGGGAGTCCTGCGCGTCTATTGCGAATGGCTCGCCGACCTTCCCTGGTCCGGTAAAAGCGCGGACAATCGCGATATAGCGAAGGCTCGCGCGGCCCTCGACGAGGACCACTATGGCATGGAAAAGCCAAAGGAGCGCATCCTCGAGTTTATAGCGGTGCGACAGCTCTCCGACCGTGCGCGAGGGCCTATTTTATGCCTCGTGGGTCCGCCGGGCACGGGCAAAACATCGCTCGGGCGCAGCGTGGCCCGCGCGCTGGAGCGCAGTTTCGTGCGCGTGAGCTTAGGCGGCGTGAGGGACGAGGCCGAGATACGCGGGCACCGCAAGACCTATGTCGGGGCACTGCCAGGCAAGATAATACAGTCGATACGCAAGGCCGGGACGAGCAACCCTGTATTCCTCCTCGACGAGATCGACAAGATGTCCTCGGACTTCCGCGGAGACCCCGCGAGCGCGCTGCTAGAGGTTCTCGATCCCGAGCAGAACTCGACCTTCACCGACCATTACCTCGAAGTCCCCTACGATCTCTCGAGCGTCATGTTCATCACGACCGCCAACTCGCTCCACGGCATACCTTACCCTCTTCTCGATCGCATGGAGATCATCGAGATCCCCGGCTACTCGGAGTTCGAGAAGCTCGAGATCGCGAAGAAATTCATTGTGCCCAAGCAGCTGTCCGAGAGCGGCCTCGGGGGCGCATCGATCTCAATAGCCGACGAGGCCATTCTCGAGATCATCAGGCACTACACGATGGAATCGGGAGTGCGCAGCCTCGAGCGGGAGATAGCGCGGATCGTGCGCAAGCTTGCCCAGGAGGCGGTGGAGCAGGGCCTCGCGGCCGCTCCTGAGAAGCTCGCCCTTTGGTCCGCCGCCGTGGACGAGAAGAAGGCGGCAGCCTTATTAGGCAAGCGACGGCGCGAGGACGATGTCCTCTTCAAGGAAAGGCGGCCGGGAGTCGCCTACGGTCTCGCGTGGACGGAAGCTGGGGGAACGCTGCTGCCTGTCGAGTCCCTCGTATTCGAAGGCACGGAGGGGCTCATACTCACGGGCAACCTGGGCGACGTCATGAAAGAGAGCGCGCGCGCCGCCCTCTCCTTCATCCGCTCGAAGGCCGCCGACTTCGGCCTTGCCGAAGAGGACTTCCATAAGAAGACGGTCCATATCCACGTGCCCGAAGGTGCCATTCCTAAAGACGGTCCCTCGGCCGGCATCACGTTGATCGCGAGCCTGCTATCCGCTTTCAGGGGCGTGAGCCTCGAGTCGGGCCGTGCGATGACGGGCGAAATCACTCTCACCGGCAGAGTGCTTCCCATAGGCGGCGTCAAGGAAAAGGTCCTCGCCGCGCACCGCAGCGCGATCAGGACGATCATATTGCCCGAAGGCAACCGCAAGGACCTCGACGATATTCCCGCGGAAGTGCGGGAAGTGACAACCTTCGTCTTCGTCACTGAAGTCGAGGAGGCTCTCGTCGCGCTTTTCGCCGACAAGGCGCTGGCGCCAAAGGCGAAGCGACGAATGCCTCCTACGGCGAAGGAAAGGCCGGCAGGCAGGACTAAAACAAAGTAGTTTTCCCCTCTACTTGACGCGTATCCATGAAAGCCCCTATTTTATGCCTGCATCCGGGGTGGCGCGGCTCGCCCGTCGGGTATGCCCTTCGTGTAACATGAAGGGTAGTGAGCCGCGTCTGAGATCACACCCGCTGAACCTGATCCGGTTAACACCGGCGGAGGGAGTCATGTCCAAAGCTCATAAAGGTCGAAATCTCGGCCGAGTCCTTCGCTTCACAGTTCTTGTTTTTTCCTTCTCGTGCGCGGTCGCAGCTCGGCTTGTTGCCGAGAACGCATCAGACGCCAAGAGTCTTATCGTCTACACCTACGATTCTTTCGTTTCCGAGTGGGGTGCCGGTCCTAAAATCGCCCCCCTTTTCGAGAAGGCGACAGGCATCAAGGTGAAGTTCCTCTCCAAGGGTGACGGAGGAGCGCTCCTCTCGGCCGTCATGCTCGAGAAGGAATCCGAGGCCGACATAGTCCTCGGCCTCGATAACTTCCTCGCTCCCAAGGCCTTGTCTTCAGGGCTCTTCCGAGCCTACGAGCCCAAGGGATACGCGAGCCTGCCCGCGAGCCTCAAAATAGATGACTCAAAAAGGCTCATACCTTACGACTACGGCGACTTCGCCATTGTATGGGACAGCGGGAAGCTCTCAAATCCGCCTGCAAGCCTCGAAGACCTGACGCGCCCCGAATACGCGAAAAAACTCATACTCCTCGATCCCCGCACTTCGACGCCGGGCCTAGGTTTCCTCGCTTGGACCAAGGCCGTCTACGGCAGTGCGTGGAAGGACTACTGGAAAAGATTGAGGCCTAGCGTCCTCACGCTTGCACCGAGCTGGGACCAAGGTTATGGCCTCTTCACGAGCGGAGAGGCGCCCCTCGTCATCTCCTACGCGGCTGACGGGGCTTATCATCTCGAGTACGAGAAGACCGAGCGCTACAAGGCCCTGGACTTCAAGGACGGCCTCGTGCAGCAGGTCGAGGCCGCGGGCATACTCGCCAAAGCCAAGCACGCGAAGAACGCCGAGCTCTTCATGGACTTCCTGATCTCCGAGGCTTGCCAAAAGGAAATTCCGCTTACGCAGTGGATGTATCCCGTGCTTTCTTCCGTGAATCTTCCCGAGAGCTATCGAGCGGCGCTTCGCCCGGTTAAGACGCTCTCGATCGATCCCAAGGGCCTCACCGATGACGCCCTCGAGGCGGTAGAGCTGCTCGTCTCGAGCAAGTGACGCGCGTTAAGCGCAGCATAGCGAAACGTTAGGCGACGGATATGCGATCGAAAACGGGCCTAGTCTCGAGACTCGCGCTCATCGCATATTCCGCCGCTGCCCTGGCGCCTCTGGCCATACTCTTCTTCTCTTCCGCTTCGACCAGCAAGGAAGCGCAACGCATGTTTCGCCTCCTTCTCGAGCCGCGAGGCTTGCGCGCGGTCGGTTTTACCCTCGCGCAAGCCACCTTTAGCACGATCGCGGCTCTCGCCATTGGCCTCCCGGGGGCCGCGCTCGTCGCCCATTATCGCTTCCCAGGGCGCAAGGCCTTGAAGACACTAGCGGTGCTTCCCTTCGCCCTTCCTTCGGTCCTCATGGTCCTTGCCTTCGTACTCTTCTACGGCCAAGCAGGTTATTTAAACCGATTTCTAATGCGAGCGTTAGGGCTTCATGAGCCTCCTATCGGCTTTCTTTATAGCTTCTGGGGCATCGTCCTCGTACACGGTTTCTATGAATTTCCCATCGTCCTGCAGACAGTGGGCGAAGTCTGGGAGCGCCTGCCGCGGGATCGGGAGGACGCCGCGCGCCTGCTCGGCGCGAATAGGCTCCGCGCTTGGAAGACGGGGACACTACCCAGTCTCGCGCCCGCAATAGCCCAGGCGGCCGCTCTCTCTTTCCTCCTCTGCTTCTTCAGCTTCGCGGTCGTGATGGTCTTCGGCGGGCTCTCAGGCTCGACCCTCGAGGTCGAGGTCTATCGCCTGAGCCGGCTCGAGGCGGATACTGCGAGCGCAACGGTCCTCGCCCTGGCTGAGACGGTCATCGCCTGTGGAGTCGTCGCCCTCGTCTCGCTTTGCGAGCGAGGCACCGCGCGCGGCATGGCGGAGGCGAAGTCCGCGGGCGCCCCTTCCGATCTGAAGAGCCCTCGAGGGAAAGCAATCCTCGCACTTATAGCATACGCGTCCTTCCTCGCGCTCTTCTTCGGAGGTCCAATGCTTTCGCTCGTGGCCCAGGCCTTTTCGGTACGGTCCGGCCCCTTGGGCCCCGCTTCGTTCGGCTTTAATAACTTCGAGCGCCTCGCGTCGAGCGAGGGCTTTCCGTCCGCGCTTTTCGGCACGCTCGGCACGGCCCTCCCCGCGGCGCTCATAGCAACCTTCGCGGCATGCGTCCTCGCCCTTGCGAGCAGGTCCGGGGGAGCGGCGGCTAAGACCGCGGCCGCCCTGCCCCTTGCGGTTTCTGGCATCGTCTCCTCGCTCGGCTGGTCCCTCCTTTTCCCTCGCGGAGGCCTTTCCCTCATTCCCTTCGTGCAAGCCCTTGGCTCGATGCCCTACGTTCTCAAGTCCGTGTCGGCCGCGCTATCCACCCTCGACCATCGGCCTATAGAGGCTGCGCGCTGTCTCGGCGCGAGCCGTCTTTGCGCCGCGTTCGGCCTCGAGCTACGGGCGGTATTCCCGGCTATCCTCGCCGCCTTCGCGTTCGCCTTCGCTTCCTCGGCCGGGGACCTTAACGTGCCCCTCGTCCTCGGACAGGGAGGCTTCGAGACGCTCAGCGTCTATCTTTATCGCCTAACATCCGCTTATCGTTTTTCCGAAGCCTGCGCCGCCGGGGTCGTTCTCGCGTTGATAGGGTCCCTTGCTTTCGCGGCCAAGGAAGGGAGAAGAACCGATGTTTGAGATCCGCGGCCTTCGAAGGACGTGGCCGGACTTCAGCCTCGACCTCGGGCTGTCGCTCGCGGATGGCGAGATAGCCGCGGTCCTCGGGCCCTCAGGCTCGGGGAAGTCCACCCTGCTCAGGCTCATCGCGGGGCTCGAGAGACCAGACGCGGGGCAGATCGTTGTCGACGGCCGCGAGGTCTCGGCCCTGGGCCCAGAGCGCCGAGGCATAGGCCTGGTCTTCCAGGACTTCGCGCTCTTCCCGCAGATGAGCGTTAGGCGGAACATCGAGTATGGTCCCCGCATGCTGGGGCTGCCAAAAAAGGAGCGGGCCGAAACTGTTCGAACGATAGCCCAGGTCTTCGAGATTTCGGTTCTCCTCGATCGGAGCCCCCGATCGCTGTCCGGCGGCGAGCAGCAACGCGTCGCCCTTGCCAGAACCCTCGCTGCGAATCCGGCTCTCGTCCTCCTCGACGAGCCGCTGTCCTCCCTCGACGCGTCGCTCAGGCGGCGTCTGCGGACCGAGATCGGGGATAGCCTTCGAAAAACCGGGAAGACCGCCCTTTTCGTCACGCACGACGCCGAGGAGGCTTTCGCCATAGCCGACAGGATCTTCGTTATGGGCAAGGGAAGAATCATCGAGGAAGGAAGCCCCGAGGAGATATATGAAAGGCCTGAAACCGTCTTCACGGCGAGACTTCTCGACGAGGGGCCGGTCATACCCTGCGAGCTTTCTTCCAAAGAGGGCTCGCCCAAGGAGGACGGCATGCTTGTCGCGGCCACGACGATTGGAAGCTTTCTCTGCCTCCCTCCTCGTGCGGGCTACGCGTTAGGCGAACGATATTCAGTCTTCTTTCCGGAAGAGGCAGCCGTCCTCGATACCGATATTTCCCACGCGCCTCGCGCTGCCGAAATGAAAGAGAGGGGTCGCTTCAGGGGAAGGCTCGTATCCTACGCCTATGCAGGTAGCTGCCTGCGCGGCGTTCTAGACTGCGCTGTCTCCGAAGGCGGGAACATGACCATGGAAGTGGAGCTGCCCCTCGGCATGAGGCTGGAAAAGGGCGAATGCCTGAGTTTCCGCGTAAGCCCGGGGAAGGCGGTCTTAGTTAAACAGTAAACGAACTCGCTTAAAGACTGCGATAACCAAGTCTGTGCCAAGATCGTCGCATTTATAACAAATAAGCTTCACTATACACAAGGCAAAATCGAATTTTCCGAAGAAAACCGCTTTATTCAGCCCGCCTTTTCGATCCTACCCTTGATCGGCCGTGAGAGCGGTCTATAATTGATTGCATGAAGGAGCTATTAAGCCAAGCCAAGGTACGGGATGCCATGGTCGCAGGCATTTTCTATCCCGACGATCCCGCGGAACTCGAGGCGAGGATATCAGCCCTCCTCCTGGCCGCTAAACCTTCGGTCGCGAAAGCAGCCGCTATTTTCTCGCCGCATGCCGGCCTCGACTATTCTGGTGATCTATCCGCCCTAGCATGGAAATCGGTCGAGGGTAGGCGTATCGACACCGTCCTCGTCCTCGCGCCTTTGCACAGAGCGGAGGAATCGTTCATCTATTTGTCCGAGTCGGACTACTACGAGCTGCCGACGGGCAGGATCAGCGTCGACCATGAAGCGGTAAACGAGCTTCGGGACTGCGGGACGCTCATGTGCGTCAATGATATACCGCATCTCGAGGAGCATGGCATAGAGCTTCAGCTACCTTTCATGATCGAGCTCTTTCCCGAGGCAAAGCTTGTTCCCCTCCTCATAGGGAAACCTAGCCGCGCATTAATCAAGGCGCTCGCCTCCGCACTCTCGCTCGTCTTCTCGGGGAAAGCGCGCTCGACGCTGATCGTCATTTCCTCGGATCTTGGCTCCTCAAACGAGGAGGAGCTTGCGGCGACAGTCTCCGATCGCTTCCTCCGCTCGTTCCTGGCCGAAGATGGCGCATCGATAGTCAATGACATCGATTCAGGCGATATCTGCGCCTGTGGATCAGGCTGCGTGGCCGCTTATCTCCTGTCGGGTCTCGCCAGCGGCAATCGTCCCGTCCTCCTCGGGCGGCACGATTCCTCGGCGAGCCGGGAGACGGGAGAGGAACGGCTCGTGCATTACGCGGCCGTAGCCTTCGCCGAGGCCTGATATCATGCCGAGCGGTCTGTCAAAATCAGACGGCAAAATCCTCATCGCCACGGCCCGCGAGGCTATATGCGCCAGGCTCGATGGCCGCGCGACGTGTTGGCCCGAGATGAGCGCGGAAAGTGACGCTGCCCTATCGGATCCGAGCGGCGCCTTCGTCACACTGCGCTCGGGTAAAGGCGAGGGCGCTCCACTTCGGGGTTGCATAGGGCGCATGAACGCTAAAGAAAGCCTCATCGAAGTGGTGCGCGAGATGGCCCGGGCGGCGGCATTCGAGGACCCGCGCTTCCCCTCCCTCTCCGCGACCGAATACCCGGGAATATCCGTAGAGATCACGGTCCTGACGCCTATGCGTCCAATAAACAGCGTCGAGGAGATAGAGATCGGGCGCCATGGCGTATATCTCACGAAGGGCTGGCAGCAAGCGGTATTCCTGCCCCAGGTCGCGACCGAGCAGGGCTGGAACCGAGAAGAACTCTTGGCCAATCTCTGCCGAAAGGCGGGGCTTCCGTCTAACGCGTGGAAGGAGAGCGACGCCCGTTTCCAGGTCTTCGAAGGGCAAATCTTCGAAGAAGAATAATCAGGGTTTGTCGTAGTTTTATTCCGCTCCACTTACTGGGCAATCCCGTTCGTTTACTTATCTTCTCCTGAGCTTCTTCTTGAAGTCCTTAAACCACCAGGTTCTCGCAGCCTCTGCGGTTCTGAAAAGCGCGTAGGCGAGAGCGGACAGTGGGTAGTCCCACGAGCCTGAGCGATGGATGACTTTGCCTCCGAAACCGGTCTTGAACTGATAGAGTCCATGCATGGGATGCGAGGGATCCGAGGTGGGCGGCATACCGAAGAGATCATACTCGAGGCAGCCTGCGTCCTTTGCGGCCCGCATTGCCTTCCACTGCAGGGCGTAGGTCGGCATGAGGTTGCGCTTCTCGTCCGAGGAGGCTCCATACAGATAGACGGCCTTCTCGCCGCGGAAGAGCGTGATATTGGCGGCAAGGGCTTTGCCTTCGTGCCGCGCTATCCATAATCGTATATCGGGCGAAGCCGGCACGCCCTTGCCTCGCCGTTCGGACGCGAGCGCGAACAGGCGCCGATAGTATACCTCTGGATGGAGGGCGATCTTGTCGCGCGCCGAAGTCGTTTTATATAGCTCATAAAACTCGCTTAAAGATTCCAGGCCCGCTTCCTCCACAATGACGCCCTTTTTTTCGGCAAGGCGAATATTGTAGCGCCACTTAGGTTTCATGGCCGCGAGGATAAGCCCTTCGTCGGGCCTGAGGTCCACGAAGACCGTATCGGGGACTTGTACATCGGCAGCGGAGCGGCACAGCGGCCGGCCGATCTTCGGCCGGAGGTCGTCGATTTTAACATCCGGCTTCCCTATGGCCTCTTCGTCTGATGCGGAATCCGCGCGCGGAACTTCAACGCGAAACCAGGGCGGGTCGAAGCGTATGAAGAGGCAGCGCGAAGGGAGCAGGGGCTTTAAGGACCTGGCGAGTTCGGCGAGGAAGGAAGCTCTCTCTCCTTCGGGCAGTTCAAGCTCCGGGCCATGGGGCACATAGGCGAAAGAGAATCCCGCGGGCAGGCGACGAATAAGCAGGAGGAGCTGAAAGGCTCGGGGAAAAGCCTCGACCGAAAGGCAAAGGGGTTTCCACCCGAACTCGGCCTTAAAGTCGCCCCAAAAGCGAGATTGCATGAAGGAGGAGGAACTATCCGTTCCGCTTTCGGATCGAGAGACGCGAAGGCTCATGATGTCGACCTTAGCCAACCTCGCCCGATTCGACCTTGGCGAGAGAGAATCCTTTCCCGTTCGCGAGGAGGCGATTAGCGCCGACATAGACGGTGCTTTCCTTGGCGACAATTGGCACGGAGAAGAATGTGTCCACGTCTATTTCGTCCATCGCCTTCTGGGATGCCGTCTCTGACGCCGCAGCATCCCCGGGCATCTCCCGTCCTTCGAGCGAAAGACGCGTTCCCGGAGCGGCATCGAGCGCGTCGAGGACCTCGACCGCCTCTTTCACGGTCTGCCCATCATCGCCTACGACTTTACGCGATGCCGCGAGCAGCATGCCGCGGGATTCGACGCCGCGAAGCTTGGCGGCCTTCAGGTTATTGACGAGGACTATATGCTTACCGAGGAGCTCTTCTTCATTATAGTAAGGGACGAGGCCCGAGACTATGACGCGTTCAGTTCCCGATCCATCGTCGAGGGTCTCGATGTAGAGCTTATCGGCCTTTGGGTGGCGCTCGATTTTGACGATCTTCGCGACGCGCAGGTCGATGAGGCGCTCGAATCGGTCCTCGAGGGGAAGATCAGGCAGCGGAGGTAGCGCGACAGTACTCGTGGGCGCGGCCGCCTTGGCCGGAGCGGGCGCAGGCTCAGCCGCCGAGTTCCGCTCGGCGGCTGAGCTTCGCTCAGCCCGTTCCTTCTGGGAGCCCGAGTAGCGCTCGCGCAGGGTCGCGACGAAGTCGTCCTCGAGCTTGGAAAAGAGCACTTCGGGAGTGGATACGGTCGAAAGGCCGGTAAGGCCTCCTACGTCGGCCCACGATAGGCCGTCCTTGCCGCCAACGGTCTTGCCGAAGAAGGAGGCGAGCTTTGCCGCCGCCTGAGGGATATAAGGATGGACCATGATCGCGAGGTCCTTGAGTACGTAGCAGAGCTCG
>Ga0326727_10019721_pt1 | contig 13491 bp, 10 predicted proteins | sample MB2enrmetagenome_FD_207643 | JGI IMG/M metagenome (GOLD analysis project Ga0326727, IMG submission 207643) | Lab enriched peat soil microbial communities from McLean, Ithaca, NY, United States - MB29MY | ecosystem: Environmental > Terrestrial > Soil > Wetlands > Peat | place: USA: New York... | reverse complement strand
TGGCTAAGATGATCGGAATCGACCTCGGCACCACCAACTCGTGCGTCGCCGTCCTCGAGGGCGGCGAGCCCAAAGTCATTCCTAATGAAGAGGGTGCGCGCACCACCCCCTCCATCGTTGCGTTCTCCAAGGGCGGCGAGCGCCTGGTGGGCCAGGTGGCCAAGCGCCAGGCCATCACCAACCCTGAGAACACCATCTTCTCCATCAAGCGTTTCATGGGACGCCGCTACAACGAGGTGACCGACGAGATGAAGATGGTCCCCTTCAGGGTCGTCCAGCAGGGCGACCACGTGGGGGTCATCGCACAGGGCAAGGAGTACACCCCGCCCGAAATCTCCGCCATGATCCTGCAGAAGCTCAAGAAGTCGGCCGAAGCCTACCTCGGCGAGACGGTCACTGAGGCCGTCATCACCGTTCCGGCCTATTTCAATGACGCCCAACGCCAGGCCACCAAGGATGCCGGCAAGATCGCCGGCCTCGACGTCAAGCGTATCGTCAACGAGCCCACCGCGGCCGCCTTGGCCTACGGCCTCGACAAAAAGAAGGACGAAACCATCGCCGTCTACGACTTCGGCGGCGGCACATTCGACATCTCCATCCTCGAAGTCGGCGAGGGCGTCATCGAGGTCAAGTCCACCAACGGCGACACCCACCTGGGCGGCGACAACCTCGACCAGCGCATCGTCGACTGGCTCATCGCCGAGTTCAAACAGGAGCATGGCCTCGACCTCACATCGAGGGGCAACGAGATGGCCCTGCAGCGCCTGAAGGACGCCGCTGAGAAGGCCAAGATCGAACTCTCCACCACCGTCGAAACCGAGATCAATCTGCCCTTCATCACCGCCGACGCCTCCGGCCCCAAGCACCTGGTGCGCAAGCTCACCCGCGCCAAGCTGGAGCAGTTGGTCGAGGACCTCGTCGAGCGCTCCGTCGAGCCATGCAAGAAGGCCTTGTCCGATGCCGGCATCAGCACCAGCCAGATCGACGAAGTGGTTCTCGTCGGCGGCCAAACCCGCATGCCCCGCATTCAGGAACTGGTCAAGAAGCTCTTCGGCAAGGAGCCGCACCGGGGCGTGAACCCCGATGAGGTCGTAGCCGTGGGCGCCGCCGTGCAGGCTGGCGTGTTGGCCGGCGACGTCAAGGATCTTCTGCTCCTCGACGTCACTCCGCTCACCCTGTCCATCGAGACGCTGGGCGGCGTGGCTACGCCCATGATCCCGCGCAACACCACCATCCCAACCAAAAAGACTGAGACCTTCTCCACGGCTGCCGACTCACAGACCGAGGTCGAGGTGCATGTATTGCAGGGCGAGCGGCCCATGGCGGGGCAGAACCGCACCCTGGGCAAGTTCAAGCTCGGCGGCATTCCTCCGGCGCCGCGCGGCATTCCGCAAATCGAGGTCACCTTCGACATCGACGCCAACGGCATCCTCAACGTAACCGCCAAAGACAACGCCACCGGCAAGGACACGCGCATCACCATCACTTCGAGCTCCGGCCTTTCCAAAGAGGAAGTCGAAAAGATGGCCAAGGAAGCCGATGCCCACGCCTCCGAGGACAAGGAGAAGCGTGAGGAGATCGAGGCCCGCAACGCGCTCGATGGCCTCGTCTACAACATCGAGAAGATGCTCAAGGACTCCGGCGAAAAGGTGGCTGTCGCCGACAAGACCGATGTCGAAGCGACACTGGCCGACGCCAAAAAGACGCTCGAAGGCTCGCCGTCAACTTCGGAGCTCCACTCCGCGCACGAGAAGCTCACCCACGCCAGCCACAAGCTGGCCGAGGCGATGTACAAGGCCAGCTCCACGCAAACGCAGAGCGGACCCACGGATGCGGGCAGCGCGGGAGCAGCCCCCGGCAGCGCTCCCGGCGGCGAAGCCAAGAAGGAAGGCGAAGTCATCGACGCCGAGTACGTCGACGTGGACGACAAGAAATAAGGACTGGCTGTCCAGGCAATCCCGCCGTTCCGGCGGAAAAACTCAGGGGTGGGCGGCGACGATGCCGTTCACCCCGGTTTCTTATGATGGAAGATGGAAGGAGGTTTCGCAGGTGAAGCGAATGAGACTTCGCCGATGAATGCCTGGGGCTGTCGGCGAAACGCATGCTGCGTAACGCACAACGCGCAATTGAAGTGGATCTGAGATAAGAAAACACCCATGCCCACCACCGCCCAAAAGGACTATTACGCGACGCTCGGCGTCAAGAAGACGGCCACGCCGGAGGAGATTCGCAAGGCCTTCCGCAAGGCGGCGCGCAAGTACCACCCCGACGTCAATCCCGGCGACAAGCGCGCCGAAGAAAAGTTTAAGGAAATCTCCGAGGCCAACGACGTCCTGAGCGACGAGAAGAAGCGCAAGATTTACGACCAGGTCGGCTTCTACTCCGATCAGATCGATCCCGCGCAGGCTGAGGCCTACGCGCGCCAGCAGGGCGCGGGCGGCCACGGCCCCGTCGACTTCGGCGGCTTCGACTTCTCCGGCTTCTCCGGCGGTGGATTCCCCGGCCAGCAGGACAGCTCCGGTTCCGCTGGCTTTGGCAGCTTCAAAGACATCTTTTCCGGCATCTTCTCCGGTGCGCAGCAGCACCCGCAGCCGCGTGGCCCGCAACCCGGCACCGATCTCGAATACCAGGCCACCGTCGATTTCTGGACCGCCATCCGCGGCGGCCAGGCGCGCATCCAGATCAACCGCCAGGAGACCTGCCCCACCTGCCACGGCCAGGCGCATACCGGCGGCGGCATGCAGTGCCCCGAATGCCACGGCACCGGCCAGGTCACGCAGATGGGCGGCCGCATGAAGTTCAACATCACCTGCCCGCGCTGCAACGGCACTGGCCGCATCTCCAACGAGTGCCCCACCTGCCGCGGCGAAGGCGCCGTCACCCGCTCCGAGTCGGTCGACTTCCGCATCAAGCCCGGCACGCGCGACGGCCAGCGCATTCGCCTGCAGGGCAAGGGCAACGCCGGCATCAACGGCGGCCCCGCGGGCGATCTCTTCCTCATCGTGCGCACCGGCACGCATCCGGTCTTCACCCGCGTGGGCGACGACATTCAGCTCACCGTGCCCGTCACCGTGGCCGAAGCTTCGCTGGGCGCCAAGGTCGAGGTGCCCACCATCGACGGTCGCGCACAGTTGAAGATTCCTCCTGGCACGCAGAGCGGGCAAAAGCTGCGCATGAGGGAGCGCGGCGTCGAAAGCGCGCAGCATCCCGGCCAGCGCGGAGACGAAATTGTGACGGTCGAAGTCGCCGTGCCCCATTTGAACGACGAGCGCAGCCGCGAGATCATGCGCGAGCTCGCCCGCCTCAACCCCCAGGACCCGCGCCAGGCGCTGTTCGACAAGCTTTGAGATCTGCGCGGATACAAAGATGAACCCGCACGCGGATCAGTTAGGCTGATTGGGGAAAGAACGATGCCCACAAAACGCAAATCCAAAGGCGCCTACATGATCTCGGCCGTGGCCGAGATGTACGAAATCCATCCCCAAACCCTGCGCCTCTACGAGCGCGAAGGCCTGCTCAAGCCCTCGCGCACCGAGGGCAACACCCGCCTCTACACCGACGAGGACCTGGAGCGTCTCGAATTCATCCTCAACCTCGCGCGCGACCTCGGCGTCAACATCGCCGGCATTGCCATCATCCTCCAGATGCGCGAGCGCATGGAAGAGATGAACCGCCAGATGCAGAGCTTTGTCGAGTACGTCCGCTCGGAGATGCTCACCCGCTTCCAGCAAGCCGCATCGGGCTCATCCGCGGCCATCGTCCCTATCCGCAAGCCCGTCGCCCCGCCCCGCCCCACGCCGCAGCGCAAACCGTAGCGCGCCGGCCCACGCGCTAACTACCTTAGTGTCTCTTAAATGTCTACACACAAAAGAAGGTCATCCTGAGCGAAGGTCGCCGCAGCGACCGGAGTCGAAGGACCTGCATTTTGCAATGTTCGCATGGGTCAACGAATTTCTGAAACATTGCACTCGTCACCCGGCGGCAAGATTCTGCAATCGCGCTGCGAGTACATCCGGTCTCCAGACCCGCGCTCGGCCAATCCGTTGGCCCGCCTTCTCGCTCCTTTGCTCTCTCGCTCCCTTGTTCCCTGTCTCTGTATCCTTAATCCTGCATGCCGTACGTTCTCCTCTCGCTCGCCGTCTTCGGCCTTATCACCTCCACGGTCTACGCCGGCATTGTCCTCTGGGCCGTCCCCGGCTACCTGCGCGAGCGCCGACTGGCCCTCGCCGCACTCGCCGCTCGCCCCGGCTTCACCCCTCCGCTCTCGCTCTTTAAGCCGCTCAACGGAGCCGACCCCGGCCTCGAATCCTACCTTGAATCCTTCTTCACGCAGGATTATCCCGGCTACGAGATTCTCTTCTGCGCCCGCGACTCCAACGACCCCGGCCTCGCCACCGCGCGCCGTGTCGCCGCGCGCCATCCCGTCATCCCCGTCAAATTCCTCTCCACCCGCGGCCAGCCCGATTACATCAACGATAAAGTCATCTCGATGGAGAAGATGGCGGCCGAGGCAGAGCACGACATCTTCGTCATCTCCGACAGCGACGTGCGCGTCACGCCGGACTACCTCCGCGCCGTGGCGCTCTCCTTCGCCGACCCGCGCGTCGGCGGTATGTGCTGTCTCTATCGCGGCGTTGCCGCCAAGAATCGGATTTGGGGCAGCCTCTGGGCGCGCCTTGAAGCTGTCGGCATGTCCGTCGAAATGTCCTCCGGCGTCCTGGCCGCTCGCGCCATGGAAGGCATGAAGTTCACACTCGGCCCCACCATGGCCTTCCGTCGCGAAACCATCCGCCGCATGGGCGGCTTCCGCGTCACCGCCGACTACTGCGCCGACGACTTTGTCCTCGGCAACCAGACCCACGAGCTCGGCCAAACCGTCGCCCTCAGCCACCACGCCATCGACCACATGGTCCTGCATTCGAATATCGCCGGCTCGCTCAAGCACCAAATTCGCTGGATGAAGTCAACGCGCTTTTCCAGGCCCCTGGGCCACGTCGGCGCAGCGCTCACCTTCAGCGTGCCCTTTGGCTTGCTGGCGCTCGCCGCCGCCGCGTGGCTCGGCCATCCCTTGTGGGGCGTTGCCCTCTTCGCCTTTGCAGTCGCCACGCGCCTCGCGCTCTCCATCGCCGTCGGCCGCTCGGTCGTCCACGATACAAGCTGGTTCGGCCTGCTCGTGCTCTACCCCATTCGCGATTTCATGGGCTTCTGCTTCTGGGCCGCGAGCTACTTCAGCCGCCGCATCCTCTGGCGCGGCCGCGTCTTCGAGCTCCTGCCCGGCGGCAAGATGCGCGCCGCTGGCTCATAAATCTCGCAGACCTCAAAATGAGCATCCAGTAAGATGAGCTGAAAGCTACAAGCTAGAAGCTAGAAGCTAGAAGCTTCCTCACTCCACCGGCCTATCCGTCCACAGCGTCTTGTCGGCCAGCGTCTGCACGGGATACAGCCGCCCGGCCAGCACCTTCTCCACTTTCTCCCGGTCCGGATCCTCGGCAAAAATCCACTTGCGCTCGCCCGCGCCCCAAATCGCCGCCAGCTTCGCGGGGCTCAGGTAAATATCCGGCGCATCGGGATAGCACGAACCCCACAGCAGTGTCGTTCCCTCGTTGTGCTGCCCGCAACGCGGAATCACCAGCATCGCCGGCCTTCCCCCGAAGAAGTCGTTCGTGTAATAGATCAAAGACGACCCCGACGATTGCTCTCCGTAGACGATCAAAACATCGTTGGGCGTGCCTTTCTTCATAATCGTGTCGGCCATCGGCTTCGAGCTCAGCATCGGCTCAAAACGCGCAAACGCAATGTGCGCGGCCACAAAGAACACCGTCATCGTCAGCGCCACGCTCACCGTAGCCGCAACGTGCTTCTTCTTCAGCCGCAGCAGCCAGCCCGCCAACGGCCCAATCAGCAGTGTGATCACCGCCATCACCGCTGGCAGCCGCAGCGCCGCAAACGACTCACCCGTCAAGTCGAACAGGTGCGACATCGACAGCGTGTAATCGCCCACGCCGCGATGCGCCAGCACCGTGCCGATGTCGGCCACGTACGGCAAGCTGCGCGATGTCCACAATCCCCACGCCAGCACCGCCGCCCCCGCCACTCCAATCGCCGCGAACACCGCCTGCGCTCCCGTCAGCCACGCCGTCGAAAGCGCCGGCTTTCCGACCTCCGCTCCGCTGCTTTCCTCCGTGCCCGCCACCACTCCTGCAATCAGCATCACCAGCGGCGGCCACACCGGAAACGTGTAGTACTCCTGGTTCGTCGAAATGGAAAAGAACACCAGCGTCCACGCCGTGAACAGGCTCAGCAGCCAGATGGTCCTGGCGCGGAACTTGATCCGCCGCACGTAGCTGGCCACGTCCTCGCGCATCGCATGGTCCAGATAGAAGTCCACCGTGTCCCCGGCATCGTGGCGCAGGTGCTTCAGCCAGCTCCGCCGCGTCTTCCACGCCAGCGCCGCTGCGGCGCCCAGGAAAAGACTCCAGGGAAAAATCCACACCAGTTCGCCCAGCCAGTACCATAGCGTCGGCATTTTGTTGTAGTCGTGCGGATAGCGCTGGTTGAAGAAGCGCAGCACGTGCTCGTTGATGAAGTATTGGTAGAAAAACCCGTGCACGTTGCCGATCGTGGGGTGATTGCCCACCGGGTGCCCCTGGTCGTGATTGATGATGCCGCACGCAATGTGCCACGGCGCCGCGATCGCCAGAAACACCAGCATTCCAGTCACCGGCTTCAGCGCCTTCCACCTTCGCCACTGTCCGGTCAGCAGCAGATACGGAATCGCAGCGCCGAAAAAAAACACCGGCGCAATCAGCCCCTTCGTCAGCAGCGCCAGCGCCACCGAGGCCCACGCCCAATAAATCATCGCCGGCCGGTTGTCTTCGAGACTCACGATCAGCGCGTAAAGCGCAATCAGCAGAAGCAGCGCAAGAATCGACTCGGGAATAATGAACCGCGTAAAAAGAAAGCACCCCGCCGAAGTCAGCACGGCCAGCCCGGCATAGAATCCCGCGCGCTCACCCCAGGCTCTCCGCGCCCACAGCCACGCCAGCCACGTCAGCCCCAGCATGGCCAGCGCATTTGGCAGGTGCGTGGAAAAGGTGCTCTGGCCGAAGATCTTGTACATCCCCGCGATCACCCAGTAGGGCAGCGGCGGCTTTTCAATGTAGCGGATGCCGTTGGTCTTCGCGGTGATCAGGTCGCCGCTCTCGGCCATGTGCTGCGCCGCCTGCGCGTGCGCCGCGTCCACATCGTCCATCAGCGGAGGGGAAAACAGCGACGCGAAGTAAATCGTGACCCAAACGACCGCAAAAAGCAGCCACACGTCGCGCGTCGAAGGCGCCTGCCGCGGCCGTTCGACAGTGGCGCCTGATCTCGTAGCTCGGTACGTGTCTGCGTTCATCCTGATTCTGGCTATCAGAAACAGAATACCAGCCGCATTTCTGTGGCGTTTCACAGGACGAAGCGCATCGCCGCGCCGCAATTCTCTGCGGCGTCAGTTCGATTTCTCGCTTGCAGAAAAGGTGCGGCCCAGAACGGGTCCGCCGCTCGCGTCACATCGCTCGCATCACGCCGCCGGGGTCGCGTATTGCGAAGACCTTCTTGCTCTGACGAAGGGAACCCGGTTTGTCTCCGCGATCTTGAGCTTCCCGCCGCGAATCAGCGCGCGGCATTCGGCTTCGGGCACTGCGGGGCTGTATAGGAATCCCTGTACCTCTTCGCAGTTCTGCTGCCGGAAGTAGTTGAGCTGCTCCGGCGTTTCCACGCCTTCAGCCACGCACGCAAGGCCAAGATCGCGTCCCAGGTTGATGATGCTTCTCACCACCGCCTCCGCCGTCGGCTCCGATGCGATGTCGCGCAGGAACGATCGATCGATCTTGATGCGGTCGATGGGGAACCTTCGCAGATACGATAATGACGACCAGCCGGTGCCGAAATCGTCCAGCGAGAGGCTGACGCCAATCCCTTTCAGCGCCCGCATGATCTTCACGGTCGATTCCGAGTCGTCCAGCATCAGCAATTCCGTCAACTCCAGTTCCAGCCATCTCGGATCCAGTCCGGAATCGAACAATGCCCTCTTCACCGTGCTTACGATATTGCCCCGGTAGAACTGCGTTGACGAGAGATTCACCATCATGCGAATCGGCGGGAGTCCTTCCATCTGCCATGCGGAGTTTTGCATGCATGCTGTTCTCAGCACCCAGTTCCCCACGTCGACCATCAGTCCCAGTTCTTCCAGGTGCGGAACGAAATGGTTGGGGAAGATGAGCCCTTGCTCCGGATGGCGCCAGCGCAACAAGGCCTCCACGCCCGTGATCTCGCCCGAATCCGTCGACACCAGCGGCTGGTAATACAGCACAAACTCGCCTCGCGCCAGCGCATGCTGCAGGTCGAACTCCAGCTTCTGCCGCCGCCGCGTCGCATCCGTGAGTTCGGGCGTGAAGAAGGAATAGTTGCCGCGCCCTCGCTTCTTCGCCTCATACATCGCGGTATCCGCGGCCTGCAGCAGGTCCTTGGGATTCTCGCCATGAGCGGGATATTCGCAAACGCCGATGCTGGCCCCGATCTGCAGGTCGTGTCCTTCGATCGCAAACTGCGCGTTCAGTGAGCCCAGCACCTTCCGCGCCACCGGCTCGATATCCTGCTGTGGTTCCACCATCGGCAGGCCGATCACAAACTCATCTCCGCCCAGGCGCGCCACGATGTCGCTTTCGCGCAGACTGCTTCTCAATCGCACTGACACCGCCTCCAGCAGACGGTCGCCCGCTTGGTGCCCGAAGGAATCGTTCACGCTCTTGAAGCGGTCCAAGTCCAGCATCAAAACTGCCACGCGCTTCTTGTTGCGCGCCGCCAGCGCGATCGCCTGCGCTAACTGATCTTCCAGAAGCGTCCGGTTCGGCAGCCCCGTCAGCGCATCGTGAAGCGCCATGTACCGGATGTGCAACTCCGCCCGTTTCCGGTCGGTGATGTCGCGCGAGATCCCCATCGTGCCCATAATCCGCCCGCGCCGGTCTTTCAGCGGCACCTTCGTCGTCAGCACCCACGTTTCATGGCCGTCCGGCCACGTCTCTTTCTCCTCCAGGCCGGTCAGCGCTTGTCCCGTCTCGATAATTCTCTGTTCGTCCTCGAATGCCTTTCCGGCGTGTTCTGAGGAAAAGATGTCGGAATCGGTCTTGTTCTCAGCTTGCGTGGGATTGCTCAGTCCGGAATAGTTGGCCATCGCCCGGTTGATGCGCAGAAAGCGGCTCTTGCGATCCTTGAAGTACACGTTGTCCGGAATGTATTCGAGAAATGCGTTCAAAAATTCCCGCTCCGTCCTGTATTCCCGATCCGCCAGCGCCCGCACAATCACCAGCCCGCCTACAACCGCCAAAAAAAGGAGAGTGACTCCGATTCCTGCAGCTCCCGGAAGGCTGAAGCCGAGGATGCGCTGGGTCGCCGCGTGAGCCGGCGTCAGGGTCATCAGCACGGCGGTCACCATGCCGCCCAGCAGCATGGCCGCAAGTGCGATCACCACGCCCGGAATCACAGGGATGCGCCTGCGACATTTCATCGATGTCAGTCTCCCGATGCTTGGTCTTGAGGCCAACGTATTCCAGAATGTCGTGTGTCTTCAATACCTAAATCGAATTACTAGCTGCCACTATTCGGTCGGACATCTGTTACTTTTGTCACATTTCCCGCTGCAAACCCCGCTTTCCATCGAAAACTGGGGCGAAGCGGAGGCGAACACTCTCTTTTCGTTGGCGTGGCGTCAGGTCGCATCCATCGCGCGCGTGCTCTCCCCTTGAGCCCCTGGGAACGCTGAACGCTGAGAGCTGAAAGCTGACGTCGACCGGGGCCGCGCGAAAGCCCATCGCCTCACTTCCCCGGCGAACAATTAAGATGCACCAAGGGAGAACTCTCTTGCCGCTTTGGAAGGTCTTTCTGATCGCGTTCAGCGTGCTTCTGCCGCTGATCAACCCTCTCGGCTCCGCCCTGGTCTTTCTCGGTCTGGTCGGCAATGTGCCGCCCAAGGTCATGCACTCGCTGGCGCGCCGCATCGCGCTTAACAACATCATCTTCCTTGGAGTTTTCGAGGTAACGGGCGCGGCCATCCTCAAATTCTTCGGCATCTCTCTGCCCATCGTCGAGCTTTCCGGCGGCATCGTCGTCGCGGCCATGGGATGGGCCGTGTTGAACGAGCGCAGCGCCGGCGCCGATTCCCGCAACAAGGAGGAGGAGACCGGGCCAAGCGCCGAACCCGATACGCGGCGCCTCGAAGAGGGCGTCTTCTACCCCTTCACCTTTCCCATCACTTCAGGGCCGGGCACGCTGGTCGGATTGCTCACCCTCACCGCGCACATCTCCAATAAAGTTCTCAGCCAGGACATTCTGGCCCACCTTATGGTGTTTCTGTCGATCGTTGCTCTCAGCGTGCTCTGTTATTTCTGCTACGCCCACGCACCCAAGATCACCAAGGTTATCCCGCCCTCCACGGCCCACGGAATCCTGCGCGTCGTTGCCTTCATTCTGCTCTGCATCGGCATCCAGATCGCCTGGAACGGCCTCGCCGCCCTGCTCGCCACCATCATTAAACCGTAGCCTTGGACTCCACAACCGCAGTTCCAGCAGGTCAAAACGAACGCCGCCAAGCGCTCCTCCGTCGCTGCGCGAACCTACAACATGTCCTTTGCCGCCAACCGCCGCTCTTCCACCTGCCGGTACCGTTTCAGGATGACCGCCGAGTTCGCGCCTACAACCAGCGTACCGATCGCGCCGGGGAGCAGCAGGCCATACCAGACACCCCACGACTGCCCCTGAGCCAGTGCCACGATCCCTGCAATCAGGAGCGCGACGGCCGCGGCCCATAGCGTGAACCAAGCCCGTAAGATGAAGTTTCTCGCTCGGCCGCGAGGTACAAGCCAAGCCACGAGACCCGACATCAATCCCGCGGCCAGCCCGTAAGCCGTGCCCGGAATCCACGCATAGCGATACGCATCAAACCATGGCTCCATCATTCGTTCACTCTGTCCCTTCTTCCGTTGCCGCGCGATGGGCTTTCCAAAGCTCTCGCGCCAGCGCGGCAGACATCTTTCCATCGGCCACCAGCACATGCAGTTTGCGCTGGAATGAATCCGCCGCCTTCGGATCCTCGGCCGCCTTCACCTTCGCAATCAATCGGTCCAGCCGGGCGCGTAGCGTCGGATAAGACACTTCGTACTCATCGCACAATGCCTTCAATGACCCCGAACTGAGCACAAATCGCCTGAGAAACTGCCGGTCTTCCTCGTCCAGCACTTCCCACCAGGGTGGCAGCGGCTCCTTCATAAACTTAATATACGTCTAAATTTTGTTAAAGTCAATAAACTTTATCTATTCTTAAATAAAATGAAGGGCACCCGGACACGGGCGAAAGACTCCCCGCCTCGCCCGCCGGAGGGAGCGTGGGGCTTCAGCCCCACGAAAGAGCCCAGCAGAATCAGCGGGCTTTAGCCCCGGAGCCACCGGCCAACCGTAATCTGGTCTTCGATTGGAATAAACGTGCGATAACTGAGATGAAGGTCTGCCGGTCGAACGGTAAGTACTACCGAGTGTTCCCCTCCGACAAGGCGGTCAATTGAGACTCCGGCAGAACCGGAAAGAGGTTAGCATGATTACTTGGAATTGGGACGCCATCAGCGCGGGGGCCGCAGCTCTTTCCACCCTCGCGTTAGTCGGCTCTCTCTATTTATTGCGCCGTCAATTGCTGGCACAGTCCTGGGCGGAACTGTATGGGCTGATGCAAGGTGAGGACACGAGAATGGCGCGCAAGAGGCTCTATGAGTTGTCTGAGACTCCGGTACCCATTAAGGATTGGGCCCCTGAGACGATCAAGGCCGTCGAGCTGATCTGTCAAAGGTACAACTACTTTGCGAGAATGGTTAGCCTCCATTTCCTCCCCAAACGGCGGGCTTTGCAAGACTGGGCTTGGCAGTTCGACCGGCTGTGGCGCGTTTCAAAGCCCTACGTTGATAAATGGAGGAAGAGACCGGGCGAGGGGCGACTATGGGAGGATTTCCAGTCGTTTGCCGAGAAATCCTCAAAATGGCTGGCGGACAATGGCCCTGTCGCTGTATTGCCAGTGGAATGAAAAAAACCAAACCATCGCTACGCACACTCTCAAAGCCCGGCGCGTTTGTACCGATGAAAACGTGATTTGCACAGCTCGCAAACTATTGAAAACAATGGACACAGAGGTTTTCTCTAGGATGCGTTTTATCAGCACTACTATCCTCAATTCGGTGATTAGCCGTACCCACCCGCACACCCGGAGGAACGCACGGAAAGAAGATGGATTCGACAGAAAGATTTCTCAACCTGACGTCAACCGCTTGGACGGCAATTGGATCGATGCTCGGAGCAGTATCGATTCTGATTCTGTCCCTCTTCAACGGATTGTTCTTGAGAGCGGCACTACGCTCGGCGAAGGCGGCAACGGATCAAGCGAAGGCTGCGACGGATGCAATCCGGCTAACGTCCGAATCAAACGAAATCGAACGCGCATCTCTTCAGCAGCAGCAGCGCCCCTGGGTGGGTATTGATGAGAGCGCAGCTGTTCCATCCCCTTGGATGATTCAATTGTCGCTCCCTGCAGTCGATGTGGGTCCGGTCTCGATCGACAAAGATGGAACAGCCTCGGCGACGCTCACCATAAGAGTCAAGAACTTCGGTGATGGCCCAGCCCAAAGCGTCCTAGTAAAGGCGTCACTGATGGTGACGGAGGACCTGAAGGACATAGAGGCAGAACAAGCAATGCTCAGTACGCCCAACCAAGACAGATCGATTGGCACTCTGCTTTTCCCCAATACAGTGGCCGCATTTCAGCTTGGGTCAAGTTTTCCAAGCGCTCGGATGAGGAGCGCCACATATGACCACCTATTCGAGGTATGGCTGGTCGGAGTCATTCACTACTGGGACCGCTTCGGAAACCACTGCTATACCGGGTTCCGGTATTGGATGATTGACCCAGAAAAGGCTCGGCCTTACCGCTTCTCTGCTGCACCAAACAGCACAATTAAAAACCCGTTTTGGCCCCAGGGGACGGGCGGAGTTATTAAGTAGTAAATCGGCACGACTGCGGACACACCGCTAGGTACTCGGCGTGCCGGAGGAGGGGCGGTCCAAATCCTCTGCGCGGGACTGCCGCCAAAAACTCCGCCTGGACGACTGGCTTCCCCGCCACTCCCCTCCAAACCCCCACCTACACCCTGAGGTTCTCCCCGGCCACCCCTCCGAATCCTCACCTCCAACCTGGGAAAAACCCGTCACGCGCACAAAATCCGACGATTTTCACCCATTCCATCTACCTGTAGGTCGTCATTTACCCCCAATCCATCCACCTGTAGGTCGTCGTTTTCCGCGAGCTCGCGATGCGACGATTTTTCGCTGCGCCGCAGAAGTCAAAACCATCCACCTCCAGGTGGTCACTTTTGCACCTTGTGGAACCCCGGGACAACGCCTCATCGTCCCCGTCGT
>Ga0326727_10019719_pt1 | contig 13492 bp, 13 predicted proteins | sample MB2enrmetagenome_FD_207643 | JGI IMG/M metagenome (GOLD analysis project Ga0326727, IMG submission 207643) | Lab enriched peat soil microbial communities from McLean, Ithaca, NY, United States - MB29MY | ecosystem: Environmental > Terrestrial > Soil > Wetlands > Peat | place: USA: New York... | reverse complement strand
CGCGCGCGCTGACGCGCAGCACCAGGGTCTCGCCGCCGACCGCCATCGGCTGGCGCTGGTCGTCGAAGCAGGGGCCGAGCAATTGCAGCTTGTCGGCGGCGGCGTCGTAGCGCGCGCGCTGCGGCGCGGAATCGTCGGCGAGGCCGCGCGTCGCCGGGCCGACGGGCTCGAAGGCGAGCGCGATCGGCGCGCTGAGCAGCGCCATCCACGCGCCGACGACGATCGCGATCGCGACCAGCGCCGCGAAGGCGCCGAGCGCGCGCGCCGGCGTGACGATCTCGCGCATGGCGAAGGGGCCAAGCGCCGGCTCGACCGCCTCGAGCGTGTCGGCGAAGACGAATTCGATCTCGGCGCCGGCGGCGCGCGCTTCCTTGCTCAGCCGCTCGAACGACGCCGCCTCGGCGGTCTCGAGCGGGCGGCCGTCGATCGCGGTCGCCGGGAGCGCCACGACCATCTTGCGGCCCTCGAGCGCCTGGCGATGCTGGACGATGTAGTCGCCGACGAGCGACAGCTTGCCGCGCAGGCCGCCGACCGGGCCGACCGCGACGGTCGGCGCGCCGGGCGCGTTGGGCAGCACGATCTCGCCGGTGGCGAAGACGACGCCGGGGTCGCGGCCGAACGCCTGGCAGATCGCCGCGAGCGTCAGGCCGAGCCCGGCCGAGCGTGCGTTCTCGTCCGACAGGCGGCCGACCTGCAGCTCGGAAATGCGCAGGTTCCACGGATTGACGCGGCCGTTGCTGCGGCTGAGCCACAGCTTGGCGCGGCGCGCGGCGACGAAGCGGGTCGCCGCCTCGCGCACCGTCTGGCCGATGCCGTAGAGGCCGAAATCGAACAGCTCGGAAATCTGCGGCGTCAGCTTCGCCGGATGCGGCTCGGGGGCGAAGTCGCCGGCGATCGCTTCGAACAGTTGCGCCCCTTCGCCGTTCGCGCCGACCAGGGGCACGAAGACGCGAGCGGTCACGGCTGGGCGTCCAGGAGTTCGATCTCGAGCCGCGAGAAGTCGGCGCGCTCGAGCGCGTCGGCGTCGAGCACCACATGCAGGCGGCCGTCGCGGTCGAAGACGCCGTCGATCTGCAGCGCGTCGCCGAGGCTGACCTTGACCGCGCGCTGGGCGTAGGCGCTCAGGCCCGCGGCGCCCTGGGCCTGTAGCGCCAGCACCTTGGCGTCGTCGCTTTCGTGCAGCAGGCGCGCCAGCACCAGCCCGTCGCCGCTCATGATCCCGGCGGCGGGGAAGCGCCATTCCTCGGCGCCCTTGGCCGCCAGGGCGGCGAAGGTCGAAACGGGCCGCCCGCGCTCGCCGGCGCGGCCGAGATCGTTGAGGGCGATCGTCGTTTGGGTGGCGACGCGGAGGGTCCTCAAGAAGCGCGCCGCCTCGCGCGGATCGAACGTCGAATTCATGTCATTCTCCTCGGCCCGACCCTCGTTTCTCCGACGGCGAGGCGCTGCGCCCGCTTTACGGTCTGGCGGCCGCCGCGACGACGAAGCGCGCGGTCCGCGCCGACAGGTCTTCAACGTAAGCGGCGATGTCGCCTTCGAAATCGGCTTTCACCCGGCGGCGCAGGAACAGGCTCTCGCCGAGCGCCTGGGCGAGCGTGCGCCCCGCCATGATCGCCGCCAGCAGGTCGCGCTCGGGCGGGGCGATCGCCCCTGCCTCGACCGCCGCGTCGAGATAGGGCGCGGCCTCCTGCTGGGTCATCAGCGGCCCGTCCGCCTCGTCGGCGATCTCGGCCGCTTGCGTCGCCTCGACCGTCTCGAACGACAGCAGGTAGGTCTGGTCCTGGCCGGCGACGCGCGACAGGATCGCCGCGCCGAGCGGCGTCGCGGCGAAGTCCTTGCCGCTTCTGCAGCCGGGCACCGGCGCGGCGGCGAAGGCGGCCTCGAGCTCGTGATCGCTCGGGCGGCGGCCGAGCTTGTCGCCCATCCTCGCCTTCAGCGCCTTGAGGAAGCCGTTGGCGGCCTTGAGCGTGTTGACGCCGGCGGCGTCGTCGCCGACCAGCCATTCCTTGGGACAGAGCCCGAGCCGCAGCGTTTCGGCGTAGGGGCGATTGGCGGCGTCGAGGCACTTGAGGATGCGGTTGGAGAATTCGAACAGCTCGCTCGTCTCGCGGAAGCGGCGCCGGCGCGCAGGGCCGCCGACCAGCGCCTTCCAGGTCGACAGGTCTTCGTCGCGCGGCGGCGGAGCGATCGGGCCGGCGGCGCGGCTGGCGACCAGCGCGGCGAGATTGTCGGCCGAGGTCGGCTCGTCGCGGCGCGCGGCGATCGGCCGGTCGAGTACGCGGTCGAAATAGAATTCCGCCGCTTCCTCGACGCCGTCGGGGGGCGGATAGGCCCACACGCCGACCAGGCCATCGGAATAGCGCTTGTTGACGGTCAGCAGCCGGCGCACCCGCTCGTAGAGATGGAACGGCTTGACGACGACGATCTCCTCGGCGTCGCCGAGCGTGTCGTTGCCGTTGGCGAGATTCGCCAAGTGTCCGGCGAAATAGGCGACGATGTCGCGCCCCGACTTTGCCGCCCGCTGCGCGCCCATGATCGCCGACTTCCGCCCGTCCGTCGCCGCCGCCGGCGTGAAACGCCCGCTCGACGCGGCATTATCAGCCGGATCGGCCGGTTGACAAGCCGACGGACCCGCGGCGAGCGCTGGCGCCGCCCGGCGAATGGTGATTGCATCGGCCCGCAATGAAAAGGAGATTCGCCGCGGATGGGTAACGACGACGCGTTGACCCGGGCCGAGGCGCTGCTCGCGCGCGCGCCGCTGTTCGACGGCCACAACGATCTCGCCTGGACGATCCGGATCGACAAAAATGCGCGCGGCGACGTCGTCGCCTACGACCTGACGCGCGTCCATCCCGAGCGCGACACCGACATTCCGCGCCTGCGCGAGGGCAGGGTCGGGGCGCAGTTCTGGGCGGCGTTCCAGCCGACCAACGCGCCGCATCCGGCGCGCACCGCGCTCGAGCAGATTGACCTCATCCGCCGCATCGAGGCGGCGCACCCGGACGTCTTTCATCCGGCGCGCTCGGCCGCCGATTTCGCCCGCGCGCAGCGGGCGGGCAAGATCGCCTCCTACATCGTCGTCGAGGGCGGCGTCGGGCTGGAGAATTCGCTGGCGCCGCTCAGGCTGTGGCATGCGGCGGGGGCGCGGATGCTGATCCCCTGCCACAACGAGACGCTCGACTGGGTCGATTCGGCGACCGACGCGCCGCGCAACGGCGGCTTCAACGCCTTCGGCCGCGCCGTCGTCGCCGAATGCAATCGGCTCGGCGTGATCGTCGACGGCGCGCACGTTTCGCACGACGGCATACGCCGCCTGCTCGACGTCAGCGAGGCGCCGATCCTGCTCTCGCACTCGAACGCCTATGCGCTGTGCGACCATCCGCGCAACGCGCCCGACGACGTGCTCGAGCGGTTGAAGGCGAACGGCGGCGCCGTGCTCGCGACCTTCGTGCCCGGCTTCGTGTCGCAGGACTTGCGCAACTGGCTGAGGGGGTCGCTCGACGCCTACGGCAAGGCGCCGCCGTCCAACGATCCGAAGGCGCGGATGGCGGCGCTCGAGGCGCGCCACGGGCCGGCGCCGCGCGCGATGCTGGCGCAGGTCGCCGACCATGTCGTCTATCTGGTCGAGACGGCGGGGATCGACCATGTCGGAATCGGCTCCGACTTCTACGGCGGCGCCCACACGCAGGAGCTCGAGCACGTCGGCCGCTTCCCCCACCTGTTCGCCGAGCTGATCCGCCGCGGCTTCTCCGACCGCGACCTCGAAAAGATCGCCAACCGCAACCTCCTGCGCGTCATGCGCAAGGTCGAGCAGGTCGGTGAAGTGTTGCGGATGGCGCGCCAGCCGGCGGTGGGGAGGATCGAGGACCATCCGGGGGCGTGAGGGGGGAGCGCCGTCAAGCCGCGCGTCAAGTTTCGTCAAGTCTTGTCAAACAGCGTCAAGCGACGTCAAGCCTTGAGAACGGCATAGTCTTTACGAGTCAATCGCTTGCGGCGCGTCAAGGGCGGCCTCGGCGATTGGCGAGTCGTCTTCGCCCGGCGGGGCGTCGCCGTGGAGCTCCCTGTGCCGCTTGATATTTTCGGCCATGGCGTTGAGCTTGGCGAGCAGCCGCTCGCGGGCGTTCTCGTCATAGGCCGGGTCGGCGCCTTCGACGGCGGCGTATTTGTCGAGCCGGTCGAGCACCCGCAACAGCCGGTCGATGGCGGCGAGATCGCCGTCGGCGACGCTGCGCGCGGCGAGCCGCAGCGCCGGTTCGAGCCGCGCGATCTGCACCCGCGCGTGGACGAGCTTGGTCTCGTTGTCGCCCGCCTCCAGCGCCTGGGCGACGATCTGGCGCACGCGCTCGCGCGAAATCGCCTCCTCGCGCCCGATCGCCGCATAGGACCAGCCCGCCTGAACCATCGCCAGAATGCGCAGGCGGCGGAATTCGCGGTCTCGCGCGGCGCGGCGGCGGCCGGAGGAGGAGGGGGTGGAGAGGGGCGTGTGGGTCACGGGTCGGCTCCTTCGGCGCGCGCGGCGGGTGGCCGGCGAGCTACGGAAATAGCGAATAGACAGCATAGCACGAATTCTGACAAACAGAACGACATAAATACGCACTGGCGCACCTTCTTGCGATTGCGGGTGTGCGGAGTGATCCACTGCGCGGCGTCGGGGCAGTAGGCAAAGCAGAAGGGGAATTTGCGGACACGTTGCCCTAATCCCGAAATTCTCTGTGCAAATGTCGTCGCCGCCGCGGGCGCGAGATTGCGCTATGCAGACGCTTTGATAACCTACGTTTGCGAGTGGAGACCTGATTCTCCCGGGCTGGGAAATGTTGCATAATTGCAACTCCACCCTGCCACTGCTTTGCCGATTTTCTGAATTCGCTGAAAGAAGGCAACCTTGAGCGTCAGCTCAGGGGCCGCCTTGTCGCGTCACAGGAGTTGCGGGCTCTATGGAGCTCTTGAGGTTCTTCTCGGACAAAATCCGGGAAGATCAGCGGCGGGAGCCGCATCACTGACCCGCCATACGTGGCGGGTTTTCGTTAGCCGAAGATCCGAGACCGCCGGCCCGTCATGTTGATTGACATGCTGGATTGGCTGAACTTGGCGATCGGAATCGTCACCCTCTGCCTCACCTTGACGGGAACGGATAGCTCATGCCGGCGTTGCCGGCGCGAACGCTATCGTTCGCTCAAGTTCTGGGGCGTGGAGTGGACGACCTACGAACGCGAAGACGACAGCCGGTCCTGACTTTCCTTCCCATCGGCACGAGTGAAAATCAGTTCGCAAAATGACCGTTGCGACATCCTTCTGGAGCGCGCTATAAGTATATGATAATATCTGTTATCAATTGCTAAGGGGAGGGGGGAATGGACTGGGGCGCATTCGTGGGACCGGCCGTAGTTGCCGCTGTCGTTTCCGGGGCAATTTCGATCGTCTCGATGCTCGTACAGCGAGGAACCTCGCTCCGACTTCATCGCGAGAAGCTGGACTTCGATAAGAACCTAGCAGAGCGTAAAACTAATGCCGATATGGCGTTGGCTGAACGCAAATTCGAATTTGACCGCAATCTAATTGATTGGAAAAGGCGCACTGAAATTGCCGAACAGACTTTAGCTGATTTTTACAAAGTGAAAGAACTTTTCCGATCTTCACGCCAGCCTTTTGCTTTCGCTGGGGAAGGTCGTTCACGTCCCCGCGCAGAAACCGACGAAGACCACAGTAAAGACGCGATATATGCGCCGTTTGAAAGACTGAATAAAGAATTTGCATTTCTATCAGAACTACATGCGCGACGGTTTCGGTTCATGACATTGTTTGGAACGAAGACCGATGAGCCATTTAACATAATTACACTGTCATACAACGAATTGCAGTATGCAACATTCTCTCTTCTAAACATGAAGGGATTATCGGGCGATTTACGAGAACAGTTCGAGAGCACGATTGGATGGGTTCTAGATAAAAAGGACCCATTCCAGGAGCGCATCGGCGCGGCAGTCTCTGAAATAGAGGCACTGTGTCGTCCTGTGCTGGAGGTTCGCTTAAAATGAACCACCTCAGCGTTCTCTCACTCCGAGAAGTACCTCTCCTAATAGAGGCGGGGGGCAAACGCGCCTCCTATCGCTTCCTCGAATTCTTCACCGCGCAAATCCGCAACCCGCACACGCGCCGTGCGTACACGCGCGCGGCGGGGGAATTCTTCGCTTGGCTCGAAGCGCGCGGCGTGACGCAGCTCGCAGCGATCGAGAGCGTGCATGTCGCGACCTATATCGAGCAGTTGCAGCGCGCACGATCCGTGCCGACCGCGAAGCTGCGCCTGGCCGCGGTGCGGTGCCTGTTCGATTGGATGGTGGCGGGTGAGATCATGCCGATCAACCCGGCCGCGGCCGTGCGCGGGCCGCGCCATGTGGTGCAACGCGGCAAAACGCCGGTGCTCGACCCCGCCGAGGCGCGCCAGCTCATCGACGCGATCGACACGTCGAGCATCATCGGGCTGCGCGACCGCGCGCTGATCGGATTGATGGTCTATTCGTTCGCTCGCATCGGCGCGGCGATCGGGATGCGCGTCGAGGATGTGTTTCGGCAGAACCGCCGGCTATGGCTGCGCCTGCACGAGACGGGTGGCAAGCAGCACGCCATGCCGTGCCACCACAATCTCGAATGCTATCTGCGCGAGTACGTCGACGGCGCGGGGCTGGCGCGCAATCCGAAGGCGCTGCTGTTCCAGACCTACAACCGCGCCACCGGTCAGCTCGCTGGCAATCCGCTGCCGCAGGCGAACGCGTACGCGATGATTCAAAGGCGTGCGAGGGCCGTCGGTATTACGGCGCCCGTCGGCAATCACACGTTTCGGGCGACGGGCATAACCGCTTACCTGAAGAACGGCGGGACGCTTGAGAAGGCCGCGATGATGGCCAACCACGCGAGCACGCGCACAACGCAGCTTTATGATCGGCGGCAGGAAGAGGTGAGCGTCGACGACATCGAGCGAATTGGGATTTGAGGCGCGGCAAGTGAGAAACACTTCATTTAATCGCCAACCTCCACCGGCCACTCCGCCCCGGCGCCGTCAAGCGGCTGCGCCGCTCCTGCGCTTTGCTACGGTCGCTTCGCGATGACTGCGCCGGGACGGCGCGGCAAGGGGCATTCAAGTCGCGTTGCTGACGAAAGCCGGCCTATTTTCTACACCACCGCGACTTGCAAACCAAGAGCCGGCGCCGCGCGGAGCGGTCAAGGTTCGCGTCAGCGACCGCGTAGCGGCTTGACCTTGACGGCGAGCACGGCGATGGCAAACGGAGGCCTCGTCGGTTATTGCTCAATGCCTAAGTGCGTCATGGCGGGCTTGATCCGGCCATCCACACCGTTGAGCCGCCGCTCGGCAAGAATGAAGAGTCGCGCATTCCCAGAGTCTCTCTGAGGAGTCGCGGCAGCGTCGCCGCGTGGATGACCGGGACAAGCCCAGTCATGACGATGGAGAGGCGTTGAGCGGGGCGCTCGTCGGCCGCCGGCCACGCCGCCCCCTCGCAACGACAGGGCGTTCGTCCGGCGTCGCTCGCGATAACGCCCTCGTCAGGGCGGCGGCGCGCCGTTCTTCCATAGGTCCCAGAGACCTGCGGCGAGGAAGAGGACCGTTGCGATCGCGGCGAGAGCGGCCGAGGCTGCGGTCAATCGCGTTCCCGACCCGCTATCCCACCTCGCCAACTCCGTCCCGGCGTTGAGGGCGGTGAAGGTCGGCGCGAGGAGAAGGCAGGTTCGGCGGACGCGTGGGTCTTTCCAGTCCATGGCGGCCCTCCAGAGTTGACGGTTCTCGCCGACGTTTGGCTTACGGTCCACGGCCGGCGGACAGCCGACGGCGCCGCCACGAGAGCGTCGCGCCGTCACGGCCGTCCCGGATCAAGTCCGGGGACGGCCGTGACCATGGGAAGTTGTCGAGCGCGGCGCCGTGCTTCCGCCGCGCCATGTGTCCTGTCCGTTACGCCAGCAAACCGCCGACGGCCGACCTCAGGCGCGCGCGCCGGGGACCTCGTTCCACAGCGCGATGACCGGCTCGGCGGGATGGGCGGGGTCGTAGCCGAGGATGCCGATCGAGGCGGTGCTGAGCCCGAAACGCGGCCCGGTGGCGATCGGCAGGCCGATCCATCTCACCGCGAGGGCGCGGCCGATATGGCCGTGGGCGAACAGCGCGACATTGCCTTTCAAGCCGCGCAGGCTTTGCAGCAGCCGGTCGGCGCGATCGGAGACTTGCTGCGGCGTCTCGCCGCCGGGACAGCCGTCGCGAAAAACCACCCAGCCCGGCCGCCGCTTGTCGATCTCCGCGGGGGTCAGTCCCTCGTAATCGCCGTAACCCCACTCCGCCAGGCCCGGCTCGACTTCGGCCGCGGCGCCCAATCCGGCCAGCTCGCAGGTCCGGCGCGCCCGTTGGCGCGGGCTTGTCAGCACCCGCGTGAAGGCGATCTTGCCGAAATAAGGCGCAAGCGCGCGCGCCTCGTCCTCGCCGTGCGCCGTCAACGGAATCTCGGAGCTGCCGGTGTGCTGGCCCGAGAGCGACCACTCGGTTTCGCCGTGGCGGATCAGGAAGAGCTGGAGCGGCGAATTCTGTGCGTCGGACACGGGCGGGCCTCCATTTGGCCGCGCAGGCTTAGAATCGAGATCGCAGCCGCGCAACGGGCATGTTCGCGCAAGGCGCTCGCGAGCGCCTCCCGGCGGGCGCCATTGTCGCTGCGCTGCCCGCCCGACCCCCGCCGGCTCGTCGTTACGCGAAGCGCTCCTCCGGCTTTCGCGGCCGCCTGCGACATCCTGCAGATTTTAGTCGGGGATTTTCAGGGTTAAGAACGACGTGGCTCACCCGTTGGCGGGTTCTGCTCCATTCTGGGAATCTAGAGGAGACAATCTGGCGCCATGACGCGAGGGATCCTTATCGCGGCCGTTTTGCCGTTCTTCCTGCAGGCTTGCGCTGACGATCCGGCGCCGGATACGGGCAATACGATCGTTTCGAAACTGACGGCGTTCCATGAGATCCAACCCGGACTCAACAAGACGTTCGTCGTTTCAAGCCTCACCAACAAGGATACGTTGGAGGCGAAGACATATGCGGACATGATCGCGCAACATCTCGAGCAGTTTGGCTGGCGTCGCAGCAGCGGAAAGACGAGCGATCTTCGGGTCGAATTTGCTTGGGGGGTCGACAATGGAACCAGCCATTCCGAGCAGGTTCCGGTCTATGGCGAGACATCGCCCGGAGGCATGGTCATGACCAACGGCGTGATGTGGGGAGGGGGCACGTTCGTGGGAAGCACCTATGTCCCTCCGACCGAAGGCGTCGTCGGCACTCGCGAGGTGACCACTCAAACCTTCAAGCGCCAGATTGCGATGAGGATCATCGACACCCGCACCTCGAAGCGGATTTACGAGGGCACGCTCACCAGCGAGGGCTATGTCGGCGACTTTTCTACGACTGCGCCATGTCTGGTGGATTCGATTTTCAAGGATTTTCCAGGGAAGTCGGGCGAGACGCAGACTGTCGAGTTGCCCTGGAACTCTTGCGCCGCGGAGCACTGAGCGGGCGGAGTCCCGCGGCGTTCCGAGTTCCGGCGACGAGTGCCTGAGCTCCGCTGACGGCGAGCGCGGCGACCGCGCTTGGCGCTCGTTGTCGATTGCGGCGCGATGCGCCGACGCGAGATGGCCGGGCCAATCCCCGGAACAAGTCCAGGGACGGCCATGACGACGGCGAGTCGTCAAGCGCGGCGGCCGCTCACTCGCCCGCCGACAAGTAGACGGCGTCGGTCGCCGGCTGCCCTTCCGCCGATTCGGGCGCCGGCTTGAGTGCGCCGGTCAGCGCGAGCCAGGCCAGCGCCACGACCTCGCTCAGGCTGGCGACGAGGCCGAGCGAGTCGACCGACCAGCGCGCCAGCGCCCACGCGCCGAGCGACGCGCCGACCGCGACGCCGATATAGAGCGCCGAGACGTTGAGCGACAGCGTGATCGGCGCCATGACGGGATCGAGGGTGACGAGACGCGCCTGCTGGACGATCGGGAACGCCCAGCCGAACAGGCCCCACAGCGCCAGGCCGGCGAAGAGGAGCGCCGCGCCCGCTTCGCCGCCGAGCCGCGGTCCGACCGACATCAGCGGGAAGGCGGCGATCAGCACGACGAAGACGATTGCGAGGAACCGCTCGCGCGGCCAGCGGTCGGCGGCGTGGCCGCCGAACTGACTGCCCAAGAAGCTGACGACGCCGAAGAAGGCGAGCGCCAGCGCCAGCTTGTCGCCGCCGACGCCGAGCGTCGATTCGGCCAGCACGCCGAGGAAGGTGTTGACCGCGAACGGGCCGACCAGCGCCAGGGCGGTCAGCGTCAGCATCTGCAGCACCTCCGGCCGCCGCATGACCGCGAGCCGTTCGGCGAATCCGGCGGCGCGCACGCCCGACAGGCTTGGCAGGGCGGTCGCGACGCCGACGGCGGCGAGCGCGGCGAGGACGGCGACGCCGAAGAACGGCGCGCGCCAGCCGGAAAACGACGCGAGATAGGTTCCGCCCGGCACGCCGACGACGGTCGCCAGCGTCATGCCGGCGTAGATCGTAGCGATCGCCCGGCCGCGGCGTTCGGCGGAGAACAGCGCGGTGGCGAAGGCGACGGCGGCGGGCATGAACGTGCCGGCGGAAAGGGCGAGCAACGCCCGCGCCGCGGCGAGGCTGGCGAAGTTCGGCGCGAAGGCGGCGAGGAGATTGGCGAGCGCGAAGGCGGCGATGGCGAAGATCAGCAGCCGCTTGCGCTCGACCCCGGCGGTCGCTGCGGCGATCAGCGGCGAGCCGAAGGCGTAGGCGAGGGCGACGATCGTCACCAGCGAGCCGGCGGACGCCGCCGTCACGTGGAGGTCGGCGGCGATCTGCGGCAGCACGCCGGAGATCATGAAAGTCTCGGCGCCGACGGCGAAGGCGCCGAGGACGAGAGGCAAGAGACGGAGCATGAGAGGGGTCTCCACCAGTTCAAGGGTCATTGAACTGGTGTCTCTCCCGTCGAGAGTCAATGAGTTCAATAATTGTTGAACTGACAGAGATGAGTCGGTTAAACGCGATGCGACCCCTCTCCCGTTCGGGAGAGGGGCAGGGGTGAGGGGACGCGCAGGCAACTGATTTTCCTGCAATTCGCGCCTGCGGCGCGCCCTCATCCGGCGCTTCTCGCCACCCCCGGGTCTTCGCCCGGGGGCAGGCTCTTCCCCCGAACTGGGGAAGGGAGATACGCTGCGCGGCGGCCCAAACAACGCCTATATGACGGCCATGGCCAAGGAACTGCACCACCCCGAGCGCGATCAGATCGAGCTTTCCGCCGTCCTCGAGGCGCTCAGCGAGCCGATCCGGCGCGAGATCGTCATGCGGTTGCTCGACGAGGGCGAGCAGCCCTGCCAGGCGTTCGACGCGACTGCGCCCAAGAGCAACCTCAGCTACCATTACGCGCGGTTGCGCGAGGCGGGCGTCACCCGCACCCGCTTGGTCGGCCCGTATCGGATGATTTCGGTCAGGGTCGACGATCTCGCCGCCCGTTTTCCCGGCCTGCTCGACGCGATCATCGCCGCCAGCCGCGCCAAGGCGACCGCGGAATAGGCGTCCCATGCCTGTCGCGCCGCCGCCATGTTGCGGTGCACAATAGAGCGTCTTATCCTCAGGGCGAGTTGCATAGCGTTCGAAGCGGCGGCGCAATAATCCCCCGTCCCCGCTTGCGGGGAGAGGGGACACGGGGGCGCTGCTCATGGCGACTGCAACTCGTTCTAACGGCGAACAGGCGACGCGAGCGATGCGCTTTCTCGATCGGACCCTCGAACGCCTCGGCCTCGTCGCCGCGCCGCCGCAATGGCCGCCGCGTCGGCTGTCGCTGGCGCTGCAGGGCGGCGGCTCGTTCGGCGCCTTCACCTGGGGTGCGCTGGAGCGGCTGCTCGACGAACCGGAGGTTTCCTTCGACGCGATCAGCGGCGTCAGCGCCGGCGCGGTCAACGCGGCCCTGCTCGCCTCCGGGCTGATGGAGGGCGGGCGCGAGGCGGCCAAGGCGCGGCTCGAACGGTTCTGGCGGCGCATGAGCCGCGCGGCGGCGCTGACGCCGTCCGCCGCGCTCGCCGGCCTGCCGCTCGGGCTGATGACCCGCGCGCTGTCGCCCTATCTGGTCAACCCGTTCAACCTCAACCCGCTGCGCGAGGCGCTGCTCGAGGAGATCGATTTTGCGCGGCTGAGGGCGCGCTCGCCGGTCAGGCTGCTGATCGGCGCGACGCGGGTCGCCGACGGCGCGCTGCGCGTGTTCTCGGCCGCCGAGATCAGCGTCGACGTCGTCCTCGCCTCCGCTTGCCTGCCGCTGATCCATCATACGATCGAGATCGACGGCGAGCCGTATTGGGACGGCGGTTACGCCGCCAACCCGCCGCTGATGGCGCTGGCGGCGGCGACGCGCGCCGACCACATCCTGGTGGTGCAAGCGACGCCCTCGACCGTCGAACGCCGGCCGACGACGCCGGCCGAAATCGCCAAGCGGATGGAGCGCATCCAGTTCAACGCGACGCTCAACGCCGAGCTCGAGGCGCTGCGTTACGGCAAGATCTTCGGCGCGACGCCGAAGCTCAGGCGGCTGCGCATCGGCCGCATCTCGGCCCAGGACGGCGTCGCCGGTCTCGAGGACGAAAGCGCCGGCGATCTCGGCTGGCGCTTCCTCGCCAGGCTGCGCGCGAGCGGCCGCGCCGAGGTCGAGGCGTGGCTTGCGCAATCCGCCCCGTCTCGCCGCGGCGTTTCGCCGCTGGCCGCGTCGGCGGCGGCGGCCAATCCCGCCGGCGCCGGCTCGTGAGCCAATCGTGGCGCAGTGGTTTTGGCCGTCTCCCGCTTGACCTGGGCGACGCGCGCGGCTGGGCCGGCGCCGGCCGAGCGTTACAACTTAACCGATTGTTAGCCGTAAATAAGCATTGTGACGGCAGGCGGCCATCGCGAGCGGGTCGCGACCGAGGGCATGACGCCCCGCGCCGACTTGACCGCAACCATCGTGATCCTCGGGCCCGAGTCGCGCGCAGGCGGCTGGCCGTCCGGCTGCGAATTCGATCCACCCGGGCGCATCGCACGAAAGACATGACGATGACCATTGGCCTCCGCGAGCCGCCAAGCGAAACGATCGCCGCGACGGAATCCGACGAACGGCTGGGCCAATCCCCCGCGGCGCGAGACGGGGCGAAACCTCGGCCGCGGAGCGCGTTGCGCGCCGTCGCGGAACGGTTCGCGCCGAGATCGATCGTCGGTCGGATCGCCGTTCTGAACGCGCTCGCGATCGCGTGTCTGATCGGCGTCGCCTCCTATCAGTTGGTCGGGTACCGAGACGGACTTTGGGCCGACCGCCGCCACGAATTGACGACGCTCGTCGAGGCCGCCTCGTCGATCGTGAACTCGGAATATTCCGCCGCTCAGTCCGGCCAGGAAAGCGTCGAAGCGGCTCAGGCCAACGCGGAAAAGCAGCTCGCCAGACTGCGCTACGGCGCGGGCGACTACAT
>Ga0326727_10019718_pt1 | contig 13492 bp, 12 predicted proteins | sample MB2enrmetagenome_FD_207643 | JGI IMG/M metagenome (GOLD analysis project Ga0326727, IMG submission 207643) | Lab enriched peat soil microbial communities from McLean, Ithaca, NY, United States - MB29MY | ecosystem: Environmental > Terrestrial > Soil > Wetlands > Peat | place: USA: New York... | reverse complement strand
CCTGCGGCGGTACGCAAGCCAGTGACTACTCGTCTCAGTGGTACAGCGACGAGTCGGGTTTCGCAGGCGCGAAAACCGTTACGGTTCCCAGTGGTGGCGCCGGGATCGACGCGACTCTCTCGCAGAGCGTTGGGGCGCCGTCGGTGACTACTACGTCACTGCCTTCGGGATCGCTCTCGTCCGTCTATCTCGCCTCCCTGCAGGCGACGGGCGGGTCCTCCGGTTACACGTGGACCGTGACCGGCCTACCGTCCGGCCTTTCGTACAGCCCGGGCGGGGTCATCAGCGGCACACCGACATCGAGTGGGACCTTTACGGTGATCGCCACCGCCACTGACTCGTCTGTACCGACAGTGTCGTCCCAAAGCAGCCAGCTCTCCCTCTCGATCACGGCCTCCTCCGGAGGCGGCGGCGGCGGGGGAGGCGGCGCGGGAGGCGGCGCGGGAGGCGGCGGCGGATCTGTCGCGCCGACCACCACGACGACCACCACGACGACTACGACTGTCCCGAGCACCACAAGCAAGTGGCCCCTCCCGCCGGGTACCCCGGCTGGGACCTGCGGGACGCCTGTAACCGCGACGGTCAGTGCGAGCGGCGCGTCCTTGAGCACGGCGGCGAACGACGTCAACGCCAAGGTCTCAGTCCCGGCCGGCGCCCTGCCTGTCGGGACGACGCTAGGTATCTCCCTGGTGACCAACCCCGCCGCACTTGATGCCAAGTTGCCTCCCGGCCAGTCCTACCTGGTCTCGTTCGCAGTGTCCTGGGTGGCACCCAACGGGACGGTGCCGGCGGCCACCACCCCTATCACGATGACGATCACCGACCCGTCGATCAAGGCAGGCGACACCATCTACATCCTCACCGCGAGCGGGCGACTGCAGCCGCTGGTGTCGCCACCGCCAACGGCACCGCCACGGTGAGTTTCGTCACCGACCCCGATTTCGTCATGGCCAACGTGCCCCGGCTGAGCGGCGTCGCCGCCAGGGCGGTGGTCAAGGGCTCGACCCTGCGGGTGAACCTCTCCTGCTCCAAGGGCGTGACGTGCACGGGCACGGCCGCCATGAGCGCGAATGTGGGCACCAAAGGCTCGGAGCACAGCGCGTTGATCGCCAAAGGCTCCTTCGCCCTGCCGGCGGGCACCACCCGGAGAGTCTCGCTGCCCCTGACCGTCGCAGGTCTCAGGGCGCTCGGCGAGAACCCGAAGGGCCTGGCAGCCAAGCTCACCTTGTCGCTGCTCGGCGGTAAGAAGGCCACCTATCGCGTGGAGCTGCCCTAGAGGGAGCCGCCGTCCGGTCCCCTCAGGCGATCGGCGTCGTGATGGGAAGGTGCACGGCCTTGCGGGAACTCCCCTGCCTCCGTAAAGTGATATCACTATGATATAGTGACCGGGCAACCGAACCGATGGGAGGTCGTCAGGATGACTTCGCAACTTTCCGCCACCCCGGTACCGGGTCCGCCTCTCAGGCCAGTGATCGAGAACAAGGCCTGGTCGGCGCCAGGTGTCCTCGTGTTGTTCCTCGGCATCGGGATGGTGATGGTGGCCGGCACGCTGATGGGATTCGGGGTCGTCGAGGGTGGATGGACGGCGCCGGTCCCGATAACTCTCCTCGCGATCAGCATCGTGCTGCTCATCGCCGCAGTCTTGGCATTCAGCGGCTTGACACCCGTCGTCCCGGGAGAGGCACGTGTCGTCCAGCTGTTCGGCAGGTACCACGGGACCATCCGCGCCTCCGGCTTGCACTGGGTCAACCCCTTCGCGAGAAGGCGCAGGGTGTCCACCAGGATTCGGAACCTCGAGACAGCGATCGCCAAAGTGAACGACGCCGACGGCAACCCGATCGAGATCGCCGCGGTCGTCGTCTGGCAGGTCCAGGACACCGCCAAGGCCATCTACGCCGTCGACAACTTCAACCACTTCGTCGCCATCCAGGCCGAGACCGCGGTTCGCCACACGGCGTCCAGCTATCCCTATGACAACCGCGGGAGCGGCGCGCTTTCCCTGCGCGACAACGCCGATGAGATAACACAGCGGCTGTCGGGTGAGATCACGGAACGTGTGAAGCCCGCCGGGGTCACCATTATCGAGTCGCGCCTTACTCGGCTGTCGTATGCCCCTGAGATCGCCCAGGCCATGCTGCGCCAACAGCAGGCAAACGCCGTGGTCGGCGCGCGGCAGCGGATAGTCGAAGGAGCGGTTGGCATGGTCGAGCTGGCTCTGCAGCGACTCGAGCAACAGAACGTCGTCGAACTGGACGAAGAGAGGAAAGCCGCAATGGTGTCCAACCTCCTCGTCGTTCTCTGCAGCGAACAGGCGACCCAGCCAGTCGTCAACACCGGCACCTTGTATCAGTGAAGGCAGTACCCACAGCGCAATGAGCGAACGCAAGGGCGTGCTGCTAAGGCTCGATCCGGCCGTTCACGATGCTCTGGCCAGATGGGCCGCCGACGATCTGCGTAGTACAAATGCCCAGATCGAGTTCCTGCTGCGAAGGGCGCTGGCTGCAGCGGGCCGGCTCCCGAGCCATGCCGGAGCGATGCGCAAGCCCGGCCGTCCCAAGGCAGACAGCTCTCCCAACTAGCCTCCTCGACGAGAAAGCCGGGACTCAACCTCGCTGTTGGAGACTCGCTGCCACTGCTTCGGGGTCATCGCAACCCACGATCAGCTGATCGAAGCTGATCGAAGTGAGCGCCCTCGAGATCCACGCGAACCCCGCGTGGGGTGTCGTGATGGACCACGGCGAAAATCTTGGCGTCGCGGGAGGTGAAGGTACCTATGGCCACCGACCCGGGAATGCCTGTACCGACACGAAACCCGTGAACAGCTCCCTCCGCGTCGTCGAGCACCTCGACCGTCCTGACCGATTGGAGCGGCACCCTGACCTCGCCGTGAACGGCCTCGAGCTTCTCGACCTCCCTCAGACGCACCACCAACTCGTCTCCATCGACGATGAGCTCGGCCATGTTGTCCCCTTCCGCCAGCCGTCCTGATCCCAACCGAATCACTCACCGTAGTCGGCCCCGGCAAGCTGAACCTTGGTGAGACCATCAGGCCATTTATCGGCCTGCGCAGGGCGGATCCTAAGGTCTCCGAGCTCGAGCACGTCAGAGTCATCGAACGATCGGGTAGACGAGAGCGCCGGAGGACGCCGTGGGCTACTCGACCGTCGATCTCGTCAGTCCTCCACCGCCTGTCAGCTTCGTGGCGAGGGCGACCGGGATCAGCGTGAGCACGAGCACGGCAGTCACGACGACGTTCACCTCGGGCAACTGCTGTCCGAGCCGGATCGCACCGAAGATCCAGATCGGCAATGTCGACTGGGCACCGGCAGTGAACGTCGTGACGATGACCTCGTCGAAGGAGAGGGCGAAAGCCAACAGGGCTCCCGATACGAGCGCCGTCGCGATCGTCGGCAACGTCACGTAGCGGAAGGTCTGCAAACCGTGGGCGCCGAGGTCCATGGAAGCCTCGCCGAGGGAGCCCGAGGTGCGCCGGAGGCGGGCGACGACGTTGTTGTAGATGACCACGATGCAGAACGTCGTGTGACCGATGATGATCGTCACGATCGAGAGGTTGATCCCGCCGAAGGTGAAGAACGAGCGGAGCGCAAGACCGGTGATGATGCCGGGGAGGGCGATCGGGAGCACGAGGAAGAGCGAGACCGCTTCCCTGCCGAAGAACCGGAACCGGTGAACTCCGAACGCGGCCGCGGAACCGAGTACGAGCGCGAGGCAGGTCGCGGCGATGCCGGCCTTCACCGAGAGCCAGAGAGCGGACCTGACCGCGGGGTCGTCCCAGGCGACGGAGAACCAGTGCGTCGTGAAGTGCTGGATCGGCCAGCTCTGCACGTTCGAGCGGTCAAACGCGAAGATGACGATCGTCGCGATCGGCAGGAAGAGGAACACCAACACGCCGATCACCCACGCAACAAGGACGGCGCGGGTCGCGCGCCCCTCCATCTACATCGCCTCGAAGGCACCCAGGGCTCGCGCCCCGAGGAGATAGACGATCATGATCGCAATCGGCACGCATGCCAGCGCAGCAGCGAACGGGAGGTTGTTCGCGAGGCCGATGTTGTCGTAGATCACGTTTCCGATCAGGTTCGTGCCGGACCCCGAGCCGATGAGCAGCGGTGTGATGAAGTCGCCGAGGGTGAGCGAGAACGTGAAGATCGATCCCGCGACGACACCTGGCAGGGCGAGGGGAAGCACGACGCTGCGCAGCGTCATCGGGTTCCTGGCTCCGAGGTCGGCCGAGGCTTCGATGAACGAGTCCGGTATCCGCTCGAGCGCGCCGTAGATGGGCAGGATCATGAAGGGCAGCCAGATGTAGGCGAACACGATCCCCATGGCGAGGTTCGAATAGGCGATGTTCGGCGACCCGAGGCCGAGGTGCTGTGTTGTCCAGTCCAGTGTGCCGTCCTTGGTGAGGATGACGATCCACGCGTAGACCCGGGCGAGATAGCTCGCCCACAGTGGTAGCAGCACCGCGACGAACAGGGCGTTGCGCACCCGGTGAGTCGCGACCCTGGCCATGAAGTACGCGAAAGGAAGAGCGAGGATGATGTCGGCCAGCGTCACGAGGGCCGCGATGAGGACCGTCCTGCCGATGATCGCGGGGATCGGCGCGTCGAACAGGGCGGCGAAGTTGGTGAGCGAGAACTGGTGCTGCAGGTTGTTGGTGAAAGGGTTCACGGTCCAAAAGGCCGTGACGAGCATCACCACGAGCGACGCCAGGTAGATGACGAGGAACCAGGCGAGCGGGGGTGAGAGCGTGAGGGCGGCCCTGAGCCACGCCCTGCGCCACAGCGCAGCGGAGACCCGGGCCACCCCCGTCGACTCTCGGCCCTCTCGGACCGCTGCCTTCACCACCGAGGCGTCAGGTGGTCAACCTGTGATCTGCGTCCAGGCGGTGACCCAGTTCTGGAATGGGACGCAGTCGTCCTTCCCGTTGTCGCACTGGGCGAGCGGGGTCTTCCAGAACTTGATGGTCCTGAAGTAGGCGTCCGGCTCGTTGGCGTGCAGCGACGCGCAAGAGCCTTTCTGCAGCTTGTCCATGAGAGGGCAGGCCAGGGAGTTATCGGGCGTCTCGCCGTAGGACACGGCCTGCTCTGCCTGCACCTGTGGCGTGGAGATGTAGGCCAACCACTTGTAGGCGCAGTTGGGGTGCGGTGCCTTGGTGGCGAGCAACCAGGAGTCGGCCCATCCAGTCGCTCCTTCGCTCGGGATGGTGTCGGCGACCTTGTCCCCGGCCGCCTGCAGCTGCCCGGTCTGGTACGGCCACGCTGCGCCGACGACGACTTCGCCGTTCTCGAACAGCGAGATCTCGTCGGAGGCGAGGTTCCAGTAGTCCTTGACAAGTGGCCTCTGCTGCTTGAGGAGGTTCACTGCCGCGTTGAACTGGCTCTGGGTGAGCTCGTAGGGGTCGGTGATCCCCAAGTGAGGCTCGTGGACCGACAGGTAGAGAGCGGCGTCGGCGATCTGGATCGGGTTGTTCGGGATCGTGATCCGACCGGCATATTTCTTGGAGTAGATCACCGACCACGACGTCGGGGCCTTCGGGAAGGCCTTGGTCGAGTACAGCAGGTCGTTCGGGCCGAACTGCAGCGAGACCCCGTAGTGCACACCGTTTATCGTGTTGAACGCAGGGCTCTGCAGGAACGGGCGGAACTGCTTCCAGGACGGGATCAGCTTGATGTTGACGGGCTTGACGTCACCGCCGTAGATGAGACGCAGGTCGGCGTCCCCCGAGGCCGACACGAGGTCGTACTGGCCACCGCCACCGTTGGCCATGAGCGAGACCATCTCGCTCGAGGAGCCCGCGTACTTCGCGTTCACCTGGCACCCGGTCGCCTTCTCGAAGGGTTTCACCCACTCTGGCTGGACGTAACCCTCCCAGGCGATCAGGTTGAGCTGCCCCTCGCCCTTGCCGACCGACTGCTGCGGAGTCATGTTCTGAGTCGGTGGCGTCAATCCGATTCCGGCGCTCTTTTGAGCCACCCCCGACGCGGCGCCGGCCCCTGCCTGCCATCCGGCAAACAGCACCGGCAGCGCGAGTGCGAATACCATCGCCGCGCGCCAGCTCCGTCGCCGGAAGAACCTCCGATAACGCATTTCCCCTCCCTCTCTGTTCGACAACCTCATCTCCCCTCGGGCAGAGCCCCACTCGCAGTGCCGATCAGAAATGCCTGATCCGGACGCCACGCCACCCGGACTCGTCGGCCACGGGCCTCCAGCGCCTCAGCCGCAGCCGTCTGGAGGTTCTGGCGCACCGCGACGAGCTGGCCTCCCCCGTCGAGCTTGACACGGTAGCGCGTGACGACGCCGAGGTAGAGCACCTCGTCGACAACTCCCTGCTCGACGTGAGCACCCGATGGCGCCGGCTGGGCGTCGTCCAGCAACAGGTGCACCTTCTCCGGTCGGACGGTGAAGCGATGGCCGTCGCGGTCGATCAGGTTCGAGATGCCGATGAAGCCGGCCACGAACTCGGTCGCCGGCCGTTCGTAGACATCGATCGGCGTGCCGATCTGTTCGATCTTGCCGCCGTTCAAGACCGCGAGCCGGTCGCTCATCGTGAGCGCCTCGTCCTGGTCGTGCGTCACGTAGACGAAGGTGATCCCGACTTCCTGCTGGATCCGTTTGAGCTCTGTCTGCATCTCCTGGCGCAACTTCAGGTCGAGCGCCCCGAGCGGCTCGTCGAGCAGGAGAACCTCAGGTTCGTTCACGATTGCCCGCGCGAGCGCGACGCGCTGGCGCTGTCCCCCCGACAACTGAAGAGGTTTGCGCCCGCCGAGGCCCGAAAGCCGGACCATGTCGAGCACCCGCTCCGCCCGGCGTCGCCGCTCGAGCCTAGGCATCTTGCGGATCTTCAGCCCGTACTCGACGTTCTCGATCACTGTCATGTGCGGGAACAGCGCGTAGTCCTGGAAGACGGTGTTCACGTCGCGGGCGTAGGGCGGCTGCCCGGTCACGTCGGCTCCACCGAGCTCGACAGTGCCGCTGTCGGGCCTTTCGAATCCTGCGATGACCCGCAGCAGCGTCGTCTTCCCGGAGCCCGAGGGACCGAGCATCGTGAAGAACTCGCCCTCGGCGATCTCGAGGTCCACCCCGTCGGCGGCCACGACGTGCCCGTAGCTCTTGCGGAGCGCGACAAGCCGCACTGCGGGACGGGCATCGACAGACCGCGTCGGCGGCCTGACCTCAGTCGCTAACTGGCTCACCGCGTCCCCCCTGCATGAGGCAGCCAGATTAGCTGCCTCATGCACCCACGGGTGACGCGGCGGTTGCTGCCGAGCTTCCTCGTCGTGAGAGCCTGAGTCGATCAGGCGTGCCGCTCAGGTCGTAGGTCCCAACAAGTCGCGCGCTGGCATGCCGCGGTTGCGGCGCCGTGCCTTCCACGAGGCACCTCCGAGGATGACGGCCGCCGCAGCGGGAAGGGCGAGCGCCAAGGGTGCTCGGGCACCACTGGTGACGGTGAGCTCGAACCGATCGCGAGACTGTGTTAGGCGCCTGCGGCAATGGCGGTCGGGGTCACGCTTGTCCCGAGGGAGATCACTTCGGGACTGTTGTGCTCGGTGATCGTACCGTCTCCGAGCTCACGATTGGTGTTGGTCCCCCAGGCATAGAGATTGCCGTCCGAGCCGATCAACAGGCTGTGGCCGTAGCCGGCTGATATCGCTGTCGGGGTCACGCCTGTCCCGAGGGTTATGACCTCCGGGGCGTACTCACTCGTGGTCGTGCCGTCTCCCAGCTGGCCCGTGGCGTTGTCTCCCCACGCGTAGAGCTTGCCGTTGGATCCGATCGCCAGGCTGTGGTACTCGCCGGCCGAGATCGCGGTGGGGCTCACACCCGAAGCGAGGGTTATGACCTCCGGGGAGAGTTTGGTGGTATTGGTGCCATCTCCGAGCTCACCGTAGAGGTCGATCCCCCACGCGTAGAGATCGTTGTTCGAACCGATCATCAGAGCGTCCTCGTTCCCGGCAGCTATCGCCTTGGCGGTGACGCCCTGAGGCAGGTTGATAGCTTCGGGGCCTGTCCTCGTCGGTGGTCGTGCCATCTCCGAGCGCACCGCCTCCGTTGTACCTCCAGGCGTAGAGCTTGCCGTTCGAACCGATCGCGTAGCTGTCCTCGGTCCCGGCCGCTATGGCCACCGGGTCCACGCCGCTGGCGAGGGTGATCTCGACAGGACTGTTCTCCTCTGTGGTCGTGGCGTTGCCGAGCTGACCCGTTGCGTTGTAGCCCCAGGCATAGAGATTGCCGTCCGAACCGATCGCCAGGCTGTGGTACTGGCCGGCGGATATCGCGGTTGGCTCGACGCCGGTGGCGAGGGTGATCTCGACAGGACTGTTCTCCTCCGTGGTCGTTCCGTTACCCATCTCGCCGTACTCGTTGAAGCCCCAGGCATAGAGATTCCCGTCCGAACCGATCGCCAGGCTGTGGTCGCCCCCGGCGGATATCGCCGTGGGGTCACGCCCGTCGCGAGGGTGATCGCCTCGGGGCTGTCGTGCTCCCTGATCGTGCCGTCGCCGATCTGACCGAACTGGTTGTAACCCCACCCGTAACCGGTGATGGTCGTCGTCGCGCCGGCGATGCCCGGACTTGACAACAGCAGCGTCACCGCTGCGAAGGCAATCCACAGGAGATGTTTTCTGTGACGCCCTGCGCGTAGTGTCCTGGGCGGATCTCCCGCACCCCTGGTCATCTTCCAAACGGACGACGCCCGCGCCAAAATAGACAGTCTTGATGACATGTATCGGACTCTCGCCCGCCTGAATAGCTGGAATCAGTAAACGTCAGGCATTGCAGATAGTGCACCAGTTCACCGCAGTGCGCGTCAACCAGCTTTCGATGAATAGCCGATGAACAACTGTCGACCCGGGCGTTATATGCCCTTCACTCACGAGACACTCGTCGTCTCTATAGCTGCCATGAGTATCGAAAACGAGTCATCATTGTTACAAACATGATTAACTCGATTAGACGCATGCCGTCAGGACGAGCGCCGGTGCCCGACGCGATTACGCGCCGTCCAGCCGGCATGCACCTTCCTGGTGCTGGACGGTCCGCTCGAGCATCGGGACCTGCGACGATCGAGGATTGACCAGCGTCGCCGAAGAGGCGAAGGTTGGCTGAAGCGGCACTAGCCTTGTCTTGCGGCTTTATCGGGGGGCATGGGACACACAGCGATGATCTGCTCACACTGCCAGACGGAGAACCGGCCGGATCGGAAGTTCTGCAAGTCGTGCGGCTCCGAGCTGACGCGCTCGTGCACGGCTTGCGGTTTCGTCAACGAGCCCGACGACGCCTTCTGCGGTGACTGCGGCGCGCCCCTCAACTCCAAGGGCTCTGCCGGCGTGAGCTCTCCCCCGGCTCCTGAGGCCATCGCCACGTCTCGTGCAGAAGACGCCTCACATGTGCCGGGCGGGAGGACGATGACAGAGCTGCGTCACGTCTCGGTGCTCTTCTGTGATCTCGTCGGCTTCACCCCGCTGTCGGAGTCCAGGGATCCCGAGGAGGTGCGGGAGCTGCTCTCCGCCTACTTCGATCTCGCCCGGTCGATCGTCGCCCGCTATGGAGGAGTGATCCAGAAGTTCATCGGCGACGCCGTCATGGCTGTCTGGGGGGGCACCCGTCGCGAACGAGGACGACGCCGAGCGCGCGGTGCGCGCCGCCCTCGAGCTCGCCGCTGCCGTCTCGGCCTACGGCAACGAGCACGGCATGGCCCTGTCGGCCCGGGTCGGCGTCGTCACCGGCGGAGCCGCCACGACCGAGACCCCGGAAGAAGGCATGGTGATAGGGGACCGGGTCAACACCGCCGCCAGGATTCAATCCCTCGCCCCGCCGGGATGCTGTTATGTCGACGAGGCGACCAGGCGCGCCACCTCGGCCGCCATCGCCTATCTCGACGCCGGGATGCACTCGCTCAAGGGCAAGACCGAGCCGGTTCACCTCCACCAGGCGCTGCGGGTCGTCGCGGGCGTGGGCGGAGCGCTCAAGTCGGAGGGCCTGGAAGCCCCCTTTGTCGGGCGCGATCGTGAGCTCCGCTTGGTCAAGGACCTCTTCCACGCCTCTGCCCACGAGCAGAGGGCCCACCTCGTCTCGGTGACGGGCATCGCGGGCATCGGCAAGAGCCGCCTCGCCTGGGAGTTCTACAAGTACATGGACGGTCTCTCCGACCAGTTCAGCTGGCACCGGGGACGCTGCCTCTCCTACGGCGAGGGCGTTGCCTACTGGGCCCTCGCTGAGATGGTTAGGAGCAGGGCCGGAATTCTCGACGCCGAGGAGACCACTTCAGCAACCGGGAAGCTGCACGCCGCGGTCGACGAGTGGCTCCCCGATCCGGAGGAACGTCGCTGGGTCGAACCGCGACTTGCCCATCTCCTCGGTCTCGAGGAGCGCAACGCCCGGGGCAAGGAGGACCTGTTCGCCGCTTGGCGACTTTTCTTCGAGCGCATGTCGCAGGTTCGCCCGGTCGTCATGTCCTTCGAGGACATGCAGTGGGCGGACTCCTCGCTGCTCGATTTCGTCGAGTACCTACTCGACTGGTCGAGAAACCACGCCATATTCGTCCTCACCCTCTCGCGCCCTGAGATAGTCGAGCGCCGACCGAACTGGGGGGCGGGGCGACGGAACTTCACTTCGATCTATCTGGAGCCGCTCTCCCCCTCGTCCATGCGCGAGCTGGTGACCGGGCTCGTGCCGGGTCTCCCAGATGACGTCTGCGACCGGATCCTGCTTCGCTCAGAGGGTGTTCCCCTCTATGCGGTCGAGACGGTGCGGATGCTCATCGACAGGGGCCTTCTCGTTCGTTCTGGCGACAGTTACGAGCCGGCCGGGCCGATCGGTGCCCTCGACATCCCCGAGACCCTGCAGGCTCTGATCGCCGCCCGCCTAGACGGGCTCTCGGCCGGGGAACGGCGCCTCCTCCAAGAAGCCGCCGTCGTGGGCAAGACCTTCAGCAAGGAGTCGCTCGCGGCGCTCTTGGGCGAGGCCCCTTCGATGCTCGACGACCTGCTCGCCTCTCTGGTGCGCAAGGAGGTGATCTCCCTCCAGACTGACCCCCGGTCTCCTGACCGGGGCCAGTACGCCTTCTTGCAGGACCTCATAAGAGAGGTTGCCTACGAGACGCTCCCAAAGCGCGACCGCAAGCTCAAGCACCTGGCCGTCGCCGCCCATCTCCTAGAGACGTGGACGACCGACGAAGACGAGATCGTCGAAGTGGTCGCGTCCCACTACCTGGAGGCCTACCAGCTCGCCCCCGGCGCCGCCGACGCCGAGGACGTGAAGTCCAAGGCCAGAGATCTGCTCATGCGGGCGGGCGAACGCGCGGCGGCGCTCGCCGCCGCGGAGGTTGCGCAGCACTATTTCGAGCAGGCGCTGGAGCTGACGGAAGATCCGGGGACCCGTGCGGCTCTCGAGGAGCGCGCCGGCCAGATGGCGGTGTTGGGCGGGTCTGCGGACCGCGCGAAAGCACACTTCGAGGATGCGATCTCGGCATTCGACGCGACTGGCGCAACGCATGCGAGCGCCCGCGTGTCCGCCCGACTCGGCGAGATCGACTACATGGAACAGCGCCTGGAACGGGGAATCGAACGGATGGAGCGAGCCTTCGCCCTCCTTGCGGACGAGGAGCCTGACGCAGATCTCGCGACGCTCGCAGCCCAGCTCGGGCGGCTGCATCTCTTCAGCGGCGCGCATGATCTTGCGGCCGAGCGCCTCGAGTTCGCGCTCGGGCTCGCCGAAAAGCTCAGCCTGCCCGAGCAACTGTCCCAGGCCCTTAACACCAAGGCCGTGCTGATGGACTTCCAAGGTCGCCGCGAAGAGGCGATGGCGCTCGTCGAACATGCCCTCAAGGTGGCTCTCGATAACGACCTCTCGGCGGCGGCGCTGCGCGCGTACAACAACTTTGGCGTCTTCCTCGTCCAAAAAGACCGGTATTCAGATGCCCGAGCACTCATGGGCTCGGCGCTCGAGCTCGCCCGCCGGGCGGGCGACCGGCGAACTGAGCTCTGGCTGCGCGCCGGCGACGTGTGGCTCTTGGCCGAAAGCGGCGAGTGGGACGAAGCCTTGGCAATTGTGGACGAGCTCGGTCCGGTAGGAGACCTCCCCAAGGCTGCTGCTGGTCGAGTTCTGTATGCGGTGACGATCTATGTGAACCAGGGCAAGTTCGATCTTGCCCGCGAGCTGTTGGAGACGTGCTCAGCGGACAGAGACTCCGAGGAGCTGCAGTTCCGCACCGCCTATGCCTGGGCCGAAGCCGTGCTCCTCCGCGGCGAAGGCGACCCCGAGGCAGCTCTCGCCGCCGCCTCGAGATCAGTGCAATCCCGCCACGCGCTCGGCGTCGGCTCGGTCAAGAACGGCCTCGTCGAGGAGCTCGAAGCAGCCATGCTCGTCGACACTGCCAAGGCCGAAAAGCTCCTCTCCAACCTCGAGCAGCTGCGGCCTGGAGAGACCACGCCCTTCCTCGTGGCTCAGGCGGCGAGATTCCGTGCCAGGTTGTCCTCCACTGGGGACGACCGCGGGTTTGCAGTCGGTGTTGCCGCTTTCCGCGAGCTCTCGATGCCGTTCTGGCTCGCAGTCACCCTGGTCGAACAGGGCGAGTGGCTCACCGCACGCCAGAGGAGCTCAGAGGCCGCGCCGCTGCTGGCAGAGGCTGGAGAGATGTTCGACCACTTGCACGCACGCCCGTGGCAGGAGCGTCTCGCCCGGGCGGCCGGCGCCCACAGCGTCTCCGCTTGATTCAGCGGGGCTATTAACTGCTCCGCTCTGAGTGTCTCTAGATGGCGTACGTGTGTTCTATACTTGAACCGTGAACCTTTCGGACTGAGCTGAACAGGTGGGTGTGAGCAAGTTCACCGCCTATCGCTGGTTCCGTGAAGGAACGCTCCCGGTTCCAGCCCAGCGGGTCGGTCGTCTGATCATCGTGGAGACTGCGTCTCTCGGGAAAGTAAGTAGCCGAGCTGTTTGCTATGCCCGAGTCTCCTCCCACGATCAGCGAGGAGACCTCGATCGACAGGTCGCCCGCATTAGCTCGCGACCGCCCACGGTCTGCAGGTCGCCGAAGTCGTGACCGAGGTCGGATCGGGAATGAACGGCAAGCGGCGCAAGCTCGCCCGGCTACTTGCAGACCCGAAAGCGGAGACCATCATCGTCGAGCATCGCGACAGGCTTGCCCGATTCGGGGTCGAGCATCTCGAAGCGGCACTTAGAGCGCAAGGTCGCTCGATTCAGGTTGTCGAAGACGGTGAGGTAGTAGACGACCTCTTAAGGGACATGACCGAAGTCCTCACCTCGTTGTGTGCCCGCCTCTACGGGCGAGCTGGCGCACGGAACCGTGCGCTGCGCTCGATCACAGCAGCCAAACGAGCCCTAGACCGAACTTACCCCCGCATCCCGGGGTGATTTGACCCCTTGAGCTGCAAGAAGGGGTTCTTCGAAAGCTTGTAGTGTAGCCAAGATAATACTTGACTGAGAATGACAGAGATGCTATTATCAC
>Ga0326727_10019717_pt1 | contig 13493 bp, 18 predicted proteins | sample MB2enrmetagenome_FD_207643 | JGI IMG/M metagenome (GOLD analysis project Ga0326727, IMG submission 207643) | Lab enriched peat soil microbial communities from McLean, Ithaca, NY, United States - MB29MY | ecosystem: Environmental > Terrestrial > Soil > Wetlands > Peat | place: USA: New York... | reverse complement strand
CTAGGAGGTTATCAGTATATAATACTAAGCCATCACGCTCAAAACCGCTTTTCCACACGGTTATATACACAGCCTGATATACACATATGCGGGGAAAACAAAATGCGGACAACCGAACTGAGACAAGAAATGGGCGACGAGGAATATTTCGAACTGCTCGAAGCCCGACTGAACGAGAGGGAGTGGATGGACAGATGACTGACTCGTCCGCTTCCGAGGCGCGAATGACGAGGGGTCTGGAGATTGTGAAGTCGAAGGTCATAACCGAGAACAACGACGGCTCTTTCAGCGTTCCGAGCCAGGGTACTGTAAAGTCTCCGTTGGGCGAGGGGTAATCCTTCGGCTTTCGGGCGCTGTCAAAAGTCGTTGGGCCGGTGGACTCTCAGGCCGCCAACGGCCAAGTCTTCACGGCCACTCCTGCGAGCCACTTCTGTCTCTTGTTTATGTCTTCGACTTTCCATTCCGACTTCTCATCGGTTATTTCGCAGATGAATTTGTTCAGGAACAGTTCGGACTTCAGCAATTCGGCTCTTTTCGTCTGGAACTGTGCGCTGCCGAAGTCGTTGTTCGGCTTCGTTCTGAGCAAAGTCATATTCCCCAATCTCTTGGCATAAGCCGCAGCGGTCTCGTCATCGAAGTGCGGCCACTTGTCCATCGGCTCCTCTGGTAGAATGTGCTCCAAACTCAGAATATCCGTGTCAACCACGGGTTGAAGCTCTGGGCGGTCAGTCTCTTTCCGAAGTTGGGCCTCCATAGCTCTTAGGTAGTATCTCGCAAGATAATGTTGAGACACCCTCGCCGTAGTGAAAGCCGCCTCAAAGTCTCCATCTGTCGGAATCACATCTCTTAGTGACTGAGCAAGGTCAGTTGATGCGCTAATCTTTTTAGCGACGACGTCATTTGCCTTCAGTCCATACGCTTCGTCCAACTGTCCTCCACTCATCCCCCCAGAAATGAGGAACCTGACTGTCCAGAAGATAAACGAACGAAATGCCTTTTCTGTCTCGTCACGTGCGAAATTCTGGGCGACAGCCAGCATCAGTGGCCTGATTTGCTGGACCTTGAGAGTCAACAGAACACTGATTTCATCTCTGACTTTTGCTGAATAAGGATTCCACTTGGCGTGAGCTGGGTTGAGTAAGGCGGCGTAGCTCTCCGCGTAGTCAGTGAGCTTTTCTAAGAAGACGATTGATTGTGTCTTTCCTGAGACTTCATCTTGAATCTTCTGAAATATGTCCTTCTCGCGAGTAGGCCCATATTGAGTCACGACGAAGTGTCTGAGATATGTCATGAGAATCTCATCGATTCCGAGCGTCTCCAAGATTGACACCATACGCGCCCACTTCTGCTGAGCCTCTTGGATTCGGTCTTCGGCCTGCTGGAAGAGATAGTTCTTGACCAAGTCTGCCTGAGAGGTCTTGAGCCCCCTGTCGTTGAGAGTCTCGAACATCATGAAGGCGTTCAGTTCGTCAGGGACGGTCAGAAGGACTACCTTCACTCTGTCCTCGATGAAGTTAATCCACTCGTTCAAGATTTCCCCAGCGTTCTTCGGATTATTGTCTCTAACAATGCCAGCGACAAGGGCCTTCGCCTTGTTTGCTGAGCTGTCTATACGGGCATGCGACTCCCTTACGCCTTTAACGGTTTGACGTTCAGAGCTGGCCGTTGGGGAGAGGATGCGCCTCCTGAAATACTCGTTGTCGTCGATGTTCAGACTGAGCTTCGGAACACTCTCCTTGTGCTCTCTATCGAAAGTGATGAGGAAGTCGTTCTCGATTGAGGTCTTTGTGGCCGTCTCATTAACACTTTCGAAGTAATCGCGAATCGCAGCGAGGAGAATCGAGCAGGTCGCCAGCCTTTGCTGCCCATCAACCACTTCTGGAATCTGCTTTGAGCCCTTAGAGAGAACGATTGTGCCCAAGAAGTAAGTCGGCTTGATTCTTATCGCGCCGTTGAAGTCTTGAATCAGGTCATTGACCTGCTTGTCTTCCCAAGAGTATTCACGTTGGTTTATCGGAACCTTTAGTCTACCTGCCTTCAGGATACTTCCGATTCCCTTGTATTCGAAGGAAGGTTGAGGCTGGGCTTGTGAGCTGGCCACTTCTACCGACCCTTAGCCCACGGAAGCCTCTTGAAAAAGGCAATCGGATGACCGACCGAATCCAACTCCTTAATCGCGGCTTGTCGAAGTCTCTCTCTGACCCAGACTGACAGAGGGATTCCAGCAACGGTTGCAGCGTCTATGAATGCCTGCTTCTCGTCGCTATTCAGACGGATGGCAAGGTGTTCGACCTTTCTTTCGTTGTCACCGATGTCATTCTCCTTGTCTTCAAGTGGCATTCTGTATAGCAGACTGAGATACATTAGAACATAAGTCTATCTGTTGTATCTCTCAGAGAAATACACCGAACTGAATCTCCGTCTCAGTTCCCGGTCGCTTCCAAGATGATAACCTCGGCCATGTTGGTTACGCTCCGATGCTCCTTGTCGGCCTTTTTCTTCAGCTTGGCATACACCTCGTCTCGAACAGCTACCGTCTTCCATCCTTCGTATGGCATACCACAACCCGCTCGGAGACGATACTTAAGCATACCGTAGGCTCCCGCAGCCTTCCATAAGCCTTAAGTAATGCCCTACCGTAGCCTACGGTATGAGCAGAGAAGAACTCCGAAGCGAGATGGGCGACGAGGAGTATTTCCAAGCCCTCGACGCTCAGAGGAACGAGAAGGAGTGGATGGATAGATGAACCAATACGACTCCAAGCCGTTAATCAACGAGAGGGAGATGCGGGGCCAATCCATCGCTCAGAACTTCGGATGGGTGCGAAGGGTCGATGAGACAAGCTACTTGGTTCACTCCCAGAGGCTCGACAAGGAATACCGGGTCGAACAGACTGAAACGGGGTGGCTCTGTGAATGTCCTGACGCTCAGTTTCGCTTCCAGAAGTGCAAGCATCAGTGGGCGGTCGAGATTTCTTGGACTCTGAGGAAGAAGGTCGAAGAGGCCCGGAGGATTCTGCCGATTCAGGGTCAGGCTTGCGTCGCTTGCGGCTCGGAGAACCTGACGAGATGGGGAGTCAGGCGCAACAAAAGCGGGGACATTCAGGTGTTCAAGTGCCGTGACTGCACACGCTGCTTCACCATAAACATCGGCTTCGAGAAGATGAAGCACAATCCGAAAGCGATAACGACGGCCCTCCAACTCTACTTCTCCGGCGAGTCTCTGCGCAAGACGATGGAGTCTCTGAAGCTGATGGGTGCTGAAGTCTCGCATCAGACCGTAAGCAACTGGATTACCAAGTATGTCGGCCTGATGGAGAAATATGCTGACAGAATCGCACCTCAGGTCTCCGACACTTGGAGGGCGGACGAGCTATTCGTGAAGGTGAAGGGGAACCTGAAGTATCTTTACGCGATGATGGACGATGAAACCCGCTACTGGATTGCTCAGGAGGTCGCAGACACGAAATATGTCCACGATGCCCGACTCTTGTTCCAGAAGGCGAAGGAGGTCGCGGGGAAGAGGCCCCTGAAGCTAATTACGGACGGGGCGCAGAACTATCAGAGGGCCTTCAAACGCGAGTTCTACACGGCCCGCAACCCTCAGTCAGTCCACGTCCGAGACATCAGGCTCGGAGGCCAAGTGCATAACAATAAGATGGAACGAATGAATGGTGAAGTCCGAGACAGAGAGAAAGTGATGCGGGGGCTGAAGAGGATGGATACACCCATATTGAAGGGAGTCCAAATCTATCATAACTTCATCAAGCCGCACGAGGGCCTTCAGGGAAGAACTCCCGCAGAGGCGGCGGGAATCAGAGTCGAAGGGACAGACAAATGGAAGACCCTGATTCAGAATGCCGCCCTGATAAAGGCCCCACGTCTAAACGAACCCTAATGCGCCTTCGCTCTTCCCATCCAACTGTTGGACTCTTGCCGCGAGTCTGTTCAGCCTATTTGTCAGAGTGTCGATTTCTCCCTGTTGCTGTCCGATTTTGGCTTCGAGTCCGTCGATTCTCTTACTAGCTTCCATTTTCTCACCTCCAGACTCCAAGGGAATCTGGCAGAATATTAAGACGAGCCGTAAGGTCAGTCATCTCAAAGGAAAATGAGGTTAGACGCTTCAAGATGAAGTTGGATAAAGCCACCCAACGACTTTTGACAGAGGATTAGCAGTCGGCTGTCAGCCCCGACCCAACGGAGACTTTACAGAACCCGAGCCAGACCGTGGGCGAGGTGGTATATCTCGTTAGGCTGATTGACGGCGAGTATATCTGTAATTGTTTGGACTTCAAGCAGAGGCACGAAGAGGTTGGCCTGTGCAAGCACATCCACGCGGCCAAGCTCTGGATTGCCGCGAGGGTCGAGCTTCAAGACAACTCGAAGCCGAAGGTCTTCGCAGAGGACGCGGTTCAATGCCCATGCGGTTCTATCCGAGTGGTGAGGTATGGGCACGCAGACGGGAAACAGGTCTTCAAGTGCCGAGACTGCGGTAAGAAGTTCAGAGAGGGGCTTCTCAAGAAGACGAAGTATTCTCCTGAGACGATAACCCTGACTCTCGACCTTTACTTTTCTGGGCTCTCGCTTCGGAAGATAACCCGAACCCTCAATGACCATTTTGACACGAAACTTACTGCCATGACCATCTACCGATGGATTCAGACATACATTCCCCGAATCTCTGAATATGTCAGTTCTCTGACTCCCCGACTCTCAGAGACATGGCAAGCGGACGAGGTCTTCGTGAAGATGAAGGGAGGAGAGGGCATCAAGAACATGGAGAACATGGCCTACCTCTGGAACGTGATGGACAGGAAGACCCGCTTCTTACTCGCGTCGAAAGTGTCCAAGCACAGGGACGACGACGGGGCGATTCGAGCCATGCTCGAAGCCAAGAAGAACGCCCACGGAAGCCAACCAGAGGCGATAATCACCGACGCACTCCGTTCCTACAACGAGGGAATCTCCTATGCCTTCTTCAATGACAAAAGGCCGAAGCATATCGCAAAAGCGGGACTGAGGAAGCATGACGCGACCAACAACCGAATCGAAAGGCTCAACGGGACGGTGAGGGAGCGCGTGAAGGTTCAGAGGGGTTGGAAGACCTTCAAAACTCCGATAGCCGAAGGCCAGAGAATCCATTACAATTTCGTGAAGCCACACATGGCATTAGAGGGGCAGACACCCGCACAGGTCGCGGGAATCGGGGTCGAAGGCGCGAACAAGTGGATGGAACTGCTTAAGAAAGCAGTCGCCTCTTCTTAGCCGCGTTGAGAGCGTGGCTGGTCCGAATCCGGCGGTCTGCCTCGGTCGGCTGGCATGGGTTCTTGGGTCTGTTTAGGTGGGCGTCTGACCCGCCGTGGTGGGCAATCGCATTCGTAGCCGTGACAGTGGCTCTGGGTCTGTTATTCTTGGCTGTGGGTCTGTTGTCTGGCTGTCCTGCTTGCTGAGTCCATCACCAGAAATGTTACAGGCTCAAAAATAACCCGAAGACGATACAGAACCGTCTAGACGGCTCTGTCCAATGCTCGGGTGATGTGAAGGGCTGTCCAACGAGGGGTGATTCTTACGGGTTTGACTGGAAAAGGTATGACAGAGACAATAATGTCTCTCCCGCAAACACAATCAATAACAGAGCCGAACCCAGAAAACCGGGAATCTGCGAGAAATAGGGCCAGAGGAACATTCTTTCGAAGGGAAAGATAAGGACGTATAGGAAGACAACTTTGGCCACAGACGCTAATGGCGCTTCGGCAAGGTCGTAGACGACTCCCATGACGTTCCAAAAATGGCAGGGGTGGACTTAAATGTTCAAAGTGATTCGCGCAAGAGTTCCATCCACTTGTTCTTTCCTTCCACGCCGATTCCCGCGACCTGTGCGGGAGTCTGCCCTTCAAGAGCCATGTGAGGCTTCACAAAGTTGTAATGGATCCTCTGGCCTTCGGCTATCGGAGTCTTGAAACTCTTCCAGCCACGCTGAACCTTCACGCGCTCCCGAACCGTCCCGTTCATCCTCTCGATTCGATTGTTTGTCGCGTCGTGCCTTCTTAGTCCAGCCACTGCGACGCGCCTCGATCATCACGCATCGCGACAACACATGCGAGGAGACACGCACCAATAGATTAATGTGCAATTGTAAACGTGGCTCAGTCATGAAGCCCGACCAGATCATCCTACCGCCCGACGAGATGCCGAAGAAGTGGTACAACATCGTGCCTGACATCCCGGGAGGGCTTCCCCCACCCAAGGAACCTGGCGACGGGGAGTCGAGGATGGAGGCGCTGAAGAGGCGAATGGTCGGCGAGTGCCTGAAGCAGGAGATGTCAACCTCGAGTTGGATTGACATTCCTGACGAGGTCAGAGAGCTGTACATCCATGCGGGCCGGCCGCGGCCCCTCTACCGAGCGAAGCGCCTCGAGCAGAAGCTCGGTCTGAAGAAGGTCAGAATCTATTACAAGAGGGAGGACCTAAGCCCGACGGGCTCCCACAAGGTCAACACCGCAATCCCTCAGGCGTACTATGCAATGAAGGAGGGGAAGAAGACCCTCGTCACCGAGACCGGCGCTGGTCAGTGGGGTACGGCTCTCTCGTATGCGGCGTCGATGCTCGGGCTCCGGACCGTCGTGTTCTGGGTCAGGGCCGTGTACGATTGGAAGACGGAGAGGAGGATACTCATGCAGATGTACGGGGCCAAGGTGTACCCGTCGCCGAGCGACCAGACGGCTTTCGGGAGGAGCCTGCTGGCGCAGGACCCGAAGCATCCGGGCTCGCTCGGGATCGCGGTCTCAGACGGGCTTGAGTACACAGACCTGGGCGCAGACCGAGTCTACTGCCTGGGCTCCGTCCTGAACCACGTAATGCTCCACCAGTCGATCATCGGCCTAGAGTCAATCAAGCAGTTCGAGTCGGTCGACGATTCGCCCGACCTGGTCATCGGCTGCCTGGGCGGGGGGTCCAACTTCAGCGGAATCGCCTTGCCGTTCCTAGGGGAGGTGCTCAAGAAGAAGAGGAAGTGCGAGTTCCTCGCTGCACAGTCTGAGGCGGCGCCAAACTTGGTCAAGGGAGAGTACAGGTACGACTTCGGTGACACGGCTGGGCACACCCCGCTGTTGATGATGTACACTCTCGGCCATGAGACGTCGATGACCCCGATCAAGTCGGACGGCCTGAGGTACCACGCTGCCGGTCCAATTGTCAGTGCACTCAAGAACAAGGGCTACGTCAGGGCCGTCGCCTATCCGAGCGACGAGTTGCTCGTTTTCGAGGCCGCGAAGCAGTTCTTGGAGACGGAAGGATGGCTGATCGCTGGTGAATCAGCACACGCGGTCAGGGCAGCCATCGACGAGGCGAAGAAAGCGGAGGCGAAAGGAGAGGAGAAGTGCATCCTCGTCAACATCAGCGGCCACGGGTTCCTGGACATCGACGCGTACAGAAGCAAGATCAGACTGGACTAGCAGACGCCCGCGTTGCCGGTGGGGGGCATAGGCCCGGCCACCACTCTGTCGCCCTTGGAGGCAACAAGAACCCGTGGGACGACCCGCCGGATAATTTTAAGAGCCTGCGCGAGGAACAGGAAAGTCCGATTTGGCTAGGTTTCCCACCGCCCAGGAGAGCTGGAGAGAGCAATCCGGCACTATCATGCTGGTCGAGCTATCCAAGCTCTTCATCGGCAAGACCAATGTCAGAAGGACGCCTGGGGACGTCGGGGACCTCGTAGACTCTGTGAAGGAGAAGGGGATACTGGAGCCGGTGCTGGTTCGGCCCGTCGGCGGTCGGTACGAGTTGGTCGTCGGGTCGAGGAGGTTCGAAGCAGCAAAGATAGCCGGCATGAAGAGGATTCCCGCGGTAGTCAGGCCCATGACAGACGAAGAGGCGATTATCGTCTCTCTTGTGGAGAACATCCAGAGGAGGGACATCGAACCGGAGGAGGAGTATGACGCAATCGTCGCGCTGAGGAAGGTGAACCCGCGAGCCTACGGGAGTGTCGAACAGCTCGCGAAGGCGATTGGCAAGTCTCGGAGATATGTCGACGATAGGATCAACGCGGTCGAAGCGGTCCGCAACATAAGGAGGGAGTCTGGGCCCGGGATTTCTGTCAAACAGGCGCCCGTCCCGGCAGAGAGGAGGGAGGGCGTCCTTCCCGTCAGGCACGCCACGTTCCTGCACCGGGCGGAGGAGGCGCCGACCGTGCAGGAGCTCCCGCGCAGGGAGCGCGTCTCGAAGATGAAGGAGCTGGCAGAAACGATAGCCCCCCTTCCCGGCCCCGAGGCGGAGAATGTGGTCAGCCACTTCGTGATGGCGCCCCAGCGACCGGTCGAGGACATCAAGAACGAGGTCGCCTACCTTCGCGCGGTCAAGCTAGAGATTTTGCTCGACCCGCGCGTGGCCGACGGCCTGAGGAGGGCGGCAGAGGAACGAAACACTACCATGGAAGCGGTCGCGTCTCTCGCCATACACTCGTGGCTGAGACAGCAGCGGTATGCCTGAAGACCTCCTCGACTCGGCCCAGCACCTGATTGAATATCACTTCTCGATGGCGTCTAGTTTGTTCCCGTATCTTTCAAGGAATGCCACTTCGGACAGCGGCTTCCTGTTCTTCCTGCCGCGGAGTTTCTTCTGAGGATACCCGAACCCCACCACGATGGTGGCGCTGAGGTCCTCTGGCACTCCGAAATCCCTCTTGAACTCCTCCTGTTTGATCCCTGTGAAGACTCCAGAGGTAACCCCATGGTCCCAGGCCGTGAGCTGCATGTCCTGGGCGGCTCTCCCGGCGTCTATCATGTGGTAGCCCTTGGTTGGGTCTGTGCAGACGATTACAGCGAAGTTGGCACCAGCGACCCACTTGCCCGACAAACTGTCGCCGGCCATCGTCCTGAGGTTCTCGGCCTTCTGGACGAGGATGAAACGCCAGTGCTGAGAGTTTGTCCCACTCTGGGTGAGCCTTGCTGCTTCGAGAACTGCCAGCTTGACTTCGGCAGGAACAGACTTCGGGGCGAACTCTCTTACGTCAAGCTTGGTCCGGACGGCTTCGGTGACATCCATGAGGTTCGGACGGGGACGGCCGGTTAATCTCTCTTTCACAAAATGAGGTAAAGTGGAGGGTCCGATGACCCCCTGTTCCTTTAGTCGTCGGGGCTGAGGTCGGGTTTGTTCATGAGGATGCCGTCGATCCTCTTCAGGACGTCGGCATCCAGTGCCGACACGAAATCGAGTGAGGCCATGTTCTCTTTCACCTGCTCCGGAGAGGTCGCGCCGGTGATCACGGTGCTCACGTTCTCGTTCTTGCGCGCCCAGGCCAGTGCCATCTGCGCCATGGTGCAGCCCAGTTCCTTCGCGATCGGTTCGAGTTGCTGAACCTTGGCGATGTTCTGTGGGGTAATCATGTGTTCCTTCAGCCAGCCGTAGCCCTTGAGAGTCGCCCTCGAGTCTGGCGGGATGCCGGCGTTGTACTTCCCCGTGAGCAGGCCTGAAGCCAACGGACTCCAGGTGGTCGTGCCAAGCCCTATGTCACGGTAGAGGGGAAGGTACTCCCTCTCGACCCTGTCCCGATGAATCATGCTGTACTGTGGCTGTTCCATCTGTGGAGGAGTGAGGCCCAGCTCGCGGGCGAGTCCGTTTGCCCGCATGATGTCCACGGCGCTCCATTCTGACGTCCCCCAGTAGAGGATTTTGCCCTGGTGGATGAGGTCGTCCATCGCCCTGACGGTCTCCTCAATCGGCGTGTTAGGGTCGGGCCTGTGGCAGAAGAAGAGGTCCAGATAGTCGAGCTGGAGGCGCTTCATTGAGTTGCGGCAAGCCTCGTAGATGTGCTTGCGGGAAAGGCCCCTGTCGTTGGGTCCCCTGCCACCCCAGAAGACCTTGCTTGAGACGACGATGCTCTCGCGTTTCCATCCGAGCTTCTTGATCACGTTGCCCATGACAATCTCTGCGTTACCTTCGGCATAGGCCTCGGCGTTGTCATAGAAGTTGACGCCAAGGTCGTAGGCGGCAGACATGCACTTCGTCGCCACTTCCTCCCCGACTTGGCCTCCGTAGGTGACCCAGGCACCCAAGGAAAGCTCGCTCACGTTCAACCCCGCGCTGCCGAGCCTGCGATAGTCCATGGGCGCAGGTCGGGAGACGGACATTAATAGTCTGCGCCGACTCTCCAGGAAAGCTCCTGGTGATTCCTTATGTAGCCGCCACGAGGCGAGGCTACCGTGAATTCCAGAATCGCGCTCCTCGTCGCGATACCCGTCATCGTCGTGGTTGTGCTTGTGCTGACCTTTCTCAGAGTCTTCTCCTCGGAGGTGGTGATAGCAGTCCTAGTGGTGCTGTACGCGGTCGTCAGCTTGGTCAACCGAAGGAAGTTCGCAAGGCAGAAGCAAGAGAAGTGAGCTGGAAGGCGGGCCCGGGATTCTGACCAAGCTTGAGGACGACAGAACCCTTTGTGCCAATCCCTGAGGATGCCATTCCAGAGATGCTGGAGCTGGCCTCTGTGAGGCCGGGCGAGACCGTGGTGGACATGGGATCAGGCGACGGAAGGATCGTGATCGCGGCCGCGAAACAGTTCGGTGCGACGGCGATCGGGGTGGAGGTCCGCGGAGGACTGGTCAGAGAGTCCAGGCGGAGGGCCAGAGAGCTTGGGCTCTCGGGCCGGGCTAGGATCATCCATGGCCGGTTCAGAGACTTCAGCCTTCGAAGGGCGGACGTATTGGCCCTGTACCTGTCCAGCTACACATTGGGCCTGCTTGCACCGAAGTTCAAGCGAGAACTCAGGAAGGGCAGCAGGATAGTCACGTTCGACTTTCCGGTCTTTGGTTGGCAGCCGGCGGCGGAGGTCTCCTTCACTCCTAAGCGATGGAGGAAAGCCCACCCAATCTATCTGTACATGGTCTAGGCCCAGGGCCTTTCTCTGTGGTCGGCGAACCTTCCGGACGGCTAGCAGCTAACCAGGCGCGCCTGCTGAGGATTCAGCCCGGAAGCACAATCCCTGCAAGTTTCGCCACTAAAGAAGACGCAGTTCTAGACGAGGCGCTCGTATCAGAATTAAATAACTATCTGACCTGACGGCATTCGTGAGCGACGAGCTAAACAGCGCCCGAGAGAAGAAGAGACAGACGGAGGAGAGGGCGAAGCAGTACTACGACAAGATCAGGAAGCAGGAGGGTGAGGTCACGGACCTCCGAAGAGAGCTCGCGTCGAGTCAGAGCAAGCTGGGCGACCTCCAGAGACAGAAGTCCGAAATGGACAAGAAGATGAGCGACCTGCAGAACAACATGGACGGCGTGAACCGCACAATCAACTTGCTGCAGAGGAACGTCGAGAACCACAGACAGAGCATCGCCGCTGACCAGACAGAGATGGAGAGGTTCAACGCCGAAGTCGAGCGCCTCGACCACGTGATCGCAGAGTTGATGAGACGGCGCTGAGGCATCGGTCACCCCGACTGCGAGTCGGGGTCTAGTATCCCCTTCGGAACTCTTTCACTTCGCCGGTTCTAGCGTCGATTACCAACAGAGCTGTTTCCGAGAACATGGCCTTCGGCTTCTTGAACTCGACGTCTATCTTCCAGATCCCCTGCAGCTCCTCCAACTTCGCCGATTTTATGTCGAAGTCATCGGCGTCCACGGCAGTCTTGAGATGCGCAGCGACCCTAGACTTGATCTCGGCCAAGGTGAGAGCGGGCAACTTGATTCCGCCAATCGCTTTCGAGAATCTTGCCGATATAAGGTTGAGCTGGTGAGAGGTCGAGGTCTCCAGGACCCGCTGGCACTTGGCAGGAGGAGGCCCTTCAGGAGCGAGATCAGGCAGACAAGATCTGCGGATTCCAGGATCTCGCCGCCGCGGCTACACGGTGGGGCTAGAGGGGTTCGCTTTCACGCCGGGTCCCCAGCAGATACCCCGCGACGAGGCCGGAGGCCGCCCCGCCGAGATGTGCCAACCAGTCGACGTAGGAGAGAGCGAAGCTGCTGAAGAGGAAGACAGCAAGGAACCAGACGAGCAGGTTGTAGTCAACCCGCCGTTCGACCGCGAAGTCTTGGGCGACGGCCCCAGCCAGCAGCCCGAAGATTCCCCCGGAGGCGCCGAAGCTTGCCACGTTCGGGCCGTTGAGGAGACTGACTACGTTGCCAACCAGCCCGGAAAGGACGAACACGGCATAGTACTCCATCTCGCGAAACTCGTGCGACAGCAGTCCGTCCAGCCAGACGACCGCGATCGCGTTGAACAAGACGTCAGCGACTCCCGGGGTAGTCGGGAGGACGACGAAGAGGGAGGTGAGCAGCTGCCAGTACTGGCCCGCGTAGACAAGCCAGTTGTCCTGGATGAAGTAGTAGGTCAGCGGAGTCCCGCCGACACTCACTTCCCAAGCGGCAAGACCAAAGATCAGTCCGGCGACGATGGCCAGCGAGAGGTTCCTTCCCTGCCTTGATATCAAATGGAACTCTCCCAACGCTGAACGATCGGGAGTATGTACGCTGTGTCAGAGCTGCCGAGAGTCGTGACCCGGGACCTACGGTGGCTATTTGGTCGCAGGCTTGCTTCCTATCTCTACCAGCTGGAAGTTGACCTGGTACCTCTTCCCCTTGACCTCCAACTTGGATGAGGCGTAGTATCCGCGGGAGCCTGTGGAGAAGGTCTTCTCGTTGAGGGAGACTTCGCCGAGTTTGTCCGAGCCTTCGAAGATTTCAGCGCGCATGATTCCCGGAACTATCTTGCGATATTTAAGCTGGGAAAAGAAGAGCGAATGCTTTCCTCACAAACTGTAAAAGCCAACACCAGCAACGAGTGCGGTTCGTCTTGGCAAAGAACCCCGTAATCGGCGAAATTCTGGAAAAATACAGAGCGGTCTGGGCTCTGAACCATTCGATGGCGGTCCTCGGATGGGACATGGAGACGCACATGCCAGAGGGCGGTGCCCGCTCGCGGGGAGCAGCCTCGGGTCAGCTGGCCATGATGGTCCAGAAGGCCACGGTCGACCTCGGAGGCCTCGTAGGCAGGGCCGAAAAGCTGCGCGACCTCGACGATGAGGAGAAGGGAATCGTCAGAGTCCTAAGAAGAGACCTGGACTTCTTCACGAAGATCCCGCCCGAGTTACTGGAGGAGAGGGAGAGAATCACTACCGAGGCGACGGTGGTGTGGCGGAAGGCGCGGAAGAATTCCGAGTTCAAGCTCTTCGAGCCGCACCTGGAGAAGATGCTGGAGCTGACCAGGAAGGTCGCGGACTGTCTAGGATACACGAAGCACCCGTACAACGCTCTGCTGAACCTTTACGAAGAGGGTTTCACGGTGCACGACGCCGACGCGGTCTTCTCGCGGCTCGTTCCGAACACCAAGAAGATCCTCGAGAAGGTCATGTCCGCGGGAGTCTATCCCTCCAAGCATCCACTGGAGTCCGCCAAGTACGACACGGACGCGATGATTCGCGTGAACGAGGGGATCCTCCAGATGCTGGAGATGCCGAAGGACAGGTTCAGGATGGACATCTCCACGCACCCGTTCACGATCGGGATA
>Ga0326727_10019716_pt1 | contig 13493 bp, 14 predicted proteins | sample MB2enrmetagenome_FD_207643 | JGI IMG/M metagenome (GOLD analysis project Ga0326727, IMG submission 207643) | Lab enriched peat soil microbial communities from McLean, Ithaca, NY, United States - MB29MY | ecosystem: Environmental > Terrestrial > Soil > Wetlands > Peat | place: USA: New York... | reverse complement strand
AACATTGGTTTTTGGAGCGCCTTGCCGCGGCGGAATATCAGCTTGGCAACTATGCCGAGTCACTGTCTCTTGCCGATAGAGCCCTTGCCTCCGAGCCGCAATGTTTCCTGGCAACTTGGGACCGTGCCGAAGCGCTTTATGCATTGGGCGACGTCGACGCGGCGCTTGAAGCATACGGAAAACTCACGCAGGCTGGAGTCGACGGTATAATGTCAGATATGTGTAACGAAGGGCGGGAATGGGCGCAGGCCCTTGTTTCCGATTCCTTTTACAGGAGCGCCCGCCTCTTGGCAAAACAAGGTCTATTTGAGAGGTCAGCGGCTTTCCTAGAAACGGCGATCGCATTGCGCCGAGAAGGGCTCGATTCGCTGTACCCGCTGCAAGAGCTTCGCGACGTTCTTGCATATGTGACGTCAAAGTCGCAGAGCTCTCCGCCTGAAGACGCGTGATCAAAATCGCAGCGTCAGTGCGCCCGCTGAGAGGAAATCAGCGGGGCTCGCGTCTCGCAATTGACCTGAGGTGGGAAAACGGCTCAGGTTGAAACTGTGAATCCCGGCCCTCTGGCCAAGGAGATTCACGTGAAGAAAAGCCGCTTCACCGAAGCCCCGGATCGTTGCCATCCTCAAGGAACTCGACGGCGGAAGGCCCGCGACCGAGCTTGCGCGGCGGCACGGCATTCATGCTAATACGATCCGGCTCTGGCGCGATAAGTACGCCGGCATGGAAACCAGCGACCTCGCCCGGCTCAAGCAACTCGAAGCCGAGAACGCGCAGATGCGCAGGATTATCGCTCGGCAAACCCTCGAAATCGACGTCGTCAAGGAGCTTATCGAAAAAAACGGATGGGGCCCTCGCAGCGGAAAGAAGCGGTGAGGGCGATGGAAGAACGGGGCCTCTCGCGCGTGCGCGCTTGTTACCTCGCCGGGCAGCCGCGACGAACGCTGTATTATCGCGCGCAAGCAAAAGACGACGCCCCGATCGCTGCCCCGCTGCAAGAGCTCGCACAAGAACGACCGCGTTGGGGCTGGCGTCGTTTGATCATAATGATTCGACGTCAAGGCGTCTCGGTCGGCGAGCATCGCTTCCGACGTATCTATCGCGATCTTGGCCTGCAAGTGAGGCCCCGTCGCAAGCGTAAGGTCAACTTCGTCCGTGGAAATACAGTTCCAGCCGTGACGCGGCCGGACGAACGTTGGTCGATTGACTTCATGCACGATCGCGTGGGAAACCATCGCGCTATTCGCTCGATGAATATCGTCGACGATTTCACTCGCGAGTGCCTTGCCGTCGAGATCGCCTACTCGTTTGGAAGCGCCGCGTCATTCGCAAGCTTGAGGACCTCGCATTCGAGCGCGGCTTTCCGAGCATAGTGCGGTTCGACAACGGCTCGGAGTTCACGAGCCATGCGATGCTGCGCTGGGGAGCGGAACGGAAAGTCCAACTGCACTTCATCGCGCCCGGCACGCCGACGCAGAACGCCGCGATCGAGTCCCTCAACGGCAAGATCCGAGACGAACTCTTCAACATGCATCGGTTCATGAGCATTTTCGAAGCCCGACGCGCCGCGTCGTACTGGATGCACGATTACAACGAGGTGCGCCCGCATTCCGCTCTTGGCTTTCGCACGCCGAGGGACTTTGCTGCAAGCCTCAAAACTACCCCAACCTCACAGTTATCAGCTGCGTGAACGCCACCTCAGGTCAAAGCCCTCAATGTGGCGCGTAATCAGTGGGGTGACATGCAAAAATAGGTCGCCTCGGTTTTTCTGAGTGACCTGAAGGCGCATGTCGGGGGGCGATACCCGCTCGATCAAGAATTATTGCGGGGCGTTTGTGCCCTTTGTTCCGCCAATGTTGATAGGTCGCTAATCAAGAATGTATAGATGCCCGGTTTGTGGGTTTCCGGGGCTCGCGGAGCCCGCGCGATATCAGCCGGAAGGCAGTACTGAGAGTTTCGCATCATATCAAATTTGCGCATGCTGCGGATTTGAATTTGGGTACGACGACGATTACTTGAACGTTTCATTTCAGGATTACAGAGCAAATTGGATCAGTCGAGGCTGCCCATGGTGGCGAAAAGATACCCTCCCGCCGGTAGGTTGGGATCCGCGCGAGCAGCTTCGGTTCGTCGATCCTCCTAACGAATCGTAAATGGCAGGCCGGTATCCGATTGAGAGCCGATGTTGTCCAGCTGCCGTGCATGCTTCCACGTTGGCGGGGATCACCTGTTGGCGCCGATTCGGAGAGCTGAGGCTTTGAGCTTTCGTGAGTAAAGCGATACACACCGGTAACGAGGCCGGTCGCTATTTATGAAATATGGGGCTGCTTCGCATCGCTCCCGTGGGTGTTATGCCCTGCTTACGGGTAGAGCAGATACTTCTCGCGTAGCGCTTTGAAGGCAGTCGTGGATGCCCGCCAGCCGGCGAGGATGTCGTCTGCGCTGTTGCCGGCGAGCAGTTCTTTCCGGAATGAATCGGTGCCCCAGTCGCGATCGAGGTCGGCAGGCTTCTTGATGTCGATGACCTTCGGCGCCACCTCGCGCACCGCAACCGCGATCTCCACGGCCGTACGCAGCGCCTCGAAGCGCGACGGATCGAAGATCACCAGCTCCACGCCGTGCAGTTCTTTCCCCAGCCAGAAGCCGGCAAACGGCGACCATGACGCGGCGCGGAAGAAGATACCGGGCAGATTGCGCGCGTTGAGCGCGCGCGCGAGCGCGTCGCCGTCGAGGCCAACCATGCCCGCATAGAAGAACGGCTTGGCGGTTCCGACGCCGTTGTTGATGCCCAGGTTGTCGATGAGGCCCGTGCACAGATACGGAAACGTGGTCTGCCAGTCGGGAATGTTCGGCGAGCTTTGCACCCACTGCAGCCCCGTTTGCGGCCAGATCATCTCGCGCGTGTACCCGCGCATCGGAACCACGCGCAACTGTGCGCCGATGCCGAAGTGCTCGTTGAACAGCTTCGCCAGTTCTCCGACGGTCATGCCGTGGCGCATCGCGATCGGATACAGCCCGATGAACGATGCAAAGGCCGGTTCGAGCACCGGGCCCTCCACCATACTGCCCACCGGATTGGGGCGATCGAGCACCCAGAACTCCTTGCCCGCTTCCTTGGCGCTCTGCATCGCGTACGCCATCGTCGAGATGAACGTATACGCGCGCGACCCGACGTCTTGAATGTCGTACACGAGAACGTCGACGCCTTCGAGCATCGCGGCGCTCGGGTGGCGCGTCGGCCCATACAGGCTATAGACGGGCAAGCCGGTGGCCTCGTCGGTGTACGACGGCACGTAGCTGCCCGCCGGGCGGTCGCCGCGGAACCCGTGCTCGGGCGCATAGATCGCTCTCACCCGAATCTCCGGGCGCGCGCGCACGGCATCCACGAGCGTCTGCAGGCGCGAAGTGACGCCGGTTTGATTGGTAATGATGCCGATCGTGCGGCCGCGCAGCTCGCGCCAGCTCTCGCGCAGAAAGACCTCGTCGCCGAGCGTGACGCCGGCTGCCGGGAGCGGCGCCGCCGCGGCGCGCGCAAGACCTGCCGCGCCTGCCGCTGCGGCGGCAGCGCTACGGAGAAAAGTGCGGCGCCGCATGTGCGGGCAGAATGCCGGCGCGCTGCGCCCGGGCGAAGAGTTCGCTGACCGCGGCGATGCCGTGTTCGCCGACGTCGTCGGAGTACTCGTTCACGTAGAGGCCGATGTGCTTGCGCATCACCTCTTCGCTCATCTCGAAGGCGTGTTCGCGCACGTACGGCATGACGGCGTCGTCGCGCTCGTAGGCGAAGCGCAGGCTCGCGCGGATCGCTTCGTTGATCTCGGCTGCGCGCGCCTCGCCGAGGTCGTTGCGCACGAGAATCGCACCCAGTGGAATCGGCAGGCCGCTCGCGCCTTCCCACCAATCGCCCAGGTCCGCGATGCTCACCAGACCGTGATCGGCATACGTGAAGCGCGATTCGTGGATGATGAGGCCAGCATCCACCTCGCCGCTCGCGACCGCCGGCATGATGCGATCGAAGCGCATCTGCACGGCGTCGGGTCGCCCGCCGAGGGCCAGTTGCAGCAGCATGAACGCCGTCGTGCGTTCGCCGGGAATTGCGACGCGTTTGCCGCGCAGGTCACCGAGCGAGGCGACCGTGCCGGGACGCGTCACCACGAGCGGCCCGCAGCCGCGCCCGAGCGCGCCGCCCGCTCGAAGAATGCGGTAGTCGCGCATGAGAAATGGAATCGCGCCGTAGCTGACTTTGGTCAGCTCGAATTCAGCGCGCTGCGCCGACGCGTTCAGTTCCTCGATGTCGGCGAGATGCACGCGCACGGGCGGGGCGCCGCCGAGCAGCCCATTGGTGAGCGCCGCAAAGATGAAGGTGTCGTTCGGGCAGGGCGAGTACGCGAGCGTTGCCGCCGCGATCTCAGTCGTCATTGGTTTGGATCGGGAAGAGCACGTCGAGCGTTGAGTTGAGGATGCGCCGCAGACCCGTGATGCCGGCCGTGAAGTCCCATTCGCTGGTGCTGCGGTCGCCCACGTAGTTCGATATACCGCGCACCTCGATTGCCGGCACGCCGGCGAGCTGCGCCGCGCGAAGCACGGCAAAGCCTTCCATCGATTCCACCTGCGCGCCGCGAGCGTGCAGCCGGGCGGCGGTCGCGTCGGTTGAGGTGACGCGCGTGACGGTCATGCCGCGCACGAGGTGAAAGCCGAGCGCTTCGACGGCGTCGCAGAGTTGCGGATCGGCGGAGACGCGTTCCACGATCGGCACACCGTGCGGGAGCGAGAGTGGTTCGCCGGTCTCGAGATTGAACTCCATCAGCTCTTCCCCGACGACGACGCCGTCGCCGATCTTGGCGACGCCGCGCATCGCGCCGGCGATTCCGGCGTTCACGACGACTTCGTACTTGCCGCCGGCGAGCGCGCGCGTTACCCGCGCGGCAGCATCGACGGGGCCGATGCCGGCGACGAGCACCTCGGTCTCGGCGCGATTGCCGAGCCATTCGATTTCCTGCGGGACAGCCGAGACGACAAGGATCATCGCACTCCGATCATCTTGTGAGTTTGCAGTGACAGGCGGAAGCGCCGCGGATGCGCCTGCGCGTAGGCAAGCGCCGCGTCGATGTTGCGCGGCTTGTTGCCCTCGGGCTGCAGCAGGATCACCGGCTGCTCCGCAAAGAGCTCGAGGTGCTCCTCGGGCACGCGCTCGTCGACGATGAGCTTGGCTTCGTTGGCGCGCGCGGCCATGCGCGGGTCGACGCGCTCTTTGGGAGAGACGCACAGCCACACGTCGTCGGGAAGGTCGGTGTAGATGGTGCCGTTGGACTCGATGTGCACGCGGCGTCCGTCGCTCCGCAGCGCTGCGATCAAGTCGAGCGTCGCGGCTTGCGCGAGCGGCTCGCCGCCGGTAAGAATGACCATCGGGCAGTCGCCGCCCAGAGCGCGGACCCGCTCGACGATCGCCTCGACCGGCAGGAGTTCTTTGAGGGCGTAGTCGGTGTCGCAAAAATCGCACGCCAGGTTGCAGCCCGCCAAGCGAACGAAGACGGCGGGGGTCCCGGTCCACGTGCCTTCGCCTTGGATGCTGTAAAAGATCTCGGCAAGCTGAAGCATCACCGCGCCTCCGGCAGGTCGGAGCGGTGCAGGACCGCGCAGCTATTGCTCGTTTCCCAGAGCACGATCTCGTCGAGCCCGGCCAGGTGCGGCGCGACGCGGCCCCAGATCCACAAGACGATGCGTTCGGCGGTGGGGTTTTCGATGAGGTCGTTGAGGGTGACGTGGTCCAGGACGTCGACCACGTGCTCGCGGACGATCGTCTTGATCGTGTCGAAATCTTCCACCATGCCGCCGGCAGGGCCGGCGGTTTGCAGGGGGCCGCGCACCGCGACCTCGAGGCGGTAGGAGTGTCCGTGCATGCGCCCGCATTTCCCGGGGTGGAACGGGAGCACGTGAGCTGCTTCAAAACGGAAGTGCTTGCGTATCTGCATGACGGACGAGCGTAGGTTTCGCGCCCGTACCGCTGGAGTCCGTCCGGGAAAGGGGGCCTCGCGACACACGTGTCCGTACGCATCAACCGTGAAGAACTCGTGATCTGCGCCGTCACCGGCGATGCCGCACCCATGCTCGTGAACAGCGGGCTGTACGATGTGACGTTCGATGGGCAGCCGCAGATCATCCCCGCCATCGGCGGCATTACCCCCAACGTTCGGGTCGGCGACTCCGCCTTCGGCTTTATGGCCGACCACGTTGAACCCGGCGTGAGCCTGCGTCATCCCGACACGGCGCAGAACACCGCGCTCAACACGCTGGCGTGCATCGGGAACGAGGCGATCGTGGTCTCGGGCGATGCCAAGGGCGAGGCCGGGCGTGTGACCGGCAAGCACGGCGGCGTGGAGCACGTCATGGTCGATTTTCCCGCCGAAGTCATGCGGCGGATGACGGTCGGCGACCGCGTGCAAGTCTGGGCCTGCGGCCTCGGCATGCGCTTGCTCGATGCGCCGGGCATCAAGGTGTTCAACTGTGATCCGGCGCTCTTGCAGCGCATGGGCGTGGAGCTCTCGGGTGGGCGCTTACGGGTACGCGTCGCCGCGCGCGCTCCCGCGTCGGTGATGGGCTCGGGCCTCGGCCGTTCGACGGTGGTGCGCGGCGACTACGACATCCAGACGTTCGACGATGCGATCGCCGCCGAATACGGGTTGCGCACCTTGCGTTTGGGCGATCTGGTCGCAATCGTCGATGCCGATCATTCGTTCGGCCGTATCTACCGCGGTGGCGCGATCTCGGTCGGCGTCGTGGTCCACGGCCGCTCGTTCGTGGCGGGGCACGGACCGGGCGTCACGACGCTGTTTACATCGAGTACCGGGGAGATCGACGTCGAGATCGACCGCGACGCCAACCTCGCGACGATCCTCAAACTCCGCTAGGTTCGCCGAGGTATCCGGCGGCGATCTTCGCGCTCTCGTGCAGCGCGGCGTCCCCGATCTTCTCCGAGTAGTCGAGCAACCGGCGCGTGTGATACAGCGCGCGCGCGCGAGCGAAGAGCCGCGAACGCTCGTCGACCTCGCCGTAGACGTCGAAGAACGCGCGGTGATGCTCGGGCGGAATCATGAGCCACACGCACATCAGATCGACGGCCGGCTGCCCGTAGTGCAGATCCCCCCAGTCGATGATGCCGCAGAGCCGGCCGCGCTCGTTCACGAGCAGATGGCGTGCGTAGAGGTCGCCGTGAACGACGCGCGCCGGCGCTTCGAGCGGCGCGGCATCGAGCTTCAATCGCTTCGGCGAGAGCCGTCCCCATTCGTCGCCGACCAAACCTTCGCGCAGCAGCGGTTCGGGATCGATGTCGTGCAACGCGCGCAGCGCGCGTGCCAGGTCTACGGCGAGCGCCTGGCGCTGCCCGTCGTCGAGCACGTGCGCGCAGGCCGTGCGGCCGAGCAGGATTTCATAGCCGGCAAACTGCCACGGATAGCCGTCCTGCGGCGCGCCCGCAAAGGCGATGCGCGGGATTGCGACGGGCACCGCGGCGGCGAGGTGCGGGAGCAGCGTGATCTCGCGCGCCATTAACGGCGCGGCGATGCTGCGCTGCGGAAAACGGAAGATGAAGCGTTCCTCGACGAGATAGGCGACGTTATCCCAGCCCTGCCCCACGCGGCGCAGCGTCGCGCCCGCGAACTGCGGAAACTGCGTTTCGATCAGCCGCCGGGCAAGCCGTTCGTCGACGTCGATCTCGGGGATCCACGGCTGGCTCATGCGAGCGCCTGGTCCAGGTCTGCGATGAGGTCCTCGGCGCGCTCGATGCCCACCGAAAGACGAAGCATGCTGGGGATCACGCCGTAGGCGGCGGCTTCCGCATTGCTTTCGAGCTCCGGCCACATCGCGGCAGGCTGCGCGATCAACGATTCGACGCCGCCGAGGCTCACCGCGTTGTGGATCAGGCGCAGCCTTTCAACGACGCGGGCGGTGCGCGCGAAATCGCCGTCGAGCTCGAAACTAAGCAGCCCGCCGTAGCCGTTCATCTGCGAGCGCGCTATCTCGTGCCCCGCGTGCGTGACGAGTCCCGGATAGAACACCCGGCGCACGCGCGGATGCGCGGCGAGGTGCGTGGCGATCGCCATCGCGTTGGCGTTATGCCGTTCGACGCGCACCTGTAACGTGCGCAGGCCGCGCACGAGAAGCCACGCGTCGATCGGGCCGAGGGTCGCGCCTAGGATGTGGTGGACGTCCCAGATACGATCGATGAGCGCGCGCGAGGCGACGACGACGCCTGCGATTAAATCGGAGTGCCCACCGAGATACTTCGTTGCGCTGTGCAGCACGATGTCGGCACCGAGCAGGAGCGGCTGCTGATTGACCGGGGTCGCGATCGTGTTGTCGACCGACACGAGGGCACCGCGTGCGTGCGCGATGGCCGCGATCGTTTCGATGTCGGTGATGCCGAGCAACGGGTTGCTCGGCGTCTCGAGCATCACGAGCGTCGTATTCGGTCGCAACGCCGCTTCGAACGCCGCGGGATCGGACTGATCGACGAAGGTGACGTCGACCCCGTAGCGCGCGAGCACCGCGTTCAGAAGCGCGCGCGTTCCACTATAGATCATGCGCTGCGCAACCACGTGGTCGCCGCTCTTCGTGAGCGCGATCGCCGTTGCGGATATCGCACTCATACCAGAAGCGGTCGCCATCGCCGCCTCGCCGTCTTCGATCGCTGCGAGGATGCGCTCCACGTCCGCGTGATTCGGATTGCCGTAACGCGTATAGAAGCGCTCGAAGCCCGGGGTGCTTGCGCCCGCGGCCATCCCGCGAGCATCCTCGAACGAAAACGTCGATGCTTGGTAGATTGGGGGCACGACGTTCGAGCCGCGGCTCGCGCGGTCGGCATGCATCAGTTGCGTTTCCAGGAAGTAGTCCTCGGCGCTCATACGGGCGCACGTTCGTGCGCCCGCTTCGCGCGCCCCGCTATTCGGTGCGCAGAGCGACGATTGGATCGAGGGTCGAGGCCCGGTGAGCCGGGCTGTAGCCGAAGAAGATGCCGACCGCGGCGGAGAACAGAACGGCCACGGCGACGACAAGCGGCGACGGGCTGAACGCGAAGTGGCCGACGGCGCTTGCGACGGCCGAACCCGCGATCCCGAGCATGGCACCGATCACGCCGCCGACCGTCGAGAGCGTGGCCGACTCCACCAGGAACTGCATGAGGATGGCGTTTGCGGGAGCACCGACGGCCATGCGCAGCCCGATCTCCTTGGTGCGCTCGGTGACCGAAACGAGCATGATGTTCATGATGCCGATGCCGCCGACGACCAGCGAGACCGTCGCGATCGACGCGAGCAGGATTTGGAGCGTGAGTGCGATCGATTGCGCCGCGCCCGCGAGATCCTGCACGTTGCGGATGTTGAAGTCGTCGGGCGTGCCGGCCGCAATGCGGTGACGCGCGCGCAAGAGGGCCTCGACGGAGTCGATTGCACTTTGACTGTTGGCTGCGTCGTCGATGGAAAACATGATGACGTTGACGATGTTCGAGGCCACGTTCGAGCTCTGCAGGCGCTGAATCGCGGACGAGTACGGGATGATGATCGTGTCGTCCTGATCTTGGCCGAAGGTGTTGTGGCCGCGGCTGGTGAGCACGCCGATCACGCGAAACGGGACGTTGCGAATCTCGATCGTCTGACCGATCGCGTTGCCGTTGGGGAAGAGATTGCTCTCGACCGTCGTGCCGATCACGCATACCTTGGCGCTCATCGCAACGTCGGTGTCGCCGAAAAACGTCCCCGAGCGCAGATCCCACGCCCGTACGTAGGTCCATGCGGGCGATACTCCGGCGACGCTCGTCTGCCAGTTGCTGTAGGGGGATACGACCTGCGTGCGCAGCGTGACCATCGGCGAGACCGCCACGATGTCGGGCACGGACAAGAGAGCGAGCCCGTCCTGCAGCGTGAGCGTGGAGGCACCGCCGATGCCTGCATTGACGCCGCCGGTATTCGTGCTGCCGGGCAGGATGATGACGACGTTCGTACCGAGGTTCGCGACCTGCTGATCGATCGAGGCGCGCGCGCCCGCGCCGATCGCGACGGTCACGATGACGGCGGCCACGCCGATCACGATTCCGAGCACGGTCAGCAGCGAGCGTTCCTTATTGCGGAAGATCGAGCGCAGCGCGAGTTCCAGCGCGACGAGGACGTTCATTCGGGCGCGCCTGCGGGCGTTGCCTTGAAGTAATCGTCGACGTTTTTGTCGGAGACGATCTTGCCGTCGCGAAACGATACGACGCGTTGCGAATAGCGTGCGACGTCGCGTTCGTGCGTGACCATCAGCACCGAGAGTTGACGCGATTGGTTGAGCTTTTGGAAGAGCAGCATGATCTCGGCCGAGGTCTTGGTATCGAGCGCGCCGGTCGGCTCGTCGGCGAGGATGAGTTCGGGGGTGTTGACGAGCGCGCGCGCGATGGCGACGCGTTGTTGCTGTCCGCCCGAGAGCTCGCTCGGAGGCTGGCCGTGATGGCGCTCCTCGAGGCCGGCTTCGAGCAAAGCGGCGGCGGCACGGCGGCGTCGCTCCGCGGCGGGAACACCCGTGTAGATCATCGGCATCTCCGCGTTTTCGAGCGCCGACGTTCGGGCCAGCAGATTGTAGCTTTGAAACACGAAGCCGAGCTTGCTGCGGCGGATCGCGGCTCGCTCGTCGCCGCTGACACCGGAGACGTCGACCCCGTCGAAGAGATACGTGCCGCTGGTCGGCCGGTCGAGGCACCCCACGATGTTCATGAAGGTCGATTTTCCCGACCCCGACGGACCCATGATGCTCACGAACTCACCGCGCTGCATCATGAAATCGACGCTGTCGACGGCGACGATCTGATTCTCTCCGGCCCGAAAGCTCTTGGTCAGCGCGCGAGCTTCGATGATCGGCGTCATGCTACTTCGAGGCGTTGACGACGATCGCGTCGGCCGGGGAAAGCGTCCCGTTGACCGGCTCGATCGCGACGTTTGCACCGTCGACCGCGAGGATGCGAACGGTTACGGGCGCGATCGTGTCGTCGCGCTTTACCCATACGCGGCCGGTGCCGCCCGGCGAAACCGCGCCGGTGTTCGTCGAACCGACCGCACCCCACTGCGATGCCGCGGCCGCGTGGCCCGGCGATGGGCTGCCATGCGGCGGATTGAGCCCGTATTCTTTCGCGATCGCGGGCGTCGGGCGCCATTGCAGCGCCGCGAGCGGCGCGATCAGCGCGTCGTCGAAGTGTTTGATGATGATGCTCGCGTTGGCCGTCATGCCGGGGCGCAGCAAGCCCTCGTGGTTGTCGATGTACGCGACCGTGTCGTACGTCGTGACGTTGGAGACGATCGTCGGATTTTGCCGTACCTGTGCGACCGTTCCCGAGAACTCGCGACCGGGGAATGCGAGCACGGTGAAACGCACCGCCTGCCCTGCGTGGAGCGCGCCGACGTCGGGTTCTCCGACGGAGACGTCGAGCTCCATGTGGCTCAAGTCCCGCGCGATCGTGAACAGCGTGGGAGCGGCGAGCGCTGCCGCAACCGTCTGACCGACCGAGACGTTGCGTTGAATCACGGTTCCGTCGACCGGGGCCACGATCGTCGCATGATCGAGATTGAACTGCGCCTGCGCGACCGCGGCGACGGCCGCGTCGACCTGCCGATCTGCGGCCGTTGCCGCCGCACCCGCCGACGTGTATTTGGCTCGACTGCTTCGGACCGCGGAGTTTGCACCGTCGAGCGCGGCATGCGCCGAGTCCAGAACGTTGGTGTCGGCGTCGACCGCACTTTGCGCGACGAAACCCCGTTGCAGCAACTCGGTATCGCGACCGTACGTCTTCTCGGCGAGTGCCAGCGCGCTCTGCGCCTGGTGGACGTTTGCAGTCGCGGTTGCCACGTCGGCTTGCGCTTGCCGGACGCTGTCCCGATCGGCCTCGGCCGTGGCTTTGGCGCTTTCCAGCGTCGCCTTGCCTTGATCGACGGCGGCTTGGAACGTGCTTGGGTCGAGCTGCGCGAGCACCTCGCCCTTATGCACGACGCTGTTGTAATCGACGTAGATGTTTTGAACGGTTCCCGAGACCTGACTGCCGACGAGGATCGTATCCTGCGGGTTGAGGTTGCCGGTTGCGGTTACGCTCTGGTCGATGGCCCGGCGTTCCAGCGGTTGCGTGACGAGGACCGTTGCATGCGAACCGCATCCGGTGAGCGCTGCGAGCGCGACGGCCGAGAGGCGTTTCATGCGTCTACTGCGCGACCTCGACCGACGCGCTGCCGGTTGTCGCCGTGACGTTCACGCGCGCGCTTCCGTTGCCCATTTTGTTGCCGGCGCCGTTGCTCGCTTGGCCGACCTGCGTGTTCACGGTGAACGTGGCATTCGCGTTCTTCGGCACCGTGAGCGCGACGGTCCCGACGGTGGTGGAGAGGTCGACGCTCTGCTCGCCGGTGAGTTCGGCCATGCCGACGGCGATCGTACCGGTCTGTACGCCGGCCTTCACGTTGCCGCTCAAGCCGTGCGCGGTGACGGTGCCGACCGGCAGCTCGATATCGACCGACGTATCGGCCGGAACGCGAAGGATCTCGTCGACCTCGCCGTTGGCGCCGCCGCCGTACTGCGTCTGAAGGGTGACGTTGTGTCCCGAGACCTGCGGCTGCACGGTAATTGCGTCGATCGAGGCTTGGTCGTGGCCGTGCTTGCGAATCTGCAGCGAGATGCGCGGCTGGCGCCAGGTTTCGATCCGCACGGTTCCCGCTTCGCTTTTGATCGTCAAATTGACGGGCGTCGACACGTCGACCGTCTGGTTCGTCGTTTGGGAGACGCGGTTGGTGTCGGTGCTGAAACTGCATGCCGGCAGGAGCGTGACCGCGAGCAGCAATGGGAAGAGCTTCATTCGTGGCCCTTTCGAGACCTTGCGATGAGTTCCGCCAGGACTACGCTTTCACCCAACGCGACGGCGTGACGCCGAACTCGCGCCGGAACGCGTGGATGAATGCGCTCGCTGCGGAGTATCCGGCGTCGAGCGCGGCGCGTGCAACCGTGTCGCCGCGAGCTAGCGCGGCGAGCGCGCACATCAAGATCATCCGCCGGCGCCAGCGACCGGCGCTCATGCCGGTCTCCCGCAGGAAGAGCCGGTCGAGGGTGCGCCCGCTGATGCCGAGCACTCGCGCCGTCTGTGCGAGCGTTGGGGCCTCGGCCGCGTCGTTCCAAAGATCGGCCGCCGCGCGGGCACGCGGATCGCGCGGCAGCGCGAGGGAGAGCGGCGCTTGCGGGAGGGCGGCCGCGAGCTCGTCGGTGATCACCGCGAGCAATCGAGCTTCACTCTCGATCGCCGGATCGAGGTAGCCGTGTTCGACGAAGCGCTCGACCAGCGCAAGCAGCAGCGGCGTGAGCCGCAGCGCCGTCGCGCCGTAGACGGCATCGCGAAGGTAGAGGATGCGCAGGTCCGCGTACGCTTTCACGCAGAGCGTTGCTCCTGAGTCGAGCACGATGCCCACGGCGCCGCTGATAGCCGTCGTTCGACCGGCCGTGCGCAC
>Ga0326727_10019715_pt1 | contig 13494 bp, 6 predicted proteins | sample MB2enrmetagenome_FD_207643 | JGI IMG/M metagenome (GOLD analysis project Ga0326727, IMG submission 207643) | Lab enriched peat soil microbial communities from McLean, Ithaca, NY, United States - MB29MY | ecosystem: Environmental > Terrestrial > Soil > Wetlands > Peat | place: USA: New York... | reverse complement strand
GACCTGTCACTTTAGTTTATTAATGGCACAATTCCGGCGAAATCTTACTTTTGCGCAATTCCCTCTGCCGGGGAACCAGCCCTCGATACACTCTTGGGACACTATCGAAATAGGGGTAACAGCGCAATTTACCGCTACGGCAGATTCCTGACAGAGGGCGCATGAACCATACGCTGTCGCGAACGAACCGCAATTGTCTTTACCCTTTCGATTGAAGTAAGCTAGCAGTCCCGGTGGTTTATTCAGCAAGCAGATTGCGCTGGAGCGGCGTGGTTCGGCTGCCATGACTCGTGTGTTCCCAACTTCGCGATCAAACATGGCGTGTCCCAGCTTTTTCGGGAAGCCGCCGCGGCGATATTCTTTAGCAACGCACCCCGTTAAAGGGACAAGAAGATGCCAAGTTACATCTTAGCCCTTGACCAAGGGACGACCAGTTGTCGCGCCATCTTGTTTGACGCCGACGGCGTGGCCCGCGCCTCGGCCATGCGGGAGATCAAGCAGTATTATCCCCGCGCCGGATGGGTCGAGCATGATGCCATCGAAATCTGGGAAACGCAGATCGAAGTCGCCAAAGCCGCTCTGGCCGAGGGCAAGGCAAACGCGGAGGACCTTGCGGCAATCGGCATCACGAACCAGCGCGAAACCATCGTCCTCTGGGAGCGGGCCACCGGCAAACCGCTTCATCGCGCGGTAGTCTGGCAATGCCGTCGCACCGCTGACGTGTGCGACCGCATCAGGCAGGAAGGGTTCGACAAAGTCATCCGGGAGAAAACCGGGCTGGTGACGGATGCTTACTTTTCCGGGACCAAGATTGCCTGGCTGCTGGAAAATATTCCCTCTGCTCGCGAACGAGCTGAACGGGGCGAACTCGCCTGCGGGACTATTGACTCGTGGTTGATCTGGCGCCTCACGGATGGCAGAATCCATTCGACGGACGTCTCCAACGCTTCGCGGACAATGCTGTTCAACATTTCGACGCTCGCATGGGATACGGAAATCCTTAGCTATTTGCGGATTCCGGAGTCGTTGCTCCCCACGGTGAAGTCATCCAGCGAGATCTTCGGCGACACCCGTGTATTCGGATCCGCGGTGCCGATTGCAGGTGTGGCAGGCGATCAGCAGGCGTCGCTCGTCGGCCACCAGTGCTTCGAGCCCGGCAGCGTCAAGAATACCTACGGCACAGGCTGCTTCCTGCTGATGAATACCGGCGCCGCCGTTCCGCGCTCCGATGCGGGGTTGCTCGCCACGATCGGGTGGAAAAGAAACGGCCGGACTTACTACGCCCTGGAAGGCAGCGTGTTCATTGCCGGCGCGGCTGTCCAGTGGCTTCGCGACGAAATGGGATTGATCCGTGAGGCCCAAGAGACCGAGGCAATCGCCTGCTCGGTGCCGGACACACACGGCGTCTATTTCGTCCCCGCCTTCGTAGGGCTGGGGGCGCCCCACTGGGACGCCTATGCGCGCGGCACGATCGTGGGCCTCACCCGGGGAGCCAACCGGAAACACCTGGTTCGGGCAGCGCTCGAATCCATTGCCTACCAGACGCGCGAAGTGGTCGATGCCATGACGCGCGATTCAGGGATCAAGCCGGAAGTGCTGCGCGTGGACGGTGGAGCCGCACGAAACAATTTTCTTTGCCAGTTTCAGGCTGACATTCTTGGGGTCCCGGTGGAGCGGCCTCAAATGACGGAGACCACGGCGCTCGGCGCGGCGTACCTGGCTGGCTTGGCGACCGGGTTCTGGAAGCGCGAGTCAGACTTGAGAAGCCAATTGAAAATAGACCGGCGCTTTGAACCCTGCGTGCAAGCGTCCCGCCGCGAAGAGCTTTATGCTGGCTGGCGATGCGCCGTAGAGCGGGCCAAAGGGTGGGCCAGCGAGGGATCCCCACCGGCCGCCTGCCCTGAGCAAAAACAGATCCTTCCTCGCCCCGATGAACCGGAATCAGATTGACACTGATGGAGAGTTTCTTAGCAAACTGTTAGAGTGCCCTCGTATGCGGTGTAAAGATACCGCCGGAGATACATCATGCCCAACAATCGCGGAAAACGAATAATCCTTGCCCTTGTCTTGTTCCTTCTGATTCTCCTTCCCGTTCTCACCAGCGGGGTCGGCCTGTTGGTCGACTGGCTTTGGTTCAAGCAGGAAGGCTTTCGAATCATCTATATGACGATTCTCCAAACCCAGATTGAACTGAGCGGACTGGTCGGGATGGGTTTCATCATGGCGACCGGTTTGAACCTGTTGATTGCCCAGTGGCTCTCCCACCAGCATGGCCAGCGGGTTTACAACGATTACATCGAGTTCCCCCAGCTCAGCCGTTTCGGCATCGCCTTCCGCTGGCTGATCTGGGCCGGCGTGTTGTTGATCGGATATATGGTCAGCCAATGGGTCATGACCTACTGGCCAGAGTACCTGCTGGCCAAGCACCAGCAAACCATTGGGCAGGTTGACCCGCTGTTTGGCATCGATTTCGGCTTTTATCTCTTTCGCCTGCCCTTCAACTGGTTCCTCTATTACCTTGTGCTGATCGCGGTCATTGTGTGCATCCTGAGCACCGTATTCCTCTATTTTGTGGATGGAGGAGTATGGGTTACGCCGCGCGGACCCAAGGTCATCGGCGTGGCGCGGGCTCACCTGATGGTGCTGGGCGCCCTGCTTTTTGTGGTCTTCGCCTACCGTGCCCGCCTAGCCATGTACGGCCTGCTTTATTCAGCCCACGGGCTCATCTACGGTGCGGGGTACACGGACGTGCACGCTACCCTGCCCATACTGAAAGTCGAACTCTTCCTTTGCCTGCTGACGGCAGCCGCGTTCGCGGTCGGGGCGAAGGGGGGGCGGCTGAAGCCTGCGCTCTTTTCCGCCGGCCTGCTGGTGGCCGTTGCGGTGCTCGGCGGGTCAATCTATCCTGAAATCGTCCAGCGCTTCATTGTTGCCCCCAATGAAATCGACCGGGAACGCAACTACATCGCAAACGCCGTCAAATACACTCGCCAGGCGTATGCGCTGGATCGTTTCGAGGAGCGTGAATTCTCCGCCGTCGAAGACTTGGAGCTGAACGACATCCGGCAGAATGAGAGCACCTTCCGCAACGTTCGCATGTGGGACCACAAACCGTTGCTGACCACCTTCTCCCAACTCCAGGAGATCCGCACCTACTACGACTTCGAGCACGTTGATAACGACCGCTACTGGATCAACGGGACTTATCGCCAGGTCTCGCTCTCGCCACGCGAGCTTTCCGCCGCGAACCTGCCCGGCCGGAGCTGGATTAACGAGCACCTGGCCTACACCCACGGCTACGGTCTTTGCCTCGGGCCCGTCAACGAATTCACCAGCGAGGGCCTGCCGCAACTTTTCATCAAGAATATCCCCCCGGTTTCCTCAACCTCGATCCGGATCACCCGGCCTGAGATCTATTACGGCGAGATTTCGAACGACTACTGCTTCGTCAGAACCCGGGCGCAAGAATTCGATTTCCCTCAAGGAGACCAGAACGTTTATACAAACTACCAGGGCACGGGCGGAATTCCGGTGAAGAACTTCTGGCGAAGGCTCCTGTTCGCCATGCAGTTCGGCGAGAAGAACATCCTGTTTTCGGGTGACATCCAACCTGAAAGCCGGTTGATGATTTACCGGCGGATCATGGATCGTGCGCAGCGTCTCACCCCGTTTCTTCACTATGACAGCGACCCGTATATGGTCATTGCCGGCGATGGAGCGCTTTATTGGATGCTGGATGGCTACACCACCTCTGAGATGTATCCTTATTCGGAACCCACGGAGGGAGTTGGGAATTACATCCGCAATGCGGTAAAGGTGACCATCAATGCCTACAGCGGGCAAGTGCATTTCTACGTAAGCGACGCTTCCGACCCGCTGATCCAAGCCTACACGCACATCTTTCCGGGAGTTTTCCAGCCGCTTTCGGCCATGCCCGAGGACTTGCGCGCACATATCCGCTACCCGGAAGAGTTCTTCTCCATTCAGGCCGGCAAATACGCGCTATTCCACATGACGGACCCCAGGGTCTTCTACAACAAGGAGGACCTGTGGCGGGTCGCGCAGAGCGCCGCGCGTGGCGAAGCCACACCGATGACTCCTTACTACACCATCATGAAGCTGGCGGAAGTGGGAGAGCGGGAAGAATTCATCCTGATGGTGCCGTTCACGCCCGCGCGAAAAAACAACATGATCGCGTGGATGGCCGCCCGGTGTGATGCCCCGGATTACGGCAAGGTGCTGGTTTTCACCTTCCCCAAACAGAAGCTCGTGTACGGGCCGCAGCAGATCGAATCGCGGATCGACCAGGACCCCGGAATCTCCCAGCAACTCACGCTTTGGGGACAGGGAGGCTCGGGAGTGATCCGTGGAACACTGCTCGTCGTCCCGGTCTTGAATTCCGTCCTCTACGTTGAGCCCCTCTACCTCGCCGCTGAGGCAGGAGGCGGCTTGCCCCAACTGAAGCGTGTGATCGTGGCTTATTCGGACCACGTGGTAATGGAAGACACGCTTGACGCGGCACTGAGCAGGATCTTCAGCGGCACGGTGACCACAAGCGCGGCACCCGCTCAACCGGCTGGTGCAAGTACGCAAGCGCCCCCGAAGACACCGGGCGCCCTCCCAGCCAATCTTCAGGCCCTCATCCGTGAAGCCAACCAGCACTATCAGTACGCCTTGCAGTTACAACGGCAGGGCGATTGGGCGGGATACGGCGAAGAAGTGAAGAAACTGGGAGAAGCATTGACAAAGTTGGCGAGCCAGCAGGCTGAAGGGCAGAAATAGGCGTAAGGCATCGGATTGCCGAGCGAAGAAACGCCCACGCTAACCGGCAGATGGAGACACTTGTCTGAGAAGGCGTTGGGAACCATCGCTGACCCGCAAAAACTCGCAAACTCGCTATTGCCATTTTGGAAGGTCGCGAGTAGCATGAGTTGAACAATTCACGAAGCATCGGGGTCTATACGAGAATTGGAAGAGTTGCCGCAGTGCATTGTCGAACTTCGGGGCGTTAGCAAGCGCTACGGGGGCAATGCAGCACTTGAGGATTTCTCGCTGGAAGTGAGGCGAGGAGAATTCCTCACGTTGCTGGGTCCCAGTGGAAGCGGAAAGACAACTATTCTCAGATTGGTAGCAGGGTTCGAGCAGCCCCAGTGCGGGCAAGTGCTGATCAACGGAAAGGACGCCTTTTCCCTTCCTCCCTACCGGCGCAACGTAAACACCGTCTTCCAGCATTACGCCCTTTTCCCCCACCTGACGGTCTTCCGCAATGTGGCGTTCGGCCTCGAGCAGAAGAAGCTGGCTCCCACAGAAATCCGAAAGCGTGTGCTTTCCGTCCTCGAGATGGTGGAACTCCCGGGGAAAGAGGACCGTTATCCGCATCAACTGAGCGGCGGTGAACGGCAACGAGTGGCGCTGGCGCGCGCGCTCGTCCTCGAACCCGCCGTGCTCCTGCTGGATGAACCGCTGGGCGCCCTCGACCAGAAGCTGCGCCAGCAAATGCAGGTGGAGCTGAAGCGGCTGCGTGAGCGATTGGGAATCACCTTTATCTTCGTCACTCACGACCAGCAGGAAGCACTCGTGATGTCGGATCGGATTGCGGTCATCAACCATGGGCGCCTTGAGCAAGTGGGACCCGCGGAAGAAACTTACGGAACGCCGCGAACCCCTTTCGTAGCGGACTTCATGGGCGTCGAAAACTTCTTCAAAGTTCATTGCCTCAGTCACTCCGCCGAGGGCACCTGCTTCGAATCAGAGAAGGGATTAACCCTCTGGTCAAAGAACTCGGTGGATTTGGGTCTGGGTCTTGCGGCCACAATGGGCGTGCGTTCGGAGGCCATGCGGCTGACGCTCGGCCGTCCACGGCCCAACAGCGACGTCGTCAATATCGTGACTGGCGAGGTTGTCGAGGCCATCTTCGAAGGTGGCAGCCGCCGATGGACAGTTCAGATTCCAAGCGGCGACCGTCTGGTCGTCCGAGGGGCCATGGCCGCGAATGCCCTTCCCCTTGAGAAAACCGCGCCCGGAGCAAAGGTCTACCTATCCTGGGACCCGGATCAAAGCCTGGTTTACCCCGGCAACGGGGCGGGCGCCGGGCGGGCGCCTTCAACCGAAACCACCTGAGCCGAAGACGCTTGGCGAGCGCCAGTCTCTTTTCCCTATCGGACGAAAAACCTTTTGTAACCAAACATCCCTCGTTCCCATCTCTTGTAATGTCAGGCAGGAGCCCAACACTCACATAAGGTATGAAGCATGCTCCCCGAGGGGGACAATTTGGGATCTATTCTGAAGCTGGAAGAACTGAACCGCAGGGCGTTTCTTACGACGGCTTTGGGGGCGGTGAGTGCATTCGCGTGGGATGCAGAGAGGGGCGCGGCCGCAAATCCCGCCTTAGGGACTGCCGAAGGAAAAGGCAAACCAGGCTTTGTGAAACTGGTGGAGTTTACCGACTCCGGCAAAAAGAAGGGAACGATTATGGTCGAAAAGGTCGTGAAGACCGACGCGGAATGGAAGCAGATCCTTACTCTCGAACAGTTCGATGTCACTCGAAAAAAGGGAACTGAACCCGCCTATACAGGCCAGTATTGGAACAATCATGAGAAAGGCATTTACCGCTGCATCTGTTGCGATAACGCGCTCTTTAGTTCAGAAACAAAATTTGAATCGGGGACCGGATGGCCGAGTTTCTGGGCGCCGATTGCTTCGCAGAACGTCCGCACCATGAATGATGCCTCCCTTGGAATGGAACGTACCGCAGTCGAGTGCAGGAGGTGCGAAGCTCACCTTGGGCACCTGTTCAACGACGGCCCCGCGCCCACTCATCTCCGCTATTGCTTGAATTCCGCAGCCCTGAAATTCGTGAAGGCCTGAGACCTGAACCCACGAGCACAGCGGGCTTCGCCAGGGGCGGCTCGCTCTGCCGCTCCCACTCAACCTCAGCGCAACAATCCCATGGTGTACTGAAGCGTCGCGTACATCTCCTGGTATTCATACTTGGCGCTCAAGTTCTCAATCTCTGCCTGGGTGAGGTTCAGCTGCGCTTGGGACAACTCTACAATCGAGCTTAATCCCAAATCGTAACGGCCCTGCGCGAGGTCAAGAGCAAGAGTGGCCTGCCTCAGCAGTTGGGCCGTGACATCCAGGTTTTGGAACGCAGTTCTTGATTTTGACCCGGCAACCCGAACGTCGCGCGCAATTCGCTCAGCCAGATCAATGGCCCTTTGATCCTCGGCCTGCGCCCTGTAGCGCGCAGCTTCACGGCGTGCGGCAAAGAGGTGTCCATTGAAGATTGGCACTTGGACGTCCAAGGCTGCACCTTCATAGTTGTTCGGAATCGTGTGAGGGAGCAGTATCTGATTGATCGCCGGGATGACCCCCGCGACACCCACAAGACTTACCGTGGGGAAAGACAGGTCTCTTTCTGCCCGCGCGAATCTCATTGCCGCGTCCCGCTCTAAACGCAAACTCAAAAGGTCCGGCCGATTGCTAAAAGCCTGGGAGATGAGTGAATCATCGTCGTCCGGGGGACTAGGGGGCAGGGGCTCATCTGCCAATTTATAGTTTGACTGTTGTTCGACGCCCAAGGCCCGCGTGAGCTCGGCAAACGTCTCCTGCACTTGGTCTTGCGCGCGGGTCAATAACAACTTAGCCTGCGACAGGTTCACGTCAGCGAATGAAACGTCCAATTGTGACCTCAGCTTGTTTTTTGCCAGCGCAGCGATCTGGTCGGCTACGAGTTGGCGTGCCGCCACAGTTTCCTCCGCGACTTTAACTAATGCCTGTGCGCGCAGGGCGTCAAAATAGGCTTGGTTGACGGCGAGTAGCACGTCGTAGCGCGTGGCTTCGTAAGTCCGCTGGCTTGCCTGGGCTTGCAACCGCGAACTCGCCACAAGGTTGGCCGTGCGCCCCGAATCGGTAATAAGCTGGGAGACCGCGACCCCCGCCGCAAACCGGTCGAATAGGCTGGAAGCTGGCAGATAGCCTGCACCTATTCGACCTAGCGGATTTCCTCCGGACCCGGTCAAGTCGCCATTGAGCAAGGGAAAGTATGCCGAGCGCCTTTCAAGGATGATTTGGGCAGACTCCAGGGACAACGCCCGTGCGGCCAGCACCTGTGGGTGATTCTTGAGCGCCATAGCCTCGGCGTCCTTCAAGGTAAGAGGCACCGGAGACGTATCCCGTGCGATTGCAGGATCGCCCATTCCGGCCACAAACAAAACAATAAAGAAAAGGTTTCGTCTTTTCATAACCGCTCCAGTCAGCACTCCGTTGCCGGAGTGAGAATCTCGTCTGAGGACTGGCCCGTTTCCGGTGTAGTGCATTGACGGAGGAGCATTCGGAACCGAACGATCCGCCGGTTGGATCACCTCACGGTTGAGGGCCGAAGACATCTCGCCGCCAGACTGTTTCTTTTTTCCGTACACAAGCAGGTAAGCTGCTGGAACAATGAAAATCGTCAAGACCACCGAGGAGGTCAGGCCGCCGATGATGGCACGCGCCATGGGCGTATACTGCTCGGCGCCCGTCCCCAATTTCATCGCCATCGGAATCATGCCAATGATCGTGGCAAGCGAAGTCATTAGGATGGGCCGCAGCCGCACGCGGCACGCCGTGACGACTGCGTCGGCAGGCGATAGTCCCTGTGCCTCCAGGTTATGTGCAAAATCCACGATCAGGATGCTGTTTGAATCCGCGATGCCCACCAACATCAGCACACCCATCAATGACATCACATTCAGCGTGCTGTGGGTAAGCGGGAGGATCAGGAGCACCCCTACGAACCCCATGGGAATTGCCAGCATGATCAAGAAGGGATCGACGAACGAACGAAACTGCGCAACCAGGATGAGATACAGCAGCATAAAAGAAAGCATGAAGCCCAGCGCGAAACTTTTGAAGGAGGCTTGCATGCCATTCACCATTCCGCGCAGATTGACCCGCACATTGGGGGGGATACCGGTCTTGCTCAGAATGCCGTGTATAGCAGCGGTGAGCTTCCCCAGATCCTCTCCCTTCGGGGTCACATACACATCCGAAACCCTCTGAATTTGGTAATGGTCCACTTCGGTTGGTGTATACGTGTTGGTGAGTTTCACTACGCTGTCGAGCGTTGTGGGCTGGCTCAAGCGAGGCGCTCGCAGTGGAATGTTCTTCAGGTCCATTGAGTTATGGATCGCCGGTGAGCCATTCTCGAAATATTGGACCGTCAAGTAGTAATCATTGCCACTCACACGATCTACCCAGTAGTTGGGTGCAATCATGTAGTTGGAATTCAGGGCCGTGATGACGTTGTCCACAACGTCCTTCTGACTCAGCCCCAACTCCCCAGCATGTACGCGGTCCACATCCAAGCGCAATGCCGGATAGTTCATGTCCTGTGGAATGTAGACCTGACCCACGCCCCGCAATCCCTGTATCTGCCGCGCCAAGTCCACAGCGATCTCGTAGGTCTGCGGCAAATCCTGGCTGCTCACCTGCACGTCAATCGGCGCCGGCATTCCCGTGTTCAAGATCGCGTCCACCATCGAGCCGCTCTGGAAGAACGTCCGAATCTCCGGATCCTGCTGGTTCATCTCCTCCTGCACCTGCTGCATGTAATCGAAACTGCTGCGCCGGTGCTTATCCTGTAACTGCACTTGCACGGTGGCCATGTATTCCCCGGCGTTGGTGGTGTAAAGAGAGGAAAAATCCGGTACCACCCCAATGTTGGAGACCACCAGCTTGAAGTCCTTGGGATCAATGGTCTGCCGGATCAGGTTCTCCACCTTGGCCACGTACTCATTGGTCACTTCAATGCGCGTGCCGGTCGGCGCCTTGAGGTTGATGGTGAACTGCCCGGCGTCGGTGCGCGGGAAGAAGGCCAAGCCCAGAAAGGGGTAGATGGCCAGGCTTGCCAGGAACACCCCCGCCAAACCCGCGACGGTTCGCCCCGGATGCACCAGCGCCCGCCGCACCCAGTACTCGTAGAAATCCAGCAGCTTTTTGAAGAGCCGGTTGAATCCCGCGTTGAATTTGCCCCACAAAGATTGATGCCCGGCGTTTTCGTCCGCTGCCTCGTGCTCGTGCCCTTCGGTATGCGGCACCTGCTTGAGGAAACGCGAGCAAAACAGTGGAATCACCGTCATCGCCACAACAAAAGACGCCAGGAGAGAGAGGCAGAAAGCCAAGGCCAGTGCGGAGAAAAGGAATTTGCTCACGCCATAGAGAAACACCACGGGGAGAAAGTCCACGACGTCCACCAGGGTCGCGGCGAGAACAGCCAAATTCACCTCCGCCCCGCCCACTTCCGCGGCGATCCGGGGCAAGGCGCCCATCTCCAGGTGACGATAAATGTTTTCGAGCGAGATAACCGAATTGTCAATCACCCGCGAAAAGGCCAGCGCCAACCCTCCCAGGATCATGGTATTCAAGGTGCCACCCATCAAATTCAGCGCGACAAACATGGTCAGGGCGGAAAGCGGAATGGAAAGGAGAACCGCCGAGGTGGCGCGAAAGCTGCCGAGAAAGAGCAGAATCATGATGCTGGTGAGAAGGAGTCCGAGGAGGCCCTCATGCAGCACCGTGTGGATTGCTTCCTTGACATACACCGATTGATCGAATACCAAGGTGGCCGTCATCTGCTTGGGGATATCAAACAGGTGGCCGATCAAGCTCCGCACCCCGTCTACCACCTCAATCGTGTTGGTATCGCCCCCTTGCTTCATGATGGGGATGTAACACGATTTCTGGCCGTCTACGCGCACCACATTGTACTGAATTTGATTGGCGTCTTCGGCCTTCCCCACGTCTCCCACCGTGACCCACGATGTTCCCACCGTCTTGATCGGGATACTGTTCAAGTCCTTCACCTGGTCCACCAGGCTATTGGAATAGACGTAGTAATCGTCGGGGCCTACCTTCACATCCCCGGCCGGCAGGATCAGATTCGATTGGTTCACCGCCTCCACCACGTCCATGGGAGTCATCTGACGCGAAAAGAGCTTGTAGGGGTCCACGTACACCATGGCCTGCCGGTATTTCCCGCCAAATGGCGGCGGTATCTCTGCCCCCTTTACTACCGCAATCTGGTTGCGGATGGCGAACTGCGCGAAGTCGTGAAGCTGCGTCTCGGTCAGCCCCTGCCCTTTGACCGTCACCAGACAAACCGGCAGGCTAGAGGCGTCAAACTTCAGCACTACGGGCGGTAAGGTGCCCGGCGGCAAGCGCTTCAGGTCCGCGAGGGCGAGGTTCGAGAGTTCCGTCACATCTGCGTCGGCGTTCGTCCCCGGCTGGAAATAGACCTTGATAATGCTGACCCCCAGCATCGAACGCGACTCCATATGGTCGATCCCGCTGGCCAGTGTGAAGAAGCGTTCGAGCGGGTTGGTGATGTCGATTTCGATGTCCTGAGGAGGCATACCGGAATAGAACGTCGCGACCACGACTTCCGGCAGATTGATGGGAGGGAACAGGTCAACCGGCATGCGCACCACGCTGGTCACCCCCAGGATCAGCAGCACCAGACAGCAGACGATGATGAAGTACGGGTTGCGGATTGAAAAACGCGGCATCGGCCTCCCCCCTCAAACGGCTGCACCAAGCATGGATGGCTATGGCTGACCTGTATCGTGGAATTGCAACATCTGGACCACCTGCGGATGCACTTCTTCGCCGGGCTTAAGACCGCTGCGGTCGCTTACAATCACCAATTCGCCTTCCGCGAGGCCCGAAACAACTTCCGCGTCGGTGGAGGTTTGCAGGCCTATTGTTACCCCCCGATTCTCGACCTTGCCCGTCGGGCTCGCGACATAAACTGTGGTTTTATCGCCCTCGTGGTTCACGGCCTGCAAAGGCACCGTCAAGACGTTGTCTTTCTTCTCAAGTGTCAGACTGGCCTCGGCGTACATCCCAGGAATCAACAGCCGGTCCGGGTTGGGAACGTCGACCTCGGTGTGCATCGTGCGCGTATCCTCTTTGACATCTACAGAAAAACGTGCCACCTTGCCCGGAAAAGTTCGGCCTAAGGAAGGGACCTGAACCTCCACAGCTTCGCCGACCCGAACATACGGCGCTGAAGATTCTGGCACCGGAATCACCAGACGAAACAGGTCGTCCTCGGATAACCTGACCAGGGGCATGGCCTGGGTGCTGGAACTCGTGCCGGCCTGCAACAATGTCCCTAGGTTGGCATACCGCTGGGTGACCACGCCGGAAAAAGGCGCCGTGATGCGGGCGTAAGCGAACAGCGCTTGGTCATGAATGAGTTTGGACTTAATCACCAGGAGCTGGCTCTGTGCGGCCTCGAGTGCTGACTCCCCTGCGTCCACCTCCGACGCTGCCGCCAGATCCTTGCCCTGTGCGTCATCAACTTCCTGCTGGGCCACCAAGCCGGGCTGGCTTTCAAAGACGCCATTCAGGCGGGTATATTCGAGGTGGAGAACCTTGTACTGCACTTGATAACGTTTCAGTTGGTGCTCGGCACGGGAAACTTCGTCCGTCGCGTTCTTGATGGCGGCTTGATCCTCTTGTAACTGCGCCTCGAGCTCCGGGATTTCCAGGGTTGCCATCAATTGACCCGCATGTACCCGGCTGCCATAGTCGACGTACAGGTTTTTGACAAAACCCGACTCTTTCGCGTAGACGTCAATCTCCTCAAAAGGCACCAGCTCAGAGGAGAGCGTGATTTGCCGTTGTAATGATTTCCGCGTAACCTTCACGACGCCTACTGTGAGGGGCTGCTTTGCGTCGTCTTTGGCTCGAATCTTCCCGCAGGAAGGAAGAAACATGCTTCCGAGGACGAGAAAGCCGACTCCGGCCAGCGTCACAAAACTACCGCCCGTTGATCTTTGGTCGTTCATCGTTTTCACCGATTTGCTCCGTTGCGGATGGGTTCAGATTTGAAGTCGTGCAGTTCCTTGAGCACCCGGCTAAGTTCGTCATGGGTGGTTCCAGGCTTTCTCGCCAAATCAATCACGTGCTGCTTTTTCTCCAGGATCTTGCCCGCCGCAGTAGGCAGTCTAGGCACCAGAGCTTGCGGAACGATGATGACGCCGTGGCGGTCTCCGTGGATCAAATCCCCGGGCTGGATCTTCAGGCCACCCACTTCCACCGGTTTGCCGAATTCGACAATATGGACATAGGCTCGAGAGATCGCGATACGGCCCGCAAAGACCTGAAAACCGGATGCTTCAATTCCGGGTAATTCGCGAGCGGCTCCGTTGGTGACTGCTCCCGCGCAGCCCAGCGCCAGCAAGATGTTAGCGTGGACCTTGCCCAGGAAAGCCCCTGTGCCCGGTTGCACGTCGATATCCTGGATCACCACAACGCGCGGAGCCGGAATTTCCGCGATGTGCCTCCACCAGTCGGTGCGTTCGATATATCGGCTTCCTACAATTGGGGGGTCGGCCGACCGAACTTTGCAGGTGGCCGCATAGCCCACCAGGGGAGGAAAGCTCTTGAAGAAGCAGCGAAAACCCGCCGTCGCAAACCCCTCATTGAGCAAGCGGACGCCGAAACTAT
>Ga0326727_10019714_pt1 | contig 13494 bp, 9 predicted proteins | sample MB2enrmetagenome_FD_207643 | JGI IMG/M metagenome (GOLD analysis project Ga0326727, IMG submission 207643) | Lab enriched peat soil microbial communities from McLean, Ithaca, NY, United States - MB29MY | ecosystem: Environmental > Terrestrial > Soil > Wetlands > Peat | place: USA: New York... | reverse complement strand
GCGGCAAACCACCCGGCATGGAGCAGCGGGTTTAAGGACGTCATCCATGCTACGGCAAAACAGGTGAGGGCGGAATACGGGTGGCCTCCGGCAATCAGGGTAAATACCGCGGCAAGTACCCCGTGGATGATCACCCAGAAGAGGAGCGCATACAGGAGTACCATCCAGCCTACGCCAGAAAATGCAATCGCGGCAAGCAGGAATGCAAAGAGCCCGGTTACCGCAAACCCGAAAACTTTTGGCCAGGGGAAGGATTTTGGCTCTTTTGTGAGCGAATCAAAAGGCGGCAGGGTCCGGGGGTTCTCGACATAATTCGTAATACCCTGGCGGTGGCCGGCACCAACAATGGCAAGGATGCGGGCATCGGGCCGCCGGGCTTTAAGGATAACAAGCTGATGGGCGATAAACGCGTCCCGCTCATCGATCAGCGCATGGGCCCCGTTGGGCGAGAATTTGTGGAACTCTTCCATGACCGCATCGATAATGTCCTGGTCCTTGAGCGATTCGATATCGATCTGTTCACCCCTGTCCACTTCGGCAATCGAGAAGATCAGGGCAAAAAACATCTTGATCTTCTCGATCAGCCCCATGGATTTCCAGAACCGGAGCAGGGTAAGCCGGATATCCCGGTCCACCAGCGCGACCGGTATGTTGCGGCTCTCTGCCTCTGCAATGGCGGCCTTCATCTCGGCACCCGGTTCGACACCGACATCGACCCCGATCTTGCGCTGGAGGTAGGAGAGGAGCCACTGGACCAGGAGAGAGTTGAAGTTCTTTACTTCAAGGACATCCTCGACGGTCGGGTCCTTTGCCTGTTTCTTGAGGGCCGCAAACCGGGCCGGATCCAGTTCTATTGCAACAATGTCCGGCCGGAACTCCTCGATTGCGGTTTTTACCTCATCAACACTCTTCTGGGAGACGTGTGCAGTCCCGACAATCCGAAGCTCAGCCATCTGCCACCGTACTTCCTTTACTGTTGGTTTTTTACCTTCATTAAGGTAAGGGACTTCTCCGGGAGGCGGGAAATGATCCCGCCGGTCAATTTCCGTCATCATCCTGTTTTTGCCGGAGTGTATCTCATGAGATCATTGGCATCGTAACCGGATTCTTAAACCGGTTCTGCCAATATATCAAAAAACAGGGTGCGGTGCGGGATGAAGATCGCGGTGGCAGGGAAAGGGGGGTCGGGAAAGACGCTTCTTGCCGGCAGTCTCGCCTTCCTGTTTTCTCGCGCCGGGCACACTACCCTCGCCATAGATGCGGACTCCGCGCCCAACCTTGGGTTCCTTCTCGGTCTTTCCCCATGCGAGGCGGACGCCATTATCCCGGTCTCAAAGAATGCGGAGCTCATTGCTGCAAAGACCGGGACTCCCTATCCCGGGGTTTATGCGCTGAATTTTTCAGTCAATGATATGGTAGCAAAGAATGCCCTTCCCACCCCGGCCGGGCCCCACCTGCTGGTCATGGGAACCGTGACTTCGATGGGGGCCGGCTGCACCTGCCCGGCAAACAGCGTGGTCCGCGCCCTGCTGCGGCACCTGCTGGTAGAGCGGGATGAAGTGGTGATCCTTGACATGGAAGCCGGCGTGGAGCATATCGGGCGGGGAACGGCGGAGAGTGTGGACGTGATGCTCGTGGTCAGCGATGCCCACCGGCAGTCGCTTGCCATTACCGGGAGGATAGCAAAGATGGCGCAGGACGCCGGCATTCCCCGGGTTGAACTGGTGGGAAACCGGATCCTGGATGCCGGGCAGGAAGCGGTCATCAGGGACTTTGCCCGGGCACATAATCTTGCCATTGCGGGCATGATCCCTTTTGACCCGGCCGTGACCCGTGCGGGCGTTGCCGGGGATTCGGTCACCACCCTTAAAAAATCAATTGCGCTTCATGCCATCGATGGGATTCTCGACCGGATCTACCGGGATAAAACTGGTAAGGGTGAGAACCCATGAGGACGCTGGTAACCATGGGCCGGGGCGGTACCGGCAAAACGAGTTTTGTTGCAATGCAGGCACGGTATTTCCTTGAGCAGAAAGAGGCCCCCCTCCTGCTCATCGATCTCGATCCCGACCAGAACCTTGCCGAGATGGTGGGCGTTGATCTCGAACGCGAGGGGGTAAAGACGATCGCCGAGCTGGTGACCGAGACCTTTATTAAAAAGGGCGGGACGATGACGGGTATTGCTCCCACAGAAAGGATCGAGAGCCGGGTGCTCCGGGACGGGCTGTACGAGGGCGAACGCTTTGACCTGATCGCGGTGGGGACCAAGTGGATCGAGGGCTGCTACTGTATGCCGGATGCAGCACTCAAAGGAGCGCTCTCCTCGCTTGCAAAGAACTACCGGTACGTGCTGGTCGACTCCCCGGCCGGCCTCGAACACCTTAACCGCAAGGTGACTGCCACCGTGAGCGATCTCTTCGATATAATGGGGCCGTCCCACAAGTCCTTCCTCCATGTCAAACGTGCCGACCGGATCGCACGGGAGGTCGGGATCGCGTTTGACCGTTTCTTTGTGGTGGGTGGCTGCCTCTTCCCTGCCGAGCTTGGCCCGCAGGCAGAAAAGGAGACCGGGCGGGAGTACCTGGGAAAGATCGCCTTCGATCCCCTGGTACAGGAATCGGTTATTGCCGGCCGGTCGCTTCTTGACCTGCCAGTGGATTCCCCGGGATACTGCTCCGTCTGCGCATTGATGGAGAAAGCCGGTTACGGAAAATCCGGTTCAGGATGACCTCCCGGGTACCCGTCCCTTTGGTATCCCGGTCGATTTGGTTAAAAACCTGCAGGTGTACATATATACCAATATCCTGTATTTTAGGTGACAATTTACCCCGGTTGTGCTGCTGGTGACAGAAAAGAAAGTCTCTTTGTCGATAAAGGAACTGGATGCCGGTTTTGGCAGGATCCGGGACCTCTCGGTTTCTATCGGGAAACTTTCTGCCGGAGACTGGGCGGAAGAGAAAGGCCCGACCCCGTACCCCTCCCTTGCCACTCTTCGTGACTGGGACCATACGCTCCTCTCCAGGTACCAGCCGTTCTATATGCCTTTTTGCGATCTCTGTTGCCTGTGCACGTACGGTAAGTGCGACCTCACCGGCACCAAAAAAGGAGCCTGTGGGATCTCGATGCCGGCCCAGCAGGCCCGGACCGTTCTCCTTGCCGCATGTATCGGTGCCGCCACCCATACAAGCCATGCGCGGGAACTCCTGACCTATGCCATAAAACGCTCCGGCCGTGACTGCGAAATTGATCCCGGCGGGAATGCGATTGGGATTGAGGCCCCCATTATCCGGCTCGTCTGCGGGGAAAAGCCGCAGATACTGGCCGATCTCGAGACGGTCCTTGATTACTGCGAGAGCCAGATCACCGCGCTCCTTGCTTCAACCCATACCGGGCAGGAAGGCAATTACCTTGATTTCGAGAGCAAGGTGCTCCATGCGGGCATGATCGACCAGGTGGGTATGGAGGTGGCAGACCTTGCGCAGATCTCAGCGCTCGGCTACCCGAAGGCCGATCCCGATGCCCCGCTTGCAGCGCTCGGCATGGGAACGGTCGAGACAGGAAAGCCGGTGATCCTTGTTATCGGCCATAATGTGCCGTCCGCGGTTGCCATCATAGATTACCTTGCGCAGGAGAACCTCACCGACCAAGTGGAGGTAACCGGCATCTGCTGCACCTCGGTTGACGCCACCCGCTACTCCCCGCGGGCAAAGATCATCGGTCCCATGTCCTGGCAGCTCCGGTACATCCGGAGCGGTATCCCCGATGTGATCGTGGTAGACGAGCAGTGCGTCCGGACCGATGCATTTGACGAGGCGGTGGCCGCCGGTACCCCCTTTATTGCCACATCGGATAAGAACTGCATGGGCCTGCCCGAAAGGACGCGAGACCCGGCAGATGCCATCGTTGCCGATCTCTCCTCGGGCAGGGCAAAAGGTGTTTTGATCCTTGATCCGGAGAAGGCCGGCGAAGTGGCAGTCCGGGTTGCCCGGGCCGTGATGCCGGAGAGGAGAAAGTTGTCTCTCGCGCTCTCACCGGATCTCATCCGTAAAATGGCATCGGACTGCACAGCGTGCCGGCTCTGCCAGCGGGCCTGCCCCAATGATCTTGCCATCCCGCGGGGTATGAAGGCGGCGGCGGAAGGTGATCTCTCGCTCCTTTCCTCCCTGTACGATACCTGCGTGGGATGCGGGCGGTGCGAGCATGCCTGCACACAGGATATCCCGGTCCATGCGATGATCGTAGCCGCAGCAGCAGAGAAGATCAGAAACGAGAAGTTCGTGATCCGGACCGGGCGGGGTGCGATCCAGGATGTCGAGATCCGCAATGTCGGGGGTCCCATCGTACTTGGTGAGATACCCGGTGTGGTCGCATTTGTCGGCTGTTCCAATTTTGCAAACGGCGGAAAAGAGATCGCCGAGATGAGCGTGGAGTTTGCAAAGCGCCATTACATTGTCTGCACCTCGGGGTGTGCCGCCATGTCCATCGGGATGTACCTGGACGATGAGGGGAAGACCCCGTACGAGCAGTTCCCGGGCAGCTTTACCGCAGGGGGCATCGTGAACGTCGGATCCTGTGTCGCCAACGCCCATATTGCCGGGGCGACCATCAAGATCGCGAGCATCTTTGCCCGGCGCAACCTGCGCGGGAACTACGCCGAGATTGCTGATTATGTCCATAACCGGGTCGGTGCGGTCGGGGTTGCGTGGGGCGCGATGTCCCAGAAGGCAGCGGCGATCGCAAGTGGCTTCTGGCGTCTGGGGATCCCGGTGGTTGTCGGCCCCCATGGCACGAAATACCGACGGATGCTCCTTGGCCGGGCCGACCACGATGAGGACTGGTATGTCCACGACCAGCGGACCTGCGAAAAAGTCTACGCTGGTCCGGCCCCGGAGCATCTCTTTGTGGCTGCCGAGACAAAAGAGGAAGCAATGGTGCTTGTGGCAAAGCTCTGCATGCGGCCCAATGATACGACACGGGGCCGGGCAATGAAGCTCACGCACTACATTGATCTGTACCAGCGCAGCAACGGCGCACTGCCCGAAGACATCCCACGTTATGTCCGCACGCATGCGGATATTCCCGTGACCCTTAAGGGCGAGATCACCCGCATCCTTTCCCAGTCCGGCTGGAAGGAAACGCCCATCCCGGATCCGACCCTGCTTGCCCGTGATGTACCGGGGGAAGGCCGGTCATGAGTTCGACAGATCCCTGGCAGACCGCAGAAGTGGGCGGCCCGAAAAAAGCTGCCGTAATCACGAAGCCGGCCATGGCAAAAGCCGTGATCGGCCGTGCCCGGTCCCCGGTTCTCCTGCTCGGGAACGGTGCTGCGTCGGTAGAGATCGGTGACCGAAAACTCGTTGATTACCTGCTCGTGCTTGCCCGGCTGTACCGGATCCCGGTCATTGCCACCGGGCATATCAACCGGGCTCTCCGGGAGAGGGGATACATGAATGCCACGGTCTTACCGGCGGTTGAGGCCGGCCAGAGAATCGCGGATCCCTGCTGGGAAGGACCGGAGGGAAAAGGCCCCTGCGATCTCGCCATTATCGCTGGTCTCCCGTACCCCATGGCATGGACACTTCTTTCCGGTCTCAAGCACTTTGCCCCGCATACAAAAACGATCACGCTGGACAACAAATACCAGCCCAATGCAACCTGGTCGTTTGCCAATATTTCCGAAAAGGACTGGCAGGAGAACCTGGAGGCCATCATCGCAGGAACAACGGGAGGCGCGGCAGATGTTTGAGGATATGCCGGTGGATGTCGGGCTTGTCCACGTGGGCGAGAGGATCCGGAAGAACGACATGCATGTCGAGCTCGGCGGTCCCTCTGTGGAGAAGAAGTTCGAGCTCGTGAAAGTGCGAAAACCCGGGGCGATCCACGATGGGGCGATCACGGTTGTCGGCCCGGACCTTTCCGCAATGGAAGACGGGGGGAAGTACCCGCTTGGCATCCTTGTTGAGATTGCGGGCCCCCAACTCGAAGAGGACATCGAGGGCGTGATCGAACGCCGGATCCACGAGTACACCAACTATGTCGAAGGCTTCATGCACCTCAACCAGCGCTACGATATCTGGGTGCGGGTGTCCAGGAAGGCCTATGCAAAAGGCCTCACCTCCCTGACGTACGTGGGAAAGGTCCTCATTGACCTCCTCAAAAACGAGCTTCCAATCATCGAGCAGATACAAGTCATGTTCTTTACCGACACGGAAAAGATCGCAGCCCGGTATGCAGAGGCAATGGCCTCGTATGAGGCACGTGATGCCCGGGCCCGGGGGCTGACCGATGACGACGTGGACGTCTTCTATGGCTGTGCCCTCTGCCAGTCATTTGCCCCCAGCCATGTCTGCGTGATCACGCCCCAGCGGTATGCAAACTGCGGAGCCATCAGCTGGTTTGACGGGCGGGCAGCGGCCCGGATCGACCCCAAGGGCCCGATCTTTCCCATCAGCAAAGGGGAGTGCCTGGACCCGGTAAAAGGAGAATATGCCGGGATCAACGAGAGTGCGAAGAAACGATCGCTCGGCACCGTCAGCCGGATCTTCCTGTACAGCGCATTTTCCTGTCCTCACACCTCCTGCGGCTGCTTTGAGGGGATCGCATTCTATATCCCCGAGGTCGAGGGCTTTGGGATCGTGATGCGGGGGTACAGGGACGTAACCGTGAATGGCCTGCCCTTCTCGACCATGGCAGACTCGACCGCCGGGGGCCGCCAGGTGGACGGGTTCCATGGGCTCTCGCTTGAATACATGCGATCCCCCCGGTTCCTTGCCGCTGACGGGGGATATGCCCGGGTGGTCTGGATGCCCCAAGAACTCAGGGAGCAGATGCGGGAGTTCATCCCGGCCGATCTCCTCTCCTGCATTGCTACCGAAAAGGATGTCACGACGGTAAGCGAGCTCCGCGACTTCCTCTCCGGCAAGGCCCACCCGGTAACCGAACGGTGGAAGGCCGAAGATCTCGTACCCGAGGAGAACGCGAACGGTGCCATGCAGGTCTTCTCCGGCGGGGATTTCCCGGTCATGGCGGGGGGATTCAAGATCATCTTCAAGAACGCGAAGATCACCGCGGACCGGGTCATCATCGAACCCGTCCTGCCCAAAAAACCCCGGGAGGGTGCATAACGTATGCAGGAAAAGACTTCGCGTAAGGATCTGGCCGTGCCGGACTCCCAGGACGGCCAGGAAGTGATCTCCCGGCTCCTTGCCATGCTCTCCGGCAAAGAGCGCCTTGAACTGGAGAACTTCTCCATGGAGGTGGGCAATCTTGAGTTCTGGATCCCCACCGGCGCTCCTGCCGCCTCCCCGGCCCCGCCTGCCGCCCCCCGGAAACCGACCGCCATCCTCGTGGAAACGTTTGTCCCGCACCGGGATGAGTTTACGGGCAGGATCCACGAAGTGAAGCTGGGTGAGACAAAGGCCGGGGGAGGCAGCCGCGGCAAAACGCTTGTTATCGGGGGATCGACCTATCCTCCCTTTGTCCGTGCCGATCATCCTGCCCCTCATACGCCGGTCTTTGCACTCGATGTCTTCGACATGGAGGTGCCGCTCCCCCGGGTGCTCATGGAGAACGTCAAGGACGTAATCAGCGATCCTGCCGAATGGGCGAAAATGAACGTGAAAAAGTACGGCGCGGACATGATCACCGTCCACCTCATGTCTACCGATCCGCTCATCCGGGACGCATCGCCGGAAGCTGCGGCAAAGACCGTGGAAGAGGTATTGCAGGCCGTTGACGTCCCGCTCATCATCGGGGGGTGCGGGGACCCAAAGAAGGATGCACAGGTCTTCAGCAGGGTAGCCGAGGTGGCCGATGGCGAGCGGCTGCTCTTAAACTCCGTTACGCTCGGCATGACCGAGACCAAGACGCTCGACGTGGTGTCCCGGGCGGCAAAAGAGCATAACCACGCGGTGCTCGGCTTTACCGGCCTCGAGCTCAACAAGGCAAAGGAACTCAACCGCCGGCTCTACGAGTACCTCCCGCCCGAGGACATTGTCATGGACCTCACCACGGTCGCACTCGGGTACGGCCTTGAGTACTCGTTTACCATCCACGAGCGGGCCCGGCACGCTGCCCTGATGGGCGATACCGAGCTCCAGCACCCCACCATTTCCGCTTCCACCAATGCCTGGGCGGCCCGGGAAGCGTGGATGAAGATGGACAAAAAGTACGGCTCGCGGGGACTGCGGGGACCGCTCTGGGAGACGATAAACGCGCTCACGCTCCTCCTTGCCGGGGTGGACATCTTCATGATGATGCACCCGGCCGCGATCCGGACCTGCAAGGACACGATCAGGATGTTTGCCGAGAAGGATGCGCCGGTGCCGGACGATGTGGCCCGTTGGGCTACCATGAAGATCTAGGGAGGAGCACGATGTCGGAACGCGAACCCCGGAAAACGATCAAGGAGATCAGCCCGATCGATGTGTACAAGCTACTCCCCAAGACCAACTGCAAGGAATGCGGGGAGGCCAACTGCATGGCCTTTGCCACAAAGGTGGTAAACGGGGAGCTTGCGGTAGATAACTGCCCGCCGGTCACCAAAGAGGAGTACCGGGCCAATTTTGCAAAACTCGAAGGCCTCATGGCCCCGCCGGTCAGGACCGTTGTTGTCGGGACCGGTGACCGGGCCATGAAACTCGGCGGGAAGTATGTCCTGTACCGCCATGAGTTCACCTACCACAACCCGACCCCGATTGCCCTTGACATATCCGATGACCTTTCTGATGAGGAGCGGGACGCACGGGTAAAGGCGATCGCAGAGTTCTCCTATAACTATATCGGGCGCGAACTCCGCCTGGATGCGATTGCGATCCGTTCCACCCGGCACGATCCAGCAGCCTTTGCAGCAGCAGTAACCGCGGTTGCCACACAGACCGATCTCCCTCTCATCCTCTGTACCTATGATAGCGCGATCATGGCAGCCGGCCTTGCCCATATCCGCGAGCGCCGCCCGCTCCTCTATGCAGCTACCAAAGACAACTGGAAGGAGATGGCGGAGCTTGCCTTGCGGTACGCCTGCCCGCTCGTGGTCTCGGCCCCCCACGACATCGCGCTCCTGAAGTCGCTTGCGAAAACCCTAGTTGCCTACGGGGTAACCGATCTTGTGCTTGACCCGGGAACCGCAGTCGAGCCCGGCCTCTCGGGAACGATCCACGCCTTCTCGCAGATTCGCCGGGCAGTTTTTGCCGATGGCGACGAGCTTTTGGGCTATCCCCTGCTCGGGACACCGATCACCGCTTGGCTCTCCCCGGAGATCTCGCACGAGCTGATCCAGTGGAAGGAGGCATGCGCCGCATCGATGCTTCTCTCCCGGTATGCGGACCTTTTGATCCTCCACTCCCTTGAGGGATGGGTTCTCCTCCCCCAGCTGATCTGGCGCTTCAATATCTACACGGACCCGCGAAAACCGGTCTCCGTCGATACCGGTATCCGGATCTTCGGATCTCCCAAGAAGGATGCCCCGGTGCTGATCACCACTAACTATGCCCTTACCTATTTCACGGTGGAAAGCGACATCAAGGCCGCGGGGATCGACTGTTTCCTGATCGTGGTGGACACTGGCGGGAACAGCGTGGAGAGCGCGGTGGCCGGGCGGTACCTCAACGCGGAGACGATCGCCGCGGCTTTAAAAGAGACAGGTATTGCGGACCGGGTCAATTACCGGTATCTCATCATCCCGGGGCTTGCCGCCCGCCTGAGCGGCGAGACCGAGGAGGCAAGCGGGTGGCATGTGCTGGTAGGCCCCAAAGACTCCTCGGGCATCCCGGCATTCTTAAAGGCCCACTGGCCGCCGAAGAAATGGTGACCGGGCCGTAAACCCTAAAAAAAGGGGCCGCCCGGTCCTGTCAGGCACGCCAAACAAGGAGGAAAACGATCCATGGAGCAGCCGGACACACAGGAGATCAGGGCAATCCTCCAGCCGATGAACCGGGTGGTCACGGTCCCGTCCGGGACCTCGCTTCTTGCGGCGATCACGCTTGCCGGGCTCTCGATCGAGAGCATTTGCGGGGGAAAGGGGACCTGCGGGAAGTGCCGGGTCATCTTAAATGCGGGAATCTGCACGGACGCGCCGGATACCGGTACCGGCTGCCGGCTTACCCGGAAGGAACGGGAGGAGGGGTACCACCTTGCCTGCCAGGTAACGCTGCTCTCCGATGCCGAGTTCACGATCCCGGTGGAGAGCCGGATCGATTCCCCCCAGATCCTGATGACAAAGCCTGCTGCAGCGGGCACGGTTGAACCGCAGGTCATGCAGTACCGTGTGGAACTCTTTCCCGTCGAAGGCCTGCCGGTGGCCTCGCAGTCTGTCCGGTTTGCCGGCTACTCGGGCATGCGGCCCCGGATGACCGACGATCAGTACCACGCGCTCTTATCCTCGGCCACCCCGCAGGCTGCCGTGCTCTCCCCGCTTCATTCGCCTCCCAAAGTGCTTGCGATCCTGCCTGCCGGGAGCCCGGCCCGGCTGTACGGCGTGGCGATCGATCTTGGGACCACCACGGTGGTCGGCTGCCTTGCCCGGCTCGATACCGGCGAGATTCTCGCTACGGCCTCCACCCTCAACCGCCAGATCACCTATGGCGAGGAGCTCCTCACCCGGATCGGTTACGCTGCCTCTCCTGCGGGCCTTGCCACGCTCCAGAAGGCGGCCGCGGCTGCCACGAACGATGTGATCGGAACCCTGGCCTTACAAGCTGGTATCGAACGCACGGCAATCTTCGCCCTTTCCCTTGCAGGAAACACAGTGATGAACCACCTGCTCTGCGGCCTTGACCCGCATTATCTCGAACTCACGGATGCCGGGGTCTCGCGGGTGCCGCTGATCCGGACCGCACAGGAGCTCGGGCTTATGGTTCACCCGTCAGCCGAAGTCTACTGCCTCCCCAATGTCAGCCGGTTCGTGGGCGGGGACGCGATCGGGGACATGATCACGGCCGGCGTGCATGAATCTGACGAACTCTCTCTCATGGTGGATCTGGGAACAAACGGCGAGATCGTGCTTGGCGACCGCCACTGGTCTGCCTCGGTCTCCTGCGCCTCCGGTCCCGCGTTCGAGGGCGCCGGTATCCGCTCCGGGATGCGGGCGATGAAAGGGGCGATCGATCACGTAGAGGGGGACCCGGCAACAGGGAAGATCCGCTGGACCACGATCGGCGCGGCCCCGCCCCGGGGCATCTGCGGTTCGGGGATCGTGGATCTTGCCGTGGCCATGCTGGATACCGGCGCCCTTGATTTTGCCGGCAGGCTCGATTCCACCAGCCCCCGGGTCCGGGCCGGGCCTGACGGGGCAGAGTATCTCCTTGTCCGGGACGACGAGAGCGGGACCGGGCGGGAGATTGTCATCACCCAGCAGGACATCGATTACCTCATGGATTCCAAGGCCGCGGCCTGCGGAGCGATCGCGGTCCTCCTCAAGCGCTACAAGCATACGGTAAGCGATATCCGGCACCTGTACCTTGCCGGTGCCTTCGGGGCCTATACCGATATCCAAAAAGCCGTCCGGTTCGGGGTCCTCCCCTGGTTCCCGGCCGCCGCAGTCCATATGATCGGGAACGGGTCGCTCTCGGGGGCATATGCATGCCTTGTCTCGCAGAAGAGCCGGGCCGCAGCCGAATCCCTGGCCCGCCACATGGTGTACATCGATCTCATGAGCGATACCGCGTTTGCCGAGGAATACGCGGCAGCGCTCTACATCCCGGGACGCCCCGATCTCTTTCCCCCGAAATAACGGTACCTTTTACTCAGTGGTCTTCGTATGCCGGTGTGTGCGTGTCCTTTGCCTCCGGTGGGGGCTCGCTTGCCAGTTCGTCATGGATCCCTTTTGCGATCCCCATCACCATGATGATCACTGGCACGATCTCAAGCCTTCCCAGCCACATCAGCACGATAAATATCCATTTGATGGCTACCGGGCTTCCCGCCGCGATAAACCCGACGGTGAGGCCGGAGTTGGAGAGTGCCGAGACGCATTCAAAAAGGACCTCGTCGAGCCTAAACGAGGTGATGTACAGGTGCAGGCAGAGGATGGCGGCGGAACATATCGTGATGACATACAGGGCGATCACGAGCATGTTCTTTGAGATCTCCATCTCCGACATCTCCCGGGAGAGCATCCGTCCTTCGTACCGGAACGGCACGATCACCCGGTTGCTCACAAAGAAGCGGCGGAACCACCACTTCACGCCCTCGTACGCCAGCACCAGACGGTTGATCTTGATCCCTCCCGCCATACTTCCCAGTGCACCCCCGATGAACACCATGAGCGCGATCACGGCAAGCGGGATCGCTGTCCAGGCATGGAGGTCTGCTATCTGGAGCCCGCAGGTGCAGATGGCAGCAACGGCAGTAAACGATCCCTCGCGGACCGCGTCAAACGGTGCCATGCTGTTGAAAAGGCACAGCTCGATCGAGACAATTGCCGATCCCACAAGCGCCAGCAGGAGCAGGATGCGCACCGTCCGGTCCCGGAAGAGCGCTCCCACCTTGCCGCGGTACATCAGGAAATAGATCTTAAAGGGTATCGCACCCGCAAGCATCACCGGGATGAGCAAGGCCTCAAGAAGTGAATTGTGGTAATAGGCAACCCCTGCGGAGTGCAGGGTAAAGCCGCCGGTGGCGATTGCTACCATCACCAGGTTTGCCGCGTCCCAGAGCGGGATGCCCGCAAGCATCACCAGGCCCGTAAAGATCAGGGTAAGGAAGATGTAGATCTTCCACATCCTCCAGCCGGTGGACATGAGGTTGGGCATGAGGTCCTCGGGTTTTCCCTCGGACCGGAAGATCTGGAAGAGCGAGAACCGGCTCCTTCTCCGCATCGAGATCCCGAATGCGATGATCCCGATACCGCCGATCCACTGCATGTAGGTCCGCCAGAAAAGAAGCGTCATGGGCGCCTGGTCGAGCGACTGGATCATGGTAAAGCCGGTGCTTGTCCAGCCCGACATCGCTTCGAAGATGCTGTCCGTATAGGACATGCCCATGCCAAGGACAAAGGGAAGTGCCCCGATGAGCGCGATCAAGAACCAGGCAATGGCAACCGCGACCAGCATGATCGAGACAGGCGGATCGTAGTCCCGGACCTTCACCCGTGTCAGGAGGTACCCGAGGCAGAGGAAAGCCACCGGGGCACTTGCCATGGGAACGATCATGTCCCATTCCTGGAAGATGACAAGGACGACAAAGGGCAAGAGCGAGAGGAATCCCACAAACCTGCAGATGCGTCCCACATCGTGGGTAATCATGGCAAGGTGATCGAGCCGCTTCATGGGATGAGTAGATAGTTTTGCGTTCCCGTATTGTTATGGGTTATGCTGCAGAGTCCTCCCTCACACGCATATATTTACGTTCATGATGGCAACCATCTGATCTGCTATGGAGAGTCCTGACCGGGAGTACTACCCGTTTCTTGCGGTCATTTTTCTTACCGTGGTGGCGCTGGTCATATTCTGGCCGCTCTTTGACATGGCGGTCATCGGGGGATCGCTAGCGGTGGTC
>Ga0326727_10019713_pt1 | contig 13495 bp, 6 predicted proteins | sample MB2enrmetagenome_FD_207643 | JGI IMG/M metagenome (GOLD analysis project Ga0326727, IMG submission 207643) | Lab enriched peat soil microbial communities from McLean, Ithaca, NY, United States - MB29MY | ecosystem: Environmental > Terrestrial > Soil > Wetlands > Peat | place: USA: New York... | reverse complement strand
TAGCGCGTGTGCAAATCACATCCTACAATCTTCATGTGCTCGGCTCCTTTCCTCCGAGCCCTGGTTGCTTGAGCGCACCCAGTGTACTCGGCGGTATGGGAGCCGACACGGTTATCTAATCAGCCCGACCTGCTCTCTTCTGAATTTCAGCGATGGCCTCCGCAGCCCGTTTTCTGACCGAATGACCATGAACCTCTGGTGCTGGGTCGGCTTCAGTGACTGCTTTGAGTGCGGGAATCATGTCTTCAGTTCCGAATTTCCCCAATCCTTCGACCGTATCGATCCTGACTCCCTTGTCAGGGTCGTGAAGCGCGCTCAAAATAGCATTTTGCACCCCTTGTACTGTGTTGAGATCAAGGTCGTTTCTTCCCTTGGCCAACGCCTGCACCATCATCGCGACCACCTCCCCTCGAAAGGCGTGCGGGACATTCTTGAACCTTTGCAAGAGGCAGGGAACAGATACCCTCGCATGATCCGCCAGTTCGTCTTGAAGGTACGCACCATCCGCTAGGATGCACACTTGGCGCTGGTCGCTCCAGTCAACAATCTTTGCGACGGTTTCGGAGAGCCAGCTAACGTATTCAGAATAACCTTCGTCGTCGCGGGCCCACGTCACACGATTCTCGCGATCCAATAAGCTAACGAGCGCGGCCTTGACCTTGGAATCGCGAAGGGCGACTGGATCGGAACGCAAATGTTGTAACGCTTCGTTCCTTACCACCGGCTCGTCGGAAGCGAGTTGCACTAGCAATTCTGTTGGACTCGGGTTTTGTCGGGAGGTCTGCTGCGTCCAACCGGAGGTCAACGTGGCGCAAGTCGCAAGAGTCACAGCTAACAGAGTTCGCATCGGAATCCTCCTAGGGTTGTTGTAATTTCTTCTGCCAAGCTTCGCTACACTGCGGCCACGGACGCCAATCAACGTGGATGTGGTCATATTTAGAATTGTGGGGCTCAATGCAAGCGTTTGGAGAGACCGTATACCGTACCACGTAGTACAGGCCCCACCATATGTCGGGGTCATTGTAAGTATTGAAATCCACAGCATCTCCATGAATGTGCCGGTCACGAGGATGCTGGTGGCAGGGAACCTCGTTGTTCTGTGCACACGTTTCTTTCGTAACCTCGTACTGGACGAACGGACTACGGTAGGCGCTGTCTACCGTCAGTGACGAATCGTAATCCGCCGAAATGACTTGGATTGCGCTGAGCATCGATGACTCCAGAAGAGCCCAATTGGGATGGTCGTTTCTTTTGATATCGCTATAGTTCATTACGCTGAAAGAAAACACTTCATTATGCCCGTAAGTCTCAGCATCCTTAAACTTCTGGCAGCTTGGGACGAAGTCGGCCCCAAACGTTACGTACTCCGGCATGAATTGGTCACGATCATCGTGGCATAGCGGAGAAGTTTTGTTCGCGGATTGGTTGGATCCAATGAAGCTCGAATAAGGTGGCGTGGCTGGCGGAAAGTGTATATATATTACATCTTCGACAGAGCCATACTGATATGCTGCTTCTCCGCTCCAGGACTGGATCGGCGTGGAGACTTGGCCGGTGGCGCGGCCTTGGTTGTCGTAGGTGATGCCGGAGGAGCCGATTACGCCGCCGTCGGCGGTGGCGATTTGCGGGGAGTCGTTGAGGACTGTCCATTGTATGTTGCCCGACTGATCGAATTTGATTATGCCGCCGCTGGTGTTCGTGGAGAACGTGCCGTAGAACGTGCCGTCCTGGGCTTGTAGCACGGGCGTCACCAGATTTGGCGTCGTGCCTTGTGCGATAAGGCTCCCGCAATCACCCCGACCGCAGGCTTTGTGACAGCCACAAGTCCCGTCCATAAAACACAACCAGGACCGCTGCCCAAAGAAAATAGGGCACCGAAACCAAGGTCCAATATGTCGGGCCATAGAGCCCGGGGGTGTGGCGGCGCACAAGCTCTCCAGAGTACCCAATCAGTCCGCCAAAGCAAACAAGAAACACATCCGCCAAACTACGCCAGCGTAGGCTGAAAGTAAAAGCGCTACTTCTCGGCTGACTCCTGCCGCGTATTTCAAGACTCACTAGGTACCACAGCAATGCTATCAAGGCAAAATACACCACCGTGCATAAAGCAATATCTACGACGAAGAGGTCGCGCGGTAAACACTTAAGCAGACCCTGCAATAGCCAAAATCTAACCTCAGCAGCCGGGGCATTCAATCCGTCACATAATTGACTGTCGGGTGCCTCCCATGGAGGAGAGCCTATATGAATCGCCCTAAAGTGGTTGCTCATAGTTAAGCAGATAGCTAAAACGACTTGCACAATCGGCAGAAACACGGTTAGCTTCAAACGCATTACTTACCTCCTCGCTTGAATGTTGGACACTGGCTAAGAACGTTTAGCTGGATATAAGAGCTGATGTTCGAGGTATCATCGGAGACTTTTATGCCGAGCGTGCGCTGGATGTCTTTATCATACAAGCCTGTCATTCCGTGGAGCGTTTCATGGAAGAAATCGCTTTCATTGTTAAAATTAACACCGTTGTCACTAGGGTCAATTCCAGTGTCTGGGGGTGTAAATGTGGGTTGCCAGAACGTCTTCAGCGGATAACTTGGCGTTACCGTAATTGCCGTCGTCTGGCTAGAACCATTAACTATATCTTTGATAGTAACTTGCCAGTTGCCAGGATTGCCTTTGCGATTCTTCAAATTAAAACTGAGAGAGCCCTCCCCATACAAAGCAAGGCCGTAGGGCATGGTTGATTTTGTGCCATTGTAAAAGCGCGGGCCACGCGATATATAGCTCAAAAAGCTAGCCGTTGTAATTGGATATCCGTTTGCGTCCCCATTAGGGAACTTCGTGAAGACTTTTGCCAAAGCTGCTCCCGAACATTTCTCATCCGAGGCGAGCTGCCTTGACAAGTCTTGATAGGCATTCCAAATTAGGTCGCCAGCTTGTGGACACTGAAGGTTAAGCGTTTTGTCTGCGCACGTTGCCAAGGGCGGAACCCACGGCTGCAGGGTCGCAACAGGGGTGCTGGACGGGTTCGTTCCGGCGAGTGTCGCGAAGCCCGTGGCCAAATTAGCCGGAGTAAAGACCACTTGATCGATGGGGCCATCCGTGTAACCGTTTCCTATCCATGATTCTGTCGGTTGGCCGCCGAGCCCGGTAGCGCGGCCTTGGTTGTCGTAGGTGATGCCGGAGGAGCCGATTACGCCGCCGTCGGCGGTGGCGATTTTGGGGGAGTCTCCGGGCACGCTCCATATTGTATTCCCGGACTGAGTGAAACGGATCATGTTGACATTGTTGGCTTTACCGTGGAACGTGTCGTTCTAGGATTGCTAAAGTGAGAAGTGTTTCACGTGAAACACTATGCAGTATTATTTGTATATATATAAATGTACATATATACGCTTTATATAAAACAAACGAAACGGGTTACGACGCATCGTCCACGCGGGGCTTGAGCGGGGCGCACTCAAGTTTGGGTGGTCGGGCTAGGCCGAGCCAGCCCCCTGTATTAGAACTCACCGAATGTATTTTGAAATTACATCCCAAATCTTCCCAATTACAAAAAACACAAATCCATAGATAAGAGCATTCGAGAATGCGAATATCAAAACGACCATCGCCACAGCTGATGGCGTTGCCCGTTCCGTTGCGATTAACACAATCGAGGTCGGGGCCAAACATAGGTAGAGAAGAGAGAGATCGTAGGTGAAGTCATGAGAGTTTGCATAAGAGGCAAATTCGGACATAAAGAGCGCCAGGAAAAATCCTACACCTATGCCGATGAGTCCCAATTTCTTCGCTTTACTCATGCCGCAGTCTCCTACGCTGTTACGGTGCTTGAGTCGTGTACTTCTTGAACAGTGCGACACCAAGGGCTATTACGGCGAACACTGCTCCATAAAGAAGTGCATTTCCCACAATTGTTATGAAGAACAATTCGGTCAAACTCGTCACGCCGCTCCAGAAGCCTAGTATAAAAAGCGGACACAGCCTAAAAGTCATCCTCTCGATGAAGCTGTTCACAGGAACTGAAAATGGCCTTATCCAGACAAGTGAAATCATGAGGACTGTGATCGCCATCCCCACGGCAGCTCCCAATGTCGCTCCAATCCGTATGATTCGCATAATTTCCTCCTTTATGGTGCTTGTACCGTATTTTCTTTAATCTGTTCAGCTCGAATATCTTTTGGGAGGGAACGTGGGAGCACATCCGTCGGAACTGGGAATCCCGTACTACTCACGACAGTTTCACCGAAGTCTACACAGCTTCTGCCTCTTAACTGGTAATATCCTGGATAGTTATGCCGATCATTGATAGTCATTTGGGCAGTAACCGCCTCAGCTTCGGTCAGGTAAATGGTCACCGCATCCTTAGTAGGAACGCCTGCCGCGCGATATTCAATATTTCCAGGAACGGGTGTATTCTCGGCTATCTGCTTTGCCGTCAGATCGTTCACTGGGCCGAAGCCAACCTCTGGATAATCATCAACTTGAACGGTGATATGTCTAAAAACATTTTTCCCTTGCCCTCCGACTTCCCGAACCGTGAGCGTGTGGTTGTGATTTGCGTCAGGAGGAGGCAATGCCTTCGCCGTGCTATTGCCTGAATCATTAGCATTTGCGACTGGCCAGAAGTTTGTGAAGGGCCAGAATATATTAGCCTCGGTAATTATCGTAGAAACCACTTGATCAACGGGCCCATCCGTATAGGCATATCCGGGCCAAGACTGGATCGGCAAGCTGACCTGGCCGGTAGCGCGGCCTTGGTTATCGTAGGTGATGCCGGAGGAGCCGATTACGCCGCCGTCGGCGGTGGCGATTTGGGGGGAGTCGTTGGGCACGGTCCACTGTATGTTACCCGACTGATCGAATTTGACCATGCCGCCACCATTGTTCGAATAGGACGTACCGTAGAACGTGCCGTCCTGGGCTTGTAGCACGGGCGTCACCAGATTTGGCGTCGTGCCTTGTGCGATAAGGCTCCCGCCGTTCACGACTGCGACATGATAGCTCTTCGAGGGGACTCTGGCACCCGCAGCGTAAGAGTCAACTTCCCAACTGACCAGCACACCCTGATCCGCATTGGTGATGATTTGCGCCGTAGGAATATCTGAGCCCGTACCTGACGAACAATTGTAGTACCAATCCCAGCCTCCCAAGGCGATAGAAGACACATTTCCACTCGTATCCGCGCGCAGCATACGGAAGTATGTTTTTCCAATTTGAGGGCAATTATTAGGACCGAGGACAGTCCATGCGTCGAAAACATATGGCAAATAGGCATAACCATCGCCAGCAATGATCCAGTTGCCGACACTAGGCCCCCCCATGTTCGTGTAGGGGGCAGTAAGGGGATCGCTGCTGAAACTGATAGGCTTCGACCCGCCAGTCAGCGGGTCGATCACTGCGACGCCCAAATCACTGAGGTTGTTGGGGCTCTCGACGGTAAAGATCGTACCGTCTGTGTGCACGACAAAAGGGGGATAAGTTTCAATACTATTACCACCTAAACTCGACCAAAAAGTGCCGGCTATATCCCAAGAAGGCGAAAATAAGGCACTGAGAGTGTAGGCAGGATAGGGCTGCCCGGTAGTTCCATCGAACTTTTGGAGAGTATATCCGAGTGGCACAAAAAAGGGCTGAAAATCCACCTGTTCAACAAATGCACTCATAACAACGGCTCCGCCTTGAAAATCAGGCACAAACTCGCTGCAATTTGTAGGATTGAAGGGTTCGCTGTTGGGCGGTGGTTGACCAATATTGGCCGTCCAGGCTACGCTTCCATCGCTCCTCATAGCCTGGAGGTTGCAATCCGAATTCAGTGCGAATACATCCGCTACGCCAGTCGGACTAGGAACGGCAGGCACGATGCTGACGACACCGGAGCCGTCGCCGGGGTTCGACCAGATGACGGTCCCGAGCGGCAGAGTCGATCCGGGATAGACCGTCACCAGTGCGGAATTGTTACCGGCGGAAATGGTTGCCGTACCGGAAGTGAGGGCGGTAATAACCGGCGGATCGTCGGTGGAAAGTGTGGCGATGGCTGTATTGCTGGAAGACCACGCTAAGCCTGTAACGACGTTGCCGTTGGCGTCCACAGCGTCAATTGTACGGGTCTCGCCGATAACCAGGCTGACGGCATTGGGAACGAGTGTGGCGGAAGGGCCGCTGGAAGAAACGGTAAAGGGCAGGGCATTGCTCCAAAGCCCGTCTTCTTCAACCTGTACTACACCGGTCACCGCGCTGGAAGGAACGCTGGCGACAATCTTGGTGCTACACCAGGTTGTGATGGAGCCATCGGCGCCACCGATCCAGACGTAACTGTTGTTGGGTATGGTATTGGGCGTCGAGTCTTGGGTCACTGCCGGAACGAGTAGCCGAGAAGTCACCACACTGGGATGGCCTCCGCCACCGCCTCCACCACAGTTCGTTCCACCGCCGAAACCGCTTCCATTAATCGTGACTACAGTTCCAGCAGCGCCGTAGTTTGGTGTGATGCTGGTGATATGGGGCAGATTGATGGTGAACGGGACCGCGTTGCTCATGACGCCGTTCTGCAGAATTCGCGCTTTACCCGTCATCGACCCCAATGCTACCTCGGCGACGACTTGGCTATCGCTCCAGCTTAATACCACACCATTGGCGGTGCCGAGCCAGACCTGACCGGTGCCTTGCGTTGCTCCGAAGCCTGAGCCGGTGATGGTCACCGGAGTTCCGGGGACGCCGCTGGACGGCGAAACGGTCAAGATAGTCGCAGTGTTTACGGTGAACGGCATGGAATTGGACGACAACCCGTTCTGCTGCACTTGAGCGGTTCCGGATTGCGAAATGGCAGCGACGTTGGCGACGATCTGAGAATCGCTCCAACTGACAACCACACCGTAGGTGCTGCCCAGCCAGACGGTACCGCTGCCTTGCTGTGCTCCGAAGCCGGAGCCGGAGATGGTTACCTGCGTTCCTGCCTGACCGGACGATGGCGAAACGGTGATGATGCTGGGAGGATTGGGCACGGCGGCGGCTTGCACGGTGACTAGAGTAGTTGCCTGCGTGCTTCCAAAGGCCGCAGTGATGGTTGCGGTGCCGCTAGCCACGCCCAGAGTGTAGCCTTGAAGTCCCGGAGTAGCGCCGATCATGACGATGGAACTGTTGGAAGAGCTCCACGTCACTGAGGTCGTCAAGTATTGTTGGCTGCCATCGGAGAATGTGCCGGTGGCCGTGAGCTGCTGGCTAGAGCCTACTGCAATGGAAGGATTGGCTGGGGTAATCGCCAAAGACACCAGTGCCTCCACATTCAGCGAGGCGGAGCCGCCAAGGTCTCCGGCGGTCGCCGTCAGCGTAGTTACACCCGTGGCTTGGGCATTCACAAAGCCGGCGCTTCCGGGTGAATTGCTGATGAGAGCAGCCGAGGGATTCGACGAGTTCCAGATGACCGACTGAAGCGTCTGGGTGCTGCCGTCATTGAACGTGCCCTTAGCGACGAACTGCTGGGTTTGTCCTGGCTGCAGGAACAAGCTCGCGGGTGTGACCGCGATGGATACGAGATTGGCCGGAGTGAAACTTGTGGGTTGGTACCACTCATCGCCGGCCAGAGTTACGCCCGCGTTGATGCCGCCAATCAGCAACACGTTGCCGTTGGCTAATAACGTTCCAGTATGGCCTGCGAGCGCGGTCGCAACCGGTTGACCCGAAGTAAATGTGCCCGCGACCGGATCGAAGAATTCGGTGCTGGCCTCGCTCGTGCAGGTGGAGCCGCAAGAACTAAAACCACCGGTGATCACGACTTGGCCATTGGTGGTTAGCGTGGCCGAGTGATTGAACCGGGGAACGTTCATGCCACTGGGGACAAGCGTAAATGTGTTGGCAACCGGGTCGTAAATCTCCGCAGCGTTCGTCGGGCAGCCCGGCAGTGCACAGGTCGAACCGCCAGTCACCAGCACTTGACCGTTATTGAGAAGAGTGGCTGTGGCGTTGAAACGAGGAACGTTAAGGCTTGGGCCAGGCCCGGCAAAGCCGTTCGATGGACTGTAGATTTCCGCCGCTGCAGGCAGGTTCGTCCCGTCAAAGCCTCCAGCGATCAGCACCGACCCTGAATTGAGCAGGACCGCACTTGCGCCGAACCGCGCGGCGCTCATGGAATAACCATATCCATAGTAAATAAATGTTCCCGCGTTCGGATCGTAAATCTCGGTACCCGACAAAGCGTAGCACGATGTGAATTGTGGGTCGCAGTATTGCCCACCCGCGATGAGTACTGTCCCATCGTTGAGAACGGTCATTGTGTGGCCGCTTCGGGCCATACCCATTGTTCCTGCGCTGCTGAAGGTGCCAGCTATCGGATCGTAAATCTCGGCGCTGTCCAAGCTCGAGCAGTTTCCTGAGCCGTCGCAGGTATAACCGCCCGCAATGAATACCTTGCCGCTGTTCAAGAGCACCGCCGGAGCGGAGCGTGCTGTGGCCATTGGCCCGGTGGTAGTAAATGTGTTGGTGGCCGGATTGTACAATTCGGCGCTATTCAAGTAAGTGCATGAGCCCGGTGTTGGGCAATTTACACCCCCCGCCACTAATATCTGTCCATTGTTCAAAATGGTCGAGCTGTGCTGATAGCGGCTCGTGTTGAGGTTCGCTTGCGTGGTTCCCGTCGTCACGACCAGAGCGGCTGTGCCGTTCATGGAGCCAGACGTTGCTGTGATTGTGGTGTTTCCGGTAGCCACTGCGGTGGCGAGACCGGCGCTGCTGACGCCGATGACATTGGGATTGGACGACGCCCACGTACTAGAGGCAGTGAGATTCTGCGTGCTGCCATCGGTATAGATACCTGTGACGCTTAGTTGTTGAGTCGCTCCGATGGATAGGCTGGCTGCATCCGGCACGACGGTTATTGATATGAGGTTTGGAGGGCCAACGGTCAAGGTGACCGAAGCTGAAACAGATTCGAATCCGCCCGTCAGCGTTGTTGCGCCTTGAGTTAGGCTCGTGGCAAGTCCGGCATTGGTGATGGTAGCGACGGCGGGTGTGCCCGAAGACCATGTGAGCAGCGTAGTAGCAATATTCTGCGTGCTGCCGTCGCTGTAGGTTCCTATGGCTTGATATTGCTGGCTGGTGCCGAGTGCTATCGTCGCCGTCGCCGGGGTCACGGCAATCGAAACCAACGCCGGAGCCGCGACGCTCAACGTGGTGGACGCGCTCAAGGAGCCGGAGTTGACTTGGATCGTTGCCGTTCCCTGGAACAAGCCAGCGGTGAGGCCGCTGCCGTTAATCGCAGCCACAACCGTTGCCGACGAACTCCAGGTTGCAGTAGCCGTAAGGTCTTGCGTGCTCCCGTCTGTGTAGACACCGGTCGCCGTGAATTGCTGCGTGGCACCCAAAGGAATCGTGGCAGCTTGTGGACTTAGGGTAATCGACACGAGAGTTGGTGTTGTTACGGTCAATGTCGCCGAACTACTTACACCTGCCGCTCTTGCCGTGATCGTCGTTGTTCCCTGGGCTGCAGTGGCCGCTACGCCCGAGTTAGTGGCATCGCCGCTGATCGGCGCAACGGTAGCAGAAGACGAACTCCACAAGACGGATGATAAGGTTTGAGTGCTGCCATCATTAAACGTTCCAACCGCGTTGAAAAGCTGTTGCGCACCCACGCCGATTGATTGTGAAGTGGGTGTAATTGCGATACTTGCCAGCCCATTTAGTTGACTCGACATGTAGAGATCTGCCGTGTTAAGGGCGTTGGTTCCATTCGTACCACCAACTACGAGAACTGTGCCGTCGTTGAGGAGAGAAGCTGTCTGGTGCTCGCGAGCACTTGCCATATTGCCTGCTGCTGCGAAAGTCTGACTTGCCGGGTCGTAGAGTTCGACCGTGATCAGTGCCGTGCTGCTTCCAAGAGCATCGGTAGCGCCTCCATTAATCAGTACTTTGCCACCATTCAATAGTGTCATCACATGAGAAATCCTGGGCACCGTCATCGTCGCTGCGACGGTCGTGAAGGTGTTCGAAGGCGGATCGTAGATCTCGGCAGTGTTGAGAGACCCTGTTGGTGGGTTATCGCCGCCAGTGATGAGAACTTGTCCGTTGTTCAGTAGAGCCGCCGCTTGTCCTTCCCGCATGGCCGTCATTGGAACTGGCACCGGCCTGAATGTCTGGTTCACCGGGTCGAATATTTCAGCCGTGTTATATGCGGCACTTGGAATCGGGTCTATGTCTCCACCGGCAATCAGCACTTGACCGTTCTGTAACATCGTCGCCGTGTGCTCATAACGTGGCGCATTTGTATCTCCCAAATCAATGAAAGTCTGCGTCGGAGGATCGTAGAGTTCAGCGTCCGCGATAAGTCCGGTGTCGGGGTCGTACCCGCCGACGAGCAGCACTTGACCATTGTTCAACAATGTAGCTGTATGTCCGACTCGGGCAGTATTGAGCGTATTCGACAGCAGCGTGAAAGTGCCTGTCGTGGGATTGTAGATTTCGGCTGAGTCCAGAGTTTCCTCATTTGCCAGGTCGGAGCCGCCCGCAACCAGTACTGTGCCGTCGTTCAGCAGCGTAGCCGTGTGCAACCACCGCGCAACATTCATCGCATTGGCCGCAGCAAAAGTCTGGCTCAACGGAGTGTAAATCTCGGCGCCGTTTGCCACGCCCGAAGTGCTCATTCCTCCCGCAATCAGAATTTGCCCCGTCGGCAACTGAGTGGCTGTTTGTCCGTACCGGGAAGCCTGCATCTGTCCGCTGGTGGCGAAAATGCCGCCCGGCTGAACCGTGAAGCCGATTCCATTGCTTGCCACTCCCCCGACCGTTACGACCACGTTTCCCGTGGTCGCACCTACCGGCACTGTCGCCACAATCGATGTAGGACTCCAACTCGTTATCGCCGTTGCTGTCGTGCCGTTAAATGTCACGGTGCTCGTGTTCTGCGTTGCTCCAAAACCGCTTCCAATGATCGTCACCGAGGTGCTCACCGGTCCCGAAGTTGGCGACAAACTCTGGATACCCCAGACCACTGTCATTGTGGTTGAACCGCAAATCGAACCCGTGCACGCACTCACTGTTGCGGAACCTGTCATTAATGTAACGGCGTTGCCGCGATTGCTCGCATCGTTCGTGATCGTCGCAACTGTGCTATCGGACGATGTCCAAGTGACAGAGTCAAGGTTTTGTGTACTGTTGTCACTAAATGTGCCCGCTGCTGTGAAGAGCTGAGTTTCACCGACGATAACCGATGGATTGCTTGGGCTCACTGCAATAGAAACTAGCCCTGCGGGTATTAGCGAACTGGGCTGGTACAATTCCGCACTATTCAGAGTGTTGGAATTGGCATCCATCCCGCCTGCGATCAACACCTGTCCATTGTCCAGCAGCGTCGTTGTGAAACCCTGTCTTGTACTGTTCAAACTGCCGGTCACAGTGAAAGTCCCGGTGGCCGGATCATAAAGCTCAGCGCTGGCCAGCGCATTACCATTGCCATCCAGTCCGCCCACGATCAGAACCAATCCACTACTCAGCAGCGTCGCACCGTGCCCGGTACGACCAATATTCAAACTACCGGTAAGGGCAAAAGTTTCGGCTGCGGGGTCATAAAGCTCTGCACTAGCGAGAGTGTTGCCGTTGTTGTCGTTACCGCCCACGATCAGCACTTTGCCATTATTCAGAAGGGTCGCCGTGTATGTGTCGCGCGCAGTATTTAGATTGCCGGTTAAAACGAAAGTTCCAGTAGTGGGATCGTAAAGTTCGCTGCCTGCGACGTCGCCAGTATTACCGTTCCAACCTCCCGCGATCAGCACTTTGCCGTTGTTCAGAAGGGTTGCCGTGTGCCAAGCGCGAGCGGTATTCAGACTACCGGTGAACGTGAAGGTGCCAGATGCTGGGTCATATAGCTCTGCACTGCCAATCTCATTCCAGTTACTATCCGCACCACCTACGATTAATACCTGGCCGTTAGTCAACAGTGTTGCCGTGTTGAATCTGCGCGCGGTGTTCAGACTGCCCGTTGCCGCGAACAAGCCCGTGACTGGGCTATACAACTCAGCACTGGAGAGGGGGCTCCCCGCATTACCCTGACCTCCTACAACGAGTACCGCGCCATTATTTAGCAGCGTCGTAGTGTGGTACAGGCGCGCGGTGTTCAAATTGCCCATCGCCGCGAACAAGCCCGTGACCGGGCTATACAACTCGGCGCTGGAAAGGGCGGCCCCTGTATAACCATTCATACCTCCTGCAACGAGCACTGAACCGTTATTCAGCAACGTCGCAGTGTGGTACATTCGCGCAGTGGCAAGGTTGCCGGTTAGGGTAAAATTAGCGTTCAAGACCGAGAACGTCACGCCGTTGCTTGCCACTCCACCGACCGTAACCACCACGTTGCCCGTGGTCGCTCCCGTTGGCACCGTCGCTACAATCGACGTTGCGCTCCAACTCGTGATTGTCGTTGCTGTTGTGCCGTTAAAGGTCACCGTGCTCGTCCCCTGCGTCGAGCCGAAGTTCGTCCCCGTGATCGTTACCGACGCGCCCACGGCCCCCGATGTCGGCGACAGGTTTGTAATGCTCGGTGTGGGAATAAACGTGAAGTTGACTCCGTTGCTCGCTATGCCGTTTACAGTCACCACCACGTTGCCCGTGGTAGCTCCCGTCGGCACTGTTGCCACGATCGACGTCGCAGTCCAACTGGTCGGAGTAGCTGTCGTTCCATTGAACGTTACGGTACCCGTCGTTCCGAAATTCGTCCCGGTGATGGTCACCGACGTTCCGACCGGTCCCGAGGCTGGCGACAGGCTCGTGATGCTCGGTGTGGGTATAAACGTAAAGTTGACTCCGTTGCTGGCGAGGCCGCTGACCGTAACCACGACGTTGCCAGTACTGGCACCCGCTGGCACTGGAACCACGATCGACGTCGCAGTCCAACTGGTCGGAGTAGCTGTCGTTCCATTGAACGTTACGGTACCCGTCGTTCCGAAATTCGTCCCGGTGATGGTGATCTGCGTGCCCACCGGCCCGCTGGTCGGACTGATGCTCGCGATCTGCGGGTTGGGCAGCGTGAAGGTCACAGCATTGCTGGTCACCCCGCCGTTCACCACCCGCACTCCGCCGGTGGTCGTCCCCGCCCCCACCGTAGCCACCACCTGCGTGTCACTCCAGCTTTGAATGGTGGCATTGGTCCAGTTCACACTCGCCGTACCTGCGGTGGCGCCAAACCCAGTACCGGTGATGGTGATCTGCGTGCCCACCGGCCCGCTGGTCGGACTGATGCTTGCGATTTGCGGGTTGGGCAGCGTGAAGGTCACGGCATTGCTGGTCACCCCGCCGTTCACCACCCGCACTCCGCCGGTGGTCGTCCCCGCTCCCACCGTGGCCACCACCTGCGTGTTGCTCCAACTTTGAATGGCAGCATTGGTCCAGTTCACGCTCGCCGTTCCTGCCGTGGCGCCAAACCCAGTGCCGGTGATCGTGATCTGCGTCCCCACCGGCCCGCTCGTCGGACTGATGCTCGCGATCTGCGGGTTGGGCAGCGTGAAGGTCACCG
>Ga0326727_10019711_pt1 | contig 13496 bp, 11 predicted proteins | sample MB2enrmetagenome_FD_207643 | JGI IMG/M metagenome (GOLD analysis project Ga0326727, IMG submission 207643) | Lab enriched peat soil microbial communities from McLean, Ithaca, NY, United States - MB29MY | ecosystem: Environmental > Terrestrial > Soil > Wetlands > Peat | place: USA: New York... | reverse complement strand
TCTCGGTAACTTCCTTCCGCACGCCTTCCCGGCCAAGTTGCACCACGTGATCCATATCCATGCGCTGGATCAGCTTGCGGTGGATGGCAAGCTTGACGGTGTTGAAATCGGACTTTACCCCAAATGTTGATGCCACAGCTCATTCACCTCGCCGAAATGGAGCTAAGAAAGTCGAAAATCGAACCGCTTTTTTTCTCTGCCTTGAGAGTGACGCCAACCAACTCGGAGGCCATTTGGCGAAATCGTGAAACCAGAGGATCATTGTGGTCCCACGACAAGGGCGCGCCCAGATTTACGGCCATGCTGACTTTACGAAAATCGTTGGGAATGCGCGCAAAAATCGACCGCTTGGCCTTCTTCTCGAAAGCCTTCAGCGCTTCTTCATCCGGCTTATGCCAACGATTGATGACGATCTGAACGCGCGCCGGATCGAGACCGTAAGACGCCAACGCGGACAGGTGCCGCTCCAGCGCCCAAAGGCCCGGGACGTCAGCCTGCGTCACCACCAGCACCGAGCGCGCGAGATGGAACAAGGGACTCCACTCGGAGGAGTACACCGTGCCCATCTCGACGACCAGGAAGTCGCAACAGTTTTGGGCTACATTCACTACCCTGGGCAGTGCGGGAACGGGAATATGCTGCCACTCGTCAGGGTCCGTGACCCCCCCCAGAACTTCCAGGCCGCTCTTGTGGCGTGTGAGGAGACCGGCGAGGAGATAGCTGTCCAGGCGTTCCAGGTTTTCGATGGCAGCACGAATCGAGAACCGCGGTTGCAGATCCAGCAAAAGCGATACGAGACCCAGAGGGCGGGCAAGGTCGATCAGAAGCGAGCGCTTCCCGGGAATCGCCGAAAGCTGAACGGCCAGATTAACCGCGACGGTAGTCGTTCCGACCCCGCCCTTGCCGCCCAACACCACGATCGCTTTCTCGACCACCTCCGGCACCACTTCCGGACCGCGCTGCTGAACATAGCGTTGCAGGATTTCGCGCAGCCAACTCGCCTCAATGGGATGGCTCAGGAACTCCTGCATGCCGCTGCGCATGGCTTGAATCAGCAAGCCCGGGCTGGGATTCTGTACGGGAGAATAGCCTACCAGGCACACCGACGGACGCAGCTTGCGCAAGTGAGCCGAGAAATCGAAACAGGGCTCCATTTCGCGTGTGAGGTCGATAATCACCACATCGGGTACTGCTTCTCCCGGCGCCGGATGCTTCCCGGTGTCGATCCCCCATTCGGCGATTGACTTCACCAACCCGGTTTGTTCCAGGCACGCACGCAAGTAACTTCCATTCTTGGGTACGATGCTGGCGACCGATGCTGTCAACATCCCATTGCCCTCGAAATAGCTTCCAACCTTCGCAACGCCTCTTACTTCCGCGGCGTCGTCTGCCCGCCGGCCGGCGACGCAGGTTTCTCCCCCGTCAACGGCGCCATGAACGGCACGGGGTAATAAGGAGGCGCCGGCACCTGGGAGGACTGCAACGGCTTGACGATCCGTGGCGTCACCAGGACGAGCAGCTCAGTTCGCGACTTCTGAAGAGAGCGGCTCTGGAAGAATTTGCCCAGTATGGGGATGTCCCCCAGCCCTGGGATCTTGCTCGCGACCTCGGTCACCCGACTGTCCACCAACCCTGCGATGGCGAAACTCTGCCCATCGCGCAGCTCCATCTCCGATTCCACGCGCCGCGTGGAGAGGGCCGGAATCGTGTAGCCGGAAAATGTCAGCGCATTGGAATAATCGAGCGAGCTCACTTCCGGCCGCACCTTGAGGTGAATAGTACCTTCCGGCGTCAGGATGGGTGTGAAATACAGCCGCACACCGAACTCCCTGAACTGAATGGTAACAGTCGGCAGGGTCCCGGCGCCGCCACCCTGGACGATCGGAAATGGGAACTCTCCGCCGGATATAAAGCTCGCTTCCTTGCCGCTTTCGGTCAGAAGGTTCGGCTCTGCCAGAATCTCCAGCAGGTTGTGTTGTTGAAGCGCCTCGATGGTGGCGGCCAGGTTCAATTGCGGGTTGTACAAGAAGATATTGAGCAGATTGCTCAGGGTGAAACCTGCCTGCTCGATTGTGGTAGTTCCGTTATTCAGGGTCGTCGCGATTCCGGACCCGGGCGTGGGCAAGATGCCGCCATTGAGCGTTGACGGGCCGAACTGCCCCGTACCAACCTGACCTATGGTCTTCCCGGTCGGAAACAAGAGGTTCGCGCCCAGTTGGCTCAGGGCGGAGCGGTCCACTTCCGCGAACTTTACCTGAAGCAAGACCTCGCCAGGCGCAACGGGAGGCGGAACGGCAAGAAGGCTCACCGCCTTGGACGACGCCACTTTAGCCATCTCCAGCATCTTGTCCGCCACCGCCCTGGAAGACACCGGTCCCGAGAGCACCACGACGTCCTTCTGAACTTCCAGTTTCACCGGTTGGTCCGGGAAGGCTTCGCGGAATTGATCGGCCAACCCGCGAATGTCGATGTCGACGTTGATGTCGAATTCCTGGCTCTGTCCGGTCTCATCCCACAACACCAGAGAAACCGCCCCCGGGGCCTTGCCGTTAAGCAAAATCTGGTTGGGACTCACCGCCAAGGCATCGACAATGGCAGGGTCCGCCACCGAGATGCGCTTGATGCGCGCCGGCGAGGTTATCACCAGCGACCGACCCACCAATACGTGCAGAGTCTCAGCTTCGCCGGGCGACTGTGGCGCCTGTGCCGGCGGGGTCTGCGGAGCTTGTCGAGCCCACAATACCGCGCCTGTCAAGATCATCGGCAAAGCAATGCCTACGAATAATCCGTAATGTCCCTTGCTGGTCTTCACGCTTCTCATGTGCCGCCGCCTATTGATGAACCTGTTGACCTGCAAAGCTCTGTGTCTCTTTCTTGTCACCGCGAATGACGTCAATGACGTAAGGCTCCGGAGGCTTGGGTGCCGGAGGAGCCACGGGGCGAACCTTATGTGCCGTCGTCTCGGGCCGAGGGGGTGGCGCACCTGCAAAAAGGCTGGCGCGGCTCACCGCGGGCGGGCTTACTTCTTTGGTGTCAATGGTGTTGCGCAATGCCAGGTGGATTTTCCCCTCGGTGCTCGCCATGGTTACCTTTTCCGCCTCTTCGGGGTTCACCAGCAACGTCACCACCGTGTACGTTTGTGGCTTGCCTTCCCGGTCGGCCTCCGACTTCTGGCCCACCGCCAGCACCCGCAGGTCCTGGAGAATGGTGCGTGTAACGCTATCGCCGCCCGCCGTACTGCCGGTCACTAGTACATCCACCATGGTCCCCGGCACGACGAAGCCGGCTACTGCAACCACGTCATCCACACGCACGGAAATAGCCCGAGTGCCCTGGGGGATCGCGACCGAAAGACCTCCCCCAGCCTCCTTGGGCGCCAACTTGTCCTCAAGGATGAGTTCGTTTTCCACCACCGGCGTGATCAAAGCGCGATCCAGGCAATCTTCGACACGCCCAAATGACCCCGTGGGCCTCGAGGCGTCAGGCCAGGGAATCTCGCGTAAGTCCGCGGTGGTCATACGCTCGCCCAAGACGAGAGGCTTTGCCGCCACGACAATGCGGCCGGTTACAACGGCTACCTTGCCTGCAGCCATTCTCGCGTTGCGAAGCTGAATATAGACGTAGCGTGCAGCCACCAATCCAAAAACCAGAGCCACTAATAATCCGACAACCAATCGTTTCTGGTCCATCATTCACCTTATGACGGTGGTCTCTAATTTCCTCTTTCCGGTCTGTCAGGCGAACCTGAGGTTTTGAGGTTCGCAGCTTTACCTCATCGAGTGAAGAATCGTGAGAGCAGATAGCGTGCCAAAGCATAGAACCGTGGAAGCCGCCGCGGCCACACCAAAAGGCAACTTCATCAGCGCCGGATTGTCGAGTGTGAGGTTCTGGCGCTGTCCCCACACGCCAAACGTCGCCAGGATTCCGAAGAGAACGACTACGTGTTTGAGGGTTTCCCTCACTCGTCCGTAACGAATCATCTGGAATATGGCCATCCCGCCCGCTATAAACACCGTTCCCAGGAGCACCACGACAAGGCGGCTTGGTCCGACCCACGCTCCAAGGGCCCCCATCAGCTTCCAATCACCTGCACCTAAGCCGCGCAACAACACAAAAGGTAACAACAGGGCGAGTCCCAACCCCGCCCCCTCGAGCGCAGCCTTTGTGCCCAGCCATCCCCAAGCCACGGTATTGGCCACGAGGCCCCCACCCAAGGCTGGAACAGTGAGCCAATTCGGAATGCGGCGTGATCGCCAATCCAGCCATCCCGCCGACACGGCGAGCAACAAAGCCATGCTAGGGAGTAAAACTGTGAAGGAAAGGTTCCAGGCGGCGCTATGCATCTTCACTCTTGGCTATCCTGTGGGGATTACGTCTCGTCCGGGTAAGGTACGAACTCGGCCCGTACGACTTTCCGTCGTATCTGAGGAAATAATGTAATTTCTGATATCTCTCAAGGCACAAAATCACGCTCCCGCCAAACTCCTTCCGGGAACGCTGACCACCAAACAGCCCCTCGAAGCGTTGGCGAAAATGGAGCCATTGAACCATCCCCCCAACCGGCGCAACGACCTGTTTCAGCATCTTTCGGAGGCGTACGCCTCTGCTCCATCCGGCGCCCTGCTCTATGCGCTCAAGGCGCCTTATTCGCCAGCCACTCAAGGGAAACAAACCCGCCTCGCGGCCAGGGGTGACGAGGGCAGGATAAGCGAGCCAGGGTTCAGAGTGTTACGACAAACTGGTCGACGCGTTGCTGAAGACGTTCTCAATGACTGACCCTAGGCCCTGAACCACAGCAATGGAAAGCATTGCAATAAACAGCAGGAGCAAACCGTATTCCGTTAGGTCTTGGCCTTCCTCTTCACGCCACAGGCGTAAAAGTCCCTTTCTCATTTCTCCCCTCCCCCTTGAATTTGTGATTTCTTGCTCGAAACAAACTGCGCAATAGGGCGCCGCTGCGTACACTTAAAGCTTCGGCGACGTGGGCTGCTGTTTAGTGGACAGACATCCCCTCGCCCTCGAATGCGCCCTCCAGACGACGGCAACTTTCCCAACTCCTCCTGCCGCGTGCTGGCTTCTTCCTCCTGCTACTTCCCGTTCATTGATGCTTCGTGCCCCCCCACAGGGAGGGGCACGTACGATCTGCACCACCCAGATGGAGTACTAACCCCCGCTCAGGTGCACGTGCCTCGTTCGCGCACCTTCAACTCCACGTGGGAACTGCGCTTGCGTTCTCCCTGGCCGTTGAGCGGGAACGACCCGCCTCTGCGGCCAAGGACACACAGAAACGCGAGAACCTGTGCAGCGCTGGCCACCTGCATTACGACAAGCTGGCAGACGCGTTGCTGAAGACGTTCTTTACAACGGATCCCAGTCCCTGTACTACAGTGATGGAAACCAATGCAATGAACAACAAGAGCAGACCGTATTCCGTCAAATCCTGGCCTTCTTCTTCTTTCCACATCCTCGAAAGTAGATGCTTCATCGCTTTATTCCCCTCCGTTTTTTGGTAGTATTGGTACGGCGATATAGATCAGCCGTCATCCCACTTTGAGCACATAAAGTGCCAAACGACTTCGTGGCATTTTTCTAAGGCGGGACGCGACGATTTATGCGATTTGTGCCGAAACGCAGGGAGGGGAGGGTGGATGCGTGTTCAGCCCGGGTCTAGAGTGTCACCATTTGTGGACAGATGGCTGGGACTCTTTAGACCAAAAGGTTACTGCTGTGGGCGGTAGAATTGCGGCTTCTAGATGACATTATGGCACTCTGCCCTCGGGCCATGTTTTCCTTTGGAGTCTGTCGATTCCCCGTCGCCCTCTGTAGCTTCATAGCCTCTATGCAGAGAACGCGGACGCGCTCCGAACGTGAGAGAATCCAGGCTGTTATGCCAAGCCTAGTCTCTGCATCTATCGCCTTGAAAAGAAATGAGCTAGGATTCCTCGCCGGGCTCGGAGTGACAGGGCTGGTCTATTTTCTTGCGCTTTCGAAGGGACCTTTGTTCCCAGTTTTTGCTGCGGGGCAGAGACCCTAAGGAAGTCCGGCCCTGCGGGTGGCCAGATGTTCTTGTGTGGCACTCGAACTGCGTTCTGTGGAACACTTAGGTACACGAGCTGGAGTCGGGGGCTCGGTTTTCGATCATCCAAGGTTCTCTTTTCGAGCGTCTAGTATCCAAGCGCGATAATGTTGCTTATTGAGTCTTGCATTTCTATTGCAGCGGTGGTAGTCGCCATCGCCGTTCCGAGGATAGGATCAGGCTGGTTTGAGGCATGCGAGCGCACGTTCGCCCGGTTGGCTCAAAGGCGGTCGCTGGCCATTCTGGTGGTGGGTCTTGGTGCCCTCGCGGCGCGCGCGGCGTTGCTTCCAATCTTGCCCATCCCGAAGCCCGGCGGTTTCGATGATTTCGGCTACCTTTTGCTGGCAGACACTTTCGCCCACGGAAGGCTCACCAACCCCACGCACCCAATGTGGGTCCATTTCGAGAGTTTCCACATCATCTGGCAGCCGACTTACACTGCGAAGTTCTATCCTGCCCAGGGCTTGATTATGGCGGTTGGTCAACTCACACTGGGTCATCCCTTCTGGGGTGTTTGGCTGAGCATAGGGATAATGTGCGCGGCTATTTGTTGGATGTTGCAGGGCTGGCTCCCGCCGGGATGGGCGCTGCTGGGAGGATTTCTGGCCGCGATTCGCCTTGGAACCGTCAGTTACTGGGCCGATAGCTACTGGGGAGGCGCGGTTGCGGCCACGGGCGGAGCCCTCGTGTTGGGAGCACTGCCGCGCATCAAGCAATCACAACGCCTGCGGGATGCGCTCCTGATGGGTCTCGGCTTTGCGATCATCGCCAATAGCCGTCCCTACGAAGGTCTGTTCTTCGGCTTGCCGGTGGCGGGAGCACTGTTGGCATGGCTGCTCGGGAAGGAATGGCCCTCACCGGCTCGGACGGGCACCTCGGCCCCGAGTCACAGCCCCCGCGAGAAGAGAATCGCAACGCCGCTGAATCCGCTCGTTGGTGAGCAAGGGATCGGGGGGAGGTGGAGGCATATTGGGGCTCCCCTGCTGATGACGCTGTTATTGACAGGTTGTGCCATGGGCTACTACTTCTGGCGCACTACCGGCAACCCCTTGAAAGCGCCCTATATGGTCAACGAGAGTACCTACAATCCGGCGCCCTATTTTCCCTGGCAATCTCCGGAGACGTTGCCCGTATATCGGCACGCTGTTTTCCGGACTTATTACCTGGGTGCACCCCTGGCACATTATGAGCAAACGCGCACGATTGGGGGCGTGGTGGGTGCCCTGGCCAACGTCCCGCTGACCACCGGTACGCTTTATCTCGGCGTCGTGCTCACGCTTCCGCTCCTCATGGCATTGGGCACAGTGCCGTTTGGTTTTTCATGGAGAGATATCGGCCCCGATACGCGTTTCCTGCTCGTGGTTTGCGGAGCGGTTATGGCCGGCTCGACGGTGGCCATCAAAGGCGCTTGGTTCTTGCCCCACTACGCCGCACCCATCACGAGCGCGATATTGGCCTTGGTCCTGAAGGCGATGCGCCGGGTGCGACAACTAGAATGGAGCGGCAGGGCAGCCGGAGCGTTCATAACGCGAGCCGTACCGCTGATTTGTCTGCTGATGCTGGCATTGCGAGCGGGCGCGGGGCCCCTGCACATACCTTTGCCCGGCGTGTGGCCTGCCGGAGGCATACCAAGCTGGTGCTCCCCTGGGCACCACAACATGGCCCGCGCCAGCACTCTGGAGCGGCTCAGTCAATACCCTGGAGGCCAACTCGTTATTGTTCGCTATGCGCCCGATCACGAAATATGTTATCACGAGTTTGTCTATAATGAAGCCGACGTTGATCGAGCGAAGGTTGTGTGGGCCCGCGATATGGGTGCGGCGAAGAACGCCGAGCTCATCAACTACTTCAAAGACAGGCATGTTTGGCTGCTCGAGCCGGATCAAGATCCGCCGCGGTTATCGCCTTACCCCTTTGAGGAGTCTCCCGCAAAGGCGAGGAGCGATTCTGCCGAAAGGAAGCCGCTAAGCAGCAGGCCATCGGGGCCAGTGTCAAATGCACCGAGCGGCACGTCGTGACGAATTCCTGCATGGACAAGTCCGTGGTCATCATCGGGGCAGGCCCCGCCGGGTTGACGGCAGCCTATGAACTGTCCAAGTCCGGAGTTCCTGCGGTGGTGCTCGAGGCCGACTCGACGGTGGGAGGTATCGCGCGCACCGTCAACTATAAAGGCTACCTGTTCGATATTGGCGGACACCGCTTCTTCACCAAATGGGAGGAAGTCAACCAGATTTGGACAGAGATCCTGGGTGACAAGTTCCTGCTCCGTCCACGTCTCTCCCGCATCTATTACCGCAAGAAGTTCTTTTCCTATCCCTTGGAAGTGAAAAACGCGCTCTTCGGGCTCGGGTTGATTGAAAGCGTCCGAATCGCAGCCAGCTACCTCCATTCGCAGCTCCGGCCCATCCCCCGGGAGGAAAACCTTGAGGATTGGGTCTGCAACCGCTTCGGCCGCCGTCTCTACGAGATCTTTTTCAAGACCTACACCGAGAAGGTCTGGGGCGTACCGTGCACGTCCATATCTGCGGAGTGGGCCGCTCAGCGCATTCGGGGTCTCTCTTTGGTCGCGGCTGTCCGAAATGCTCTCCTGCCGAAGAAAAAATCGACCGCCAAGACTTTGATGACCCGGTTTCACTACCCCGAGCGAGGACCCGGACAAATGTGGGAAACGCTCACCGAACGCTTAACCCAAGCGCGGACCCGGGTCCTGACCGAGCGGCGCGTGGTCCGCATTGGCCACCGCAAGGGCGTGGTGACCCACGTGATTACGCGTGGGGCAAACGGTGAAGAGCGTTTTGCGGGAACAGATGTCATCAGCTCCATGCCGATTCGCGAATTGATCAACGCCCTCGACCCTCTCCCGCCGGAAGAAGTCTGCCGGGCGGCGAATAGCCTCCGCTACCGGGATTTCCTGATCGTCAGCCTGATTATCAATCGTAAGGATGTCGTCCCCGATAATTGGATTTATATTCATGAGGCCGGGGTCCGAGTGGGCCGCATTCAGAACTTCAAGAACTGGTCCGCGGCGATGGTGCCCGACGCAGGGAAAACATGCTTGGGAATGGAGTATTTCGTTTTTGAGAATGACGATCTGTGGTCGAGCCCGGATGGAGACCTGCTGGAGCTTGCCCGGCGTGAGGTCGTAAAGCTGGGCTTAGCGCAGCCGGCTGAGATTCAGGACGGTACGGTGGTGCGCATGCCCAAGGCCTACCCGATGTACGATCCGGGCTGGGACGGCCAGTTGCGTCGCATCCGCGATTACCTGGGGAGCAATTTCTCCAATTTGCAACTGGTGGGCCGGAATGGGCTTCACAAATACAACAACCAGGACCATTCCATGGTGACCGCCCTGTGCGCCGCTCGCAATATCCTGGGAGCCCACCACGACATCTGGGCCATCAATACCGAGCCTGACTATCAAGAGGAGGAGAAATGAGAGGTCTTCAGGCGAGCGACTCCACCCCGCAGGCTCGGAACCGGCCCCGGTCTGCCCCCCGCCATGCACGGACCGGCCGGCACGATCATGGGCTGCAATCGAACCTGAACAGAGCCCATTACTCTTCTCGTACGAATACGACAAACCAGGACGCCATCACTATTCGCTGGAATAAATGAAGCCGGACAGAAAAACAGAAACCACGAATAACGTCAATGTCAAAGCGGCGGAGCATGGCTGCTTCTTGATTGTTGCGCTCAGTCTGGTTGGATTATTCGTGGCCCAGTTATTTCGCTCCGTTAATATAGACCAACCCCATAATACAAACGCCTTTTATTATCTTTATTGTCACAACGAACCAGCCATGCTGGTTTTGTTTCTTATGCTATCGGCAATTTTGCTGGTGGCTTTCCGATTTCACTGGCTTGATTCAATTCGCTTTCCTGACTTTCTCTTCTCCCTGAAGGGTGGGATTCGAGGCGTTCTTCTAGTGTCCCTGGTGGTTTTCTCAGCCTGTCTAATTGGCACATTTGTGGTCTTTCATAATTTTCCCTTGAGCATGGACGAATATATGGCGGATTTCCAAGCCAGAATATTCGCGGCCGGGAAAATCAAGGCTGCAATTCCATTGGAATGGCAGAAGTATGGTCTGGGACTGGCCCCGATTTATTCAATCTATAACCCTCACGACCACACCTGGATGTCCAGTTACCTGCCTGTTTACGCCCTCTTGCGAACTCCCTTTCAGATTTCAGGAGTGGCGTGCATTTTAAATCCCTTATTGGCGGCCTCGAGCATAGTTGTCCTGGCTGGGGTTTGTCGAAATCTCTGGCCGGGGAATCTTACCCGGATGTGGATTGCGGTTATTATTCTGGCCACTTCTTCCCAATTTCTGATTACCTCCATGACGGCCTATTCCATGCCGGCGCACCTTTTTTTTAACCTGTTATGGTTGTATTTCTACACTGCTGAAACCAGGACGGCTACACTCTTAGTACCGTGGGTAGGCTTTTTCGCGATGGGACTGCATCAGCCCCATGTGCATTTGCTCTTTGTTGCGCCATTCTTCATTCGTCTTATCATGGAAAAGAATCTGAGGAAAGTGAGCTATTGGGGGATAGTCTATGGCGCTGGCATCCTGTTATGGACTTGGTGGATGACAATGTACCGAACTGGAATACAAGCCCCGGGCGTGCCAAGTGTCGTGACCTACTTTGGCATTCCTCGATTGATCCATGTAATTATACAATTGGCACACTTGAACCTTTTCCTGTCATGGCAATCCTTTATTTTATTACTTTTGATTTATCTCTTTTTCAGTGATTGGCGCAAAGCATCGCCTTTATCCAGAGATCTGGCTTGGGGTTTTCTGTTGACCATTTTGTTTCACTTCTTCTTGTTGGCTGATCAAGGACACGGATGGGGGTATAGATACTGCCACTCCGTCCTGGGAAATTTTGCGTTAATATCGGTTGCGGGATTTTATCGAATGATCGATTTGCTGGGAACAAGGACTTCCAATGCCCTGATGTCTTTATCAATCCTTCTGGCTCTTTTCGTCCAATTGCCTGTTCGGTCTTGGCAAGCTCGTAGCTTTATCAGTCCTTTTTATCAGTCTGCAACATTGCTAACCTCCAGGCCTGAGGAGATTGTCATACTGGAACCTAATCTATTCTGGTATTACTGGGATCTGGTCAGAAATGATCCGCTTTTTAGAATTAAGCCCATTATTGTTGATGCTAACCGCCTGACGACGTCGGACGTATCCTTGTTAAAGGCCAAATACACGTACTGGCAACCGTCCATTTCCGATTTCGCGGATTTCAAGGTACTCCCAAACCGGAACAAAAAATAACATCAACAAGAGGCTTGATAGATTACCGCGGCGCAAATTGAAATTGAGATCATGATGCGCAATTCCCTCCAGTTCGCGCGGAAGCTGAGATGCAGTCGATGAGAACACGAGTAGTGAATAACATCAACGTCAAAACTGCACAGCAGGGCTGCTTTTTGATTGCTGTACTCAGCCTGATTGGATTATTCGTGGCCGGGTTGTTTCATTCCGCTAAACTAGATCAACCGCATTATTACAACGTATTTTACTTTCTTTATTGTCACAATGAACCAGCGATGTTGGTCCTGTTTCTTCTGCTATCAGCAACTTTGCTGGTTGCTTTCCGATTTCACTGGCTTGATTCAATTTGCTTCCCCGACTTTCTTTTCTCCCTGAAGGGTGGGATTCGAGGCGTTCTTTTAGTGTCCCTGGTGGTTTTCTCAGCCTGTCTAATTGGCACATTTGTGGTCTTTCATAATTTTCCCTTGAGCATGGACGAATATATGGCGGATTTCCAAGCCAGAATATTCGCGGCCGGGAAAATCAAGGCTGCAATTCCATTGGAATGGCAGAAGTATGGTCTGGGACTGGCCCCGATTTTTACATCCTATAATGCCCACGACCACACCTGGATGTCCAGTTACCTGCCTGTTTACGCCCTCTTGCGAACTCCCTTTCAGATTTTGGGCGCGACGTGGATTTTAAATCCCTTGTTGGCGGCCTCGAGCATAGTTGCCCTGGCTGGGGTTTGTCGAAATCTCTGGCCGGGGAATCTTACCAGGATGTGGATCGCTGTTATCATCTTGGCCACTTCTTCCCAATTTCTGATTACCTCGATGACGGCCTATTCCATGCCGGCACACCTTTTTTTTAACTTGTTATGGTTGTATTTCTACACTGCTAAAGCCAGGACGGCTACACTCTTAGTGCCGTGGGTAGGTTTTTTCGCAATGGGACTGCATCAACCCCATGTGCATTTGCTGTTTGTTGCGCCATTCTTCATTCGTCTTATCATGGAAAAGAATATTAGGAAAGTGTGTTATTGGGGGTTAGTCTATGGCGCCGGCGGCCTGTTTTGGATTGGGTGGATGACAATGCCACGAAATGGAATAATTGCCCCAGGGTTACCAAAGGCCGCGACGTACTTTGGCATTCCTCGATTGATCCATGTAATTATACAATTGGCACACTTGAACCTTTTCCTTTCATGGCAACCCTTTATTCTGGTAATTTTGATTTATCTCTTTTTCAGTGATTGGAGTAAAGCATCCCCCTTATTCAGAGACCTGGCTTGGGGCGCTCTGTTAACGATTCTATTTCACTTCTTTTTCTTGAGTGATCAAGGGCATGGATGGGGGTATAGATATTGCCACTCCGTGTTGGGGAATTTTGCGTTACTGTCGGTTGCCGGGTTTTATCGAATGGTCGATTTGCTGGGAACAAGGACTTCAAATCTCCTGATGTGTTTATCAATTCTTCTGGCTCTCTTAGTGCAGTTGCCTGCACGGCTTTGGCAAGTGGGCAGCTTTGTCAGTCCTTTTTATCAATCTGCAACATTACTAGCCTCCAGATCGGAGGAAATTGTAATATTGGAACCTACTCAATTCTGGTATTACTGGGATCAGGTCAGAAATGATCCGCTCTTTAGAATCAAGCCCGTGATTGTTGATGCTAACCGCATGACAGCGGCGGACGTGGACTTGCTGAAGGCGAAGTACACCTACTGGCAACCGACCATTTCCGATTTCGTGGATTTGAAGGTAATCCCAAACCAGAAAGCAAGGTAGCTTGACAGAACCGCCGCTATTTGGCTAACATCCAGATGGGGTTGCTATGCTTGGAACGGACATTCTGGCGTGGAAGAAAATCGCGCGGCACAAGAAGACGCCGGTCCACCTCATCCTTTTTGTCACCGATCACTGCAACGCAAAGTGTGGGACCTGCTTTTACTGGCAGAGCCTGAACCATGGCGAGTCGCTCAAGACCGAGCACATCCAGCGGATCTCGGAGGCGATGGGGGAGTTGGTGTGGCTCGACATTTCCGGCGGCGAGCCGTTCCTGCGCAAAGATATCGACGCCATCTGCCACCGGTTCGTAGACCACAACGGCGCGCGGCTCATCAATATTCCTACCAACGCCATACAGACCGC